>Ga0137459_1000597_pt1 | contig 12514 bp, 10 predicted proteins | sample EasRivERMGT700_2_FD_104908 | JGI IMG/M metagenome (GOLD analysis project Ga0137459, IMG submission 104908) | Soil microbial communities from meander-bound floodplain in the East River, Colorado, USA - East River MetaG ERMGT700_2 | ecosystem: Environmental > Terrestrial > Soil > Floodplain ...
CGTCGATCTCGACCAGGCAGACCCACTCGTTGGGGTACCGGTCGCAGATCTGCTCCCAGGTCAGCGGCTCGGAGATGAACGGCGGCCCGACGGGCTCGGGCGTCTCCCACTCCGGCGGCACCTGGCGCTTCGGGGGAGTGAACGGACGAGAAAAGTAAGGAGGGATCTCGGCCTCGGGTGTCTGCGCTTGTGCGTGAAATGATCGCGCCTGGTCGAGTGCGTCCTCGCGCGTCTTGCCGTGCCCCACGACGCGGCCCGAGTTGACCTCGAAGCCGTCATCGATCTTGTCGATCTCGACCAGACAGACCCACTCGTAGCGGTAGCGCTCGAGGATCTCCTCCCAGGTCAGCCGTTCCGAAACAAAGGGTGCTGCGACGGGCTGTGGTTGCGCCATGACGTCCTCTCTACGCACCCTGCGGAGGGCGCTGGGGCTTGTCAAATGTTCAGCCGAGATCGACCCAACCTACCGAGATCGTCGTCGATTTTTCGCAGCGTCGGACGCACGTTGCGATCGATGCTGTGAGCATCGTGAATCGATCCTGCAGGACGCTCACGCTGCACCGTGGAGCTCGCGAAGGACAGCCTGTCGTTCACCAAGCAGGCGAGCGCCGAACCCGCCGCGCCGTTCCGGCGTTGAAGCTTGGCGCGTAGACCAGCTGAACGTCGTTGTCCACGGTGGCGTCGAGGTGGTTGGTCGACAGCAGGTCCTTCACGTTCGGGTCCGAGCAGGCGCCCGGCGGCCGAGCCTTCAGTCGCGCTCGGTCATGGCGGCGGCCGCGTCGTCGTCGGGGCAGTCCTGGCCGCGGCTGGCGGCGCACTGCAGCGCCAGCGCGTCGCGCTCACCTCGGCCCTCCCCTCGGCCGCGGTCGAGCGCGCTGAGCGCGGGCAGCGGCGCGAGCTTGTGCTGCTGGAGCTCGCCGTCGAGCGTGCGCGCGTCCTTGCCGACGATCACGTCGACCGCCTTCTCGACGTCGCCGAGCTCGCGGCGCAGCACGTCGATGCGCTCGAGCTTGTACTTCGCCGGGCGGCCCTCCCAGCGATCGAGCGCGCCGTACAGCTCGTCGAGGTGCTCGCGGATGCGCTCCTCGCCGGTGATCGCGCCGCCCTCGGTGGTGGCGACGATCTGCTTCCTGGCGGCCTCGAGCCGGTCGAGCAGGGCCCGCAGCTTCCTCGCGAGCGCGTCACCGTCGGGCAGGCCCTTCAGGCGGTCGCGCACCGCGTCGCGCGCGCCGTCGATCCGGCCCGCGACCTTGGTGACGTCGCCGAACAGGCCGTGCGCCTTCATCACCGCGTCGAACTGCGTCTTGCGGTCGGCCACGCTGTACGGCGCGCGGCGATCGAGCCCGATCGTGAGCTTGGTCTCGACGACCTCCGCGCCGCGGACCATCCGCAGCGTGTACGTCCCGGGCGGGACCCGCGGCCCCGACGACGCGCTGAACGCGACCTGCGCGGCCCGCGGCACCTTCGGCGGCTTGACCCGCATGTTCCACTCGACGCGGTTGATCCCGCGCCGCTTGCTCGGCGTGATCGTGTCGATCAGCTTGCCCGCCGCGTCGAGCACCTCGAGCCTGATCGGCCCGTAGATGTGGCGGGATCGGAGGTAGTAGGTGATCGCCGCGCCGCTCGGGGCGTTGTCGCCGCTGAAGCTCGCGTCGCCCTCTCCCCCGCCGCCGCGCGCCGGCATGCGCTGCTGGACGTCGCGGATCGGCAAGAACGCCGTGGCCTTCTGGAGCGTGTCGTCGCCGAGCGCCCGCAACGGCGTCAGGTCGTCGATGATCCATATGCCTCGGCCATGCGTCGCGATCACCAGATCGTTGTCGCGCGGCTGGACCTGGACCTCGCGGACCGCGACGTTCGGCAGATCGCCGCCCTGGAAGTGCGCCCACTTGCCGCCGCCGTCGACCGAGATCCACAGCCCGAGCTCGGTCCCGAGGAACACCAGGTCCTTCTTCACGGTGTCTTCCTTGATCGTGTGGGCGTAGCCGCGCACGCCCTTGTCGGGCCCGACGATCCGCGTCCACGTCTTGCCGTAGTCGGCGGTCTTGAACACCCAGGGCGTCATGTCGCCGACCGTGTGGCGATCGAACGTCGCGTAGGCGGTCGCGGCGTCGAACCGGCTCGCCTCGATCCAGCTGACCCACGAATTGTTCGGCAGGCCGGGGATGTTGCCGGCGACGTTGGTCCAGGTCTTCGCGCCGTCGCGCGACAGCTGCACGTTGCCGTCGTCGGTGCCGACCCAGATCACGTTCGCGTTCCTCGGCGACTCGCTGATCGTATAGATCGTCGTGTGCATCTCGGCCGACGAGTTGTCGATCGTGACGCCGCCCGACAGCTCCTGCTTCTGCTTCTCGGGATCGTTGGTCGTCAGGTCGGGCGACAAGCGCTCCCAGGTGTCGCCGCGATCGCGTGAACGAAACAGGAACTGCGCGCCGATGTAGATCGTGCCCTTCTGGGTCGGGCTGGCGTGGATCGGCGCGTTCCAGTTGAACCGCAGCTTCTCGTGGTACCCGGCGGTGGGCTGGATATCGCGAGAGGCCAGGGTCTTGCGGTTGACGCGACCGATGTTGCCGCCCTGCGACTCGGCATAGACCCAGTCCGGATCGGTCGGATCGGGGAGCATCCAGAACCCATCGCCGCCGTACATGCTCTCCCACCGCGCGTTGGTGACCCCGCCGGGATACGACGAGTCGCCGACCCAGGAGTTGTTGTCCTGCAGCCCGCCGTACACCTGATACGGATCCTTGTTGTCGACGCTGACATGATAGAACTGCGAGATCGGAAGGTTATTGCCCTTCCACCACCGGTGGCCGCCGGCGTACGACAGCCACAGGCCGCCGTCAGCGCCGAGAATCACGTGGTTGGGGTTGGTCGGGTCGATCCACAGGTCGTGCGAGTCGGCGTGCGTGCCCCCGGACGAGTTGGAGAAGCTGCGACCGCCATCCTCGCTGACGGTCAACCGGAGATCGGGCTTGAAGATCCGGTCGGGGTTGGTCGGGTCGACGATCAGCTTCGCGAAGTAGAACGGGCGCCACACCATCTGCTGGCTGGTGTCGCGCTGCTCCCAGGTCGTGCCGCCGTCGGCCGAGCGGAACAGCGCCGACGCCTTCGACTCGACCAGCGCGTATACGATCTTGCCATCCGACGGCGCGATCACGACCTCGACGCGGCCCCACGGCCCGGGCGGCAGGCCCTTGTTCGCCATGATCGGCGCCCACGTCTTGCCGCCGTCGGCCGAGCGATACATGCCGCTGCCGCTCGGTGCGTTCGGCCCGTCGCCGCCCGACCGGAACGTCCAGCCCTGCCGGCGGAAGTCCCACATCCCGGCGAGCAGCACGTCGGGGTTCTTCGGATCCATCGTGACGCTCGAGCAGCCGGTCGATGGGTTTCCACCCTTGAGCACCAGCGCCCAGGTCTTGCCGCCGTCGGCCGTCTTGTACAGGCCGCGATCGGTGGAGTCGCTCCACAGCTTGCCCGGAACACACGCGTAGACGACCTGGCTCGATGCCGGGTGCACGATGATCTGCGCGATCCGCTCCGACTCGGGCAACCCGACGTTGCTCCAGGTCTCGCCGCCGTCGGTCGACTTGTAGATCCCGTCGCCGATCGACACCGAGTTGCGGGTCCACGCCTCGCCGGTGCCGACCCAGACGTTGTTGGGGTTGCTCGGATCGATCGCGACCGCGCCGATCGACTGGACCGGCTGCTTGTCGAACACCGGCTTGAACGTCGTGCCGCCGTCCTGCGACTTCCACACGCCGCCCGACGCCGCGCCGACGTAGAGCAGCGTCTTGCCGCCGACGACCTTGGCGGCGACCGCCGCGATCCGGCCGCTCATCCTCGCCGAGCCGATGTTGCGTGCGCCGAGCCCGGAGATCACGCCGCCGTCGAACGTCGCCTTCCCGGTCTCCACGATAGGTGGGACCACGGCGGCGGCCGCGCCGGGCTCGCCCGGACCGGCGGCGATCACCGCCGCGACCCGCGTCCTGGGCGGCGGCAGCTTGAACCAGGCGTCGTCGGTGGCGACGTTCACCTCGGCGCGCTCGACGATGATCCGGTTGGTGCGCGGACCGCCCGGACCGCCGGACTCCAGCAAGAACGGAAACCACACGCCGGCGACCTGTTGATAGCCGCCGAGGTCGGTCTCCGTGATGCGCTCGGCGCCGCGGACCTTGCGCACCGTGGTGATCCGGATCTCCAGGTACGAGTCTGGATCGAGGTAGACGTACTGGATGTCGGCGTCCGTGCGGGTCACCCGCAGCTTGATCGCCGGCCCGCCGCCGGTGTCCTCGGTGCCGAGGTACTCGACGCGATGGCCCTTGTCGCGCCAGCCGACGAGCGGACCGTCGAGCTCCGCCTGCTGGGCGAGCGCGCGGGCGTCGTCGCCGGACGCCTTCTCTGCGTCGAGCCGGCCCTGGAATGGCGTGATGGTCCAGCCTTCACGGCCGTCGTACGCGCTGATCTGGGTGAGGCCCTGCAGCGTGGTCTCGCTGCGCACGAGCCCGGGCCGCCGCTGGACCTGGCCCCACGGCGCCTCGATGCTGCGGCCTCTCCCCCCGAACACGATGCGGCCGGTGAGCCGCAGCGCCTTGACCTCGCGCAGCTTCGCTTCGCCGCCGCGCGCGGTGAGGTTCTTCGCCAGGATCTCCTCGAGCGTCGCTGCATGACTGGCATGTGCCAGCGACGCCAACATCACCATCGCGACCGCGATCAGGTTTCGCATGAGCCGGATAGTGCCCTCATGTCCGCGGCGATGAAATAGCCCTGCGCCTCCGCCGCAGCTTGCGGCTTCACCGCGGTCAGCCTGGAAATCTTCACGACGCTAGGCCGGCTCGTCGGGCGGCGGTGTCGACGCGGCCGCATCGAACAGCTCGGCGCCTCGCTTCGGTGGGCGGCCCCGGCGCTTGCCGCTGGCGGTCAGGCTGGCCGCGGCCGCCGGCCTGGGCCCCGAGAGCTCCGCGATCGCCGCCGCGAGCGCGTGGCGATCCGGGTGCGCCTCGCTGTAGATCCGCGCATAGGCGACCGCGCGCTTCGCCGTCTCGGTGAGCGTTGCCCTGCGCGTGTCGAGCATCGCGAGCGCCGCGTCGAGCGCCTCGCGAGCGCGTGCGACGGCCTTGGCCTCGGTGCGCAGCTCGTCGGCCTGACGGCGGAGCGCGCCGGCGTCGATATCGGGGAACGAGACCTTCGCGAGCTGGTTCGCGAACAGCTCGATCACCGCATGGACCTCGGCGGGGACCGGATCTTCGATCGACGGCGAGGCCACCGGACCCGACGCGGAGGCCACGACAGAGATGTTGGGTGCTGGCATGAACATATGTTCAGTACACCCACTCCCGCGCTTCGTCAACACGTCGATCATGCCGATCCGGTCAGGCGGCTGGCGTCGTCCGCGTCGAGCGCCGCGACGCCTTCAGGCGGGCGTGCACGCGCGGCAGGGATACGTCCCACACACGAGGCAGAGCACCTGGCCACAACCCGTGCACGAAAGCCCGCAGTCGCTACACAGCGTGTGTTGCTCGGCGCAGACGGTCACCTCCGCGCCGCTCGCCGGATTTCCGCAGTTCTTGCACGCCGGCTGCGTGGCGCGACATGCCTGGCAGGTCTGCTCGCCGCAGCTGAGGCAGAGGACCCGCGCGCAGCTCGGGCAACGCAGCGCACAGTCCGCACACAACACGTGACCGGCGTTGCACGGCGTGAGCGAGCTGCCTCGCTCACCGCAGTTCGAGCAGGCCGGAATCGCCAGCTCGGCGCTACGCGCCGGCGCCGCGGCGAGATCGAGGAAGAACTCCTCCGCATCGATCGGCAGGCGATCGCGGTGCTCGTCCACCCACTGTGCGGCCCGGCCGTTGAGCGGGCTCTTGGTGTTGTAGCTCTGGTAGGCGAGGATCTCGCCGACGCGCTGGATCAACAGATCGAGCGGCTCTCCCGCGGTCCAGTTGTCACCGATACAGACCGCGTGCGGCGCGATGTTGGGATGAAACACGGGGGTGAGCATCCGGAACAGCGGCGCGTCGCGCGGGTAACCTCTCGGCATCGTGACTTCGAGCCGATGCTCGGTCGCGGTCTCGACGGCGTCGCCGCGCTCGCGGAGCGACTTGACCTTCAGGATCAAGCGGTACCGCTCGGGCGGATTGCCGAACACCCCGTCGATCTCGATCTTTGGATGCAGGTGGGCCAGGCGACGCAGCGCCTCGTGATCGGCCTTCAAACGACGCAGACGTACGTTGTCCATGAGTCACTCTCTCGGCGGTGGCAGCACCGCTTCATCGAGGTTGTCGAGGTTGCCGTTGCGGATCGCGTCGACCAGGACACGCATGGTCTCCGACGGCAGGCTGATTCCTTGCGCGGGCCCATCTCCGGAGCGGGTCCACGTGTTGAGGCCGACCAGCTGACCTCGCACATCGTAGAGCCCGCTGCCGCTGTCACCGTGGGTCACGGGGAGATCGGTGTACAGCAGATCGTACGTCCCTGCCGGGGTGTGATGCGTCTCGCGCCGGAGCAGCTCGCCGTGCAGGACCTTCCAGCCCGCACGGTAGGGATTCGGCACGAAGGTCAGGTTCACCGAGGACTGGATCGCCGACGTATCGGCCGCGATCACGACCGGCTCGGGCGGATGAGCGATCGGTAGCTCGACGAGCGCGACATCGAGCGGCGGTGGAGCCGTCCAGCGCACGCTCGCCCGCCCCTCACGACCGTCGGACAGCTGCACCCACACCGGCGGGGCATCGCGCGCATGGCGCCACGTGCCAACCGCGGCGTACGGCATCGCGACATGGCTACACGTCACGATCCAAGCGCGCATGTCGTCGCTCGCGACCACCGCGCCCGTGCCGATCGCGAGGGTCCGCGCATCACCGTCGGCGCCGGGGGCCAAGACCACGACCGTGGCATTGAGGATCCGCTCCACGTGCGACGGCACACCGAGCGACGCGCGCGCCGGCATCGACGTGTACTGACCGCCAAACCCACCGCGCTGCGCAACCCAGTGGAACACGCCGATCACGAGTGCCGTGCAGCCGACGATGATGACGACGAGGTGACTCGCCAGGATCGATAACCGGCGAAACTGTCGGTTCCGCCGCGAGCGCACAAGGGCGACCACACCGAGGATCGACGTCGCGAGCCCGACCACCGTGGCCCAGCGGGCCGCCGCCATCATCTCGGTGAGTAGCGAGCCGAGCGGCCCGATCGAACGAGCCGACAGCAAGCGCAGCACCAGCCAACCCGCGATCGCCGCGATTCCGAGCGTCGCGGCGGGCGTCGCCCAGACGAGCCACCGGCGCCACCACGGCTCACCAGCGGCTTCGCCTTGACGACGTTTCACGGCCGCGTCGATGCTGTCCCGATCGATCACCAGGCGATCGGCCGCGCCGAACCTCGCCCAGGCGTCCTGCGCGTCGCAGGCTGCGCAGACCTGGCCTGGATAGAGCCGCACCGGCCCCGCCGTCTTGCACGCCGCGCACACGTGGGTCATCGCGATCGGCTCGGCCGCACGCCGCTTCGCCCACCATCGCTTGCGCGGGCGAGCAGGCTCGCGGTCGCTCGGCTGCGCCATGTCAGTGGCCCAACGCGACGAGCACGATCAAGATCGAGTAGATCGCGCCGATCGCCGCGCTGCCGTAGCCGATCGCCAGGTACGTGCCCCCGGTGCCCGCCAGCTGGGTGCGTTTCACCCACGCGTAGAGCCCGGCGACAGGTCCGGTGATCGGCGCGGTCACCCCGATGAGCGACAGGATGAACATCCAGATCAGGAACTTTCGCGCGCCCGCGATCGCGCCCTGCTGATCGAGCCAGGCGTGATATTCGTCCGCGGTCATCGGATCGGCCCACGGGAACCGAGCGCGACAGCTGCACACCAAGAGGCTCGAGCCGATCTCGTTGCCGCACTGCGGGCATCGTTTGGTGTCACCCCAGCCCGCGCCGACCAGCACAGGGAGCGGCGGCTTTTGCGCGACGGCTGCTTGTTTGCACCCGTAGGAACCGCAGCCGCCGATCTCGTCCCAGCACGACTTGTGATAGTCCTGCTGGCACTCGGGACAAGCCGTGACCGGCTCGCCTTGAGCCAGGACCGTGTAGCAGATCGAGCAACGCGCCATCGCTAGCTCCTCACCATCTTGAAGACACCGACCACCAGACAAACCAGCGCGATCGCTTCGAAGGCGATCGCGAACCTGCGGCGTTCGACCAGCGGTGGACCGCGCCGGACGGACACCACCACCACCATCCCGAGGAACACCACCATCGCGGCAAACAGCAGCGGGCCCGCCGGATGATACCGCAGCGCGACCCCGACCTCGCCGTGCGCCAGCGCGACAAAGCTTCGCGTCATGCCGCAGAACGGACAGTCGATCTGGAAGACGGCGCGAAACCAGCACAGCCCGGGAAGGCTCGCCCCACCGGGCAGCACGATCTGATCCCCGACGCGAGCCAGCCAGGCGCTCGCGCCCAGCTGTGCGGCCGCCAGCGCTGCAAAGCCCAGATCGAGTGCTCGCCCGGGCAGGGTCATCAGTGGCTCGCCCTGATCATCAGGTACACCACGAACAGCACGATATCGACGATGCCCAGCACCGTACCGGCAGTCGCCAGGCCCTCACCACCGAGCGTCGGGTCCGCCGCCATCGCCGCCTTGGCGGAGCTCGCCTTGGAGAGCGCGACCGGGCCCAGGATCACGCCGCAGAACACGAGCCCCACGAGCCCGTAGACGAGCGCCTGGACCGCGCCCGGAGCGTTGGTCTTGATCCCGTGATAGATGCCATCCGGGCTCGTGATCATCCGGCACGCCGGGCAGATCGGCGAGCCGACCGCGAACGGAACACGGCAGCTCGGGCATGCCACGAGCCCCGGCGGGAGGTCTTGCGGATCCGGCACTGCCCGCCCCGGTCCTGCCACGGTATCGTCGAGCCGGCGCAGCGGCGCGTTCGCGCAGCCCGCGGTCGAGCAACCGGCCTTGGTCTCCCAGCACCGGCCGTGGTGCTCCTTCTCGCACGCGGTGCAGACCGCCGCGTCGTCTCCGAGCTTCAACGCGGCCTGGCACCAACCACAGGCCTTACCTTCGAACTTCAAGTTTGCTTTGAGCTTCCGCACGGCGTCCATACGAGTTCTCCCGTTCTCACGCCCCTGGCGTGCGCTTCTGTCGCTCCTCGAAATCGAGGATCGTGCTTCCGATAACGATCTGGTCGCCGGAGACGAGCCGGCGGCGCCGGATCTTGCTGCCTCCCACCGACGTCCCCATGCGCGTGCCCATGTCCTCGATCTCGTAGGTCGTGCCGATCCGGTGAATCGACGCATGCGACGGGTCGATCTCGGCGTCCTTGTACAAGTAGACATCTGACTGCGGCGAGTTGCCGACGATCGTCGGCGTCTTGTAGAGGATGAAAGACTTCCCGGCGAGCGGGCCGGTCCTCACGCGGAGCCACGCGTCGCGCGCCAGGCGCTCGACCAGCGCGACGAAGATCCCGATCGAGAGCCCGACCGCCAGGAGGCCGACCAGGCGCGACGCCCAGGCCCCGGCGAACAGCGACGCGCCGAAGAACCGGTCGATCGGATCGAAGAACAGGCCGCCGAGCGCACCGCCCAGCGCGCCGCCGACCACCGAGTTGCGGAGCTGCGTGCGCGTCGATCGCACCAGGTTCATGCCCAGGCCGGTGGCCGCCCCGATGCAGGCCCACGCAGCGCTACGGCACGCCGTGAACACGAGGAAGCTCACCGCACCGACCTCCTTGACCGTCACCACGAGCGCGTCGGGATGGCCCGCGACCTCCGATGCCAGGACGTGATCGGAGATCTGCAGGATCAGCCCGGCCGGGATGATGGCGAGGCCTGCAAATAGCGCCGCGAGGAAGCTGCCAAGCAACGAGCGTTCGGTCATCCGGATCCAGTTCCGTGTCGTGAGGCCTTCGGAGAACAGCAGCCCGAACGCGATCAGCGCCGCGGTGAGTGGGAACAGCAGTACCAATGGCCACAACGGGCTTTCAAGCTGACCGCGGGACTCGGCGCCGGCCGTCGGGCGGATCGCGGCGGCGATCAGGCGCCGCTCTTGCGTGAGTCCGGTTGCTTCGATGCGGTCGCCGACCTTGAGGTTGTCGGCGCTCGCGAATGCCGGCTCGCCCGCGGATCCTGTCTCGAGCTTGACCCGTGCGAGGTCGACCAGGACCTCGTTCGAACCGACGGTCAGCGAGATCACGCCTGTACGACCGTCGAACGGGTCGGCATTCACCAAGATGATCTCGCCGCTCACGACCGGCATGTCGTGGATCTTCGGATCGAGCACCATCCAGGTGACGAGCGCGGCGAGCACCGCCGCGAACGGCAAGTAGACGAGGCTATTGAGGAGCAGCCGCCGGAGCGGCGACACCGGCGGGGTATCCGCGACGATGCGTTCGCGGCCTGCGCGCTCGCGGGCAAGCGCCTTGTCGACGGCAGGATCGAACAGCTCCTGTCGATCGATCCGGATCTGATCTTCGGTCATCGAAGGTTTCCTTGACCGGCCGATCCGGTGTTGTCGGTGATGTCGTGCGGCAGGCCGGCCGCCTTGTCGAACGACTCCAGTTGCTTTTCGTAGCGCGCGCGGTTCCCGGGATCGAGATGGGCGGCGGTGGCGAGCAGCCGGCGAGCCCTGCCGGGATCACCCGCCTTGACCGCATCGGCCGCGAGCTCGGCATAGAGCGCGCCGAGCCCCGATCGCTGCTCCGCCACGTCGTGGCCGAGGTCCGCACGAAGCTGGCTGCCGGGACGTGTGGCGCGTTCGAGCCGGGCCAGCTCCGCCTGGGCCGTCCTGCGACCTTGCCCGAGCTGGAACAGGCGCTCGCGCGTGGTCTTGAGCTGTGTGGCCAGTTGCTGCAAGCGCGGATCGCCGCTGCCTGCGCCGGGACCAAACACGCTGCCTGCGCCGGGACCAAACACGCTGCCTGCGCCGGGACCAAACACGCTGCCTGCGCCGGGAGCCGTGTCCGCCGGAACGGCGGCGATCGCTCGGTCGAGATCGGCGATCGCCTGCGCGATCGGCGCGTGCAGCGCTTCGTCGCCGAGCGTGTCGCGCAGGATGTCGATGAGATCGCGCTGCAGCGACGCGATCGCGAGCTGCGCGCCCTCCGTATTGGCCTTCGCGATCTGGAGGTGCGCGTCGACGAGCGCCTGGTTCGCCGATCCCACCCCGATCCAGTGGCCCACGAAGCCGCCGATCACCAGGACGACGACACCGATGAGGAGGAGCGGGCCCAGCGATCCGGACAGGCTCAGCTCGTCGCGCGCCTCCACGGTCCTGGGCTCGCCCAGGTCGCTCCCCGGCGGCGGTGGCTTGCGATCGTGCTTGTCGCCGGGCGTTCGCGGTCCGTCCCATGCCTGCTCGCGCGACCCGATCCAGTAGCGGCGAGCACGCCAGACTTCATGGTCGTGCCAGGTGAACATCCCGTGCTCGCGGCTCTTCGGGTCGTAGACGAAGGCGACCTGAAACGGGAGGTTGAAGAAGCTCTTGTGGATGAACTGGTCGCGATCCGACAGGAACACGCCGAACCCAGGGTGCGTGTGGTACCAGCCGACCACGCGCTTGTCCTGGTGCTTTGCGTCCATCTCCTTGTGGATGTGCTCCCAGGTCGCGTGGGTGAACGTCAGCTCCGCGCCTTTCTCCTCGGCATGGAGCGCGTCGATCGTGCCTTCGATCCGGAGATACGGGCCGGCCTCGTCACGCAAGAGCTCGCCGACCAGGACACCGCCGATCTCGCGGGTCGTGTCGCTATCGCCGCGCGCCACCGCGCGGTCGAACGCTTGCTCGGACAGGAACACGCGAAACGCGTGCTCGGTCACCGGACATGGCTCGTTGCGCAGCGCGGTTCTGTCGATCGAACGGACATCGAGTGAGCTCACGCTGGACTCCCCTGGTTCCCTGGATACGACCCGGCCAGCGGGCCGAGCACCGCGCCGGCATCGCCATCGAACAGCCAGGCCTCCTGGCGCTCCATGCCCTGGCGGGCGACGATGATGTCGAACGGCGGCAGGCCGAGCTCCGCCGGTGTGAGCGCCAGATCCACCAGACCATCGCGGCTGATCGAAGCTGCGATCTCGACGGCGCGGTGCGCGCCGCACCCCGGGCACGCCGCCTGCGACTCGCGCACGGTCCCGAGCACGGTTCGCCCGGGCGCGATCGCACCGCAGGCCGGGCAGCTCAACCGGACGATGACGTCACGCGACAGATCGAGCGAGGCGCCGGCGCCGACCGCGGCTTCCGCTCGATCGAGCAAGGCGCCGAGCGTCACGTCGGCGACGCCGAGCCCGAGCGCGTGCGCTAGGCTAGAGTGCCTTCGTCCCCGGGGGCGTCGGCAACTCCACGCCGCCGGGTCCGGCGGTGAAGTCGAGCGGCGACACCGCGGGCTGCTGGCCGACGCCCGGCTTGCTGAAGTCGCAGACTCCCGTCGGGAACACCACCGCCAGACGCGCCAGCTGAGCGTCGGTGAGGACCGCCGGAGCGTAGTCGGCGGGATTGATCGGCTTGAGCTGGCACTTGAGGATGTTCTCGGCGAGC
>Ga0137459_1000600_pt1 | contig 12475 bp, 16 predicted proteins | sample EasRivERMGT700_2_FD_104908 | JGI IMG/M metagenome (GOLD analysis project Ga0137459, IMG submission 104908) | Soil microbial communities from meander-bound floodplain in the East River, Colorado, USA - East River MetaG ERMGT700_2 | ecosystem: Environmental > Terrestrial > Soil > Floodplain ...
CTCGGCATGCAGCTGTTCCGTATCGATCTCGCCGGCGTGGTCAGCAAGTACATCGGCGAGACCGAAAAGAACCTGCGTGCCGTGTTCGAGGAGGCCGATCGCGCCGATGCCGTGCTGTTCTTCGACGAGGCCGACGCGCTCTTCGGCAAACGCTCCGAGGTCAAGGACGCGCACGACCGCTACGCCAACATCGAGATCAATTACCTGCTGCAGCGGATCGAGAGCTTCGAAGGCATGGCGATCCTCGCCACCAACATGCGCAGCCACCTGGACGAAGCCTTCCTGCGGCGCATCCAGGTCACCGTCGAGTTCACGCTGCCGCGGATCGCGGAGCGGCGGGAGCTGTGGGACAAGTCGTTTCCCGCGGCGGCGCCGCGCACCGCCGAAATCGACTGGGACTTTCTCGCGAGCCGCTTCGAGCTCTCGGGCGGGGCGATTCGCAACGCCGCGTTGGGCGCGGCCTTCCTCGCCGCCGAAGAGCAACGCCCGATCGGCATGGGCGAAATCGTCAGGGCGCTGCGCTCTGAGCTGGTCAAGGCGGGGCGGCGCGTCGCCCCCGGAGAATTCGGCGCCTATGCAGGCTGCGCAGAGCCGCCGGCGCAAAGCGCGCAACCGAATCAATAAGGGGGTCATATGGCATGTCGCCTCGTCAATTTGCACAAGCACCCATTGCGCGTCGATCTGCGCGGCGGAGAGACGCTGGTCCTTCAACCCGGTCAGAGCTCGCCCACGCTGCGCGAGGAGCTGCTGTACGACAACTTCCACCTGACCGGTTGGGAAAAAGCGGGCTGGATCGCGCGGTTGCCCGCGCGCCTCACGGCTGCGACACCGGCTCCGAAACGGGCCGTTGCGGAGTCCCCTGATGACGAGCCCTCGACGGAGGCGGCGCCGGGGTCCGGTCTGCCCGCTCCGAATTTACACGCGAGCAAGCAGTCGCGGGAGGACGCCGCAGCGGAACGCCCCAAGCCCGGCGCGCGTGCCGATGACAAGACACCCCGTGGCTCAACGACGAAAAAGTGATCCCTATTGACGACGCGCTTCGCGGCGCATTCCCCCGAACCTGACTACACAGGAGAAAGACCATGGCCGAATACCTGCATCCCGGCGTGTACACCGAGGAAAAATCCAGCGGCGTGAAGCCGATCGAAGGCGTGGGCACGTCCACGGCGGCTTTTATCGGCGTCACCGCGAAAGGCGTGCCGAACAAGGCGACGTTCATCACGAGCTGGTCGCAGTTCGTGCGCAACTTCGGCTACCTGATCCCCGGCAGCTATCTGCCGTACGCCGTGCAGCAGTTCTACGCCAACGGGGGCAAACGCTGCTACGTCGTGCGCGTGCTCTCGGACGCGTCCTCGGCCGCAGCGAGCTTCGACTTGCGTTCGCAGGAAACCAACTCGCCGGCCCGCACGACGCTGCGCCTGAAGGCCAAAGGCAACGGCGCCTGGGGCAACGGTCTCGCGGTACTGGTGCAGGACGGCTCGGGCAGCGCTACCAGGGAGTTCAAGCTGGTCGTGCTGCTGGACGGTGAAATCGTGGAGGTCTTCGACAACCTGAGCATGGATCCGGCGGCGGACAACTACGTCGAGACGGAGGTCAACGACGCCTCGGATTACATCCAGGTCGAAGATCTCCACCCCGGGACCGAGCTCGCCAACGGCCAGCCGGTTTATGCGACATCGTTCTCCACCGCGGCGCTCGCCGATCCGGTCCCGTTCGTGGCCGGCGACAACATCACGATCGAAGGTTCCGCCGGCTCGACTCCTCCGCCGGTGGATCTCGGCGCGCTGCCGGCGCCCGTGCATCCGGCCGACGTCGTCGCCGCGCTCAATGCCCAGTGGGCCGCGTTCAACGTGTCGGCTTCACTCTCCACGGCCGCGGACGGCGGAACCGTGGGTCGCCTGCGAGTGCGCGCCAACGCCGCCGGCTACGATCAATACTTCATCCTGAGCGGCACGGCCACGGGCGGAGGCAGACCGCTCAGCGGCATGGCGGGTTTCGCCCAGGGCAGAGGCGCCGCGCTCGGCGCCACGGTGAAAAGCGCCGTCGGCACGACCTTCAACACCGGCGGCGGCAACAACGTGCTGCAGGTATCAGTCGGCGGCGACGCGCTGCCTCCGATCAATCTCACCGCCAACGCCGCCGCCCCTATCGACACGCTGGTGGGGGAAATCGATACGGCGTTCCGTGCCAACGCGAACGGCTTGCTCGCCGTCAGGCGTGAGGGCGATCGCATCGTGATCTCGACCACCAACCTCGGCAATGCGAACAATACTCTCGCCGTGTCGGGTACAGGCGCCGCGGCGCTCAACTTCCGCCAGCTCGACGGCACCGCGATCCCCGGGGGTGGAATCCCCGGGTTCGGTCGCTCCGAGCCCGCGTTCATCCAGAGCGATGAGGGCGACGACGGGAAGTTCACGATCGAGGAAGGCGCGAACTTCGCGCTCACCGTGAACAACGGCGCGCTCGGCGCCGACAGCCCGGCCATCACGATCAACTTCGCGACCGGCGCGGACTTCCCGAACCTGCAACAGGTCACGGCGGCGCAACTGGCAGCCAAGATCAACGCCACCGCGCCCGCCGGCACCGTGAGCGCGAGCGTCGTCGGCAGGTCCGTCGTCATCCGCCAGACGCGCAAGGGCAACGCCTACAAGCTCACGCTCACCGACGGACTGAAGAGCCCGAACATCAGGCTCAAGTTCGAGGCGCAGACGCAGCAGGGCTTCGCCGACGGCGACCCGGCCTCGCCGCACTTCCGGCCGGGCATGAACTTCATCGCCGGCGAGAACACGCCTTGGCCGCTCGCCAACGGAACCGACGGCAGCCCGGTGTCGAACTTCGATCTGATCGGCACCGCGGACAAGAAAACCGGGCTGCACGCCCTGGACGACGTTCGCGACGTCAACTTCATCACAATCCCCGGTGCCTCCGATCCGGGTGTGATCGGGGATGCGGTGGGCTACTGCAGCATCCGGCAAGACTGCTTCTTCATCGCCGACGCCCCCGGCAAGCGCGACAAGACCACGCCGGTCACCGGTCCGGCGCACGCGCAGGACTTCCTGCGCAACAAGATCAAGAACAAGACCAGCTACGGCGCGCTCTACTATCCCTGGCTCGAAATTCCCGATCCGGTCGGCGCCGGCAGGAACCCGCGCCGCTTCGTGCCGCCTTCGGGATTTGTCGCGGGGCTTTACGCGCGCATCGACAATACGCGCGGCGTCTGGAAGGCGCCGGCCGGCACCGAGGCGAACCTGATCGGGCCGATCGGCCTGGAGTACTCCACGACCGATTCCGAGCAGGACATCCTCAATCCGATCGGGGTCAACTGCGTGCGCGATTTCCCCGCGAGCGGCATCGTCGTCTGGGGCTCGCGCACGCTCGCCACGCAGTCTGATCCCGAGTACCGCTATATCCCGGTGAGGCGCTACACGATTTATCTGCGTGTCAGCATCTACAACGGGACGCAATGGGCCGTGTTCGAGCCGAACGATGCGCCGCTGTGGGCGGCGTTGAAGGCGAACATCGAGGACTTCCTGATGGGCGAGTTCCGCAAGGGCGCGCTTGCCGGCGCCACGCCGGAGGACGCCTTCGACGTGAAGTGCGACGCCGACCTCAACCCGCCCTCGGAAGTGAACGCCGGGCGCGTGAACATGGAAGTGCGCTTCGCGCCCCTGAAGCCGGCGGAGTTCGTGATCATCCGCATCAGCCAGAAGACGCAACGGCCGCAGGGATGAAACCGGCCGCCGCCCGACCGACGACGACGTGAGAAACGCCTGCCAGCATGCCTCCGCGCACCAGCGAATTCGATCCGTACCGCACGTACAAGTTTTGCGTGCGCATCGACAACGCGACGGTCGCCGGCGTCAGCAAGGTTTCGCCGCTCGGGCGCTCGGTGGCGGCGAACGAGGTGAAGCAGGGCGGCGACATGCTCGCGCCGCGGCAGAATCCGGCGGCGGTCACCTACGACGAAGTGACCCTGGAGCAGGGTTGGAGCGCGGACACCACGTTCGAGAAGTGGGCGAACGCCGTGACGCGCCTGCAGATCGACCCCGGCGTGAAGCATTTCAAGCGCACCGTCTACATCGACGTGTTCGACCTGAACGGCAGCCCGGGCGTCCAGGGCGGCAGCGCGCCGATCGCGAGCTACAAGCTGCACCGCTGCTGGGTCTCGAAATACGTCGCGCTGCCGGACCTGAATGCCGACAGCGGGGGCTTCGGGATTCGAACGATCACGCTGAAACACGAAGGATGGGAACGAGTGGTTTGAACCCGATGCACGCAATGCATCGCCTACCAAGACCTGGAACAGAAGGAGGAGCCGCACATGCCGCCGAGAACATCGCAGTTTGATCCGCACCGGAACGGGCACTTTCGCATCAAGATCAACAACCAGGTGGTCGCCTCGCTCACCAAGTGCTCGGCGCTCACCATCAGCGTGGAGTCGAAGGAGTTTCGCGCCGGCGACATGGACAGCTACAAGCACAAGCTGCCCGGGCTGGTGAGCTTCGAGCCGATCACGCTCGAGCAGGGCGTGACCAACGACAAGACATTCGAGAAATGGGCCACGGCGATGGCCAATTTTGTCGGCAACAAGGGCGCCGACTCGCAGAAGACGCCGAACGATTTCCGCAAGGACATCGACATCGAGATCTACAACCTGAACAACGAGAAGGTGAAGGGCTACCGCGTCTACAACTGCTGGGTGTCCAAGTACACCGCCGTGCCCGGACTGGACGCCACTTCCGGCGACGTGATGATCCAGACCCTGGTGCTGGAGAACGAAGGCATCCAGGTGATGCAGTAATCATGAGCCATGACTGAGCTCGCCCTCATGGAGAAGCCCGCGTCGGCGCCGGCGCTTGCCGAATCGCTCGCCGACCGGCGGCTGCAGCTGCCGGGCGGGGTGATCGGCGCGGACGGCCGCTGCCATCAGATGGTGCGCGTGCGCGAGCTGACCGGAGCGGACGAGGAAGTCTTGGCCGAAAAGACCGCGGCGAGCGGAGCGCGCCTCGTCACCGGCTTTCTCGCGCGCGTCATCGCGGAGGTCGAAGGGCTGGATCGCCGCATCGACGAGGACCTCGTGTCCGACATGCTGGTCGGGGACCGCGACTACCTGCTGCTGCGGCTGCGCCAGATCGACCTCGGCGATCACGTGCATCAGGTGATGCGCTGCCCGTCACCCGCGTGCGGGAAGAAAGTCGACGTCGATTTTCTGGTGAGCGAGATCGAGGTCACGCGCGCGCAGGCGGTGCTGCCGTCGTATCGCGTTCAACTCGGCGAAGGCACGTCGGCGAAGTCCGCCCTGGTGCGCCTGCCCACCGGTCGCGACCAGGAAGCGATCGCACCGCTTGCGGCGACCAACCCGGCCGCCGCCAATACGCGGCTCTTCTCCCGGGTCGTGCTGCGATGGGGCGAGGCCGGCTCGCTCGACGAGGACGCCGCACGCGCCTTGCCGCTCAGGCAGCGGAGCGAACTCGCCGCTTTTCTGGAGCGCACCTCGCCCGGGCCCGATCTCCATCTCGACCTGCACTGTCCGTGGTGCGGCGGGGAAATGGGCTATCGCTTCGACCTCGACGGTTTTTTTTTGCCGAGCGCACGATGAATCTCGACGCGCTTTATCAGGAGCTGCACCTGCTCGCGCTGCATTACCACTGGGCCGAGGCCGACATCCTGCGGCTGACGAGCTCGAAGCGGCGGCGCTACCTGCGGCTGCTGGCCCGCCACATCGGCGAATCTGAGGACCAGGAGCCGGCATGAGCGCCGTCTCGTCCTCCGGCTCCGAGCCGTTCGTGCTTGCGCGCCGCGGCCTGCCGCTCGCGGGAGGGGCGCGCCCCTCATCGCCCGCGCGCTGGTTCGCTTCGTTCGCGTTCGCCCGCTCGCGCGTCTCTGCGGGCCCCGATGTGCCGGCGATGCCGGGCGTCGCGCCGCCGGGAGAGACGGAACAGGACCTGGACGAGACTCGGCTCGCGGCGGGCGGCCCTTGGCCGGAGGTCGAGACCGCGGGCATCCGGAACGCGGCGGCCGACGGAGCGCGGGCCCCGATGCGTCCGCAGGGGACTGGAGCCAGGGAAGAGCCTGCGCGGGTGGATTTCGAAACCCGGGCCGGAGTCGCAGCGCCGTTCCCGAAGCGTGATGCTCCGCAAGAGGACATCCTCGCGCGGCGCGCGGGAGGCGAGACTGCCGCGCGACCGGCCGAAGAAGCCTGGAACGAACGGACGGGCGCAAAGTCTGCGTCCGTGCGCGCCCTGCTCGGCACGGGGCAGCCCGTGGAGGCACGGGGGACGGGTCGCCCGGGGCAAATCATCGCGCCGCCGGCGCTCGACCCGGTGCAGGCGGAACCGTCACCCGCAGTGCAGTTACCCGCCGGTGCGGCAGGCACCAAGGGAGATTTGCGTGCCGGCGCCAGGCCTTCGATGGGGACACCACCGGCCATCGGCTTGGACGACACGGCAAGCAAGAGCCCGCCGCTCTTCTTGCCCGTCCCGGAAGCGGGCGCGTTCCGGACGGCGACGACCCCGAACGCTGCACGCCACCCCGCACGCCCGGCAACCGCCTCAGGGAACAGGCCTCCGCTACAAAAATCCGCGGTCCAGGTTGCCGCGCCTGCGCAGGGCTCCGCCCCCCTGACGCCCGCGGTGCCGGGCGAGGCCGGTGCGCCGGCGCGCTTTGCAACGCCGATGGGGACGCCGCACGCGGCGCCGCGCAGCGACCCGAACGCCGCAGCCTCGCCGGCGGAAATCGCGCAGCTCGTCGAGCGCTCGCTCGCGGCGAACGCGGGCGGCCGCGTTACGCATCGCATCGGCACCGTGCAGGTCGTCGTGCAGAGCATCGCGCCGGCGACGCGCGGCGCGCCGGATGCGCCTCGCGCGCCGGGGCCAAGCCATGCGCCGACGGCGCGCGAACCGGTCCGCCGGGGGTTTCGCAATCCGTGGGCTTCTTACACGCGGCGCAGCGACTGACCATGAGCCTCGCGGTTCAATTGCAGGATTATCTGGACTCGCAAGCGGCGCGCGCCGCGGCGCGGCAGGCAGAACGCCTTTCGCGCGACGCGTTCATCCAGGCTCAGTTTCCGGTGCTCAACGCGCGTCTGCTCGAGCTCGTCACCGACGCCGCGGGCCAACATTCCCGGTTGATGCTCGCCACGACGCCGCTCGTCGAAAATGTGATCGGGCGCAGCTTCACCACGCTCAACGAGACGGCGATCCGCGTCACGACCACGCTCGGAGGTGCGCCGCAAACGGTGGCGTTCACGCCAAGGCTCGAGTTTCGGGGGGTCGATCAGTTCGGCGCGGTCGACTGCACCATCGACTTTGCCTATGCTCCCCGCCGATCGCGAAGGGATGCAATAGCCGCGAGCCTGCTCGCGTACGGCGTGCAAATGAACGGCACGACCTCCGCGCATCTGATGTTGACGACCGCGGGCGGGCCGGTCGAAGCAAGCGTGAGCGCGTTCGAAAACGCGTTGGCCGCGCTCTTGCTGCGCGGCTAAGGAGAAACGAAGTGATCGACATCGAGCGCCTGGAACTCGTGAGCGATCGCCGCCTGACGCCCGCCGCGGCGCGCGAGGTGGGAGACGCTTTCGCGCAGGCGCTGGGACAGGCTCTCGGAGACCGCGCGCGGGACCGGCTCGGCATCGGCAGGCTCGTGCTGGACGCGCCGCATGCGCAGCTCGCGAGCGCGCGCGGGCTGCGCCAACTGGCCCGAAGCACGGCGCGGCAGCTCCGCGCGCAGTTGTGGGGGGAATGAACGATGGGGGATTTTGCGCTGCGCCCGGACAAGCTGCTCAAAGGCGCTTTCGTCGAATACGGCTTGAGCCTCCCGCCGATCGCGTTCGCCTTCCAGTTCAACCCGGAGACGCTGTCGCGCGGGCGCACCGCGAGCTACACGGCGGCGGGCGCGGACGGGTCGGGCGGCGCCGGCTGCCGCGAAGGATCGGAGGCGCAGCAGCGCTCCTGCCTCGCGCAGGTGACGGTGAGCGAGGAGACCATCGGGCTTACGCTGCAGCTGGACGCCACCGACGACCTCGACGACGGCCAGGCGCTGCCCAGGGAGTTCGGCGTCGGGCCGCAGTTGTCGGCGCTCGAGCTGATGATCTATCCGAAGACCGACCAGCTGTTCGGTTTTCCCATCGGCAACCTGCTCGGGGGCACCGACCAGTTCGGCGCGGCGCAGGCAAAGACCATTCCGATCCTGCTGTTCATCTGGGGCCGCAAGCGCGTGATGCCGGTGGTGATGACCAGCCTGCAGATCACCGAGCAGGAGTACTTCCCCGATCTCAACCCGAAGCGCGCACAAGCCGCGGTGCAGCTGAAGGTGCTGGAGGGCTTCAATCCGCCGTATCTGTATTCGCACGCCTGGCGCATCGCGCTCTCGGCCATGAACCTTGCCAACCTCGGAGATTTCAAGAATGTTTTTTGACGGTTCGCGTTACCTGCGCGTGGCCGACTACACGGTCGACGGCGGCGACGGCTCGCAACGGAAACTGAAGGCGACGCGCGAGCCGCTTCCCGGCGAGACCGCGCTCACCTACCAGGTGCGCGAAGGCGACCGGCTCGACCTGCTCGCGTTCAAGTTCTACCGCAACCCGCGCAAGTGGTGGCTGATCGCGGATGCGAATCCCGATTGCGTCGCCCCGGAGCAGTTGCTCAGCCCCGGCCGGGTGCTCGTCATCCCCAAAGACCGGACGGTGTGACCGATGCCCGCGCTGCCCGCATCCGCCGATCGGCTGTTCTCGGCCGCCGTGCGCGTCAACGGCGAGACGAGCGACAGCCTCTACAAGTGCATCCAGAACATCACCGTCGATGAGGACCTGGAGGTCGGCTCTTCGTTTTCCATCCAGTTGTCGGCCTGCCGCAACGACGACGGCAGCTACCCGTACATCGACGACGAGAATTTGACCGAATGGAACCGCGTGACCATTTACGCCGTGTTCCCCAAGCAGACCGAAGTCGTGATGGACGGCTACATCTCGAACCTCGGCCTCAGTATCGATCCGGACTCCGCCAACGTGACCGTGGAGATCCGCGGCGTCGACGCATCCTACGAGATGAACCTCGAGGACAAGCGCAAGGTGTGGAAAGGCAAGAGCTACGAGCAGATCGCGCGCACCATCATCGAATCGTACGGCCTCGAGCCCGTGATCGCGACGCCTGCGGACAGTTCCTCGTCGTCCGACGTGCCTCCGCCGGCGGTCGCGCAGCGCGGCAGCGACCTGCGGTTCCTGCGCGAGCTGGCACGGCGCAAGGGCTACGAATTCTTCGTGCACGGTGGCAACGCCTATTTCCGCCCCGCCCAGCTCACCGGCACGCCGCAGAAACTGATCGCGGTCGCCTTCGGCGACCAGACCAATTGCACGAATTTTTCCGTCGAAGACGACGGCACCCTGCCGACCGAAGCCAGAATCGAATTCATCGATCCGATGACCGGAGTGCCCGCCGCGCCGGTCACGATGACGGACTCCGGCCTGCCGCCGCTGGGCGCGCAGACGCTCTCGGCTCGGCGCGGCACGGCCAAGGTGCCGCAGGCGCGCTTGGTACCGCGCCGCCTCGGCTCGATGACGCAGGCGCAGGCGGAGGACTACGCGAGGGGCCTGCTCCGCCGCAACGCGTGGTGGGTGGTCGCCAGAGGACATCTGAACGGCCTGCGCTACGGCCACGTGCTGCGCACGCGCAAGCTCGTCAACATAAAAGGCGTCGGGTCTTCGCGCAACGGCACCTATTACGTGCGCAAGGTGCGGCATCAACTCACCGCGCGCACCTACGACATGGATTTCGAAGCCGTACGTAACGCCGTCGGCAAGCTCGGCAGCGAAGACTTCGAAGGCGAAAGCCCCGACAGCAGCTTGAGCCCGCCCGCAGCGGGCCCCGGCGCGGACCCGGACACCGTGCGCGTCGTCGAAAGCGGCGCGCGCGTGATGCCGGCCTGATCGGGGAACGCGGAATGCATACCGAAAGCCCGGCAAAGGAGAGCAAACCATGACCGATCTCTCGGGTCCTGCGCAAGACCCCGGCGGCGGAGCCGATCCGCGCGTCGAGCGCATGGACAGTCTTTACTACGGCAAGTTCCGCGGCATCGTCGTCGACAACAAGGACCCGGATCAGCTCGGACGCCTGCGCCTGATGGTGCCCTCCGTTTTCGGCGGTACGTCGGCTGAGATGCAAGAGCTGCCTGACACGCCGGAGAAAATCAACGACGACCTCGTCACCGATTGGGCCTGGCCCTGCGTGATGGCGGGCGGACTCGCGGACCAGGGCTCGTTCTTCATCCCGGACATCGGCGCCAAGGTCTGGGTTGAGTTCGAGGAGGGCAATCTCGACTGCCCCCTGTGGGTCGGCACCGTCTGGGCCAAGCCCTCGGACTCGGAGATTCCGAAAGAAGCGAAGAACATGGTCGGCAACAAGCCGCAGCGGCGCGTGCTCAAGACCTCGAGCGGTCACGTGCTCGAGTTTTCCGACGTCGACGGCAAGGAAACGATCACGATCCGCCACAAGAACAAGGCGATGCTTCATTTCAACGAAAAAGGCTCGGTGACGATCTCGCTCGAATCCGGCACCCTCATCTATCTCAACGCCGAAGAAAAGGAATTGTGCATCGCCGACGAGAACGGCAACAACGTTCGCCTCGGCGACTCGAACGTCACCCTTACCAACAAATCCGGCACGGTCGTCGACATCGCCGACAAGGCGGTGCAAGTGATCGCGAAAAACGTAATGTTGAGGAGCGAGACGGTGCAGCTGGGCGAGGGCGCAATGGAGCCCGCGATCCTCGGGCGCACCTTTGCCGCGATCTTCGACGCGCACACGCATCCGACGGCGTTCGGCCCGTCGGGCCCGCCGATCCCCGCGCCCATGCCCTTGTCGGCGCCGACCAATCCCGCGATCTCCAAAGCCGTGACGGTATTGTGAATGAGCCACTGCAAGCTCCCGTCGCTGCCGATCCCGTCGCTGGTGATCCCGCTGCCGATCCCGGCGCTGCCGGCGCTGCCTTCGCTGCCGGCCTTGCCGAAACTGCCGGACCTGCCGAAGCTGCCGGCGCTGCCGATTCCGTCGCTGGTGATCCCGCTGCCGATCCCGGCGCTGCCGGCGCTGCCTTCGTTGCCGGCGTTGCCGAAGCTGCCGGACCTGCCCAACCTGCCGTCGCTGCCGATTCCGTCGCTGGTGATTCCGCTGCCGATCCCGGCGCTGCCGGCGCTGCCGCAGCTGCCCAAGCTGCCGGCGCTGCCGCTGTGCCCGTGACGAAGGAAATCCCATGCTGAAACCCGGCTCACTGCAAGGCGATTCGCTCGAGGCGGGCAGCATGGCGCGCGCGATCGAGGACGCGATGGTGGCGCAAGGGGTCTTGAAGCTCGACGACGAGACCGCGGACGCGGCCGAGCTGCGCAGAAAGACCTTCGTCGCGATCGCCACCGGCGTGATCAACCACCTCAAGTCCAACGCGGAGATCCACAACGTGGAGATCCACTTCGCCATCGACGCCCTGGGCCCGGGCATACCCACGGCGGCGAAGACTCTCCAGGGCTCGAACGGCGCTTTGACGTAAGCCCGCATGGACGAGAGCTATCTTGCGTTTCCGTTCCGCCTCGCCGCCGACGGCGGCGTGGCGCGCGCCGACCGCGACCGGACGATACGCGCGCGCATCGAGCAGATCCTGTTCACCGCGAGCCGCGAGCGCGTGATGCTGCCCGAGTTCGGCTGCGGCGTGAACGATCTCGTCTTCCACGGCAACGACGAGGTGCTCGCCGCCGCGACGGAGTTCACGGTGGCCAAGGCCCTGCAGACCTATCTCGGCAATGACGTGATGGTCAACGCGGTCGACGTGACCAACGACGGCGAAAAACTGACGATCGAGATCGTGTACACCAAGTCGCGCGACCTGCAGCGCGAGAACGTCCTGTTCCAGCTGCTGCCGTTCACGGGGAACAATCGTGGCTGACTCGCTCGCGGCGACACGCAATTGCGGCACGGCCGATTGCGGCCGCACGCCGATCGATCTTGGCGCCCTCCCGCAGCGCGAGGCGCGCGTGCTCGATTTGATGGCGAAGGACTACGACAGCCTGCTGCGGGCGATGCTCGATGCGCTGCCGGCCCTTGCGCCGCAGTGGCAGGACCGCGCCGAGGCCGATCTGGGCATGGCGCTGCTGGAGCTGTTCGCGTACGCCGGCGACCAGTTCAGCTACACGCAGGATCGCGTCGCTCTCGAAGGGTTCCTGCGCACCGCGACGCAGTTCGAATCCGTGCGCAAACTCTTGCGCCTGGTCGACTATGCGCCCGATCCAGGCCACGCGGCGAGCGTGGATCTCCTGGTCGCCGCGAGCGGCAACGCGCCGGTCCTCCTGCAGGCGGCTTTCGCGGTCGGCACGCAGCCGCCACCCGGAGAGCAGCTTGCGACCTCGGTCGTGTTCGAGACGGCGCAGGACCTGATCGTCCATCCGGCACTGTCCGACATCGCGCTCGCGCTGGAAGCGCCCTCCAGCGCCGAC
>Ga0137459_1000604_pt1 | contig 12438 bp, 32 predicted proteins | sample EasRivERMGT700_2_FD_104908 | JGI IMG/M metagenome (GOLD analysis project Ga0137459, IMG submission 104908) | Soil microbial communities from meander-bound floodplain in the East River, Colorado, USA - East River MetaG ERMGT700_2 | ecosystem: Environmental > Terrestrial > Soil > Floodplain ...
TTATGTAGTGAAAAAGATGAGATTGCACACGCACCATATAAATCACTTGGATCGCAACCATCATTTCCCGTAATCCATTCTTGAACTTGGAGTCTGACTTTTAATGCTGTTGAAATAATATTTCTATCCATTTAAATAATCTCAGTATATAGTTTTAATAAATAACAAAATCACAAATAATAATATTATAATACTAACTTCCATTTATATTATATATTTTCTCCAATTCTCTCAAAGCGAATTCAACTATGCCATCAAAGCCTCTTTCGTGTGCGGTGGTTAAGCAATATGATAAAGCAACTTGGCCGTCATCAAGATATTGCTTCGCACTTAAACTTTTGATCTTATTTATTCGATCTTTGTGGGTTGATGAATCAATATTGCCAAATTGACTGTTATTCATTTTTAAATATAAATCCTGTGAATCTTATTTGTATTCCCAATATCAGAAGATGATCCTTGCAGAATCACAATGCCAAGTTTAGATAAAATGTTTTCACAAGAAATCTTATCCAGAATATCCTCATATTCCACCTCAAAATGGTTCTCTGTTTGTGAAATTATTTTTCCGTAGAACAACTCTACAGTTGCCATAATCCGCTCTTTGCCCACAACAGCTAGTATATTGCCCTGGACCTACAATGTCAATAGCCTAGATATTTTATGCGGCAAAAGAAAAACGCTTTAAAATCAATTATAAACGGTTTTTACTTTTCAAACCGGCAATCGTTCATTTTATTATAAAAACTCTTTGTCGGGGCATATAATGGGTTTTAAATGCTACTAAAGTAACATTCAATTGGCACCCTTCCTGGTAAATTCGAATAAAATCAGGATTTTACATTAAACGTATACGGAGAATTTCAATGACTCAAACTAAAAAAGCACAGATAGATATGATGAAAGTTGATGCAGATATCGCGCAGATTGCCGGCTTGTTACGCCAATTAAATATAACTGGTCCAATCAGAGATTATGCTGAACGTCGTGTTGGTGGTGGCGATATCGCACCGTCACTCGCCAGCTCAGCACATGCCCAAGTAAAGGCACTATTAAATGATCCAAATGCCGATGCACAATATGGCTTATCTGCCGGAATTTTAAACAGCTTATTGAAGGACATTTCTTCATTTGCCAAGGTCGCCGCTTCAAGGGCCGAAATTAATAAACTTGCCAACATGTTTGAAAAAAGTCTTTCATAATACTTCATTCATCATAACTAAAAAACATAAAAGCCAATGTCCTTCAGAAAAAAGAACATTGGCTTTATTTTTAAATATTTATATAATTTTGGAAGGGAATCTTAATTTAATAAGATTTTAATTTCTTAACCTTCCGAAACATTAGCTAGTGAGTTTTCATTCTGCACCAACCACTCGGCATTATTATTTTCAGAATCCAGTTTTTCAGCCGGCCCATCAACAATTTTAATCTTTTCTTTCGTACATGTCCTGGCATTATGACCGTTTTCACTACAATTGCCACATTTACGGTCAGTTTTAATTTCTTTTTTTATTTTTGATTCGTCAATAATCGGCTTGATTCCACCGTTTTTCCCTTTAACCAAGCGGAAATTTTTTAAAACACCAGAGGAAAACATAAACGAAATAAGCAGTGATGTTTCTTGGCTTTTCGGATCAAGACCAAGCTTTTCAATAAGATCCGGCTTAAAAAATTGCTCCTTCTCTTTACATAATGTTTCACATGCTTCAATTGTAGTGGCGATGAATGTGTCATTAAATATTTGCATATGTTTTTTAATCCTGTCCGAAGAAAATTGAAGCAACCTAGAAAGGAAGCTGAATCAACCTTGAAACAGAAACATAGTCTGGCTGTAATGTATGTGCAAGCAAAATCGCCACGTGACTCTTAAGTATAATATGGCAGAAAAGCACTGGTCGGATGATGTGGTTTTTTACCTACATCTGAACAGCCTTAAAGTAAATGTAAGCAAAACTACCCACAAAAAAGTAAATTTCCGGACTGAACAAATTTTCTCAATTGTTACAAGTATGTAACATAGATTTCAGTCACAGTTAAATTTTTTATAATTACTTTTTGTATGGATTATGCTCTTGCCAATTATCAGATCCCCATTTTTCACGCCAATCTCCGCCTTCTTCCCAAATAAAATAATCACGCGGTTTAAGCAGCCAATTTAATACATCTGGAGGTATTAAGACTGGTTTATAACAAATTAAGTTTCCATTCATATATGAAACTGTTTCATTCTCAATATTTAAAGCAATTCGTGAATCATAAGGGCCAAGCGAACATTTCCAACCATCTATAATAATTGTATTATACATTTACATATTCACCTTATGACGATCTGCTTGTTTAATATCGCGTTTGTTCATATAATTAATAACTTCATCAATAGAAACTGGGCGATACTCTTCCGTAATTTCTTTACAATCTATGCCTACATCTACAGATTTTCCATAAGGAGGAAGGCTACCGTGACTATGACCATAGAGCATTATTGAGCCATGGTGTGAATGGTTCCATACGCGTTGACCGTAATGAAAAAGTACAAAAAACCCCTTATTATATTTAAACTCATGGTAATGCTGAATACTTTCAACCATTCTAGATTTTAATAGATAATCTTTGTTTTTTTCAATTATTTGATCATGATTGCCAAGAATCATGTTCTTTTTTCCGTTTAATGAGTTAAGCAAATCATATAATTGTTTATTTTCCTTAAGATAACAAAAATCACCAAGGTGCCAGATTGTATCATTTGGAGAAACTGTTTGGTTCCAATTTTTGATTAAAGTTTTGTTCATTTCCTCAACGTCATTGTATGGCCTACTGCTATAACGTATGATATTGGCATGGTTCCAGTGAAAATCTGAAATAAAATATATCATTAGCAACCTTAATCCTATTTATTTCGCAATCTTTCAGCCAAATTCAAAGCGTGACTTGCTAACCAACCATTAGTGAAAATAACAGTATTATCACCTCGTTGCCTATGCTCTTCTGTGGCTTGAACCAAATTTTCCACAACTCCAACAGGAATATGATCACGCATTAATTCATACAAAAACTCAACAATTGGATCATCGGAAGTTATAGTTCCACTTGTGGTTCTAATTTCTTTAATTTTTTCTTCTTTGAAATTATACATTATTCTATTATATCCTTTATAATCTTCTCGTTATCAATTTGAATAACATTTTTTATAACAAAATCACTGGTGGTATTAAATAATAACCATTCTTTTAATTCATTGTAAACACTTGGCATATATTTTAATGCATCAAAACATTCATAATTTATAACATGATAGCCAAAATCTTCGACAGTTGTTTCATAATATTGTTTTCCAATAAAAATTTTACATTTAGTACAATAATATTCTCGAATATTATTAGAAGAATTTAAAATCATTTAGAAAAAATAGCCGAAACAATAATAATTATAGCGAAAAACACAAGGGCGACAATTCCGCGATTATCTTGCTGTTTTAATTTAATTTCACATTTCTTACAAACTTTGCCACATTCACAAATAACGCTTTTATAATGATTATTTTCCATAATTCAATGTCAAAATATTATTTATAATAGAATATGATTATAAAACATAGTGTGAAATATATTATAAAATATAATGTGAAAAAAATTAATATTAACATACTGTTACCATTATTTAAGCTGAACATTTTTATTTTTCCTATTATCCAGCCATTTCAGCTTCGGAAAAACATCCTCATCATAACTTTTTGCTTTAACAAATTCTCCACCATGTTCAAATTGAAATTCTAAGCGTGACTGCATATATTCACCAGCCCAACGATACTCGACAAAATATCCGGATGATTCTTTCCATCCTCGCGCTAACCATATTTTATTTTGCCTGGAAGAATCTGATGATAATAATGTCTTGCGAAGATTATTTGATAACAATTTTACCATATGAATGTTACGGACGAAGTAAGAGGTTCAATCTTAGCACTAACTCCTTTAATTTCGTTTATAGCAGCAACTATAGATTGGACGTCATGAAAAAATATTATCCAATAAATAGTACAATAATTACATCCTTTTGATTCGGCAGATTTAACCAATTTAAATAAATTTTTATTAACCCACTTGCGTGCTTTTAAAAGATTTTTGTCTGATTTCACTTTATAAATCTCTTTTCCTTCATTAATTGCGGCGGATAATCTTTGGTCCATTTATTTTGCCTTTATATTGTTTATTAATTTAAAATCTTTAATTTTTTTGTTTAAAATTAGTAATTCGTTAGCTTCAAATTCTTCTAATTTTAGGTCATTCAAAACATCATTTTGTGTTCTGCGTTTAGATTCCTGGGCCAAATCAAATACATCACACAATGTTCCACGAGACAACCTCCAAGTGGGTTGAATCATTTTTTGACGATAAAAATAAGAAGTATACTCTATAGACTCTTCTATCCTTATTGTCTTATTAAACTTACCAAAATCAGAAAATAAACCGAATCTTTTATCATTCACCAAATGAATATAAAAAGGATATAACGAAGATCCCTTTTCGTTTCGCAATGTTCGTTCCTCTGTAATTAAAACTTCAAAAAATGTAGTATTATCAGCATGTTCTTCTGAAAAAACAGGCGGTTTAACATGGATGACAAATGACCCAACCTTGAATGAGCCAAATTCTAAATCTTTTTCTTTCATGAATCACATTTAATCAGCTTAGATTTGGCGTTATATTTTTTAAATCGTTTTAATTTCTTTAATGCATTTTGTGCAGCGTTTTCGTGGTAAAAATAGAAAACAATATCTCTTCTTCCGGTCATAAAATTATAACCGGTTGAAGCTTCTTTGTTTATTTTAGCCTCAATTAGACGATCATAATCCACATCATGACCTTCATAACTGAACTCTATATAAAATCTAGGATCTTTTTGCATTACTTTTTTCATCTTTAAATATTATTTCTTTTCTTATAAGCGAAACATTTTCCCCAATTTGTCTTGATAAATGTTGTTTAATTCGTTTTTGTTTTAACAATAATTCTGCCGAAGAAAATAAATTATTGGATGTTAAACTATCATGCTTAAAATATCTAAGCGTTTTTCTGTTAGATAATTTTATATATAATTTATAATATTTCATGAACTTATTCAACATATCTAATATGATCTACAGATCATGCTTAAAAATATCATCTTAATTTATCCATAAATAACTTCACCAAACAAACAACATTGTACGAATACATCACCGGTTGTAGCATCGTCATCTTCAGAAAGCCAATTTCCAAAATGGACTGGGCACTTTTCAGCAAAAATATTTAAACCTTTTTTAATTGCATCCATATCAAGTGTATATTTTTTATTCTCACCACACTCAATATCTTTAATAATAACAGCGCCATCAGGGCTTAAAGGATAATGAATGTATGGATAAATATGTTTTCCAAGTATATCATCACCTTCAAACACAGAAAAGTCAACTGGTTGTGATGGCTCTTTATATTTTGTAATTTGCGCCCAGTAACCAACTCCACCTTCAAAAGCCTCGCAAAGAAGATCTGCAAGGCGTGAAATTTTAATATCTAGTTGTAATTCTATTGTTTTTTTCATAATTTTGTTCCTTTTAATTAATCACTTGAATCACACGTGTCTTCTATAATATATTGATAATAAGGTTTTTCAATTGGTTTATAATAATTGCCTGTATATGAATGTTTCGGCTTATAATTTACAATATCACCAGTAAAATTACTAATTTCCACAGCTTCAATCAAATCTTTTCCAGCAGGCTCTTCACTGCCATCATGCTGACTTTTTACGCACCACTCCTGCCCTCCACCAATAAGATGTGCAGCGCGGATTCGGTTGATAGCCTCTCTATTTAGAGGCCTTATAGATTCGATTTTATAAATTGTGGTATCAAGGCTCTTCCCCTCATTTCGAGAACATACCCAATGTATTGCTAGCTGCGGGCGAGAATTTTTCCAAACAACAGATGTAGCGGACATACGCTTATCATAAGGACAGCGTGGCGTAATGTCAAGTTCATAAAATATTTATTCGATAATGCTTTTAATTATAGCTTCATTTAAGTATTTGTCCAAATTTTTTTCTAAATCATCTAAACAGTATTTGTAATCATTAAAGTATTTATAATCACGCCTTCTATTCTTAAAACCTTTTGAAATATTTATAAATTCAATAAATTCTTCACGAAGCCATTTTGAAAGTATCAATGCGCTTATGTTTATTAAGTATATGTTTGGGTACTTATAATAATAGAACAAATTATGACAAGTCATATAATCTATATTTCCAACAAGCTTCGAATTAGCCAGTCTATATTGTTTCAATTTACTATCAATATGGTTCATTCTATGATTTCTTTTATTATAATTTCATTTAAATATTTGTCTATGTTTTGTTCAAGATCGTTTATACAATATAAATTTGGCTTATCTTCATAGTTAAAAGATTTCCAGCACTGAATTGCATCTAAAAAATCTTGCTTATCCCATCCAGACAATATTATTGTTGATATTATCATGTTATAATTTTTATCTCGAAAAAGTGTACTGGGCGAAAAAAAGCTAAAAGAAAAAGAATGATCGTCGAGACGAGCTTTCCATTTAAATGTTCTATTTAAAATATCAACATAACCCATAATTACACCTCAATAACAAAGTTTTCAATATAATTTGGATTTAATTCATGTCCGGCATAACCAAATGGATTGCAAACTATTCTGGTCAAACCAACGTTAGTGTCACACTTGTCATGAGTGTGACCATGACAGTGAAGTTTATATTGTTTATCCATAATAATTTCATCTATCGGACAAACAAAGAAAACATTATAAGGATCATTTTTGAACCGATCACTTACACATTTTTCAGAAGGCAAATAATGCGTAATAACCACATCATCTGGCCCAACATCACGCTTTAAAAAATTAATAGATGCTTCATTTTGCGTAAATACTTCTCGGTCAAAGTTCTTTATTCGTTCAAAATCTGACCAGCCACGAGCTAACACCGGAAGCATTGGTGTAAATTTGAACCACAAACAACACCCAGTAAATCTTTGTTCTCCAATTGTTATGCTAGATTTTTCTAAATAATGAAGATTGGTCTTTTGATCACAAATGCTACGAATTAATTCATCTGTTTTGCCAATAGATGATCCCCAACAGTCATGGTTTCCCTTGACGAAAACCACTTCTTTAAAATTATCCGAAATATACTCTAAAGATTGTGGAAGTAATTTGTTGTTAGATATATCACCAGATATTACAGCTACATCATAATCAACATCTTTAAATGATTCACAGAATGATTTTCCAGTGTCAGCGTGGAATTCAGTGTGAATGTCAGAAAAGATTAGCAGTTTAGTCATATTTTTAATTTCTTTTTAGCCTCTGCTATTTCTTTTTCAGCATCTTCTTTTTCAGCATCTTCTTTTTTCTTTTGCGCAGAAGCCAGAAGCAGTTTAGCATGATATATTTGATATTCCACTAGGTCTTTCTGATATTTTTTCTCTAAAATATCATAAAGTGCCATTTTGTCATTATGTATTTCTAATGCTTTATTGAACTTTTTTAATTCTGATTTATAGTTTTTGTTGGGTTTATATGTTCTATAGAAAAGAGAAATTTCAGTTCCAATTTCAGTTCCATCGCCATCATATGAATTTCGCATGCTATCAGAATCAGAAATGTATATATCTTCTATTTTAATTTTATTTTCTTTACAAAAATTATTCAAAAATTCTAATAGCTTAATAGAATTTGAAGGAGGAAATATGCTATGTATTGTTTCAATGCGCTCTTTTGGCTCCAAATTAAAATAAAAAGGTTTTCTCGGAAGTAATGGCATTTTCATTTTTGTGGCCTCGTTTTCCTATCTAATAATTCATCCTCGGCAACGGCAAGGACATTTCTAATTGATTGAGCTTGTTCATTTAAAAACTTAAGTTGTTGTTTTCGCTCTGGAATATACTGATTTTCCAAATGATCAAGGCTCATTAATTTAATAAATTCGTATTTGTTTTTCATTCTATTATATATTTTATTATTTGCTCTTCACAACTAAGCAGGCCAAAATCATTACCTCCAGATACAAATGTGATTTAAATGTAATGATATTCCACATGATAAAATACTTTCACAAACAGAACAAACATATATGTAGCAAACTATTCTGGCAAGATCTTTATCATATGTTTCTTTTAAAATAAAATTATGATCAGCTATAATTTTTTTGTATGGAGGATATTTATAATTTCTCCTTCTTTCTTTTAAAATGTTAACTGGTTTTACCATCAACTCTTTTGCCAAGTAATTTGCTTATATAATGTTCACCACATTGAAAACATTGGTATTCTATGGTTGTTTGGCCATTTTGTGAAAACATTTAGGTTCAAACCAGTTCATTAGATATTATACGCCTTTTTTATTAGACATTATAGTGGACTTCAATTATGGACCTAAAATATAAAATAAATTATCCACCAATGATTTGCCCTGAGATTGCCACCATTTTTTTACAAAAATACTATTACGATAATCTTTACCATTTCTATATTTAAAACCTAATTTGTCATATATCTCAAACTCTATTGCCCGGGCTTTTATTTCTTCTAGCTCATATTTATCATTAACTTTTGCGGAGTACTTTAAATTTTTATTTTTAACACCATAATCTTTTTGCCGTCTTCTCATAGGAGGCGAGACAAGATAATGGCCAAGTTCATGTGCAATAGTTCTGATCAAGAAACTGTCCAGTTTTGCATTTCCTAATAAATAATTTCTATATGTGGGAAACTCCGTATATATTGTTGCCCCACCATTTGGTGTAGGCAAATATTCAACGCCGGCAACATCATCTTTGAAATCAACTTTAATAAGTAGTTTATAAAGAATCTTGTTAAGTTTTAATAATGCCCGTCTTGTTGTGGCCATACGGATAATGTAAGGCGTGCGGAGAGTGTTGTCAATATTAAATTGTGCAGGATGTGGAATTCGAATCCACGATGATATCCAATTTGGAAAATTGGTGCAATCGGCCTCTATGCGAATCCTGCTAAAAATTTCACCACCACAAATCTTGTGAAGATAGACGCCCACCATCAGTCGCATGGTGTAATCCATCATGACCATTCTCTAATTCACATCTTGGAGGTGAGGCAACATATTTTTTATCATGTTTTGTGACAATTATTCCCAAAATAAAATCACTAGTTGTACAAAACAAACAAGCTAAAACTGTAACAAATATTTCCATCATCTTACTTCAAATTCCATCCATTTTTTAATTCCATTACAAAAAAGATGTAATTTTTCTTTACAAAACCGATTCGCATAATCTATCAACTCTTCCAAATTGGTATGAGAATCCGGATATCTAGCACAATCATCCTCTATAAGCAAAGATCGTAAATATATTTTCGTTTCGATTTTATCACCGTCTGGAGCGCGAGTAATATCAACCTCTATCTTAAATGGATATTTTCTACAAGTTATATGATCGGTTCTTGGAGACTCGAAAATGGTATTGATTTGTGCCCCACAATTATCATTAAGGAATTTAATGTATTCATTTTTATAAATTTTCATTAATCATTACCATCGTCTTTATTTGTACCAAAATCATCTTTATATGGATTAATTCCATCTTCTTCCGTTTTATGCCCACCATACTCATAGCCCTCCGACCATGCTTCTTGGCTGGTTGTTTTTAATTCTTCCTTCAATCTTTTAACTTCACTGCGCAAAAATATGCTTTCCCATTTTTCAAAACTTGCCAAAGCGTTGCCATGAACAACTTCCCCAATATTACAACAATAATCTTTCTTCTGCGGCAATTCTGGGTGATTAGATCCAGCAAGATCCATCCAGGCATCAGATGATTCATCAAAAGGACGATTGCAACGTGGACATAATTCTTTAGTTTCCATTATTAACCTACAAAATATAATACTTTTCACCAATAATGTCAAGGCTTGTGAAACGTAGATTCAAATATTTTATCCGCACTATTTTCTAGAAATCCATCAAATATTTTACCACCAGGACGAACATAACGCTTACAAAACTCTATATAGCCAACAGAATGCAAACTGGAAAGACCGGGATACAACCTATGTTCCGCCATAATAGAACTTTGCTCAAGCAACCCAGCCGGCGTTCCTTTAATTCTCCCACCAGATGTATTAAGTTTATATTTTAACTTGCTATCCAGTAAAGAAACAATATCACCCATGAAATAATCAGAAATATCAAAAGCAAAATGGTTTGGTTTTAATCCATGAAGCAGTACCCATAAAGCATATTCACTTTCCCTACCAATCAACACAACATCTTCGTCTGTAATCTTATTTGAAAACCATGTATTGCCAAAGGTGTTTGCCCAAGTCCTATCATGTAATGGTTTAACACTTAAAATTCTTTTGCCAATTATATCTTGAGCTTCTTGAGATAATTTTTCTACCTGAAACTCTGATAAGAATAATTTTGGATATCCTTCAATTAAATGAGAATAACTTCTTGCTATTACATGTTTATCGGGAAAATTGTATTGGCCCGATTGATAATACCCAGCATCTAAAACCAAATTATTCAATACTGATAAACGAAATGGGCCAGTATCAAATGTTCTATAAGCTATATGGTCTGTTTTAAGTTTAACATTTAGTGTGGAGTTAAGTTTCGTTATAATTTCATTTACTTGTGGTGAATATTTACAAAAGGCCAGCCATTGTGTATTTAAAAAGTTATCAAGAGTGGTTGTGTTTTCCATTTATATATATGTTAAAATAATATTAGGCATGATTTTGCAAGCTATTCTATTATGTTTCTTATATTTGCCTCTTGTATATATTTCTTATAATTTTCCTGTATATCCGGAAAATAAACGGCATCAAAAAATGATATACTCACATTTTTAATTTTGTTTTCATGATATTTTATAAAACTTTCACAAAATGATTCCGTTAAAAATGGTTTAAATGCTATATGATTATCTTTTTGGTGATGAACAAATACACCTATTGAAACTATGTTGCCAAAATCAACAACTATTAAATTTTCATTTTTATTGTCCAAACTAATGTTGCCAAAATAAGGCGCCGTCTTCATTTCTTGTTTAGCATAAATTGATATGTCTTCTTCCAAAAAGAAACCAACATCATATATTTTTGAAACTAAACGATCTGGGAAAATTACAATTCGCATTATTCTATTATGCTTTTAATTATTACTTCATCACAAGTTGGCATATTTTCTGGCCAATACGATACTGCATTTAAACCTACAAAATAGGAAAGTCTATGATTTTGACTAATTAAAAACATACATTTACATAACTCACAAATATAAAGCTTATCTATATCTTGCCTGCTAAATTTAAAAATATGACCATTGAGCAAAATGTCTTCCATAGAATTATTCTATTATGCTTTTAATAATAACTTCATTACATGACAATATATTTTCATAAGAAATATATTTATCTTCGTTGAATGAAAAAATAAAAACGCTACCAGGTTTATATATTTCAAAAGAATATTTGCACTTTATACATTCAAGTATCATGGGAAAATTATTAAGTGTTTTAAAATCATGATTTTTATAAACAAAATTTTCCATCAACATTCCTTATCGGAAACAGCCTCAAACCAATAATTTAAATTTTCACATGATATTTTTTTATTATAAATATTCGCCGTGAAAATATTGTGCAAACGATTATAAATAATAACTCCTAAATAATTCAAACCAAATATGTTTAAACATTTAAGCATTCTTGTAATACGCAAATAATTATGATTGTTTGTGCTTAACCAAAGAGGATGATCTGAATACAAATTCAAAAATTCTACAAATCTAAAAGTGGCACGAATCAAATTATCTATTCCATTATGGCTGTTTTTAATTGTATCCACATCTTCTAGAGTTAATATTGGTGCTGCAAAATTAAACATACTGGTTTCATTTAAAGGAAAAAGCCATTGAATGTAATCGTGAGTTTTTTCGAACCACTCATTATCCTGGGCTATGATGTAGTCAATCGTTCTTCCTTGATTATCTGATGCTATTAATCCGGAGCTGTTAGCGTCAGCTTCTTGCAAATAAAATAATACTATAAGTGACATTGGTTATTCAATAATTTCTTGGATAGTTCGTTCGTCGTTGGTTAAAATTTTTATATAAAATGGATACTGGTCATTATTATATATTTTTATACAATCATTTGGGTATGGATGATTATCACTTACACAAACCTTTTTGTCATTTATGAAAAAATAGTCACCAATATGATTTTTACATTTGAAATTTTCATTCATAAAATTAATGACATCTGGTTTTACATAATAATATTCGTCATCATATAATTTTGATATATATTCTATTGTATCTAATATTGCCTGAACGGATAACATATTTTAATCGCCAATATTGATGGACAA
>Ga0137459_1000605_pt1 | contig 12433 bp, 14 predicted proteins | sample EasRivERMGT700_2_FD_104908 | JGI IMG/M metagenome (GOLD analysis project Ga0137459, IMG submission 104908) | Soil microbial communities from meander-bound floodplain in the East River, Colorado, USA - East River MetaG ERMGT700_2 | ecosystem: Environmental > Terrestrial > Soil > Floodplain ...
ACCGCGGTGAAGATCCCATCGACGTGGCCGCGGCGGTCCACCACGATAGCGGACCCATACTTCCGGGTCGACATCATCTCGACGACCGTGTCGACGGGATCGTCGGCGCTGACTGTGTAGACGGCGAGGCCCTGCTGTGCCGGGTCTGGGGCCCCAGGTCGCTGCGCGCGCGGGTGCGCGAGGCCAGCCGCGTGGGCGGGGTCGGCGGCGGCGGGACCTCGCTGCTCAATGGCTGCCCTGGGTGCGACGTCCTCGATGCCGCCGATGGCCACGTCCTGCTCGTGCTGGTCGTCGCGTTCTTCGCGATCTTCGTCTTGTGGCTCGCGGGGCGCTGGATCTTCGACGCCGTGCGGCGGTGGCGCTTCCAGCGCGCCCTCCACGCGCGCGGGGCGCAGCGGGATCTGCCCGCCGCGCCGTCGACCGGCTGCATCGGGACGGTCATCTGGCGCGGGCCGCTCGTCGCCGCGCCGATCGACCAGCGGCCGTGCGTCGCGTTCGGCCTCGCGATCACGCACCACGACCGCTCGCTGCGGCGAGGCCCGCAGACCATGCTGCGCGACGGCGCGACGCTCGGCTTCGAGGTCGAGCTCGATTCCGGCGAGCGCGCGCGGATCCCCGCCGGGCCGTGCACGCTCGACCTGACCACCGCGCGGCCCGCTCGGCCGTCGCCGCGGCTCGATGGCTACCTCCGGACGCTCGACCCGCAGCACGGTCAGGCCGACGACCTGGAGCCGTTTCCCTGCGATCACGTCGACGTCGCGACCCTCGCGCCCGGCGACCGCGTCGAGATCCTCTCGCCGGTCGCCTCGATCGCGGACTCGTCCATCGCGCCGGTCACGTATCGCGAAGCGGCCACGATCGTGGTCCCCGTGGGGCCGGTCCGGCTCCGCCCGCTGCCCCCGGCCTGATCGGGCACGGATCGGGCAGCCTGTCCCCCGCGATCGTCGGCGCGCGCGCGCGTTGACGTGGGTTGACGTGGATCGAGAGCCCGACGCTTCGGGTGCCACACGAGCAAGCGGGGACCCACGCCCCGTCCCACTGGTTCGCCGCGATCTGGTTGAAGCTCTTGCTGTCGGCGAGTGCCGCGCCCACATCGTGGCGCTTGAAGTCGCTCCACAGCTCGACCGTCATCGGGCCATCAGCATCGAGCGCCGGGTGCGGATCCTTAGTATCCGTGGCCAGGTTCAGCGTGATGCCCGCGCCGCCGGTGGTGTCCGGCGGCTCGACGTGGACCGGCGTGTTGATGAGCATCTGCCGAGGCCGCAACGACCTGACGTTCGCCGGCCACCGCCACCGCCCACACGGTGCGCGGCAGCGATCGGCCTCGCGCCTGGTGCGCCGGTTTCTCTTTGCACGCCGTCGTCGTGGTCCCCGACTACGATCGCGAGGCCCTCGAGCGTTTGTGCCGCTACGGCGCGCGGCCCGCGTTTGCCCACGACCGGCTCGCGTGGACCGCTGACGGTCGCATCGCGTACCAACTCAAGCGGCCGTGGCCCGACGGCCGCACCCACTTGGTGCTCGAACCGGTCGCGTTCCTGCGCAGGCTGATCGGCATCATCCCGCCTCTCAATCACCACCTGGTGCGCTACTCGGGTTTTGGGTCCGGCCCAGCAAAGCACGCGCGAAGCTCCGCCCGCTGGTGCCTGCCTCCGACCACAACGACACAGCCCCCCCGGTGCCACGCAACCCGTCGTGCCGTGCCCGCCGGCTGCCGTGGGCTGACCTGTTACGCCGCGTGTTCGCCGAGAACGTTCTGCGTTGCCCGTGCGGTGATCGCCGCAGCGTCATCGCCGTCGTGGCCGATGCCACCCGCGCGAGCAGCCTGCTCATCACGCTCGGTCTTCCCGCCGGCCCCGCTACCCTCGCACCCGCTCGCGACCCACCCAAGGCCGAACTCGCCTGGGAAGACCCGGCGTCGTGGCAGGTGATCAACACGCCGGCCACCGCTGACCGCATGCCCGTCGGCATGGACTGCTCCGTCCGTGCGCCGCCCACCGGAATGAGGCCGCGAGGAAGTACGCGTTGGTTGTCGAGTCGCAATCGCGGCCGCACTGGGAATCGTCTTCGCGGCCGGCAGAACAAACACCGCAGGTCCCGGGTCAGCTGCGCGCACCACAGGGCCGAACCCTGATCGACCAGATGGCCGCGGGCATCTGGCTCGGATCTGGCCGCCCCTTTCATCGTCTGCGGTCCGCGGCCACGCGAGTTAGACATCAGCGTGCGCGTGACGGCCACGCCTGGCCCGCGATCACGTTCGGCCGAACTGAGCGCCCAGATGCGCCGGGATTCACTTTCGCTGTTGCGTACCTACTGCAAGGGAGAGACGATGCGTACCTGCACGGGGCAATGGGGTTGCAGCGTGATGCCATGGGACATGGGGTTGTGATTGATGAACGCGTGTCGATGAGCATCACCGTCGACGCAGCGACATCGCTGCTGGCGGACCCTCGGGAGCTTGCGCGTGCAGCACAAGCTCCTCCTGTCGGTCGCCAGCCCAAGCGGAAACGGGATCATGAGCCACGACAGCTTCGACATTGGTCTTGTCACAGTACTCGGCGTCGAACTGCACGCTTTGCAGCGTGCGCTGGGGATCGACGACCATCGAGATCGGTTCTCCGCGTCCGGAGATCTCTTCTGGCGTGGCCGCGTGAACCCCATCCACGCAGAGGCGTCAATGTCGGTGGTTGTTCACTGCATCGGCGAGCAAGGTCAGCAAGCAGCCGCAGCGGCGGCGACCAGGGTCATCGAGCGGTTCCATCCAGCGATGATGTTCCTCTGCGGCATTGCCGCCGGTCGACGAACGAGCGTCAAGATCGGAGATGTTGCGATCCCTCGCGCCATCGTCGATACGACGATCAAGGTTGCCGAGGCCGGGGCCCTGCATGGCCGACCAAAAATCCCCCAACTGCCCCACGTCGTCGAGCAGATGGTCGCCGCGTTTCGCCTTGATGCCTCCCGTTGGCACAAGAGGTTCCGCAAGCTCTTCGGACCGAAGAAATTGCGCGCAGCCGCTGGGAAGGAGATCGAATACGCAGAGCACGTCGCCCAATTTCCGGCGCTTCACGACGTAGCCATCGCCTCGGACAATCTGCTCCTACGCGATACTGAAGTACTCGAAGCCGCCTCACGCAGCCTTCATCAGCATGTCCGCGTCGGCGAGATGGAGGCGGCGGGATTCGTTACGGCTTGTGAGGAGCGGTCCCCACGCGTCCCGTGGTTCGTCGTTCGCGGAATATCGGACTTCGGCGACAACTTCAAGAGTGACGACTTTCACCGGTTCGCGAGCTGCGCGGCGGCATCCTACGTGGCCGAGTTCCTCGCGTACGGCTTCGACGCCGACCTGCTAGACATTCGGTGCCATCAGCAGGGCGGCCGCGCGATGCGCATCCGTTCAAGAACTGGCGCACTACCGCAACACCAGGTGGGACGCCGCAATGTCATTGAATCTCTGGTTCAACGAATCGTGAGTGTAGACCAATCGGCGATTCCCGTCCTGGGCTCACCCGGGATCGGCAAGAGCACACTGACGCTTGCTGTACTGAGACATTCACGTATAGAGGCGCGGTTTCGTCGTCGCCGCTTCTTCGTGTCCTTGGAGGCCGCGAACTCGGCGGATGCAATGATAGCGCTTCTGGCCGGCGCAGTCGGCGTGAAGACGGAGAAGACCACGCCGACCATGCGAGCCATTTGCACCAAACTGCAACGCGCCCGAGCACTGCTTATTCTGGATAATCTCGAGACCGCTTTGGAGTCCGACACTGCAAACGTTGAAGCGCTTCTAGCGACGCTCATGGTCGTTCCACACCTGACGCTTCTGGCGTCTATTCGAGGTGCTCAAAGCCCATCAAATCATGGGTGGAGTACTCCGGAGGTTGTGAAAGCTCTCGACAAGAAGGCAGCTCAGGACTTGTTCTGCTCCATCGCGCCGGAGCATCGCCGAGCGAAATGCCTCACCGCTTTACTGAAGCCTCTCTCGGGGGTTCCGTTAGCCATAACGCTTCTAGCGCGCCAAGCACAGGGTAACGATCTCGCGAATTTGCGGAATGAATGGAACGATCGTCGAACAACGATGTTCGAACTCGCAATAGAACCGGATAGGCACTCGAGCTGGAAGGTATCACTAGAGCTGTCTTGGCACTCGCGCCGATTCAGTCTAGTTCCTGCCGCGCGATACCTGATGTCCCTACTTGCGACGTTACCGGATGGAATTGCGACAGGCGACTTGGACACGGTCCTGTCCGACGACCGTTGGTCGTCGGGAAGAACGAGATCGACGGGCACGGCGGCGCAGCGGCGATTGCGCCGCTGCGCCGGGGTTGCGGAGAACCCCGCTCATGGCGCGGGGTGGGGGAGACCCAACCGGGTTGCGGAGACCCAACCGGGTTGCGGAGACCCGGTTGCGGAGAACCCGCCATGGCGCGGCTGAAAGCGGTGCGGCTGCAGGTAACGGCCCGGCGTAGTGAAACAGGCGCAGGCATAAGGCCGCTCCGGCCGCGGTCAGCGCGTCGGCAAGGTCGTCGTCATTCTCGACGACGAGTTGTAGAACGAGATCGCCCGGGCGGCCGTGTGGCGCGAGCGCCCGCAGGAGCGGTGCCGCGAACGCCGGACGGGTGGCAGAACGGAAACGCGCCGAGGAACCCGGGATCGAAGCACGCGACACCGACGGGCGCGCGTTGCTCGTCGCGCAGCTGGAGCGAGACGATGCCACGGCGCGCACGAAACCTCGCCAGGAGGCCGGTGAGGATGCCGAGCGCGCGCTCGACGTCGCCGACCTCGCCGTCGGACAGCGGGGTCACGGTCACGCGCGTGTCGTCTGCCGGCAGGCGGTCGAGGTTGGCCCACGGCATGCGCAACACGACCGAGCGGTACTGGACTCGCATCCCGAGGCGCTCGTAGAACCGGATCGCGACGATGTTATCGGTCTTGACGTTGAGGTGCCACTGGTCGGTGGCGCCCCGCTCGCGGAGCTGACTCGCCGCGGCGGTCATCAGCGCGGCGCCGACGCCGGAACCCCGCGCGCCGGGTGCCACGACGAGGTTGCGGATAAAGCCATTCGCGGCGAGCTTCTCGTAGCTGACGTACCCGATCGGCGCACCGTCGCGCTCGGAGATCAGGATGCTGGGGGCGAGCTCGGCCGCGAACTGCTCAGCGCTCGGGGTCGGATCATCTCCGAGCTCGCGAGACAGCACGGCGTAGGCGGGATAGTCGTTCGCTGTCGCGCCCCGGATCGCGTCGGTCTTCCCTGGAAGATAGCCGAACCCGGGTGCGACGAATTCCTCGAGGGCCAGGCTGCGGTTCCAGATCATCATCCCGCGATGAGCGGCGATGAGACGGTCAGCGCCCGCTCGATCGGTGGCCGGCCGCTACGTTCCGAGCACGGATGCCTTCGCCCTCGACCAGCTCGTGATAGCGGCGCAGTAGCGCTCAAGGGCTGACCGGATCGCGCCGGAACACGATGCGGATCGCGCGGGCGGCGTCGATGCCGGCAGCGCCGCCGAGCCCGTCGAGCTCGGCGATCACGACCACGTGCCAGCGCGGGCCGGCGGCCGGCGGATCGAACTGCAGCTCGGGCGGACGGCCGCGATCGGTGAGCCCGCGCCGGCCCGCGCCGAACGTGCCGCGCAGCGCGGCTGCGGTCGGCCGCGCCTCGGGCGTCGGCTCCAGCGTCAGCGTGAACGGCAGCCCGGAGTCGGGATATCGCGCTAGCCTCGCCGCGCTCACGCCCGAAATCACCGGGCTCAGCTGGATCTCCATCGGTACGCCCGGATCGCTGGTGACGGGCCCGACCCTCGTCGCGACGTCGGCGACCGAGAGCGGGTCCTGCGACAGAAAGCGGTGAAGGTCTCGCGCCAGATCGATCATGGCCATGGCATGGTCTCCTGCGGCCGGCGCCGCATCGTGGGCAAGGGCGGGGTGCGACGGCGGCTCGCGGGTCGCGGCCGGTGGACGCGGCGAGTTGGTGCAACCGGCGCCGGCGAGGAGCGCGGCGACGGCGCGGCGACCGAGGGTCACGGCCACCCCTTGAACGCCTGCTCGGCGGCGTCGCCGACCTCGTGGGCGTCGGCCTCGTACGGGATGTTGCGGTAGTCGGTGTACAGCCGCTCGACCAGCGCGATCTGCGCGCGCAGCGCGTCGCGCTTGGCGGTGGCGGCGGCGATCGTCGCCACGCCCGGCGAGGCCGTCATCGCGGCGAGCGCGGCCCGCGCCTCGGCTCGCTTGGTCGCCAGCTCGGCGAGGCCGTCGTCGTCGCTGATCCGCTGGTTGTCGTCGCCGTGGGTGACCGTGGCGTCGAACATCCGCTGCCCGAGCCCGGCGACCGCGGGGGCGGTCGCGCCGTCGAACTTCGCGGCGACCGCGGCGATGGCGATCGGGTCCTCGGGAATGCGCTGCTCGGTCGCGATCTGCCGCGCGTTCTTGTTGCCGCCGGCCGCGCCCGCCGAGAACCGCGCGGCCAGGAACTGCTGCTCGGCGTGGCGCGCCTCGTGCAGCGCGGTATTGCAGACCTCACCGGCGTCGGCGTCGCTGAGCGCGCCGCCGGTGACCAGCGCCTCGCTGATCATGAACGCCCAGTCGCGCCGCCGGAAGTAGCCCTTGAACTCCATCGCCTCCTTGTCGACCACGAGGAACGGCGGCACGCCCGCCGACACCATCTCGGCGTTGAGCGCGGTCGCGAGCGCGGCAACACGTAGCGCCGGGGTCGCCGGCCACGCCCGCTGCAGGCCGTGGACCGCCGCGGCGAAATGCTCGAGCGCGGCGATCCGGCCAAGGCCGGTGAGATCGGGCTGTGCGCCGGTCTTGCGCGCCTTGGCGCGCGCGATGCCCGCAGCCGACTCGCGGGGATAGGCGCGCTTGCGAATCTCCTTCCATTCGGCGCCGTCGATCAGCGTCTGCAACTCGGTCGCGAGCGCCCGTGCCCGCGCCTCGGCGCGCTGCCGCTCGTTCGGCGAACAACGGCTCAGCGACAACGTCCGCCGGAACACGCTGCCCAGCGACTTGTGCGGCTTCGCGCCGGGGACGCCGTACTGCTCGCCGAGGATGCCCTCGGCAGCGTCGTCGGCCTCGGTCTCGGCGGCGTCGTCGCTGCGCCCGACCGGCCCGGCGGGATCGGCGCCCTTCATCTGGACGGTGTGCGCGACCTCGTGCGCGATCAGCGCGTCTCCCTCGGGGGTCCCCGGCTGGTACTCGCCGGCGCCGAACGCGATATGCGCGCCGACCGCCACCGCACGCGCGTCGTGCTGCGATGCGAACCGCGCCGCCTCGGGGCCGGTGTGGACCTCGACGTTGCCGAGCGGTTCGCCGAGCGCCGTACCCGCCGCCTTCGCCGCCGCGCCGTCGAGCGGCTGGCTCGGACCCATCTGGGCGGCCACCGCCACCCCGCTCGCCGGAGCCGCGCCGGCCGTCCCCGCGACGTGCTCGCGCAGCTTCGCGCGCACACCTGCAACGTAGGCCCGTGCGTCGCGCTGCGGCCCGCCCGACACCTGCGCCAGCCCGTGTTCCAGCGTCTTCACATCCTGCACGCGGTACTGCGCGAGCTGCTGTCCGATCTCCTGCCGCATCTCCGGCGCCATCTCCGGCGGCGCTGCTGCGATCTCGGCCTCCGCGGCCGCCTGCAGCTCGCCGAGCAGCTGGCTCTTCGTCAACTGCCCCGCCTGCGGCGGCGCGCCATCTTCGACGATCGCGCCGCGCCCGACCTGGCCTTGCGTCACGGCGCGGCCCGCCACCGCATCGGCCTCGGCCTCCGCCGGGTGATCGCTCGGCGCGACCTCGACCCGCAGCTGCGGGATCGCCCCGGCCGCGCCCTGCTGCACCACGTGCGTGAGCTCGTGCGTCATCAGGCCGACGTCGTCGGCGCGCTGGCCCGGCCCGAGAAAAACATCGGCGCCGTACGCGAACGCCTGCGCGCCCATCGCCGCCGCGCTCGCCTGCGCCTCGTCGTTCTGGTGCACGCGCACCCCGCCGAGGTCTGCGCCCAGGTGCGACTCCGCCGTCCGCCGCACCGCCTCCGGAACCGGCACCCCCGCGCCCTTCCCCTCGACCGCCGCGGTCGCGACGTCGTGGATCGTCGGCGCGGTCGCACCATCGTCGCCGCGCGCCGCGCGCTCTGCCGTCCGGTGAGCGGCCAGCGCCATGGTTCGCGTCCGCTTGCCCGGCGTGCCCTCGCGCCGCCACGCCACTCCAACCCTGCCACCATCAACCGACGCCCCTTTACCCCGTCTTCGCGCCCCATCCATGACCGCAGTCTACTCCAATAACGGCCACAGCCGACCTGCAGGTGCGATGATCCGCTTTTGCAGGGTTCGACGGGCACTGCCGGCATCAGCCTCGCCGGCAGTGTCGCGCAGCTACTCGAGCTCGTAGCTCGCCGTCACGGTCGCGACGACATCGGTGCCGCGCTCGCACGTCACCAGCGATGGGGTCCCGAGCCCGTCGGTCGGGGGCCTGGCCACGTCGGCGGCGGCGAGCTTGCCGAGGTGGGCGCCGCCGATCGCGGACACCGCGGCTTCCCCGCGGACCCGGACGTCGCGATGCGCGAGCGCGAGCAGCTGGTCGCGGATCGCGTCGATCGTGCTCACCGTACAGGTCGGCTCCGGGAGCTCGATGACGCCGAGCTCCTGGGCGGTGGCGACCGCGCGGAAGCCGCGGAGCGCGCGGGCGACGTCGGTCGTGTGGATCGAGAGGCGCTGGGTCGCGACGAACCCGCTGGGCACCTCGTCCATCGACGTCGAGCCATCCGCGTGCGAATGGGTGGTCGTCTGGACGTCCTGGTCGACGCTCGGCGGGTAGACGGAGAGCTCGGCTTCCTGGGGTCGATCGCCGAGCTGGTCGTGCGCCACGCGCCGTGCCCGGTGCTCGCGATCCGGCCCGGCGTCGAGCCGGAGGTGTTCCGCCACGTGCTGTGCCCGGTCGACTTCTCCGAGCCGTCGCGCGACGCCGTGCGGCTCGCCGCCAGCCTGGTCCAGCCGGGCGGCGCGGGGATCACCCTGCTGCACGTGATCGAGCTGCCGGTCTCGTACGCCGGTGAGCTCTGGCCGCTCGAGCTGTCCCGCGACCTCGACGAGCGCTCGGCGGCGCGACTCGACGCGTGGGTGAAGGAGCTGGCGCCCACGGTCGCGGTGCCGGTGACCCACCGGAGCCGGATCGGCGGGGCCGGCGCGCAGACCCTCGCCGCGATCGACGCCGACTCGACGGTCGACCTGGTGGTCATGGGCAGCCATGGCCGCACCGGCGCGTCGCGCCTGCTGCTCGGCTCGGTCGCCGAGAAGGTCATGCGCCATGCCCGGTGCCCGGTGCTCGTCGCGCGCCGCCCGCACTGAGCCGGACGATCACGCGGCCGCATGGACCACGCCGTCGGCGACGGCAGCGGTCGTGAATGGCTGATCAGTGCGTCCTCGTGAGGCGATGTTGTACGAACATGCCGGCGAGCATCGCGAGCACGAAGCCGAGCGCGGCGGGACTCCCGCCTGCCGCGGCGACGATGCCGGGGCCCGGGCACAGGCCACCCAGGCCCCATCCGATGCCGAACACGGCCGCGCCGATGACGAGGGGCGGATCGACGTCGGCGCGGCTCGGCACGTGGAAGCGAACGTCGAACCAGGGGCGCGCGCGGCGGCGGATCCGCGCGAACGCGACCGTGTACACGGTGACGGCGCCGGCCATGACGAATGCGAGGCTGGGGTCCCAGCCACCGAGCGGATCCAGAAATCCGATGATGCGCGCCGGCTGGGTCATGCCCGAGACCACCAGCCCGCCCCCGAACAGCGCACCGGACAAGGCCGCGCCGACGAGCGCAACCATCCGGCTGCGCGCAGCCGCCGTCATGACAGCCACCCCGCGATCATCGCGGTGATCGCGCCGGTGATCATGAAGGTGACGACGGCGACGAGCGAGCGCGCCGACCAGCGCGACAGTCCGCAGACACCGTGACCGCTCGTGCAGCCATTGCCCAGGCGCGTACCGAAGCCGACGAGCAGCCCGGCGACGACCATCAGGGCCAGCGGTCGTGCCGACGCGCCGATCGCGGCGGGCGCGACGACCGACGCCACGCCCCCCGCGGCGACGAGCCCGCCGACGAACGCGAGCCGCCACGCGCGATCGGGCATCGCGCGCTGGACGAGCCCGCCGGCGATCCCGCTGATCCCGGCGATCCGGCCGTGGGTGAGGAGAAGCAGCGCGCTGCCGGAGCCGATGAGCGCACCGCCGAGCAAGGCAAGGAGCCACCTGAATTGCATGTGAAATCGATTAGCAACCCGGGTGCCAGCGAATCGAGCAGAGGAACACGAGGTTGCCGCTTGCAGCGAAGCACTCGGCGACCGCGGCGTTGCACGCCCGTTTCACGGTGTTTCATCGCGAGCGCCGGCCGCGCGTTCGCGTTGGAGGGCTGGATGGCACCGGGTTTGACCGAACGGCCATCGATGCGAGCTGGAGCTCGTGCACGCGGGGGCCGCCGATCCAGCGCTCGAGCGCCTCGGCCTCCCGATCGCGCGGATCGACGGCGCGCTCGAAGACGGCATTGTCGCCGCGGCCCGGGAGCGCCACGCATGCCTGATCGTGATGGCGACACGCGGGCACGACGGCATCGGTGACCTGCTCCACGGCTCACATACCGACCGCGTGATCCGCGAGGCAGACTGCCCGGTGCTCTCGGTGCCGATCTGATCTGCACCGGCGCCGTGGCGCGTGATGTTTCGCGCCGCGCCGGGGCGTTTCGAACCGCTTCAACGGCGCGCGTAACCGGTCGCAAATCGGCCAACGCAGCACGGTCCGGCGCTTGCAGAACCGCATCGCATGCTCGTGCTCGGTCTCGTCCTGTCGCTCGTGATCGGGCTCTCGCTCGGGCTGCTCGGCGGGGGTGGTTCGATCGTCACCGTCCCGGTGCTGCACTACGCGCTCGGGCTCGGCGTGCACGAGGCGATCGCAGGGTCGCTGATCGTGGTCGCGATGACCAGCAGCGTCGCGCTGATCCCGCACGCGCGCGCCGGTCGAGTCCAGTGGCGAACCGGCCTCGCGTTCGGCGCCGCGTCGATGGCGTCGGCGTTCGCGGGTGGCCGGCTCGGCGCGCTGATCCCCGGCACCGTGCTGATCTCCGCGTTCGCGCTGGCCATGGTCGCGGCCGGCGTGGCGATGCTGCTGCGATCGCGCGGCCCGCGGGGGAGCCCGGTGTGCGGGCACGTCCGGCTGCCGCGCGTGCTCGGGGTCGGGCTCGGGGTCGGGCTGGTCACCGGCGTGCTCGGCGCCGGCGGCGGCTTCGTCATCGTTCCGGCGCTGACGCTGTTCGGCGGGCTCGCGATGTGCGACGCGATCGGCACCTCGTTGCTGGTGATCGCGATGAACGCGGTCGCTGGCGTCGCAGGCGGCGCCCTGCACACGCACGTTGACACGAAGACCGTGGTGGCGGTGACCGCGCTCGCGGTGCTCGGCAGCCTGGCCGGCGCGCGCGTCGGCCGGCGCGTGCCCGCGCACCACCTGCAGCGCGTGTTCGGCGGGTTCGTGATCGCGGTGGCGGCCGCGATCTTGCTTGGCGAGTGCGCGTGAACCACGCGTTTCATCCGACTCGTTCACGCTGACCTATGTCGTGTTCGATGCGGCGAGTCGCGACGCGGTCGTCGTCGATCCGGTGCTCGATCACGACGTCCTGGCCTCGCGCACGTCGACGAAGTCGGTCGAGCGCGTCGCGGCGTTCGTGCGCGAGCTGCGACTGCACTACGCGCTCGAGACCCACGCGCACGCCGATCACCTGTCCGGCTCTCAGTGGCTGAAGCAGCAGTTCGGGGCCAGGGTCGCGATCGGCGAGGGTATCCGCGAGGTGCAGGAGACGTTCCGCGCTGCGCTGGACCTGCCGCAGCTCGCCAGCGACGGGCGGCAGTTCGATCGCCTGCTCGTGGACGGCGACGCGCTCGCGTGCGGCACGCTCGCGAGCGCGACGATCGCTACACCGGGTCACACGCCGGCCTGCGTGACGTACAAGGTCGGCGACGCGCTGTTCACCGGCGACGCGCTGTTCCTGCACGACTACGTGACCGGGCGATGCGACTTCCCGGCGCGGCAGCGCGGAGGCACCATGGTGGCTGCGCGCGGTTCGACGGGTTCTCGATCGGCTCGAACGATCTGACGCAGCTGACCCTCGGCGTCGATCGCGACTCCGAGCTGCTCGCGGAGATCTTCGACGAGCAGGTCGTCGAGGTGGCCCACGCCCACGGCAAGATGGTCGGGCTATGCGGCCAGGCGCCCAGCGATCATCCCGAGTTCGCGGGCTTCCTGGCATCCGTCGGCATCGCCAGCATCTCGGTGACCCCGGACGCCCTGCCCAAGGTCATCGCGCACCTCGTCGCGCGACGATGACAGCCCGCTGCCGCCGGCACGCGACGCGATCCTGCCAACCTGGTGGCGTGCGGGTCACCGCGCCGGCGTCGCGACGCTCGGGAGACCACACGCC
>Ga0137459_1000606_pt1 | contig 12428 bp, 13 predicted proteins | sample EasRivERMGT700_2_FD_104908 | JGI IMG/M metagenome (GOLD analysis project Ga0137459, IMG submission 104908) | Soil microbial communities from meander-bound floodplain in the East River, Colorado, USA - East River MetaG ERMGT700_2 | ecosystem: Environmental > Terrestrial > Soil > Floodplain ...
AGCCGCTTTGCCTTCGCCGAGATGTAACCCTGCTCGGCCGAGATTGCGGCGCCGAGTGCCTCGAGCCCCTTGATGTGCATGTCCACCGGGCGCGTTCCGATGGCGCATCCTCCGGGGAACGACACTCGAGCCTCGCCGCAGCGCGCCAGCAGCGGCCCGAGAACCAGAATCGAAGCGCGCATGGTCTTCACCAGATCGTAGGGGGCGAGCGGATCGGACAGGCGCTCCGCCCTCAGGGACAGGCCCAACCGGTCATCGAGGGACGCCTCCGCTCCCATCTGCGCGAGCAGCCGAAGCATGGTGCTCACATCCCTCAGGTGCGGCACGTTGGAGAGCGTGAGTTGCTCGCTCGTGAGGAGCGCCGCGCACATCAGCGGGAGCGCCGCATTTTTCGCGCCCGAAACGCGGATCTCGCCCGAGAGCGGCACGCCCCCCCGGATGACGAGCTTATCCACTCGCCGCTTCCTCGGGGGTGAGCGTGCGCATCGACAGCGCATGAATCTCCCCGCGCATGCGCTCCCCGAGCGCCGCATAGACGAGCTGATGGCGCTGGACCCGGCTCTTGCCGCGGAACGCTTCGCTCACGACCCGTGCCTCGAAATGCTCTCCGTCGCCCACGACGCGCACCTCGCTGCACTGCAGCCCTTTTTCGATGTAGCTTTGAACCTGCTCCGGCGTCACCATGCTATTGCCTCAACTTGTAACCGCTCTTCAACATCGCGAGCGCCCCTCCGGAAATCACCCCCAGAAAAACCGCCACGACGGCCAGGCTCCGGAACGGGTGGACGTCCGAGACGCCGAAGAAGCCGTAGCGGAAACCGTCAATCATGTAGAAAAACGGGTTGAAATGCGAGAACCCCCGCCAGAAAGCGGGGAGCGAATGGATCGAATAGAACACCCCCGAAAGAAAGGTGAGAGGCATGACGAAGAAGTTCTGGAAGGCTGCGACCTGGTCGATTTTCTCGGCCCAGATTCCGGCGACTACCCCGAGCGAGCCCAGGACGGCACTTCCGGAGAAAGCGAACGCGACGATCCACAGCGGATGGCGAAATTGGATCTCGACAAAGGGCAGCGTCACCAGCAGTACCGCTGCGCCCACCGCCAGTCCCCGCACGACCGCGGCCAGGACGTAAGCGGCGAAAAACTCCCAGTAGGCAAGCGGCGGCAGCAGCACGAAGATGATATTGCCCGTCATCTTGGACTGGACGAGCGATGAGGAGCTGTTGGCAAAGGCATTCTGCAGCACCGACATCATCACCAGACCCGGTACCAGGAACGCCGCGTACGGAACGGCGTCGTACATCCGCGTCCGGTCTTCCATGACGTGGCTGAAGATGAACAGGAAAAGGACCGCGGTGAGCACCGGTGCGCCGACCGTCTGGGTGCTCACCTTCCAGAACCGCAGCACTTCCTTGTACAGCAACGTGGGGAACCCGCTCATGAGCGTTGCATCACTTCGACGAAGGCGTCTTCGAGATCGGGCTGCGTCAGCTCCATTTCCTCGATACGGCAGCCGGCCCTGCGAATGCACGCGAGGGTCTGCTCGACGTCCTCATAGCCCTTTAACCGCAGTACGTGAACTTCCGCGGTGCTACCGTGCTCGAGGGGACGGAGTTCCTCGGGAAGTTCGCCGGAGAGACGCAGCCGTAGAAAAAGATGGTGAACGCGCTTGAGCAGGTTGGACGTCGAATCGAGGGCGACGACGCGCCCCTCCTTCAGCATCGCGATGCGTTCGCAAAGCGCCTCGGCTTCCTCCAGGTAGTGCGTCGTGAGGACGATGGTGTGGCCGTCCCGGTTGAGCCTTCGGATGAACTGCCACAGCGCCTGGCGAAGCTCGACGTCGACACCCGCGGTCGGTTCGTCCAGCACGATCACCGGCGGCTTGTGCACCAGGGCCTGCGCCACGAGCACCCGCCGCTTCATCCCGCCCGAGAGCGCGCGCATGTTGACCTCGGCCTTGGAAGCAAGGTCGAGGTGCTGCATCACCTCTTCGATCCAGGCGCCGTTGTGGCGCACTCCGAAATAGCCCGATTGGATGCGCAAGGTCTCGCGCACGGTGAAGAACGGATCGAATACCAGTTCCTGAGGGACGACCCCGAGGGAACGGCGCGCGGCGCGGTAGTCGGCACGCACATCATGACCCATCACCCGGGCCGAACCCCGGTCGGCGTGCGCGAGGCCCGCAAGAACGCTGATCAGGGTGGTCTTGCCGGCTCCGTTGGGTCCGAGCAACCCGAAGAACTCTCCCTGCGGGATCTCGAGGTCGATCCCCGAGAGCGCCTGTAGCCCGCCGAAGCGCTTGTGCACGTCGCGGACTTCGATCGCGGCGGTCATGCCGGTGGTTCGTCCGCGAGAAAAATCAGCTCGAAGCCGACTGAAGCAGCTCGGAGACTCCGTAGAGCTTGGCAAGGTTCTGCATCGCAGCGGGCAAGTTGGCGAGGCGCAGCCCGGTCTTGCTTTCTGCGGCCCGACGCAGCCACTCCAGGGCAAGGGCTACCGCGGCGGAATCGACTTCGGTCACGTCGCGGAAATCGATCACGCGCGCCCCCTGCCGCAGATGTTCTTCCGCCGGTCCGACCAGCCCCGGCACGGTATCCAGCGTCACCGGGCCTTCGAGGATGAGCGAGTCGCCCTCTCGACGGATCACGTCTTGCCTGCTTTCTGGCGCTCGGGCTGGCGGTTTTTCGCGGCAAGCGATTTGATCAGGCCGTCCACGCCGCGCTCCTTGACTTCGCTGGCGAAGGTGTCGCGGTAGGTCGTAACCAGGCTCACCCCGCCGACTTTGACGTCGTAGACTTTCCACCCGTTGGGAGTCTTTTCCATCTCGTAGTCGATGGAAACCGGCTGGGATGAGCCCGATTGCTTCACGTCGGATTTCACGGTGACCTCGGTATCCTCGGGCTTGGCGCGCAGGGGCTTGTAATCGATCTGCTGGTCGCGGTAATTGGAGAGCGCCGTTGAATAAGTCCGAACCAGCAGCGTCTTGAATTCGCCGGCGAGCTCCTTTTGCTGCTCGGGCGAAGCGAGCCGCCAGTTGCGCGCCATGGCGAGCCGTGTCATGCGGATGAAGTTGAAATGCGGGACGACCTTGGTGTCGATCAGATCGGCGACCTTTTTCGGGTCGCCCGCCTGAATGTCCTGGTCCTTCTTGAGGATGGCGACGACTTCCTCGGTGATCGACTTCACGAGGACGTCGGGCGCAGGCTGCTGCGCCTGCGCGAGGGGGACGAGCAATGCAAAGAGCAGGCAGAAAGAGATTTTCATGGCGATTCGATCCGATTACTTGGTGGGTTCATCATCATCCTGCTCCTCGCGCTCCCGCGGCGGATCTCCGTCGTACACGAGGTTGCGCCGGCGCTGCAGCCAGGCATCGCGGACAAACCTGTACCTGTCGAGAGCGGCCTCGTCGAGCACGCTGGTTGCGTCGAGCAACTCGGCCCGGCGACTGACGAAGCGTATCCCCACCGCCGTGTTGCGCGCGGGAACATTGTCGATTCGCCATACGGGATCGACCTGGGTATCGACCAGGAATGCGAGCCCGTCGCGAATCGTGGAAGGGCCCAGGATCGGCAGAACCAGGTAAGCGCCGCTTCCGACACCCCAGGAGCCCAGCGTCTGGCCGAAGTCCTCGTTGCGCTTTGGCAGTCCCAGTTCGGAAGCGAAGTCGAAAACACCCGCGATGCCGAACGTCGAATTGAAAATGACCCGGGTGAAATCCTCCAACCCTTGCTGGAATTTGCCCTGCAGCACGTCATTCACCGAAATCCAGACGTCCTCGATATTGGAAAAGAAATTGGAAACACCGGTGCGGACCATCCCCGGCAGCACGGCACGGTACCCTTTCGCGATCGGTTTCATCACGGCATCATCCACCGCATCGTTGAAGACGAACATCGCGCGGTTGAGCGGCTCGAGAGGGTCCGCCGGATTGCCCCCCGAAGTGGCGCAGCCCGCCAGCGTCCCGGCGAGGAGCAGCGCCGCGCACAGCCTCTTGGCCTTTGCCACGCGCTCGGCTTTCAGTCTTACTTTTTGCCGTCCCCTTCGGCGGCTTTATTGTACAGGAACTGACCGATGAGATTTTCGAGCACCACCGCGGATTGCGTGAGCTTTAACGTGTCGCCGCCTTTCAGGTTGACCGAGTCGCCGCCGGCCGAAAGGCCGATGAACTGCTCGCCGAGCAGGCCCGAAGTCAGGATCTTCGCGGAGCTGTCCCTGGGAAACTGATAGCGGCCGTCGATGTTCAACGTGACGACCGCCTCAAAGCTCTCGTTGTCGAAACGGATCTCGCCGACCCGGCCGACGACCACGCCGGCGCTTTTCACCGGCGCGCGGACTTTCAGGCTGCCGATGTTGTCGAACTTGGCGTCGATCCTATACGAATCCGCTGCCGAAAAAGAAGCGAGGTTCGCCACCTTCAACGAGAGGAACAGTATCGCCCCGATGCCGATCACCGCGAAAATCCCCACCCACAGGTCCAGCTCTTTGCGCGTCATCATGACTTAGTGTCCTCTGAACATCAGTGCCGTCAGTACGAAGTCGAGCGCGAGGATCGCGAGCGACGAAGTGACTACCGTGCGCGTGGTCGCACCCGACACGCCTTCGGCAGTCGGCGGCGCGGCGTAGCCTTCGTAGACCGAGATCCAGGTCACCGCCACGCCGAATACCAGGCTCTTGATAACTCCGTTCAAAATGTCTTCTCGAAAATCGACCGCCGCCTGCATCTGCGACCAGAACGAGCCTGCGTCGACGCCGATCAGCCGCACGCCGACGAGGTAGCCGCCGAACACCCCCATCGCGGAAAAGAGCGCCGCGAGCAGGGGCATGGAAATCACGCCGGCCCAAAAGCGGGGCGCCACCACGCGGGCGATGGGGTTAACGGCCATCATCTCCATTGCGGAGAGCTGCTCGGTCGCCTTCATCAGTCCGATCTCCGCGGTGATCGCGCTCCCCGCGCGGCTGGCAAAGAGCAGTCCCGCGACGACGGGGCCGAGCTCGCGAACCAGAGAAAGGCTGACGAGCACCCCGAGCGCCTCGGAGGAACCGTACCGCGCCAGCGTGTCGTAACCCTGCAGACCCAGGACCATGCCGACGAACAGCCCCGACACGAGAATGATGATGAGCGACTGCACACCGGTGAAATAAATTTCACGAATCGTAAGATGGAAGCGCCGGAAGCTCGGCCCCGACTCCCTGAGCGTGAACCACAGGAAGCGGCACGCGAACCCGAGACGCCAGATCCAGTTGTTGACGATGCGCGCGCCGAGCGCGCGCAGGAGCTCGGCGAGGCGCCCTGTCATTGCGCGAGCAGATCCTGCCGATAGTCCGGCGCCGGATAATGAAAGGGCACCGGCCCGTCGGGTTCGCCGTAGACAAACTGGCGAAGCGACGAAAGTCCCGCCGCGCGCACCTCCTCGGGTGTGCCTTGAAACTCGACTTTGCCCGCCGACATGTAGTAGACGTAATCGACCAGTTCGAGCGCTTCGGCCACGTCGTGGGTCACGACGATCGAAGTTGCGCCGAGGAAATCGTTGAGCCGCCGGATCAGCTGGCCGATGACCCCGAGGGAAATCGGGTCGAGCCCCGTGAAGGGCTCGTCGTACATCACGAGCATCGGGTCGAGCGCGATCGAGCGCGCAAGCGCCACGCGCCGCGCCATGCCGCCTGAGAGCTCCGAAGGCATGAGATCGGCGGCCCCGCGCAGGCCAACCGCCTGCAGCTTCATGAGCGCGAGGTCGCGAATGATCGATTCAGGCAGGGCCGTGTGCTCGCGCATCTGGAACGCGACGTTGTCGAACGAGGACATGTCGGTAAACAGGGCTCCGAACTGGAACAGCATGCCCATCTTGCGCCGCAGCGCAAAAAGCTCGGCATCGCCGAGCTTGTTCACGACGCGGCCGGCGACGCGAATTTCGCCCTGGTCGGGGAAAAGCGACCCGCCGATCAGGCGGAGCAGGGTCGTCTTTCCGCAACCGGACAAGCCCATGATGGCGACCACCTTGCCTTTGGGAATGACGAGGTTGATGTTCTTCAGAATCTGGCGCTCGTCGTAGCTGAACGTGACGTTGTCGACCTCGACCAGATTGCTTGTCGCCACGGTGTCCTGCTTGGAGTGCGCGAAGGGCGAATTCTAGCCCAGAAAAGCGCGCCGCAACAATTGGGACCGCATTCGATTCGATCGCACGCGGCGGCCGGAGGTCCCGCCGTGAAAGAGCGCCGTCTTTGCGCTATCATCCACGCCTCCCCACGAAGGGCCTGCCTGCCTTATGCCCGAGCCGTTGGTCCGATTCCGCGGAGTGAACAAGAGCTTCGGGCGCGCCGAAGTGCTGCGCGGGATCGATCTCGATGTTCCCTCGGGCAAGTGCGTGGGCCTGGCCGGTGTGAACGGCGCCGGAAAGACCACCTTGATCAAGTGCCTGCTCGACTTCTGCGACCTCGATTCGGGAGCCATCGAGATTCACGGCACGGCGCACCGCCGCCCGCAGGCCCGCGCCCGGCTTGCGTTCCTGCCCGAGCGCTTTACCGCCCCTTATTTTCTCACCGGTCGCGAATTCATAGCGATGATGCTGCAGCTGTCCGGAGGCCGATACGGGGAACAGCGCGTTTGCGCGATGTTCGCCGCGCTCGACCTGGACGTCACCGCTCTGGAAAAGCCGGTGCGCGCCTATTCCAAGGGCATGACCCAGAAGCTGGGGCTCGCCGCCTGCTTTCTTTCTGAGCGCGATCTCTACGTCCTGGACGAACCGATGAGCGGCCTGGACCCCAAGGCGCGCGCCCGCGCCAAGGACCTGCTCCTGAAGCTCAAGTCGGAGGGGCGAACCCTGCTTTTCACCTCGCATTCGCTCGCCGACATCGAGGAAGTTTGCGACGAGTTGACCGTCCTGCACCGGGGAACGCTCGCTTATGCCGGCGCGCCTCGCGGATTGTGCGAGCGCCACGGGGAATCGTCGCTGGAGCGCGCCTTCCTGAAATGCATCGAAGCTCATGCCTGAAGCCCCCCGCCCCAGCCTGCTGATCGTCGACGACGATCCGCTCATCACCGAGACCCTGTCCTACGCCCTCGGAAAGGATTTCGAGGTGATGGTGAGCGATTCGCGCCAGCATGCCGTGAGTCTGCTGAGGCAGATGGACGAGGCGCCGCAGCTCGCGCTGGTGGATCTCGGGCTGCCCCCCATGCCCCACCGGCCCGACGAGGGCTTCCAGCTGATCAGCGACCTGCTCGCGCATTCTCCGGCCATGAAGATCCTGGTGCTATCGGGCCAGAACGACGCTGCCAATGCGAGGCACGCGCGCACGCTCGGCGTCGCCGAGTTCGTCGCCAAGCCCTGCGATCCGGAGAATCTCAAGAAAATCCTGTTGCACGCCCTGCAGTTTCGCGCGGCCGAAATCTCCGGGGAAGGAATCGCCGAGGCCGATCCGTTGATCGGCAAGAGCCCCGCGCTGCAGAAGCTGAAAAGCCAGATCAGCCAGTACGCCGACTCGCCCTTCCCGGCGCTCATCGAGGGCGAATCGGGAACCGGAAAGGAAGTGGTGGCGAACCTGCTCCATCGCCTTTCGTGGAGGCGCGTGAAGCCATGGTTTGCGCTCAACTGCGCGGCGATCGCGCCGACCCTGGTCGAGCCGACGCTGTTCGGCTACACCAAGGGCGCTTTCACCGGCGCGACGCAGAACAAATCCGGCTATTTCGAAGACGCGAGCGACGGCACGCTGTTTCTCGATGAGATCGGCGAGCTGCCGCTGGAACTGCAGGCCAAGCTTCTGCGCGTGCTCGAGAACGGCGAGTTCCAGCGCGTCGGAGAGACGCAGCAGCGTTTCTCCCGTGCGCGGGTGATTGCCGCCACCAATCGCGACCTGCGCCAGGAAATCAGGAAAGGGAATTTCCGCGCCGACCTGTATCACCGGCTGTCGGTTTTCACGATCGAGGTGCCGTCCCTGCGCGAGATGGACGACGACTGCACGCTGCTGCTCGAGCACTACCGTAAATTCTACGCGGAGCAGGCGAAACTCACCCCGTTCGCGCTGGACGAGGCGGCGCAAAAGGCCTGGCGCGATTATCACTTTCCCGGCAACGTGCGCGAGCTGCGCAACGTCGTCATCCGGCTGACCACCAAGTACGCCGGGCAGAAGCTGTCCGTTACGGAACTCGAGCCCGAATTCGATCTGGAAGCGCAGGCCGACGGGGGGCCGGGAATGCCGTCGGATCCGGGGACGCTGATCGAGCAGGCGCAGCGCCACCTGCAGCGCGAGCGCAGCTTCAATCTCGACCAGATGCTCAAAGCATGGGAGCAGGGCTACATCGAAGCGGCGATGAAGCTCACGCGAGGCAACGTCAGTCAGGCGGCCAAAATGCTCGGGATCAACCGCACGACGTTGTACTCCCGCATGGAATCGGCGCAAAAGCAGCAATAGGGCCGGCGGCCCGCTCCGGGAGGGGAGACGCGATGTATCTAGACCATTTCGGGCTGAAAGAGCCGCCCTTTCGCATCACCCCCCACACCGATTTCTTCTTTCAAGGCGCCAACCGCGGCGCGACGCTCGAGGCGCTGCTCTACGCCATTACCCATGACGAGGGCATCGTCAAGGTCTCAGGCGAAGTGGGCAGCGGCAAGACGATGCTGTGCCGCGTGCTGATGGAGCGGCTGCCTGCGACGGTCGAAACCATCTATCTCGCTAATCCGTCGCTGTCGCGCGATGAAATCCTCTTCGCCATCGGCGACGAGCTGAAGCTCGAGTTGGGAAAGGACCGCATGACGCGCGTCCTGCGGGCGCTGCAGGAACATCTTCTGCGGCTTTACGGCGAGGGCCGGCGGGTGGTGGTGCTGATCGACGAAGCGCACGCGATGCCCGACGAAACGCTCGAGGAAATCCGGCTGCTGTCGAATCTGGAATCCAATCGCCACAAGCTGCTGCAGATCGTGCTGTTCGGGCAGCCGGAGCTGGACGAGCATCTGGACACCGCCGGCATGCGGCAGCTGAAAGAGCGCATCACCCACAGCTTTCGACTCGAACCCCTGGTGCGCAGCGACATCGAGAATTACGTCGATTTTCGCATGCGCGCTGCGGGCTATCGCGGCCCCAAGGTGTTCACGCGGGAAGCGATCAGGGTCATCGCGAACGCGTCCCAGGGACTGACGCGCCGGGTCAATATCCTCTCGGACAAGGCCCTGCTCGCGGCCTTCGCGGACGGCACCCACTCGGTCACCGCGGCGGAAGTCAGGAGGGCAGTACGCGACTCCGAGTTCTATCGCACGCGGTCCGGGGCGCAAAAGATCCGCATAGGCGCCGCTGCGCTCGCTGCCGGCGTCTTGCTCGGCTGGGGAGCGCACGTGCTGCTTTCGATGGGTGCATCGACCGACTCATCGGCTTCTGCGTCCCCTGCTGCCAAAACGACGGCAGCCGCTCCGCCGCCAGCGGCGGCACCCGCATCCGCTGCCCCCGTTTCACACTCCCCTGCCGACCCGGGAACGACCCCTGTCCCAGGCACGGTGCGGTCCGCGAGTCTCGCTGCGCCTGTGACAGCGTCCCCCGCACCGGCTGGAAGCGCTCCTGCGGCGGCGGAGTTCGCGCCGCCCGCCCCCCCCAGGAGCGTTCCGAATCCCGAACCAATCGCAACGGCAACACCTGAGATGGGCTCGAGCAAACCGGCGGCGCCTGAGACAGGCGAATTCGCTCGGGAGCGTTTTCAGGCGACCCAGGAGTGGCTCCTGAGCACGCCCGGGGATCACTATGCAATCCAGCTGGCGACCGTCAATTCAGGCGAACTGGCGCACCTGGAAGAGTTCCTTCGCAGAGCGTCGAAGATGGTGCCGGCCGGCGAGCTGTTCGTCTATAGCGTGAAGATCGACGGCCGGCAGCACTATCGTGTCGCCTACGGATCCTACGCGAGCCCGGGCCAGGCGCTGGCTGCGATCAATAGGCTGCCACCGCTCTTTTCCGCGTACCATCCGTACTATCGAAGCGTAGAAAGAATGCGCAGCCAGAATCGCCAGTAGCGGCGGGGGCTCGCGACTGTTTTTCCGGCGAGCGCGGCGCACCCCGGCCCGAGACGTCACGGGCCGGATCAGCGAAATGTCGAATCCGTGAAATAGGCGGCATCGGAGTTCTTTTGGTTTGTTAAATCAGTTTGTTACGTGGTACTGTTATACTGCTCCGGAAAAATGTGCCAGGTCAGGTTATAAAGGGAATCGGAGGCCACCTTGCGACGCATTTCGCTGGCGGGTGTTGTATTCGTGCTCGGTGCCTGCGCCCACGCGCCGATCCAGCAATCGGACACGCATCTTCGCGCCGAGGAGCCCGCGCCTTCCGGGACCGTGCCGGCTCCCGTACAAATCTCCACGATCCTGCCCCAACCCAAGCCTACGTCGCGGCCCGAGACCTATAGCGTTGTAGTCAACGGCGTCAAAGTGCAAGAGTTGCTGTTCGCTCTCGCCCGCGACGCCAAGCTGAACATAGACGTTCACCCGGGAATCACGGGAACGGTCACGCTCAATGCGATCGAGCAGACTTTGCCGCAGCTTCTGTCGCGCATTTCCAAGCAGGCCGACATGCGCTGGGAACTGGACGGCCCCAATCTCATCGTGATGCCGGATTCCCCGTATCTGCACACCTACCGGATCGATTACGTCAACATGGAGCGCACCTCAACGGGGACGGTCGGCGTCTCCTCGCAAATCGGGGCAGCGACCGGCGGCGCCGGTGGAGGCGGTGCGGGCGGCGGGGCGGGCGGCGGCAACAACTCCAGCACCACGGTACTCAATACTTCCAACAACAAGTTCTGGGCCACGCTGGAAAAGAACATCAAGGACATCCTGCACGAGACGGACAAGGTATTGCCCACTGGCATGCCTCAGCCTGCGGCGGCTCAAGCGCCGGGCGCACCGGGCGGGGCTGCCCCAGCACCGACTGTGGCCAACGTCAGCTTCCGGGAAGCGGCCGCGGTGATCGTCAATGCCGAGGCGAGCGTCGTCATCGTGCGGGCGACCTCGCGGCAGCATGAAAAGATCCAGGAATTTCTCGATCAGGTATTGGCAAACGCAAAACGCCAGGTACTGATCGAGGCGACGATCGCCGAAGTGCAGCTGAATAACCAGTACCAGCAGGGGATAGATTGGTCGGTCCTGCGTACGCGGGGGATCACCACTGTCTCGGGCAGCCAAATTTCCTCGGGGAATTTTACGACCAACCCCAACCCTCCGCCCGGCATTACCGAAGCGGCTCCAGGGAGCCTTCCGAGCGCCTCCTCGATCCCGAATCTTCTCACGCTCGCCGCCTCGAGAGGAACGAACATCGCCGGCGTCCTCCAGTTGCTTGAATCCTTCGGAACGGTGCGCGTGCTCTCGAGTCCCAAACTCTCGGTCCTCAACAATCAGACCGCGCTGCTCCGCGTCGTAGACAACGTCGTCTATTTCAACGTCCAGGTAACCGTGGTTCCCGGAGGCCCCAATCAGAACTCTACAACGGCCACCAACACAAGCCCGGTCACCGTGCCGGTCGGGTTTGTGATGAACGTTACACCGCAGATCAGCGATAACGACACGATCCTGTTGAACGTGAAGCCAACGACGACGCGGGTCGTGAGATTCATTTCTGACCCGAATCCTGACCTAGCCAAGGCGGGAGTACAGAACTTGATCCCGCAATTGCGCATGCGGGAAATGGAATCGCTGATCAAGGTCAACAGCGGCCAGATCGCCGTGCTGGGTGGATTGATCGAGGATTCGGTCAACGACGTCGAGGACACGATCCCGATCATCAACAGCATTCCGTTCATCGGCTCGTTCTTCAGCTCGCGCAACCGCAACAATACGAAGACCGAGCTCGTCATCTTCATGCGCCCGATCGTGGTAAAGGATCCGAGCATCGACGGCGACTTCCGCGCTTTCCGCGAGATGCTTCCAGGCGAAAACTTCATTTCGCGGCCCAACCCCGGCAAGGGGGGGTTGCCCGAGTTCTCACGATGAGCCTGCTCCTCGAAGCACTGAAAAAAGCCGAGCTCGCCAAGCAGGTCGCCAAAGCAGAGGCGCCTGCGGAGCCCGAGCCTGCGCCGTCCGAGCCGGCTGCCCGGGGGGTGATCACCCGCGAGAAACTGCCCGATATCACGCAGCCGCTGCGGATTCTCACCGACGATTTGCCCTCCTCGGATGCGCAGGCCGCGGGGATGGCAGGGGCAAGGCCCGAATTATCGCTGCAGGAGAAGGAAACGTTCGGGGCTGCGGCGCAGCCGCTCCATTCGACCGACGAATTCGAGCGTACTGCCGAGCGCGCCCAAGCCCAGCAGCTTTTTCAGGTGAAGGAGATGGACTACAACCCGCGTCGGCCGTTTTATCTCACCCTGGGCGCCCTCGTACTGGTTGGATTGGGCTACGCAGGCTACGTATGGTGGCAAATGCGGCCGAGGTACAGTGCTCCCCCGGCGGAAGTGCAAGCCCGCC
>Ga0137459_1000608_pt1 | contig 12420 bp, 10 predicted proteins | sample EasRivERMGT700_2_FD_104908 | JGI IMG/M metagenome (GOLD analysis project Ga0137459, IMG submission 104908) | Soil microbial communities from meander-bound floodplain in the East River, Colorado, USA - East River MetaG ERMGT700_2 | ecosystem: Environmental > Terrestrial > Soil > Floodplain ...
CGCGTGGCCGAGGTCGCTGCGCGTCCCACGTGGGGGCGAGTCGACGCGAGCGTCGAGCCATCCCGTTGCGCGTCCCACGTGGGAGCCGAGTCCACGCGAGCGTCGAGCCACCTGCCGTGCGCGTCCCACGTGGGAGCCGAGCTCGCCGTGCCCGTCGAGCCACATCCCCGCGGCGCGTCCCCACGTGGGGACCGAGCTCGCCGTGCCCGTCGAGTCACATCCCGCTGCGCCTCCCACGTGGGGGCCGAACCTGCGCCGGCATCGCGGTCGACCATACCCGGCTCGAGCTCGGCTCGGTCGATCTCTCATCCCGAGAAGACCATCGAGGTCATCGACTCCGAGGTCGCACACGTTCACGTGAACATCGCGCAAGGTGACGCCAAGCGCCGTGACGGCTGGCACCTGAATGACATAGCCATGTTCCACGCACACCGCCGATTGCACGACGCTCAGCCTGATGCGGTCGTCAACGCTGTACCCGAGCGCTTCGGCAACGTCCGGAAGCAGCGTCGTCAGGGCGCACCCGGTGTCGAGCACGAGTCGGAGTCCCCTTGGCCCGCGCGGCCCGACGACGACCGCCTCGACGAGGATCAGGTCACCAGCGGCTTCGAACGAGATCGCGAAGCTCATCGGTCATCACGATCCGCGGGTAGCGTGGGACGGGCGGCTTCAGCTTGCCGGTGTAGTAGTGACCGATCAGCTCGTACGTCGCGTGCCAGGCCCTGGCCTGTTCGAATGGCGCGGGGCGGGTCTTTCCATGCCCGATCACCCTCGCGGCGAGAATCTCGAAGGCGTTCGGGGACGCCCGCGCGACCTCGACCACGCAGACCCACTGGTCGGGATATTGCTCGCAGATCTGTCGCCACGTCAACGTCTCCGAAATCTCGGGCGCAATCTTCTCGGCGGCGCTCATCCTTGTCATCGTTGCCCAGCCGGCAACGTTGTCAAGTTTCTGGTACTGCACGAGATGATCCAGTGGGCGATTCGCGGCCAGGGTCTTTGACGCCCTGGCTGGGAGATGGCATCGATGCCGTGCTACGGCCCTACCAGCCAGGTCGCGCAAGAATGAACGCGGAGAGCCGAAGGATCCGGAACGTCTACCTGGTCCTCAGCCAGTTCGTCTGGCTGCCGACCTCGCTCATCGTCGGCGTCAACACGCTGTTCCTGCTGGACGGCGGGCTCAACAACGTCGAGGCCTTCACCGCGAACGCGATCTACACGCTGGGGCTCGTGCTGTTCGAGATTCCGACGGGCATGGTGGCCGACACCTGGGGCCGGCGGACGTCGTATCTCCTGGGCGCCGGCGTCCAGCTCGTCGGGAATCTCCTGTATTTCTGGATGTGGTACACGAAGGGACCGTTCTGGGGCTGGGGCGCGGCGTCGCTGCTTCTGGGGTTCGGGTACACGTTCTTCTCGGGCGCGCTCGAGGCCTGGCTGGTCGATGCTCTCAAGCACGCAGGCTACGAAGGCGAGCTCGATCCGATCTTCGCCAGGAACCAGATCGTCACCGGCGCGGCCATGCTGGTGGGGACGATCGCCGGCGGGTTCATCGCGCAGATGGCGGCGCTGGGCGCGCCCTACCTGGTCCGCGCCGGTCTCCAGCTGGTGAGCTTCATCGTGGCCTTCGCGCTGATGAAGGACATCGGCTTCACCCCCGAGCGCGCGGCCGGTTTCGTCAAGCAGGTCAAGGCGCTCGCCGGCGCCGGCTGGAGGTACGGCCTGAAGAACCGGCCGGTGCGCTGGGTGATGCTCGCTGCGCCGTTCTACATGGGCATGGGCATCTATGGTTTCTACGCGGCCCAGCCGTACCTGCTCGAGCTGTTCGGAGACCAGCAGGCGATCGGGGTCGCGGGCATCGCCGCCGCGGGCATCGCGGGCACGCAGGTGGCGGGCGGCTTCGCCGTGCCGTACATCCGGCGGCTGTTCAAGCGCCGCACGTCCATCCTCATGGCATGCGCGGCCCTGACGACCGCCTCGCTGGTGCTGATGGGCCTCATCCAGGTCTTTGCCGTCGTGGTGGCCTTGCTGGTGCTGTGGGCGGTGGCGTTCGCCGCGAATATGCCCGTCAGGCAGGCCTATCTCAACGCGCTCATCCCGTCGCGCGAGCGAGCCACCGTGCTGTCGTTCGATTCGATGGTGAGCTCGACCGGAGGCGTCGCCTTCCAGCCGATCCTCGGGGGCATCGCCGACACCGCCGGTTATGCGGTCTCGTACGTGGTCTCGGGTGCCATCGCCTGTTTCGGGTTGCCGGTCCTCCTGCTCGCCCGCAGGGAGAATGTGAGCGCCGATCTGAGCGCGAAGGACGAGGGCTCGAAACAGGCAGGGAGTTGAATGCCTCGCCCATGAGCTGCCTCGCGGACTCGTGATGTCCTCATCGGTGGAACCCATCTCCAGGTCTGCGACCGAACGAAGCCCCGTGTCGCGGAGGTGATCGTACGCGCCCACGGTCCTCGCGCCGTCGTCCTGGGTGCGGGAGTCCTGCGGGCCTCGCCCACCGAGGTCCGATACCTGATACGCGCCTCGCGAATCGCTCTGCTATGCCGCTATTCGCTGCAACCTTCGAGCTGACGACATTCCTTGTTGCTAGTCGCCGGTGGTGGGGACTTGGATGTAGAAAAACACCGCAGGCGCGTTAGATTTCGCTCCCTGGCCCTGGGCCGGCGCCGGATCGGCTTCCCGGACACCAGCTCAAGGAACAAAATTCCAGTGGATGTGAACTCCGAGCCGCAGCGCATGGGCCGCGCACGGCAGGTGCAGGAGTGCCATTCCCTCGGTCAGCCGGCGAACGTGTAGTAGCCGATGAGGCCGAGCACGACGACCTGGATCAACAGCGCCAGCACGAACGCGATCGTGCGAAACGGCTGGACCCCTTTCACGTAGAACACGCTGTGCAGGATGCGAAGGGCTGCGTAGGGGTAGAACAGCGCGGCGCCGATGGTCGCCGAGGTGCCCATCAGCATGAGCACCAGCGCGGTGATCATGAACACCGGTGTGTTCTCGAGCGCGTTGCGGTGGGCGCGCCGGTAGCGAGCGGTCCGATCGTTTCCCCCGTCGTACACGACGGCCGCCTTCTGGTTGAGCTTCTGATCCTCGGGGTTGATGACCTCGGCGGCTTTACCGCGGGTGATCGCGGTGGCGTTGGCGAGCCCCACCAGGTTGAGGCCCAGCGCGATCACCGAGACAGCGTAGGCCTGGAATGCAGGCAGGTTGGCAAGTGCGTTCATCACGATCTCCTTGTTCCACGATCGGGGAGGCCGGATGGTAGCCTGCCGAGGACCTGCGTGGGGCGACTCCGTCGAGAAGGGCTCTGCAACGCGTGCGATAGACGAGACGGATCGAGGAGCTCGCCGAGCTCGGCGCTCGGGAACGCAGCGGACGCAGGTCGGCGCGAGACGCCGGAGCCAAACGTGTGGTAGTGGCAGGCTCGCGCGGCGGCGTTGAGCTCGACCGCTCCGCGGGCCCGCGATGCACCGACAGCACCGGTCTCTTGTGCCCTGTCAGATCCGGCAGGTTACCGCATGCAGGATGGAGGAAGCGATAGATAATAGCACCGACGCCCAGGCCGATCATCGTATAACTGGGACGCCGCGACGTCCTGCGCGGAAGTTGATTGCTGGGAGGGGATATGTCCGTCGCTACTATCTTGGAAAACGTCCGGACCGCCTCGAGCGGCCATGCCGTTGCTGGCCTCGCGGCGCGATGCCTTCGACCCTCCTGATCAGCGAGCACCGCGCAGAGCTCGCGCGCTACATGCAGCTACTCGACCAGCCGGCCGACGAGAAGGCGTCGCCCGCAGAGGTGGCGGCACGGCAATGGCGCGAGGCGTTTCCATCGTTGCCGCTCGACGAGGTCACCGGTGAGCTGCAGCAGTGGCTCCTCAGCGGGCATCACCGCGTTGTTCACCTCACCATCCAGCTGCGCGCCTGGCCGGTCACGGTCCGCACGCTCGGTGACGCCGACGTCTACGCGACCCGCGGCCTGCTGCGCTCTTTCAAGGCGAACCAGGATCTGCAACGCCGCGCCGACGTCGATGCCGCGCTCGCCGCCGAGCCCACCAACGTGCTCGGCTGGGTCCTCCGGTGGACCTCCGACGATGCGACGCCGACCTCCGATCAGGGCCGCGCGATCAGCGCCGCACACCCCGAGGACTGGCGCGCGTGGTTGCTCGCCACGGTCGCGCTGCAGCACGCGGGGGCCGCAGCGGAGGAGATCGAATCGGCGCGCACCAGGGCCTGTGAGCTCGCCGCGAACAACCCGGCGCTGACCATCCCCCGTGGCCTGTGCGACGACCTCTCCGCCGCACGATCGCCCTGAGTGTGGCGCCGCCGCGTGTGGCGAGGGGCCGTCGACTTCATCGATCGCGTGATCGACAACCGGCCAAGCAATCGGTCTGAGCGCCGATTGCGTGTTGATGGCTCGCGCGCTCACGGCTTGCGCGGGGCGGCCGAGCCCGAGCCCGGTGCTGCCGTCGGCTTCGGCCTGGCGCTGCCGTCGGGCAGCGGGATCGGATCGAGCGCGCCCTTGCGCAGGCCGATCTCCGGGACGTCACCCTTGATCGAGCGGGCGAGCTGGACCTGGCCGCGCGGCGCGAACGCCAGGCCGAGGGCGGGCTGGGTGCTGGGTCCGCCGCCGCTGGGTGGGCCGCCCCAGATGCCGCGCCGCGGGCTGGCGCACGCCACCGGGCCGGTCCACCGGTGGCGGATCGCGTAGCGGCCCTGGAAGTTGTTGACCGAGGACGGCTGGGCACCTTCCTCGAGCTTGCCGCCGCTCTGCACGAACTCGCGGCCACCGACGATCGGCGGCGCCGCCTTGAAGACCAGATCGTCCTTGAGATCCTTGCCGTAGCGCGCGTGTAGCCGGGTGAGCACGAAGTCGCCGCCGAAGCCCGGCGGGACCCGCCGCCGTGTGTTCGGGCCCGGACGGCCAGGCGCGGGGCCGTTGCTCGGTGGGGGCGCGGCCATCTGCGCTCCGGGCGCCAGCACGTCGGAGCCGAGGGTCAGGAAGTCGCCGGCGTTGAGCACCGGTCCCGGGCACGGATCGCAGGTCGTCGCCTGCCAGGCGTACTCGGTCACGACCGCGCCGCGGTGCTTCTCGAGGGTGCGATCGAACAGCGCCGCGTAGAACGCCCCGAACCGCTCCTTGACCGCGTCCTCGACGTCGAGGTTGGTGGGGATCGTGACGTTGGGGTAGTTGGCGAGCTCGTAGCGCTGGCCCGGCGCCAGGATGTTGACGATCAGGTCCTGGGTGCCGCCGCTGTTGGCGAGCCCGAGCCGGATCGGCAGCACGAACTGCTCGGAGTCGTAGTGGAAGCGCAGCGGCGACAGGTCGGCGCGGCCGTCGGTGAACTGGACCTTCTTGGGGTCGACCTTGGCGACGAAGAACTTCGAGCCGCTCTCGACGTACGGCCGGAGCAGCGGCTCGACGTTCTTGGGGATGTTGTAGCGCTCGCGGCGGAGCCAGGTATCGAGCCCGGTCGAGTCCTTGGCCGAGAGGATCACGATCTGGTACTCGCCGACGGTGAACTGGGCCTCGACCGTGACCCCGAGGTCCGCCGACTTGACCGCCATCGGCCTCCGGGGTGCCCCGGTCGGGGCCGCCATCGGCATGGCGTCGTACTTCACGGTGGGCGCGCAGGGGTCTTGTTCCCAGTACTCGACGAGGCGCGGCGCGCCCATCCGCTCGACGCTGGCGAACACCTGCTTGGGCAGGGTCTTGACGTCGGGCTCGTGCAACACGACCGGCACCGGGATCACCATCGCGAACTCCTGCGGTGGGCCCTTGTAGTTGTTCTGCATCGACAGCACGGTGCGCGTGCCCTGGCGCATGAGCACCACCTGGGTGGCATCGGCGACCAGCTGCTGGTCGCTCCCTGCCACATAGAACCCGCAGAACGCGTCCGCGATCCGCGGGGCTGCCAGCAGGGTGAGGAGGACCGTCACGAGGATCTTGTTCATGGCCTGGCTTTCCTGCGCCACCATGGCGCGCGGACGGCTTTCGAGCGCCGCCCGCCGCAGGAGACCACCGGACGCTGCGGGGCGCAACCAGCGGCATGCCGCCCCGCTCGCGCGGTTCGTCGAGATCGCGCGGCTAGTCCTCGAGCACGGGCCGCGCGCGGAGCTCGACCTGGAAGTCGGGTTTGACGATCGCGGTGACGACGCTGAACGGGATGCCGCGCGCGCTCGACGTCAGGCAGTACACCACGGCAGGCAGGCCGTCGACGGGCTTGGCCGATGCTTTACTTTGGCCCTGTTCCGAGCATACGTTCCGCTGTCCGGGTGCCTTCCGGATGGCTTTTCATCGGCGCAGAGACGAAGGCGGGCGAGGACCACTGCGCTCATCCGCAACAAGACTCGAGGGGCGTCCATGACGGATTCCAGTCACCACGACGAGGACGTGAAAGTCCTCCACAGCATGGGGTACTCGCAGGAGCTGTCGCGCCGGATGGGCGGGTTCCAGAACTTCGCAATCTCCTTCTCGATCATCTGCATCCTCGCCGGCGGCATCGGCACGTATTCGGTCGGCTTCGGCGCTGCCGGCGGTGGTTCGATCGGCATCGGCTGGATCATCGGCTCGGTGTTTGCGCTGCTGGTCGCAGCCGCCATGGGCCAGATCGCTTCGGCTTATCCGACCGCGGGTGGCCTGTACCACTGGGGCTCGATCCTGGGCGGCAAGGGCTGGGGGTGGGCGACGGCCTGGATCAACGTGATCGGCTTGCTGTTTGTCGTCTCCTCGGTCAACTACGGCGTCTATCTGCTGCTGCGCGACCTCGTCCTCGTTGGCGCATTTGGAATGGATCTGGCCATATTCACTACTACTCACCTGATCATCACGGTAGCGATCATCACTTTCAGTCAGGCCGTCTTGAACTATGTTGGTATCAAGGCGACCACGATCCTGACCGACTTCTCCGGCTACCTGATCCTGGCCGTTTCCATCGTGCTGATCGTAGGGCTGATCGTGGCTTCGCCGGTAGCGCTCGACTTCTCGCGCTTGGTTACCTTCACCAACAACACCGGCGATCCCGGTGCAAAGACCTGGCCGGCCACCCCGAGCCTGTTCTTTGCCTTCGTGCTGGGCTTGATGCACGTGTGGTACACGATTACTGGCTTCGACGCTTCCGCCCACACCGCGGAAGAAACCCGTGATGCCCAGCGTGCGGTGCCACGTGGCATGCTGACCGCGGTGTTCTGGTCGGCGGCGTTCGGCTGGCTGCTGGTGGTGGCAGTCCTGGTGGCCATGCCAGACATGACCGAAGGTGCCAAGCAGGGTACGTCGGTGTTCTCGTACGTGCTGTTTTCCAGCGGCATGCCGCACTGGCTGAAAGCCCTGCTGGCGATTGGCATCGTGCTTGCTAACTACCTGTGCGCCCTGGCGGGCATGACTTCGCTGTCGCGCATGTTGTATGCATTCGCCCGCGATGGCGGCATTCCGGGGGCGTCCAGGTTTCTGCGACGTGTCCATCCGAAGCACCGCACACCCGGCGCCGCCATCTGGGTTGGTGCATTGTTCTGCTTCGTCCTGGGCTTGGTCTGTGGCGCGGGGCCCAACGCCTATATCGTCCTGGCTTCGGGCTGCGCGGTGTTCCTGTATGTGTCCTACATCATGCCCATCGCTGCCGGGATCCTCGCCGAGGGCAAGCGCTGGACCAAGAAGGGGCCGTTCGACCTGGGCGTGTGGTCCAGACCGATCGGTGTGCTGGCGGCGCTCGGCGGCATCGTCCTGGTCTTCGTGGGCTTCCAGCCTCCGAATGATCTGGTCGGCACGTTCCTGGCCGGCACGGTGGTGGTCCTGGCCGTGGTCTGGTTCGCGTTCGAACGCAAGCGGTTTCCGGGTCCACCGCTGTCCGAAGCCGATGTGGCCAGGCGCCAGGCCGAGATCGCAGCCGAAGAAGCCGCGCTGGGCGGCGCGGGCTGAGGTAGCGCGACGGCGCCTACCGAGTGCTGGACCCGCGCCTACCGCTCGCGTGGTCGCTTTTGACCATCGTGGAGAATCCGGCCGACGTTTGCCGCCAGATACAGCGGTAACGAGATCAGCTCGTAGGTGGCGCGATCGCCGCCGCTCGTCAGCGTCGACACCGGTGTCACGGAGGGACGGTCCGCGTTGAAGCGCACCGCACGCTTCCACGCACGTGCGGCCATCAAGACGTGCAGGGATCGCAGCGTGCCCGTCGCGCCCGCTTTCACCTCGATCGGGACGATCTGGGTACCTTGCTGGACGAGGTAATCGACCTCGGCCTCGGAGCCCGGCGTATCGCGTGACCAGTAGTAGAGCTTCGGTTCGTGGAACGGAAGCTCGACGACGCGCAACGCCTGTCCAACCACCTGCTCCGCGATCGCACCCTCGTTCGCCATCACGAGATCCTCGGCCCGGCTGAGGTCCGCCAGCGAGAGGCCCAGGCTCGCCGATACGAGACCGACGTCGACCAGCACCAGCTTGTACCGGCGATCGTCGACTTCGGCCCCCAGGGGTACGCCGGTGGCGTGAGTGGTCTCCACGCGATGGCACACGCGCGCGCGACACAGCAGGTCCACGGCCTGGCGCAGCGCAGCGGCGCGTTCGTCGCGATCCACGCGACTGTAGACAAACTTTCGCCCGATCATGCGCGGCACCGCATCGAGGACCTTGATCAGCCGATCGCGATGCACGGCGCCGGCGTACTTCGCGAAGTCGTCGCGGAACGTCGCGAGCAGGTCCTGGTGGACACGCGCACAGTCGAGCAGCGATCGATCCTGGCGATAGGTGTCCACGGCCTCGGGCATGCCACCGACCAGCACATATTCGCGAAAGCGCTCGAGGAGCAACGCGTGGAGCGGCTCGGCGATACCCCGCCACGGGTCGATGTCCTCGATCAGCGCTGCGAGCTCGTCGTCCCCGAGTCCGCGCAGAAACTCCACGAACGACATCGGTTCGAGGTGGAGGTACGTGATCCGTCCCACCGGCATGCTGAAGGCGTGGTCGGCCAGCGCGAAGTCGAGGAGGGAGCCCGCGGCGACCACAGCGAGCTTTGGCGTCTCTTCGTGCAACCAGCGCAGCTTCGCGAGCACGTGTGGTGCGGCCTGGATCTCGTCGAGGAACAGGAGCGAGCGGCCGTACGCGAGCCGCTTTCCGGTGAACGCCTCGATGCCGCGGAGCAAGCGCACGGCATCGCCCTCCGCGAACAGCTTCGCCGCCTTCGGATCGCGCTCGAAGTTCAGCTCGACGAGGTCGAGGCCGCGGGTCTTCGCGAAGTCTCGGACCAGATAGGACTTCCCCACCTGACGGGCGCCGCGGATGACGAGTGGCTTGCGCCCGCGGCGCGAAAGCCAGGCGGAGAGCTCGCTGGTTGCTGCCCTTTGCATCGAGTGATTGGTCAATATTACCGGCTATTTTGTCAAGGTCCACGCGAAATCTGCCCCATCATCATCAGACCGGGCGGCGACCCCAACCCCACGCCGGGCGGATGCACGGGCCTACTGTCAGTCACTCGGCGGCGAGCTGCCGACCGAGGAACAGTGGGAATACGCCGCGCGCGGGCCCAGGCGGCGGGCCCATCCGTGGGGCGCCGAGCCGCTGGATCCTGCCCTACGTGGGCGTTCGCTGCATCAGGCCGCTCGCCGAGTGACCGGCGCGCGAGTGGCGATCAGGCCTCGCGCTCCTCCCGCAGTCGCAGGCGAACGGCCATCAAGATGCGGCCGAGCTCGTTGCGGCCGGTGCCGTCTCCGCCGTCGCCCCAGAAGTCGTCGTTCTCGGTGTGCTCGACCAGCGTGGCGTCGCCGGTCTGCAACAGCAGCGCTCCCAGCTCCTCGTGTTGCCGAAACTTGGCTTCGACGGCCTCGCGCATCACGCCGATCTTGACCCGCTCCCAGTCCCGCCGGAGCTTTCGCTTGCGGTCTCGTCCCCATCGCGCGGCCAGCATCGGCGTGTTCGCGTTCCGGATCTCCTCCTGGTCGCGCGCGGTCACGAACTTCTGCGCCTGGAAGTAGTGCTCCGAGGTCGGCCAGCGCTTGCCTTTGAGCGTGATCGGGTACAGCGCGAAGTTCGATAGCTCCCCGTATTCCGCATTGACGCCATAGAAGCGGATCGTCGCTTGTCCCCGCTCCGGCGGGGCTCGATCGCTGCTCATCGAACGAACAGCATGCCACCACTCGCGCCGCCGTGGCGAGTGCACTGACCGCGCGTGCCAGCACCGCGGTCTCGAGCTCGTGCTCGACCAGTGCTGCACGTCCATGAGGGCAGGCGGGGCTCGCTGACAGCCGGCTCGCAACTCTCGTACCGTCCCCCCAGATCGCTGGGGCTGACCACGTTGTCAGCCTATTGCGGTTCCTCAGGGAGCACGGGAGCTCGTTCGGCCGTCGCGCTTGCTGCCCGGACACTGCCGCAGAGCCTCGAAGATGAGCTGCTCGAGGGTCATCTCTGGCCCTATCGCCGTCAAGGCAGCGGCGACCGCGGCATACGCGATGGCCGGCTTCCATCCGAGCCCGACCAATGCGTCTTTGGTTTGCGCACGAAGGACCGCAGCATCGAGCTTGCTGGTCGCGCCCACGTGGGCGTCGGTCGTGACAACGCAGCTCGGCTCGGTGGCCGCGCCCACGTGGGCGTTGTCCGTGGTCACCCGGGTCGGCTCGGAGGCCGCGCTCACGTCGGTCTTGGCCACGCGACCCAGGTCGCCGGCTGGAACGAGCTCGACGCGATCGGCCTGCAGCCCTGCGCGGACTGAGCCCGCGCTTGGCACCACTTCAGGGCCGGGTCGCTTGCAGGAACTGCTCGATCACCGGCCACACGAGATCGGGTTGCTCGACATACGGGAAGTGCGATGCGCCGGGGATCTTCACGAGCTTCGCGTCGGGCAGCGCGGCCGTCCATTCCTCGACGAGGTCCATCGGGATCGCGTCGGTTTCGCCGTGGATGATCAACGTGGGCGCGGTGACCGCGGCGAGGCCCGGCCGGAAGTCCCATGGTCCCAGCGACTGCTCCGTGTGCGGGCCGGCCACGCCCATGCCGGACCGGATCGCCGCCGCGCCCGCGCTGCAGAAGTCCCCGGTGACCCGGCTGGCGAGCTCCGGACGCGCGACCCGCGGCTTCACGGCGATCGCCCAGTACGCGCGACACGCCTGCACCGGATCGGCCCCGCCGACCATGGCCTGTCCCCACTTCGCGAGCTCGACCCGGTCGCCCGCCGTCAGCTTGCTGTCGATCCTGGCGGCATAACGCGTCGCCATGTCACCCGCGCGTGGGGGCACGGGCCCGAGGAAGATCATGCGAGCCACGCGCTCGGGGTGAGCCATCGCATAGCTGGCCGCGATCGCCGGTCCGAACGAGTGCGCGACGAGCGTCATGCGTGGAAGGCCGAACCGGCGGCGCAGCGCCTCCAGGTCGGCGACGTGGCGCGCCATGGTGTAGAGCGTGGGATCGTCGGGCAGGAGCTCGGAGCGGCCGCCGCCGCGCTGATCGTAGAACAGCAGCCGGTGCCGCTCGGCCAGCGGGCGGAAGTCGGGCACCATGTAGCCCATGTCCATCCCCGGTCCGCCGTGGATCATCACGAGGACATCCGGGCCGGCGCCGACCATGCGATAGAACAGCGCCGCGCCGTCGCCCGGCACCTGGCCCTCGGCCGGCCGGGCCCCGGGAGCCGGCGGCGCCGTCGCGTGACAGGCCACGAGCAGCATCGCGAACCATGGCACCGGCAACTTCGCAATCGTCACGATCGGACCATCGCACATATTCCCGCGAGCTTCGGTTGCCCGACCTGATGGCAGCGTTCTTGGGATACCATGGCGGGGTGGAGACGCCCGAACGGTTCGGGTCGTACCTGGTGTACGAGCAGATCGGACGGGGAGGCATGGCGACCGTTCACCGTGCCGAGCTGCCCACCGCGGGGGGCACCCAGCAGGTCGCGCTGAAGCGGCTCGTTCCGACGCTGGAGCGCAAGCTCGTCGCGCTGTTCCTCGACGAGGCGCGCCTGTTGCGGTACCTGCAACACCCCAACATCGCGGCGACCTGCGACTCGGGGCGGGTGTTCGGCTCGTACTTCATCGCGATGGAGTACGTCCGTGGCCCGACGCTGAAGCAGCTCGTCGAGCACTGCGCCGTCACCGTCGGCTCGGTGCCGCAGGCGGTCACGCTCAACCTGGCCGCGCAGCTGTGCGATGCCCTCGATCACGCGCACAATCTGCGCGACGAGCACGGCAAGCCGCTCGGGATCATCCATCGGGATGTCACGCCCGCCAACATCATCCTCTCTCCCACAGGTCTCCTGAAGCTGATCGACTTCGGGCTCGCGAAGGCCAGGGTGACCTCGGAACACACCGCCGTCGGGGTCATCAAGGGGAAGTTCGGCTACGTCGCGCCCGAGTACCTCGGCGGCAAGCTCGACCACCGCGCCGATCTGTGGGCGGTCGGCATCATCATGTACGAGCTGCTCACGAGCCGCCGGCTGTTCGA
>Ga0137459_1000609_pt1 | contig 12417 bp, 9 predicted proteins | sample EasRivERMGT700_2_FD_104908 | JGI IMG/M metagenome (GOLD analysis project Ga0137459, IMG submission 104908) | Soil microbial communities from meander-bound floodplain in the East River, Colorado, USA - East River MetaG ERMGT700_2 | ecosystem: Environmental > Terrestrial > Soil > Floodplain ...
TCAAATTCGTTTCCGCGTGACCCGTACAATCCTTGCCAGTGATGACCGAGTTCTCAGCTTCCAACAGCACTTGATTATTCTCATCCACGAGAATCGCGCCAAAGGGATGATTGCCATGCTCGCGGGCACGCTGTGCCACTTGAATCGCTGTGCGTAGGTGTTGAAGGTCTATGGATTTCATGGGAAGATTCTCCTGTATTGGTCATTCTCTCACTTGATAATTAATGCCATCGTCCACTTTGGGGAGGAAAACGATGATCAGAACGACCACAGCAATGTATATTAAGTAACTCACAAGCGGAAACCGGTGTGCGATCAAAATTGCAACAAGATACGCTGCGTTGACCACCGCATAGACTGGCGTATGCCGACGCAAATAGGTTGCACCGAATTCAGGAACCGCCAAATGCGGACGATAGTGGACATAGACCAGCATGATATACCCGACAGCATTGCAAACGATCAAGGTGATGCCATAGATCATGATCGGTCCCGCCTGATAAGGATAACGACCCAACAACGAAGTGGGGAAGGGGATGAAACTCACGCACAGCAACAGCAGAATGTTCAACCATAGGAAACCGCGGTCTGTCTTTTTCATCGCGTGCATGGAATTGTGATGCGTCACCCAATACAGCCCAATGATGATAAAGCTCATCACATACGCCAGGATGCGCGGAAACACCGAAACCAGAGTCTTGGAAAATTCACTATATTCCACTTCGGGGAAACGAATATCCAGGATCAATAAGGTGATTACAATGGCAAATACGCCATCGCTAAATGCTTCCAATCGGGATTTTTCCATGCGGGGATTATACGGGGAAATCCAAGACAACACCTATCGTTCGTATTCTGGATATAAGAAGTCGTGAAAACGCCATAAACCAAGCACTTCCATTAATAATCTCCGAGACAGATAATGAATATTTGAAACATCATAATAATTGAGAGATGATGAGATTGAATTTAATTTGTGGGCTGATACCTTACTGCGTAGCCAACTTGCATGAGCAATTGCGTCGATTACTTCAATCTCGCCATCGCGAACTTTTGAATATGCCCATGTTGCTTTCTTTATAACAGGAATATACCTCTTACGTTCAATTTGTGTCGGCGTGTCGCGCATAGACCATAATGCTTTCTCTGTCAAATTTACCCCCGCTTTTATAAGCCTTTTTTCTAATTCTTCTTTTACTATTAAATTCCATTTTCCCTTTATGAAACTTGGATTTTGCTGGTTGGCTCGGATTTCAAGCCCTAGTTCTTCAATTATGGAATAACCTAAAGATATCGCTTGCGCACATCTGACATGATGTTCGGCTGAGTTAAATACAAATTTTTGGGGATACCATTTTGTGGGTTCAAGATCGTGAATATATGTAGAAAATGATTGTTGACTCAATCTGTATTTGTACAACGCATATTGAGTGGATTTTCTCCGAGAAGTCTGTGCTGCCACCATACACGCGAACTGGAATTCCCCCGTTTTTGTAGGTGGAATTAAATCTTCAAAGATGTTTGTTTTTGTACGCTTTTTAGAAGCTTTGTAAGCCCTACATTTATCATAAACCGAGTCATCGCCGCAGTCTTCATTAATAAGGCAGGAAGCAGCAGAGATTAAATCAACAGCATTTTGAGCTGCTTCTTCTGTAATAGCATAAATTACTATTTGTTTTGGAACTCGTACTTTGCCATTAATGCTAATAATAGCTTGATGTTCTTCGTGAATATATTGACCAAACATCACATACCATCCTCGACCCTGATATGGCGGATTTGGATAATAATTACGAGGAATAGTTGCTAAGTTTGTAAGAAATTTAGAAAATTTCATTTTGTGATATTGTTATATAGAGTATAGCAGTAGGATCAATGCTGTACAAGTAATTACCAGTTTTTGAGTTCACCCTTTATAATTACCCTTACTAATCGTAAATCCAAAATCTGAAATCGAAAATCCCATGACTCAACTCATTGAATGCATCCCCAACTTTTCCGAAGCGCGGCGACCTGAGCCATTTGAGTTTTTATGTAAGCGAAACTGATAATCCAAGAAATTTTCCATAGCCCTCTGCTGTATCAGCAATGGCACGTTTTTCAGCTTTCGTTAGCGTACCAAAGGGTGTTAATTCAATAATGACTTCGCTCTTCTTCAGAGTTCGCTTCCACGTACCAACAACCCGTCCGTTGACCACAACAACATTATTGAAGAGAAAGTTGCCTCGGGAATCCAGTTTTTGACTGTGCTGTGTGTCAAAGATCGCGCTGCGGTCTGTATAGCCGACGGTGTATTCGTCGTAATTCGGCAACAAGTGCACCGTTGGAGTTGGAACTCTTGCGGGTGTGGAGTCAGCAAACCAATAGGTTTGTCCGGTTTCAACTTCGCTGATGAGACTGGAGTTAATTGAGTCGAGCCCTTTGCGGGCATCGACCACGGTCAGCCCTGACCACCACACAAAATCCTGCAATGTTGCGGGACCGTGGCTGACAAAATATCGTTTGGCGAGTTCTGCCAATGCTTCATCGCGTTCCAGGGTCCGTGTATGAGGTACACGCTCATCGAGCAGGGCATAGGTGAACTGCTTACCGTGTCGTGCGCCACTACAGAGAACTCCATCCAGTTCAGCATATACGATCAAATAGGTAAATCTTAATAGATTGTCGCCGGTAATGCCATTCTTCTTCAGCACGGACATAAGTTCGGCCCGAGTCAACTGTTTCCCACCTTGTAATGCTTTTGTCAACACAACGTTACTGCGCTTGAAGATGGACTTGTCCAGTTCAAGTTTACGAAAATAGGTGGCACTCTGGGTAAGGATGCGTGGCGCAGTGAGTGCCAGCATCCAGCGGATATCTTCAGGTTTGACAAAATGCCATGTAGGACGCATAACGTGTGTGCGCAAGATCTCTCCTGCATTGAAAGCCTGTTCAATGGCAGCATCTGTCGCGTTCTTCATTCTTTGACCAATCGCCCATTTTGCCCCAGCATAATCCTGCGATTGAACAGCGCCAAGCCATCCCACCACCTCAGCCGGATTTTTGAAAGTAGTTGTGGAAAGTTTTTGATTATGAAGACGTTGAGTGATAATATCCAAATTAATTATCCTAGATTGATTTTAAATTATCTTCTTCCCGAAGCGTAGCAACCTGAGGTTATTGTTTTATTCAGGGCGTCGGACTTTTTGTGCCTTCAACTGTCAACGTGTAATCAACTTGGGAGTTACGAGAATTGCGCACGAGTATCGAATACTTTCCTGTGGTGGGAATCGTATAATTGACAAGACGTTCTTCGCTTCCGCTTTGCGCATCCACATACTCGCGGTCAACGCCACTGGGATCTCTGAGAATGATCAACGCTTCACCGTATGGACCTACATCAAGAATGATCGTGATCGTGGCAGGACCATCATCGAAGATCCATACACCAGCTTCATCGAAATATAGAGTTCCAGTAACGGTTTGATTAAGTTTGATGTATTTTTCCTGGCTTCCTGTCACAACGGCAGTTTCTGCGTTTGCCGAAATTGACGACGGTGTTGCAGCTTGCTCAACCGGGTTTCCCCAATTTTCGATTAATCTATTTATAGCTGGGCTGGCAAAGAGCGCGGTCACGATTGTGCCGAGTAAGGCGATCACTGCAGCGGCAATCACCGGGTCGAGCTTTCTTTCAGATCCACTTTTTTTCTTGTTGGAAGATTTGGACATATTGATTTTCCATACGTCTAAAATAGGTTCTCGATCGCCGTGGCAAAACCTTTTTGCTACATATATTATAGATAGCTTTTATCTAAATTCAACCCTGACTTTGGAATAGAATTGCACTGTCTTTTAACCCTTCCTCCCTTATAATTGCCCTCGACAATCCAAAATCGTAAATCAGAAATCCAGAACCCCATGACCCAACTCATCGAATGTATCCCCAACTTTTCCGAAGCGCGGCGACCCGAAGTCATCGATCAAATTGTCGCCGCCATCCAATCGGTCAGTGATGTCAAACTCCTCGACCGCTCCTCCGATCTCGACCACAACCGTACAGTGCTCACCTTTGCAGGTTCACCTGTCGGTGTGGAAGAAGCCGCCTTCCGCGCCATCAAGACCGCTTCCGAGCTGATCGACCTCAACCAGCACACAGGCGCGCATCCCCGCATCGGCGCCACAGATGTTGTGCCTTTCGTCCCGTTGAGCGGCGTCAGCATGGATGATTGCATTGCCATTGCCAACCGCCTCGGCGAGCGCGTCGGAGGTGAACTCAGCCTCCCCGTCTATTTATATGAAGCGGCGGCGACGCGTCCCGAGCGCGTCAACCTTGAAAACATCCGCAAGGGACAATACGAAGGTCTCAAAACAGAAATCGAATCCGATCCCAATCGCGCGCCCGATTTCGGACCCGCAAAACTTGGCACCGCTGGAGCCACTGTCATTGGCGCGCGCAATCCGCTCATCGCCTTCAACATTTATCTCACCACTGATGACGTCAGCATTGCGAAGAAAATTGCCAAAGCCATCCGGCATTCCACCGGCGGTCTGCGTTACGTCAAAGGTCTTGGTCTTCTCGTTGATGGACGCGCGCAAGTCTCGATGAACCTCACCAACTTCCACGATACGCCCATCGCGCGCGTGGTCGAAACCGTTCGACGGGAAGCCGAACGTTACGGCGTTGCCATTCATCACAGCGAACTCGTCGGATTGATTCCGCAAGAAGCCTTGGTGGATGCGGCAGTCTGGTACACCCAACTGGATGGATTCTCCCCTGAACAGATTCTTGAATCTAGGCTCTTCTCTAGCACCTCCGCCGCGACTCCTTCTCAGTCTCAGCCTGTTTCATTTATAGAAGAATTAGCCTCCCCGTCACCGACTCCCGGTGGTGGCTCCGCAGGCGCATTCGTAGGTGCTATGGGTGCAGGTCTTGTCGCCATGGTCTCCGGACTCACCATCGGCAAAAAGAAATATGCCGAAGTCGAAGCCGAAATGCATGCGATCCGAGTCATGGCTGAAAAACTCCGCAAGGAACTTACCCAAGCCGTGGATGATGACTCGTCTTCCTTTGAAGTCTTGATGGCAACCTTCAAGATGCCCAAAGAGACTGACGAACAAAAGTCTGCGCGTAATGCGGCGATTGTTCAGGCTACGCTCAATGCAGCCCATATCCCGTTGCATACTGCTGAAGGCGCTGTCAAAGTGATGGAACTTGCTTTGAAGTGTGCCAAACACGCCAACCTCAATGCCATCAGCGACTCCATGTCTGGTTTTGCCATGGCGCGTGCCTCGCTCACTGCCGCAGGCTATAACGTGCGTATTAATATCAAGTCCTTGGGAGATGTATCATCTAAGGGCGGCATTATGTTAAGGGAATTGGCGGAGCTCGAAAAGAAAGCGGATAAATTAGAAGCAGAAATTCAGTCCGTGATGAAAGAGCGCGGCGGGATATAAAGTTTAACCACGGAGATGCCAAGCGTGCGAAGGCTAATAAAACTTCGCAGCCTTCCTTTCTCGTGGTTTGGGATTTCAAAATTTCATGAAGCAAATACTGAGTCTACTTCTCTTGTTCCTCCTTGCCTCCTGTGCGCCTGTTCGAAATGTAGGCGCATTGCCTGATGCAACTGCAATTGTTATCTTTCATCCCGAAGCGACTGCAACTTTCATTCCACCCTTACCAACTTCTGAGCCCACTCAAATTCCCTGCGATCCTCGCACCGTGGATTTTTGCATCACCGACGGACACCTTGTCCTTCAGCGACCGATTCAACCTCCCAACAATGATTCAGTGGATAAAAGCTATCGGTATAGCACAACAGCTAACGGAGCGCGTGATCCGCATCATGGTGTCGAATTCCTCAATAGTTCTGGGACTCCCGTCCAATCTGCGGGGGATGGTGTTGTGTTATTTGCCGGTCCAGATCAGGAAGCGGTATACACTCCGTGGAGAGATTTTTATGGGAACGTGATTGTCATCCAACATGCTGATGATTTGTACACTTTGTACGCGCATCTTTCAGAGATCGATGTTCAAGCAGGTGATGTTGTGCAGGCTGGGGATGAGATCGGCAAGGTTGGGAGTAGCGGCGTAGCAACTGGCAGTCATTTACATTTTGAAGTTCGTCGAGGAAATGCAGAAAATTATTTCGCGACACAAAATCCAGAGTTGTGGCTTATCCCTGAACGGGATGAACGCAATTTGCGTTATGGTGTTGTGTCCGTTTCAATTTTGAATGAGGCGAATGTGTATCAATTCGCTGACTTTACCATTCAACGTTATTCCAGATCATCTGATGTGCCGGAAAAAACATATTACATGATCACTTATGTCCCGGAATTGACAATGAATGAGGAAAATGCCGCGCTGAGCGAATTGCCAGCTGGGCATTATCGGATCGCATTGAAACTAAACGGTTATCTTTACGAGCGTTGGGTTGATGTACAATCGGGCAAATTAACGCAGACAGTTATTGTTGTGAAGTAACTAGATCAAGCCGCCGTCCTCGGCGGCGGAGACGTCGCCGAGGACATATATTAAATTTTTGGAGAAAAAATGGGACTGAAACCTGATCATTGGATCCGCAAGATGGCACACGAGCACCGTATGATCGAACCCTTTGAGGATAAACAGGTTCGACAGGGCGTGATTTCTTATGGCGTTTCGTCGTATGGCTATGACGTCCGCGTGGCGGATGAATTTAAGATCTTTACGAATGTCTTCTCTGCCACCGTGGACCCAAAGAACTTCGATACGAAATCCATGGTGGATTACATCGGTGACGTGTGTACCGTCCCGCCTAATTCATTTGCCCTGGCGCGCACGGTGGAATACTTCCGTATCCCGCGCAAGGTGTTGACGGTTTGTTTGGGTAAATCCACCTATGCGCGTTGCGGCATTATCGTCAATGTCACGCCGTTTGAGCCAGAATGGGAAGGCTTCGTCACATTGGAAATCTCCAACACCACACCATTACCAGCGAAGATCTATGCCAACGAAGGCTTGGCGCAAGTCCTATTCTTTGAAGCGGATGAGGAATGTGAAATCTCTTACGCGGATAAGAAGGGGAAATATCAGAAGCAACAATCGATTGTGTTGCCGAAGTTGTAAGATACTAAAATCAGGATTACAGAGGTTGTAATCCTGATTTTTATTTGGGAGATAGGTATGAGGATTGTTTCAAAAATAGTTTCGGTGATGCTTTTGGGTTCTGTACTCTTGACTTCATGTGGCGGTGTGACGCCTATTGCGCCAGCTATTACCCCATCAACTGTACCTTCGCCGACTGTGAAGCCTGTTATACCCACTTCGACACCGAGTGCTATAGCGATTTCAACACCGACAGAGGCTTTACCCCTCAGAGCAGATGATTATCAATTGCGACCATGGGTTGCTGACGATGTATATTATTCAAAGTTAATTGAAGAATTTGGCAAAGGTTTTTATATCGGAATCGAGAGCGGTCGTCAAAGATATGATCTTGCTTTTAAGGCTGAAACCCTTCTGCGAGACCCTTCTAGTAACTGGCGTGATGTTGGCTGGCAAATCGTATCTGACTACCCAAAGGGTTTCCCAATGCCGGGAATGCGTCCTGGAGAAGATTTACTCGCATTTTTAATTGAGGACTTGCTGAATACTCAAAACGTAAAACCTGAGGAGTTGCTAGCAATTATCAAGAATAAAACACAAGTAGCTTGGTGGGGGGAGTGTGGTTTTCGAGCTGAAATTGTTGAGTCACCATCAAAACAAGGTGATTATCTCATCGTAAAGAATTTATTTGGGGACAATCAAAACGGTTCGATTTTTTATGTGGGAGGGTGTCAAGGGATTGCTGTTTATGCGTTACGGAAGGTAGATAATCTGTTTTTGGTGGAAAAGGTGCGAGACTGGCAAGCGTTGGAAATCATGGCAGCAGGTTTTGAGTTGTTGCTTGATACTGTTGGGGATGTAAATAATAATGGTATTCCAGAGATTGTTATTAATGAGTTGTTTGGGGCTAGCGGTTCGCCCCCAGGCAGGGGCGAGAAAATCGAATTCTATGAGTGGGATGCTCCTAAAGATGCTTTTGTTAGTGATAGCATAAGAATGAAGGAAGATGTCTGCTACATGTACCAGCCGTGTGAGAATGGGTGGATGGTTGAAAAAGCTGATCCGCAGGGTTTTCGTCCTATAGTAGTAAACGAACAATATGCAACGATGTATGATTATAGTATTGACGGAACACCCACTTGCGATAATTACATAATTAAACACACTTACTTATGGAAGAATGCAAAATTTGTTGAACAAAAACATTCTGTCATACCCCCAACTGACAAGAGTGTTGAATGTCAACTTTCCTGGGCGCTTCAAGCTTTGAAGAGAGATACAGACGAAAACACAATTGCTACTGAACTGATTTCCAAAGCTTTAATCGATTGGCCCGAGGCTATGAATGATATTTGGGGTCCTGCAAGTAAGGATTACTTTGCTTTACGATTGGGATTAACTTATGATATGACAGGACAAGAAGAAACTGCCCTGGTTTTAATTCAAAATGTCGTGGAGCACCCGTCCACCACTGACTATCAATTTGCATCTCAACTTGCATCTACTTATTTGGATGTGCGCTCAAAACGAGGAAAAGTGCGAGCCTGTCAAGAAATAAGTCTGTTACAAAGCGAATCGGAAGATAAAATCAGTGGCCTTTATGCGATTTATGTTCCTTTGGATGAGCTGAAAAAAGTATGGGGATATGGCGCGCCAATATGGTTATATCGTGTTGACGCTGTTTGTGATGGAAAACTTGCGCTGAAACTATTGATCGAACAAGCACCTGTATCGAAGTATAAGAATGTGGATGAATTGCTTACAGAGATGAGGCTGAAACCGTTGAATATTCAGGTGATTTATGAGTCGAATTCTTTGACGACCTCGTTAGTCTCCCTGCCATTACAATTCAATCGATTGTCTAGAGATGGTTCTACTTTCGAACAGGTTGATTATCAACAACTGTGGTTATTGGCGAGATCGCCTCAGCGATTTAGCGCCGATTATCTAGATGTTATTAGTCAAAATCCCAGTACTGTATTGTCAGTTGATTATTTGCAGATCAAGCAAAATGACCTAATTATTATGGTTCAAGCAAATGTCGATAATTTTCAAAGCGTCTTTATCTCCCACGTTGAACCCGATGGTGGAATACAAACTTTATTATCTGATATTTATGTTGATGGTTTTGTTGATCATGCCGCGAAGGAGATTGCAATTGTTTCTGAATCCTTTTATAACGATCAACCAGATATAACTTATTACAAATGGAATTCAGAATTACAAAAATTCGACGAGAGGAAAATCAACTTTGATTTTGTTAAAGCGCAAGATGAAGCAGACAGACTAATGTTTCAAGGGCGTGATTTCTCGCAGACCATCCTTTACATCAACGAGTTTCTTATTCAAGCACCACCCGAACCTAAAATAGAAAGCTCTTGCACTTATGGCAGATGTGATTATTATCCAGAATGGTATCGACCTTACATGCGCTACTTCTTGGCTCTGGCTTATGAAATGTCGGGACAATCTGACCGTGCACGAGATATTTATTTTGCTTTATGGCAAGATTATCCCGCCAATATTTTGGTCTTGCAGCAGAACATAGGCTAGTTGCTGTTAAACGATGAATATCGGTTTTTATTCACAAGCCTAGAGAAATATACAGTAAATTATCGTGTTACCGAAGTTGTAAAAGCAAACAGGCTGAGGTTCTTCCTCAGCCTGTTTTTGATTCTTATTCTTAATCCGCGTCCTGGGTTTTTGCGTCAGAAATTGCTTTTTGGGTATTTACAAAGGGCAGAATGAGCAAACCAACCACAAAGAAGATAATCAAAGCAAGTATTGCGATGCGGAGATTTCCAAAAACAGTTACTGCTATACCAAAGACAAGCGTTCCCAGCCAGGATGTGCCGCGTTCGCTGATTTCATAAATTGAGAAGAATTCAGCTTCCTTGCTTTTGGGGATCATCTGAGCGAACAAACTGCGGCTGATGGCTTGCGAGCCGCCGAGTACGAGGGCAATGATGGCTCCCAGAATCATAAATTCAGTGGCGCGTGAGTCGCCTTTCATGCCGCCGTAGGCATAGATCACAACGCCAGACCAAATAACCAGGCTTACGATGATGGCTTGTTTGGCGCCGATCCACTTTGCGAGCTTACCCCAGAATAATGCGCCAAAGAAAGCCACGAATTGGATCAACAATATGACCGAGATGAGAACTTGTGTATCGAGTTCGAGCCCGCCTCTGAGTAGTGGGGCGGCAGCAAATGTGGAGGCAATGGCAATCACGGTTTGGATGCCATCGTTATAAATGAGATAGGCAGTCAGGTATTTGGATGTTTCTGGCGTTGTGCGGGCTTTGTTGCGTAGGAAGCGCACCAGCAAAATGATCGGTCCAAATAGTGGAATGAACACGGGCAAAATAGCTAGATCAGAGTCTACTTTGCCGCTGGCCATCAATTGCGTGATATAGGGAGTGATCAGTGGAGCCCAAATAAAAATCAGAAGTGGCGACAGCAGATAGAATGCAACTGACCTTGCCGGTACCTCCATGGTTTTGGAGAGTTGCTTGAAGGCAATGCTAAACAAATTTTCACCAGGTGGTATTTCATGTGCGGCCTGCCGTGAGCGCAGCCTTTGCCAGGTCACTGTTGAAAAAGCAAACCACCATATCCCTGCAGATGCCAGGTTGATCCTGACTGACAGGCTCTCTGAAATCCCAAAGCTTTCGTGAAGTAAATACAAAACCAGGTTAAGCGCGAGCAATACAAATCCACCAAGATATCCCATGGCGAATCCGTAAGAGGATACCCGGTCACGTTCTTCTTCACTGGCAATATCCGGCAGATAGGCATTGTAAAATACCAATGCGGCGCCGAATGATAGGTTGGCAATAACAAACAGAAGAGGTCCGAGCATCCATGTATTGAGGGTAATAAAAAACATTAAGGCTGTTGCAATTGCCCCAATCGTTGCAAAGAGTTGGAGCATTTGTTTGCGGCGATGCGAATAATCTGCGATTGCACCCAGAATGGGCAGAAAGCCCGCCTGAAAAACAACTGAAAGCGAGATGGCAAATGGGACAATGGCTTCAGGTGCAACTGGCAAGCCTAGAAAATTAACAACCAATGATTGTCCGCTGGCCTCTGTCCATGCCGTGCCAGTTCGTGCTAGAAAGTCAGCCTCTGCCACCGAAGTGGCTAACCCTGAAACATAAGGTCCAAGAAACACGGAGCCAATTGTCGTGCTAAACGCTGAGTTTGCCCAATCGTACATTGCCCAGCCAAAGATTTCACGTCTATCGTTTACTGTTGCCTGTGATGCGGTCATTGTGCCTCCTGAAAGTTTATTGCTACTTGTCAAAACCCCGTGTAACCTTTATAAGTTGCGGAACGTCTGGAATATGATAGAATCGAACTATCAATGAATAAGGGTGGAGTTGGAAAATAGAGCCGAAAATCCCTTGCGTATACGCGAACCTTCATATATAATCATCTATTGCTATCCCGCCAAACCATCAGCGGGATGTATTCGTGTGTATACCGGCTTCTCGCTTCATCACTACATTTGAATTGCACCTGTTACTTGGCAAGCACTAAATGTAGAGATTGGATCCGGTACTTCGTAACGGCGCACAGACCCCAGCTCAGGAGTGAATCGAATGTCTTCTTCTTTGCCCCGCAAGAGTTATGCGCGCATCCCCGTTAACATCAAACTCCCCAATCTGATCGAAGTCCAATTGGATTCGTTCGAGCGCCTCAAGCGCGAAGGCTTGGGCGATCTCTTTCATGAGGTCTCGCCCATTGAATCCTATAACAAGGGAATGAAACTATTTTTCCCTGGGCGCGGTCCCGAAGCCAAACAATGGGGACTCAAATATTGGTTTGGTGATCCGAAACATGGGATTGATGAGTGCGTTGAACGCGATCTCACTTATTCCAGCCCACTGTATGTTTCTGTATTGCTGGCAGGCGCAGATGTGCCTGAGCCCATCAAACAGGATATCTTCCTCGGCGACTTCCCCGAGATGACCGATAAGGGTACCTTCATTATCAATGGGACCGAACGTGTCGTCGTCTCACAGTTGATCCGTTCACCTGGCGTTTACTTTGAAGCCCCCACGGATCGCGCTACGGGACGTCTGCTCGCCATGTCCAAGCTGATCCCAGATCGAGGCGCGTGGATGGAATTCGAAACCCGCAAATCGGATTACATCATTTTGAAATTCAACCGCAAGCGCACTGTACCGATTACAGTATTCCTGCGTGCTTTGGCGGCTGTCAATGATGGCATCAAAGATACGCCATTGAAGACCGGAACTGATGAAGAGTTATTGTCTCTGTTCCACGATGTAGATAACAACCCCGAGCGCCTTTTCATCGCTTCCACTTTGAAACAGGAACCCGAA
>Ga0137459_1000610_pt1 | contig 12410 bp, 9 predicted proteins | sample EasRivERMGT700_2_FD_104908 | JGI IMG/M metagenome (GOLD analysis project Ga0137459, IMG submission 104908) | Soil microbial communities from meander-bound floodplain in the East River, Colorado, USA - East River MetaG ERMGT700_2 | ecosystem: Environmental > Terrestrial > Soil > Floodplain ...
CATCGACGGGCAGACGCTACGAGATCGGTCTGATCACCGATGGAAACCCGACGCTGTCAGGCCAGATCTCGAACAGTTAGCCTGGGCACGCGCCGTCGCGATCGCCGGCTGCCTCCACCGCCGGGCGTTGTCTCGGTGAACGGGACCGATGTCACGGCGACGCGGCAGGGAGTCGGGGGCTGCCCGGCGGGGCGCAAGCCGGCAGACCCCGGCGTCGCCGTAACGCGTTATGATGACGCCCTCATGAGTGCTGATAGCCCGCCGGCTTCGGGGCCCGAGCCCCAGATGCAGTCACCTTCGCTGATCGGGCAAATCCTCGATGGTCGCTATCGCATCACGCGCAAGCTGGGAGAGGGCGGGATGGGCGAGGTGTTCGCCGCCGAGCACGTGCATATCGAGAAGCGCTTCGCCATCAAGCTCCTGCGCCCCGAGATCGTCTCGAACGCCGAGGCGGTGACCCGGTTCCGCCAGGAGGCGCGGTCGGCCTCGTCGATCGGCCACCGCAACATCATCGCGATCGAAGATTTCGGCCAGCTCGCCGACGGCCGGATCTACATGTGCATGGAGCTCCTCAACGGAGCTGCCCTGAACGACATGATCACGCAGCCGATGGCGGTCGATCGGCTGCTCAACATCCTGATCCAGACCGGGCACGGCCTCGCCGCGGCGCACGCGAAGGGGATCGTCCATCGCGACATGAAGCCGGAGAACGTCTTCGTCACGATCGGCCCCAACGGCGAGGACGTCCCCAAGCTGCTCGACTTCGGGATCGCGAAGGTCTCGGGGAACGACGGCCAGAACCACCTGACCAGGACCGGCACGATCTTCGGGACGCCGTTCTACATGGCGCCGGAGCAGGCGCTGGGCAACCCGGTCGACGCGCGGACCGATATCTACGCGGTCGGCGTGATCATGTACGAGTGCTTCGCCGGGTCGCTGCCGTTCCAGGGCGAGTCGTTCATGGGGATCCTGACGCAGCACATCACGATGGAGCCCGAGCCGGTCTCGCAGCGCGCTGCCAAGGCCGGGCGCCAGATTCCGCCCGGGCTCGCCGACGTGATCACGCGCTGCATGCAGAAGAACCCCGCGCAGCGGTTCTCGACGATGGACGAGCTCGTCAACGTGCTCGTCCAGATCTATCGCGGCATGGCGGGGCCGGGGATGAGCACGTACATGGAGGCGTTCCCGGTGGCGCCGACCGCGGGGCACCTGATCCAGCCGACGCCGCCACCGATGACCGCACCGTTCAGGATGAGCGGCGCGAACGCGGCGACGATCGCCGCCACGGGCCCGTCGGGCTCGGCGCCGATCGTGGCGGCGAGCTCGGGCGTCTACGCCGGAGGGTCGGTCTACCCCGGGGCCTCGATCAACGCCGGCAAGAAGAGCAAGGCGGGGCTGATCATCGCGGTGCTCGCGGTGCTCGCGGTCGGTGGTGGCGTCGCGGCGTTCCTGGTCGTCAACAACCAGGATCACGGGAAGGTCCCGGACAACGGCTCGCAGATCGCGAGCAACGACCCGGGATCCGGGGACCACGGCTCGAATCGCGTGACGCACGACGGCTCGGCGCGTGACGGCTCGGCCGGCGTCGGGACGCTTCCGCACGACGGCTCGGGCGCGGCCACCCCGGGCTCGAACGCGGTGGGCAGCGATGGATCCGGATCGAATCCCGGCTCGAACCATGCAGGGACGGACCCCGGCTCCGATCATCCGGGGTCGGATGTCGAATCGCACAACGGTTCCGATGGAGGAAGCAACACTCCCCTGCCAGTCGAGGTCGTACCGGTGCCGCTGTTTTCCAGGAACGTCGGCGCGTTCGAAGTGTTCGAGAACGGGACCAAGGTGCTCGATGGCCCCGACAACCTCGAGGTGCCCAAGGGCGAGAAGCGTACGGTCGTGATCAAGGCCAAAGGTTACAAAGACAAGACCTTGGTCGTCGAAGGGACGAAGAAGAAGGTTCAGTTTTCCCTCGAGCGCCTTCCCCGCGTTCCCGTGAACCCCGACCAGGGCTCCGGGCACGTCGAGTCACCGCCCCCGCCTCCGCGGCTCAACTGCACGAGCTCGATCCTCGATCCCAAGAACAAAGCATGTGTCTCGCAGTACTGCGCGATGCACCCCAAGGACGACAACTGCGACTTCCTCCAATGACCCGTCCCGCAGGGATCCATCCGGTTCGTCGCAGGACGATCTCGACCGAAGGTGTCGCCGATCATCGCATCTGGCAGCCACGCCACGCCACACTCCCGCCACTCTCGCCACACTCCCTCAGAGGAACCGCCATGCGCCAGCCGACCAGCGTGCTTCGATATCTCGTGATCTTGTTGGCGCTGAGCTTCGCGGCGCGCGCGCATGCCGATGATCGCAGCGAGGCACGCACGCACTACCAAGCTGGCGTGAAGTACTACTCCGGCGGCGACTATCGCAGCGCGATCCGCGAGTTCTCGGCGGCGCAGCAGCTCACACCTGCCGATCTCAACAACTACAACCTGGCGCTCTGCTACGACAAGCTCGGCGATGCCGAGCCGGCGACGCAGTACTACCGCGCATTCCTCGACAAGCAGCCGAACACCGACAAGCGCGCCGAGATCGAAGCGAGCATCAGCCGGCTCGAAGCAGCGTCGCGATCCGCGGCGAGCAAGAAGGCCGAAGAGGCCCGCAAGGCCGAAGCGGCCCGCAAGGCCGAGGAGGCCCGCAAGGCGGCCGAGGCTGCCAGGCGACCCGAAGGGCCGACGCTGGGACCCGCGCCGGGGCCCACGTCGAGCGCAACCTCGGGGCCGCCTGCGGGACCCGCGGTTGGCCCCCCGGCGGGACCCGCGGTCGGCCCGGTCCTGGGGCCGGCAGCAGGCCCGGCCGTGGGGCCGGCAGCAGGCCCGGCCGTGACGCCCCCGGCGGGGCCGGTCCTCGGGCCGGCGCCGGCACCTGCCGTCGTCGGATCGGTCGGGGCCGCTCCTGAGCGCAAGCCGCGCAGAGGGCCGGCGGTCAGCGGCTCGATCGGTACGCCGAGCACGGCCACCCCGGTCTCGACCGGCGACGCGCAGCTCGACCGCATCAACTCGATCAACATCGACCAGGTTCGCGATCAGCGCGTCGGTGGCGCGGCCAGCGGACTGGCCGATACCCGCGGCGGACCGGCCGTGGCAGCCGGCGCGGGAGCCGCGCAGCCCGGACAACCGGCGCCGCCGGCACCCAGCGGCGTGAACGGTCAGCCGATGCCGGGCTCGCCCGACCGGCCCAAGGAGACGCCGGTCTACAAGAAGTGGTGGTTCTGGGCGGTCGTCGCCGTCAGCGGCTACGTCGTCTACGAGCTCGCGACCTCGGACTCGAAGTCGCAGACGATCCGCGGCCGCGAGCTGCCGCCGACGGGGCGCGCAGCGGCGCATCCTGGCGGTCTCACGCTCCTGAGCTGGTGAGGACCCGCGCGGGATCGGCGGGTGAGGTACGATTCGTGGCAGTGACCCTCACGCTCGATGATCTGGCTCGCGCGACCACGAAGTTGCGCCATCACCCGCGCGAGACCAGCGCGTGGCTCGAGGTCGCGGCGATCTTGCACGCGCTCGGCAACACCGACGATGCCGAGCTGGCGTTCGCGACGATCGGCGAGGCCGCGCGGATCGGCGGGCAGGTCGCGCTCGCCGTCGCGTGTGCGCGCCACCTGGCGGCGCTGGGCAGCGTGCGCGGTCCCGAGCTGATCGAACAGATCATCGAGACCTACGCGACGGGCGGCCCCCACTTCGCGTTCTCGCCGCCCGTCGCGCGCGCGGCGACCGAGCCGCCCGTGCTCACCGACCCGATCGACGATCCGGTCGCCGAGGTGCGCTCGGTGATCGAGACCTACGGCGGCTGGCTCACGTCGCGGCGGCCCACCCAGGTCCCGCCGGCGCCGCTCCTGTCGGCGCTGTCTCCAGGCGGTGCCCGTGCGCTCGCCGGGGTGATGACCGCGCGCGCGTTCCCCGCGGGGACCCCCATCATCGAGGTCGGCGAGCCCGCGACCGCGCTCTACTGGATCGCGCACGGCACGGTCGCGATCACCCGTAACACGACGACGAAGCCGGCCGATCAGGCGCAGCCCGGCGACTGGGTCGTGCTGGGCGAGTTGCACTCCGGCGCGTTTTTCGGCGAGATCGCGCTCGTCGGTGGCACCCGGCGGACCGCGCGAGTCACCGCGCGCGACGACGTCTGGGTGCTCGAGATCCCGGCGCGCGCGATCGAGACCGCCGCGCGCAAGCAGCCCAAGCTCGCAGAGGTGCTCGCGTTCCACGCGCGTGCGCGGCTGCTCGCCAACCTGTTGCGGACCTCGGAGCTGTTCCGCGCGCTCGACGAGGCCGATCGCGAGGCGCTGCTCGCGAAGTTCTCGACCGAGCTGGTCCCCGCCGGGGTTCGGTTCATCGAGGAGGGCACGCCCAACGAGCACCTGTGGGTCGTGGTGGCGGGGCGCTGCGAGGTGCGGACCGCGGGCGGCTCGATCGCCGAGCTCGGGCCCGGGGCGGCGGTCGGCGAGATCTCGCTGGTCAGCGGCGAGCGGGCGGTCGCCGATGTCGTCGCCGTCGAGCCGGCGGTGCTGCTGCGGCTGTCGAAGCAGGACTTCGCCGCGGTCGCCGAGCGGCACCCGACGCTGCTCGCCGAGGTCGAGCGCCTGGTCGTTGCACGCGAGACGGCGAACCGGGCGCTGTTTCAGGATGCCGCGGATCTCATCGTGTGATCGTGGAGGTACAGTAGCCAGATGCGCAGCGCTCTCGTTGCCGCCGGCTGGGTCGCCTGGTTCGCGTGCGTGGCGTGCGTGGCGTGCGTGGATCGAGGTCCGGGGCCGCAGCCCAAGAAGATCGAGCCGAGCTACGTCGCCGAGCACCTGCTCGTGCACCCGCCGGCCGGCGAGCTTCCCCGGCTCGACGTCTCGCTGGGCGGCAAGGTGGTCTATCTCGGCAACACGGTCGACAAGCCCATGGTCGCGCCGGGCCAGACCGTGCGCGTCACCCACTACTGGCGGGTCGTCCAGCCGGTCGGCGCGGGCTGGCGCGTGTTCGCGCTGGTGCGCGGCGCGCCGAACACCGCGGACTTCATGAACCTCACCGCGACCGACATGCAGATCGCGCACGGTCCGGCGACCTGGAAGGCGGGTGAGCTGATCGAGGACATCCAGGACATCACGCTGCGGCCCGACTGGCACTCGGCGACCGCGACGCTCACCGTCGGGCTGATCGCGGTCGGCGAGCACGGCCTCGGCGACCGCATGGCGGTGTCGGGGGCGCATACCCAGGATCGGGCGGTGATCGCGCGCGTGGTCGACGTCGATCTGTCGAAGGCGCCGCCGCCACCGGGCACCGTGCATATCGCGCGCGCGCTCGGGCCGATCACCGTCGACGGGATCGGCTCGGATCCGGCGTGGGCGATCGCGGCGACGTCCCCCGAGCTGGCCACCGCCGAGGGCAGCTCCGCTCCGGTCGGCAAAGCGATCGCCAAGCTTTCCTGGGACGACCAGTTCCTCTACGCGTTCATCACCATCACCGACAGCGACGTGCGGAGCGAGTACAAGGCGCACGACGATCCGATGTGGAAGCAGGACTGCGTGGAGCTGTTCATCGACGCGGACGGCAACCGGCGGGGCTATATCGAGCTCCAGGTGAACCCCAACAACGCGACATTCGACTCGTGGTTCTCGACCACGCGCGCGCAGCCGGGCGACGTGAGCTGGGATTCCGGCATGCAGGCCGCGGTCAAGCTGCGCGGCACGACCGAGCCGGGCGATACCGACCAGGGCTGGGACGCCGAGATCGCGATCCCGTGGCAGGCGGTGCGCGGCCGTGACGACGCCATGGCCGTGCGGCTGCCTCCCCAGGTCGGCGATCGCTGGCGCTTGAACGTGGTGCGCGTCGACGTGAAGACCGGCAACAAGAACCAGCAGGCGTCGTCGTGGAACCGGATCACGTCGGCGGACTTCCACGCGCTCGATCGCATGTTGACGGCCGTGTTCGCGGACACCGGCGGATCGATCGTTCCAGCGCCCGTTCCGGCGCCGGCCGGCTCGCCGGGCACGGGTAGCAGCGCGGGCTCGGCGACGCCCGGCAGTGCCGCGGGCTCGGCGACGCCCGGCAGTGCCGCGGGCTCGGCGAACTAGTCACGACGCTGTGTCGCGGGCGCGGCGGCGACCCGCGTGTTACGATCGGCCCCGCGATGCGACGCTTGGTGGTCACGTTCATCGTACTCGGCGCGCTCGGGGCGTGCTCGAGCCGAGGGCCGCAACGCGTCGGTACGCAACCGAGCTGGCGCGGCGGGACGCACATCCACCAGGTCGCGGGTCCGGTGACGTTCACGCCCGCGAGCGAGCCGGCGATTCGCTATAACGAGCCACCGCAGGCGGCCTCGCACACCACGCTCAACGACGCGGTGACCGCGGCGGTCAGGGAGGCCGCGACGCGCGCCGGCCTGCGCGTCCCGGTGGCCGACGCGCGGCTGTTCCGTGCGTGCGCCGAGCTCGCGGAGATCGTGCCCGAGGAAGACATCATCGGCTACACGCTCGTGGAGTTCGCGCTGCAGCACAACGGCATCATCGAGCCGTCGCCGCACCTGCTCGTCGTGTGGGGCGACATCGACTCGCCCGAGCTGATCGTCCAGCAGCTTTCGCCGCGGCTCGCCGAGATCCTCGGTGACGGCGCGACGGCCCGGCTCGGGGTCGGCGCCGCGAAGCGCAACGCCGATGGCTCGGGTGCCGTCGTGTTCGCGCTGCAGGCCTCGGGCGTGTCGACCGCGCCGATCCCGCGCGCGGTCGCCGCCGGCGGCTCGGTCGTGATCGATGCTGTCGTCGACCCGCGGTATCACGAGCCCGAGGTGTTCGTGACCCGCGACGACGGTGGCACCCAGCGGCTCGAGCTCAAGCCGGGCCGGCCGGGCGGCTTCACCTTGGAGATCGCGTGCGGCGCGCACAAGGGCCGCCAGCAGATCGAGATCACCGCGAGCGATGCCTCCGGCTCGACCGTGCTCGCCAACTTTCCGGTGTGGTGCGCGGCCCAGCCGCCGCAGGCGGTCACCGTCGATCCGGCCCACAACGACCCGCCGGCGGCGACCCCGGAGGAGGCCGAGCACCGGCTGCTGGCCAACCTGAATCGCGATCGAGCCGCGGCGGCGCTGCCGACGCTGCTGTGGGATGACCGGGTCGCGGGCGTCGCGCGCGGGCACTCGGAGGAGATGCACAGGACCCACGCCGTCGCCCACATCTCGCCGGCGACCGGCTCCGCGGCCGATCGGGTACGGGCGGCGAACATCAAGACCGGCGTGGTGCTCGAGAACGTCGCGCGCGCATACGGCGTCAACGAGGCGCACGATGGGCTGATGAACAGCCCCGGCCATCGCGCCAACATCATGTCGGGCGTGGTGACCCACATCGGCATCGGCGTGCTGTTCGGCGAAGAGGTCTCGGGGCGGCGCGAGATGTTCATCACCCAGGTCTTCACGCGGGTGCCACCGAAGATCGATCCGGCGAAGGCGGTCGAGGCCGTGCGGAAGAAGCTCGTCGCGGTGCGCTCGACCCTGCAGCACCCCCCGATGCTCGGGGGCCTCGCGCAGCAGCTCGCCGACCGGCTGGCGGCCGGGGAGCCGGGCGATCAGGCGTACCTGGCGATCAAGCACCCGGTCGAGGGCCTCGGGCGTCGCTACCAGCGCATCGGCACCATGAGCACGGCGACGGCGGACCTCGACGCGCTCGACGGTGCCGGCCTGCTCGGTGACTCCACCGCCGACGACGTCGGCATCGGGATCGCGCAAGGCCCCAACCCCGAGCTCGGCGAGAACGCAATCTGGATCGTCCTCTTGCTCGCGACCCAGCGGTCGCCGTGACGCGCTACCGCGAGCCGAGCGCGGCGAGCACCGCGATGTCGACCGCATCGGCGGCGGCGTAGAGCGACTCACCATCGAACGGCGCGACGAACCGCGGCAGCGCGGCGCCGACATCGTCGGTCAGCATCCGCGCCAGCGCCTCGAACGTCGGCGCGGCGCCGACCAGCCCGGCGACGACCGCGATGATCGCGGCGACGTCGTCCTGCGGGGTCGACTCGGTGACCGGCCCGAGGCCGGCGGCCATCACGGTCGGGACGGCGCCGTCGTCGAGCACGATCGTCCGGGGCGAGATCGCGCCGTGGCTGCCGCCGACGACGTGGATCGCCGCGGCGGCGCGCGCGAGGCGCTTGAGCACGCGGACGGTCTCGGCGGGCGGCAGCTGGGGCGGCGCGTCGGCGAACGGCGCCCCGGCCGGAGCCTCGAACACGGCGACGCGCGCGGTACGGTCGAGGCTCAGCGCGCGCTGGACGAACGGGCTCTGGGCGCGCCCGAGCAGGCGGGCGCGATCGAGGGCGCGCGCGGCAAGGTCGCTGGCGTCGAACCGCTCGATCACGACCGAGCGATCGAGGACCGTGTCGACGGCGCGCGCGAGCTCGGAGATCGCGGTCGTGCCGAGCGGCGTCTCGAATTGATAGCGCGGCCTGGCCTCGCCGGGCTCGGCGAGCGCCGCGGTGGCCGGGCTGCCGGGGTCGGCTTGCCGGCGGGGCCCCAGGCGCGGCTGGCCGCCGAGGTCGAGCGCCTCGAGCTGATGGCGGAGGTCGCCGAGGGCGGGCGTCCGGTCTTGCGGGTTCTTGACCAGGAGGTTCGCGAGGATCGGATCCCAGCCGGCGGCGAGATCGGGCGCGATGCTGGTCGCGCGCGGCGCGGGCTCGCCGAGGTGCTGCGCGACGAAGTCGGGGCCGAGGAACGGCAGCCGGCCGGTGGCGGCCTCGAACAGCGTGACGCCGAGCGCGTAGAGGTCGGCGGCGATCGAGATCGGCGCGCCCGTGATCTGCTCGGGCGACATGTACGCCAGGGTGCCGATCAGCCCGCCGGTCTGGGTCTGGCCGAGATCGACGAGGTGGGCGACGCCGAAATCGCCGAGCTTCGCGGTGCCGCGCGCGTCGAAGAAGATGTTCGCCGGCTTGACGTCGCGGTGCACGACGCCACGGTGATGCGCGGCCTCGAGGCCGGCGATGAGGTCGATCGCCATCCGGCGGACCTGCACGGCGGCGAGCTGTTCGCCGGCGGCGAGCCGCTGCGCGAGCGAGCCCCCGGTCAGGTACTCCATGACGAGGAAGCCGCGCTCGACCGAGACGTCGTAGACCTCGACCAGCGAGGGGTGGCGCAGCGTGCTCGCGAGCCGGGCTTCGCGGACGAACCGCTCGTACGCGGCGCCGCCGCGGGCCCCGGCGGCAAAGAACATCTTGATCGCGACGCTGCGTCCGGCGACCTCGTCGGTGGCGAGGAACACGCGGCCCGACGCCCCGGCGCCGAGCAGCTTGTCGAGCCGGTAGCGGTTGGCGACGATCTCGCGATCACGGCCGGTCTTGCGCTCGGTGGCTTCGTCGCGCCAGCTGCGGAGGTAGTGGTCGAGATCGGCCGGGATGGTGTGGTCGAGCGCGCGCAGCTCGAGCAGGGCGTCGCGTGCGCCGTCGCGCAGCCCCATCGCGGCGAGCGTCGCGATCAGGTGGCGCTGCGCCTCGAGGCGCAAGGTGGAGTCCTTGCGCGCGTCCTGGAGCAGCCGCGCGGCCTCGGGGTATGCGCCGCGCCGCGCGAGGATCCGGCCGAGCGCGAGCTGGATCGCCGCGCGCTCGGCGACCGAGGCGAGATCGAGCGCGCGCTCGAGCAGGCGGCCGGCGTCGCGGTCACGGCCCTGGGCCTCGAGCAGCCGGGCGGCCTCGAGCTCCTTGTGGGCGCGCGTGTACAGCTCGATCGCGCGCGCGGTCTCGCCCAGCCGTTCGGCGAGCGGCGCCGCGAGCTCGTGGCGCCGCAGCCGGGTCAACACGTCGAGCGCGGCGCGGGCGCCGTCGTCGGTCGCGGTCAGCGCGCCCAGCGCACGGGCGATCGCGGCGGCGTCGCCGAGCTCGAGCGCGTAGCGCAGCGCGCGGGCGAGGTCGCCGCCGGCGTGCGCCGCGTCCAGGGCACCGCGAAAGTCCCACAGTCGCTCGTAGAGCTCGGCGGCGCGCGCGTGATCGCCGGCGGCCGACGCTGCCCGGGCCGCGTCGGCATGGCGGCCCGCGGCGATCAACGCCTCGATGGAGTGCTCGTCCGAATTGCCTGTCACGGCGTACCGATGGTACCAGAGCACTATTCATGCACGTGCGCAGCGCCCATCGTTCCCTGCTCGTCGTCGGCTCGGTCGCGCTCGATGACATCGACGGCCCGTTCGGCCTCCACAAAGATCTGCTCGGCGGCTCGGCGTCGTTCATCGCCCGCGCGGCGGCGTACTTCACCAGGAAGGTCTTGGTCGTCGGCGTGATCGGCGATGACTTCCCGCAGCACCACATCGACGAGCTCACCGGGCTCGGCGTCGACATCTCGGGGATCGAGCGCACGCCGGGCGAGACGTTTCACTGGGTCGGCCGCTACGCCCCGGACCTGGCGACCCGCGAGACGCTCGAGACCCGGCTCGGCGTGTTCGCCGAGTTCCAGCCCAAGCTGCACGACGCGCACAAGGATGCCCAGCTCGTCCTGCTCGGCAACATCGATCCGGCGCTGCAGCTCGACGTGCTGCGCCAGGTCCGCGCTCCGGCGCTGGTCGCCGCCGACACGATGAACCTGTGGATCCACATCAAGCGCGACGACCTCGTGAAGACCCTCGCGAAGGTCGGAACGCTGATGATCAACGACGAGGAGGCGCGCCAGCTCGCCGAGGAGCACAACCTGCGGCGCGCCGCGGGCAAGATCCTCAAGATGGGGCCGACCTCCTTGATCATCAAGCGCGGCGACGCCGGTGCGCTGCTGTTCCACGGCGGCGGCGTGTTCGCGGCGCCCGCGATGCCGCTGTCGGAGGTCAAGGATCCGACCGGCGCCGGCGACAGCTTCGCCGGCGGCCTGATGGGCTACCTCGCGTACGCGGGCGACCTGTCACCGTCGACGATCCGGACCGCGATGATCATGGGCAGCGTGATGGGGAGCTTCGCCGTCGAGCAGTTCTCGGTCAACGGGCTGCGCGACCTGACGACCGCGAGGATCCAGCAGCGGTTCGACGAGCTGGCCGAGCTCGCGCACTTCGAGCGCGTGCGGCTGTAGGTCAGGTGGCGCGCGCTGCCGCGGGGCAGGATCAGTCGGTCTGCGGCAGCTGGATGGCCGACGAGTCGATCTGGTTGGTGAGCTCGGGCTGGTTCATGTAGAACTCCGCGATCAGCTGATCGTCGAACTGATCGGCGAACCGGCCGACGCCGGCGACCAGGGTCTCGAACTCCTGCGGGTCGATGCCCTTGATCGCGCGCGCGGCGTGCAGCACGACCCAGCCGTCGCCCTGGATCGCGAACGACGCGATCCCGCCCATGTAGGCGTTGTGCTCGAGCAGCTTGCGATAGAACACCTGCTCCTTCCCCGCCGGTACCGCGCGGAACAGCGGCGCGATCGCGACCACTGCAGATCCGGAGATCCCGGCGATCACGAACGCCGAGCCCCATTGCAGGCGCACCAGGTGATCGTCGATGCGGACGGTCTTTTCGGCCAGCCCGCTGCCGGCCAGGAGGTCGTCGAGGGCCGTCATCAGAACATCCCGCCGAGCTTGTCGCCGAGGTCCTTGAGAAATTCGATCACCTTGTCGGCGGTCGCCCGATCGATACCGACCGTATCGACCATCTTCTGAATGAACTCTTCCATGGGGGCTCCTGGCGCATCGTCACGTCGTACATTCGATGCGTGACACACAGTACGCGGGAACGCAGCATCTGGGCGTGGGGGTGGCGCGACAAGTTCCCCGATGCCACGGCGCGCGCGGGGCTGGTCCAGCTGACCCGCGCGATGCTCCCGGGAGCCGAGCCGGCGCTGCGAGCGCTACCGCCCGCCCACGATCACGGGGTGCCGGACGTGGCCGCGCCCGGCGTCGGCGTACCCGATGCGCTCGCCGGCTTCGCGACCCAGGCGCCGCGCGATCGCGCGATGTGCGCGCGGGGTCGGGCATTTCCCGATCTGGTCGCCGGGTTCACCGATGACTACGCCGGTGCCCCCGACCTCGTCGCCCGGCCGCGCGACGCCGCCGAGGTCGCGCGCGTGCTCGAGGTGTGCAGCGAGCGCGGCTGGGCGTGCGTCCCGTTCGGCGGCGGCACCTCGGTGGTCGGGGGGGTCGACGCACGGCTCGCGCGCGGCGAGCGTGCCGCCGTCGTGGTGCTCGATCTCGCGGCGCTGTCCGGCGTGCACGAGGTCGACGTCACGAGCCGGCTCGCGCGGATCGGCGCGGGCACGCTGGGCCCCGTGCTCGAGGATCAGCTCGGCGCCCACGGCCTCACGCTGCGACATTACCCGCAGTCGTTCGAGTTCTCGACGCTCGGCGGCTGGCTCGCGACCCGCGCGGGCGGCCACTACGCCACCGGCCCGACGCGGATCGACGAGCTGGCGCACGCGGTCACGATGATCACGCCGCGCGGCAC
>Ga0137459_1000611_pt1 | contig 12398 bp, 18 predicted proteins | sample EasRivERMGT700_2_FD_104908 | JGI IMG/M metagenome (GOLD analysis project Ga0137459, IMG submission 104908) | Soil microbial communities from meander-bound floodplain in the East River, Colorado, USA - East River MetaG ERMGT700_2 | ecosystem: Environmental > Terrestrial > Soil > Floodplain ...
CCGGCGTACCAGAGGGGCTCGGGGACGACGCCGCGCGTGTCGCGCATCTTCGCCAACTGCGGGCAGCGGTCGGCGACCTTGTGCGCGCTGCATGGCGGGAAGTCCCGCGCTATCGCGAACTGCTCATTGATTTTCTCGCCGGGCGACTCGCGGGACTTGACGGTCTCGGGGGGCTTAACGCCCAGTCGATTGAGTGCAGCCAGAACTTGTACATGAAAGCTCTCGTACACAATGGGTTCGGCGTCGGCAATAAGCTCCACAGGCCGCGGGCTATTAGGCATCTTCCGGTTGGTCGTGCCAACGCTGCGTAGAACGCGCGCAAGGTCCGATGTACAGGCGGGGTCAGCTTTGAATCCAAGTTTTGCGGCCAGTGCCTTGAGCGCCGCAGCCGTTTGCTTCCATTGGTCGGGATTGATGTCATGGGTCAGGGTCCAGTAGACGTGTATGCCGCCGCCGGACGATACGACGAGTGGCATAGGGAGAGCAGCTCGTGCGCAAAAATCCACAAGAGCATCGCAGACGACGATTTGAGACTCGAAGGCGGTAACATCGCCGGGCTTGACGTCGAGGTCCATCCAGAAAGCCTTGAGCGCGCGGACGTTCGCCTGCGTGCGGACCTGGTGCCAGATCGTGCCATCGGGTTTTTCCTTTTCGACTGAGCGCTCGCGGTAGGCCGCGCACGCGTGATAAGTCGGCACGCCCTGCGCGTCGTACTCCAACGCGTAGGCCGCGGCCTCCTCGAGCGAGTCGCAGACTTGATGCTTGAAGCCCTTACCGACGAGCCGGGCGATGACGTACAGCCCGGTTGACGGCAGGATCTTGCGCAAAAAAGCTAATGTATCCACGCGGTCGCATGGCCCCTCTACAGCGTTTTAACCCCCTACTACTGCTGAACGGGGGCGAGCTTCAAGCCTTGAAGGGTCTTTGCCATGCTGGCGATACGACGCGCCCGCACTTCGGTCGATACGGCTGCGAAGGGCAGCACTTTCTTGTCAATCGCTTTCACCAGGGCCGCGGTGATGACTTCGGCCATGCGTGCCGTGTAGCTGCCCTCCCGCGGGGGCCCGACAGTGATCCAGTAGTGGATCGTCTGCCGCGACACCCCGTAGAGGAGCGCTAGCTCGACACGACTCAGCCCCGCGCCCGTGACGACGCGGTCAAATCCTCCGGTAGCCACGGGTTACTTCCCCGCAGCCCCGGCAGCCGCTTGCCCCGCCTGGAGTCGCGCCTGGAGCTGTTCCTTGAGCCCCCGCGCGGCGGTCGTAGTCGCCACCTGGAGGGTCGGTGCGGGTGCCGTAGTAGTCGTAGCTCCGAAGCCCGTAGGCGCTGCCGCCTGGGGCGCCGGCGCGGCCGGGGCCGCTACCTCGGGGCGCGGGTACTTCGCGATGAGTGCGCGCCCGATCTCGGTGTCCGCACCGACCATCGTCACCGTCGCCCGGATTTCCGGCGGCAAGTGTGCCAGCGGGTCCGTCGCGATGGTCTGCTGCACGGCCTGCGCGACACTCGCGGCGACGCCGCTGACGGCGGCTGCAACGGCTGCGGCTGCGGTCTGAGCGGCCTGCTGGGCAGCCTCGGGGACCTTCGCGCGCGGCGTGCGAGTGCGCTTCACTGCTTCCGCTTCCGGTTGCGGCGTGGCGCCGAACCCGGTGATGGGGGCCGCAGCGGCCGGCGTAGCTGGGGCGGGTGCTGTCGCCGCAGGAGCCCCATGCACGGGCCCGGTCGGCGCCGGTGCTGCGGGTTGAGCGGGTGCCGTCGCCTGGCGCGGCGACGGGTTCACGATGTCCTTCACGTCGTCACCCCGCGAGCGCGCCTGCACCTTCGCGTACTCCTCGGCGGTCAGCACGCGCCCGAACGCGAACTTGAGCTTCGGGAACGCGGCGGTGTGGTCGAACGTGATGTTCGTTACGACGGCATTGACGGGGATGTTACGCTCCGTGAGCGCCTTGACGTAGCGGCCCCAGTCGGTTATCGCGGCCGGCGTGATGCCCAGGCCCAGGACTTTGTAGGTCAGGTCTTGTATGGGAAGAACTGCCAGGCGTTTGCTGTCCGAGCACGCCTTCACTTCCTTCCCGCTCGACTTGGATATCTTCGACCCCCATTGGTTCTGCGGGCAGGTCGCGCACGCGGGCGCCTGCGGGCTCGCGATGTGCGCGTCGGGCGTGACGCCGTTGTCCGACGAGCACGCCGGCTCGCTATCGTCACCCTCCTTGTAGTCGCCCGGGTAGTAGGTCTTCACGATCGCCGCGTTCGCCGCGACGATCACGGTCTCGAGCTGCATCTGCGGGAGGCCGGGGGGTGACGGGGGCGGCGCGAAGATGGTCTGCGTCTTGCCCTCGTCGACGATGTGGAACTTACCACCCTTGATGCTGATACGCGGGAAGCCGCCGGTCTTGATGCCCCCGGCTGCCTCGGTGTTGTACTTCGCGATCGCTGCCGCCGCTTCGGCGGTCTTCAAGTGCGCCGGTAGTTCGATGTGCTGCGGTATCACTGCGACTTGCGTGCTTTGAGTCATGTGGTCTCCTTGAATTAACCCTTACCTTTGCGCCAGCTCAGATCCCGATAGGTGTCGTACTTCACACCCGGCGGGTTCGCCTTGTTCTCTTCGATGTACTCCTTCACGGCGGTCTTGTTGATCGCCTTGTTGAGGAAGTGCCAGTTCCCGTGCGCTTGGATGTGCGCGAGGGTCGCCTGCCACTGGGCCGCGTCCACGCCCTCCGGCGCCGGCGCCGCGAGGAGGAGCCCGATCACCTGGTCCCAGCTCTCCACCCCGGCGGAGTCCTTCGTCGTGAAGAACGCCTGACCGGCGGCCGTCTTGCACTGGGTCATACCAGCCTTGTTCATCTCGTCCTTGATGAAGACCTCGCACAGATGCAGCTCCTCGTTATGGGGCTCCAGCTCGCCCTTGTGCTTGCCTGAGATGATGTTGATAGTCTCCACCAGTTCGAACCGGCGGGCCATGACGGTGTCAAGGCTCAACTCTTCCTGCGGTACTGCGGCTTGGTCCATATTACCCCTCCACGGGTTGTATGACAAGGTCTGACAGTCAAAAGCCTTACGAGTTCCCTATTTCTTCCAGTTGTGCCGGCGATAGGTGTCCTGATTGACCTCGGTCGCCGTACCGTCCTCCTTCTCCCAGTCAGCCTTCCGGGCGGCAAGGAAGCGGCCCTTATCCCAGACCTGGTGACTCTGGACTGAAACCCCACCCTTCTTGTCGACGTAGCGCATGTAGACTGTCATTGCTCCCCCTTCTGGACCATGTCCAGTAGTAGCCCCTGAGTTGACTGGCGCTGCTCGAGGCGCTTGTAGCTGCGGCGCTCGACGGTGCTGCCGGCCAGGTTGACGATGTTCGCCGTGTACTTCTGCCCCGGCCGCGTCACCCGGCCGTTCGCCTGCTGGTAGATCTCGTTCGAGTCGATCGGCGCGTACCACGCGATCGTGCTGGCCTCGGTGAGCGTCAGCCCGTGGGCCATACAGCCCGGGTGCGCGATCAGGTCGACCTTCTTCGTCGGGTCCTGGAAGTCCTGGAAGATCTGGTTCCGCTCCTTGATGGGGGTCTCCCCAGTCACGATAGCGAAGTTCCAGTGTTTGTTCAGCTCGCGGGCGAGCATCGCCGTGACGGCCGTGAACGGGACGTAGACGATGATCTTCTCGTTGACGGACTCGATCAGCTCCATGAGGGTCTCGAGGCGGTTCCCGGGGTCAATCTCGTGGGGCACGCCGTTCACGTCGTACACGACGCCGCAGGCGATCTGGAGGAGCTTCGAGAGCTTGACCCCCTCGTTGACGGCGGTGATGCGCCCGCCCCTTACCTCGGTATATAACTCCCGCATGATCTCTTTGTAGTGCTTCGTCTGGTCGGCCGACATCTCGACATCGCGGGTCTGGTAGATGACTGGCGGGAGATCCAGGCACTCGTCGCGCGCGTAACGGATCGCCGGGCGCATGGCCTCGTACACGATTTTCGTCGCCTCGGGGCGCGGGCGCCAGTTGTAGATGGGCTCGTTCCGGTGCTGGGCGACGGGGTGCGTCGGCTCCATCGTGATCGCGCGGAACTGGCCGAAGTAACGCGGGACCGTGACGGGCGTCACGAGGCGGCACTGGCCGTATGCGTCGGTGGGCTCGTTCGGGATCGGGGCCCCGGTGAAGCCCCATACCCACGGCTTCGGCGTTTGCTTCGGCGGGTAGATGAAGTCCTTCATCGCCTTGTGCTTCGCAGTCTTCTGGTTCCGGTAGACGGCCAGCTCGTCGATGATGACGAGGTTGATGTCGGGCCGCGCCATCAGCTCCTTCTGGATCACGCCGACGCCGTCGTGATTGATAATGTAGAAGTTGGCCGGCTGCGCGAGGAGGCGCCGGCGTCGCTCCGCCGTGCCATGTAGCACGAGCGCCTTGCGATGCCGGAGGTGGTAGAAGAAGACATCCATCCACACGCGCTCGAGCGTCGACAGCGGCGCGGCGATAAGGGCACACTGGACCACACCGACCTGCATAAGATAATCGGCGGCCCACGCGGCCGAGAGTGTCTTCCCCGTGCCGATGTCGTTCAGGCAGTACGCGCGCGGGCGGATCGTCAGGAACCCCGCCGTCACCTTCTGGTGGGCGAAGGGCTCCGGGATCATCGTCAGCTCGCGCGGCCAATCGTAGTAGTGCTCGATCGGCGCCGACGGTGAGTAGCCAAGGGCCGCGAGGCGAATGCAGTGCTCGAGGTCGTGCGGCATCCCGATGGTCATCGGACTCAGCTCGAACGCGCCCGGCAGCTTCGCTAGGAGCTGGGGAGTGGGTGGCGCGTCGAGGACGAGCCCGCGCTCTTCGGGGAAGACTTGGAGCATTAGCCTTGCAGCGCTTCCATAACTTTCCAGTAACTTTTCTCTTCTCCGTCCGGCTTCATACAAGCGACCGGGATAATATCCTTTCCCAGTGCGTAAGCCATGCCGAGATCGAAGTGCGAACCTTTGCTGTCTATGTCCCAGAAGACATGGATCTCATTCGCCTTTTGCATCGCGGCCAAGTGTGTACGGCAAATGGCTTCGCCCGTCGGATCTTCCTGCGGGGCGTCGTCAGGCGGGAAGTGAACATGATGCCCGAGGCCGCGATGGTATTCGGCATAAGCACGAATCTCCCGCGTTACGGCCGCGGATGCATTTCGCACTGGACAGATGATGTATATGTTCATGGGTCAGTTAGTACCTTTGTAATACAGTAAAGTTCCTTACGCTCGGATATTATGCGAGCGCATGGTCCGCCGGCGCTCGGCGAGTGCCTGACAATCGACGCAGCGGACCTTGCCTAAGTTTAAACGCTCTCTAGGGATCTCCACGCCACAGACCTCCTCGACGCAGTGCGCGCCATCGAACCGCGGGTCCCGCTCGGGTGCGCTCTTCCCCCGCGCTCGGCGCTCGGCGTCGGCGAGGCAGACCTCGAGGGTCTCGGTGGCAATGTCAGCGTGGTCAGCCATTGAGCAGCTCCCTTATGCGCAGCTCCAGCAGTTGCAAATCATCCACGCCGTCGCAGCAGATCGCGAGTCCGCCGGCGGCGTTGTTCGCGTCCATGTGGATCTTCTGGTGTTTGCTCATACCGCGGTCGGGCTCGCCACGCCGACCCGGACGCTTCGACTCCACGGTCGTTAGGATCGCCACGCGCTTGCCTACCATCTCGGGTGTGATAACGAGAGACAGGCCACCTACGCGGTCGTGAATGCCGTGCTCGCCCATGCCAGTTTGTATCGGAGCGTAATGCCAGCCGACCCAGCCGTCGTACCACTCCTTCACGAGCTGCTTGACGTGGTTCTCGGTGACGAGCTTACGAGGCAAGGGCCACCCCCAGGTCGATCGCGCGCTCCGGCAGCGCCAGCACGCCCAGCTTCTTCAGGGCCCGATCGCGCCCGTGGTCCAACATCGGCACGCCCTGCGCGTCGTACTTCTTGTGGCCCTGCAACAGGGCCCAGAGGCCCTTCCCGTACTGCCGGCTATAACGCCGGAGCCAGGTCGGCACTCCGGCTTTCTTGGCCGCTTCTTTGTCAGCTCGCATAGGTAAATCCATAAGGTAGTCCTACTTTTACTGACCCCCAGTTGCGCGTGACCGCCATGAGTACCGCTTCTATGACGGTCTGCCGTTGCGAAGAGTCCCATCCGTGGGCGATATTTTCGTACCCGTGCCAGCGCTGAGAATCGAACTCGATGACATGCAGGAAGCCCTGCGGGTCGCGAATCTCAGCGCGCACGGGACCCCACTATGATGCCGTTGGTTTTAGTGAACGTCGTGCCGGGGAACTTGCAACGCCCCTCGGCCTGCATCTGGTCGCGGTACTCCGGCGTGCAGTCCGTGCAGTACGTGTACCTGTGCGAGAGCTTCCGGCAGCTCCGTAGGTACGCGGCCTTGTTGCGGACGAGGTCCCATTGCTGCTGGGACGGGAAGCAGGCGGGTGCCTTGAAAGGCAGCGCGGGGAGGAGACTCATCGGCTCCCCTTGTACTTGACGGCAGCGACGGGGCACTTCCCCTCGCGGTTGACTTCGCAGTACCCGCACGCGCGCGGGGACGGCGTCTTGGGCCAGTGCTGCGTCTTGAACGAGACCTGCATGCGCTCGACGTCGGGGAGGAACGACTGCCACATCTCCGGTAGGTCCGCGCGGTGGTAGGTCTTGGGCGAGAGGTGCCCGTGCGCGAGCCAGATGTAAGACGTGTCGGCGACGTTGACCTCGGGGTAAACGTGGAACGCGACGGTGGCGAAGAGGCGGAGCTGGTCCTCGTCGATCCACATCTGGCCGTTCTTGTAGTCGCCGATGAAGACGTACACGCCGTTGATAACGACTACGTCGTAGATCACGCGTACCCAGGCGGTGTCCCACTGCTTGTAGCCACACGGCCGGAGCGCCTGATCGAGCGCGAGCTGCACCTGTCCGAGCTTCGAGCCCGGCTGCGCGAGGATGACCTCGGCGATACCCTCGTGCTGCGCGTACTTCGCCGGGAGCGGCGTGCCGCTGACGATCCGCGCCGTCAGGGCCGCGTCGACGTCTTTGCCGGCGCGCATCGGCGCCGTCTCGAAGTACTCGACGCGATCCGGGTGGCCCTTCGGCGCGACCGCGGTGTGCCAGAGCTTGCCCGGGCACTCCTTGTAAGTCTTGAGTCGTGAGTAGGACCAGGCGAGGAAGTTAGCCATTATTGGTTTTCCTCATTGGCACGCAAATCCCGATCGTGCAAATACTTCGGCGTGGGGTAGCGGCCTTGATAGAAATCACTCACTTCCATGAAGTGATTCCAAAGGATTATCTCCAGCGAATAGAAGTAGTCGCTCATCTGTTAGTGCCCCCTGAGAGGCCGTACCGCACGACCTCTGAGCCTGCTTGCGACTGTTGTAACCTCGCGAAGATGTTCTGCGCCGTCTTGGCTTGCGCGATCGCGTCACTCAGGGCATCGTGAGCCAGGATCGGTGCGACGACATCCTTCGGCCGGCCGAACTCCGCGAGCAACGTGCGGTAGCAGCGCGACGCGTTGTACTTCCAGGGCTTCTCCGAGCCGATGGACTCGTACACATCCTGGAGGAGCGCGAGGTCAAAGTCCGCACCGTTCCCCCATACCTTGACGTCGAACGAGACGCGCTGGAGGAAGCCGCGGAACGCGCCGAGCGTGGTAACGAAGGAGGACGCGCCCTTGACCTTGGAGATGAGGGCCGCGCGGGCCGCGTCGGACTGCTCGAGCCACCAGATCACGGTGCTCGGGTCTATCTTGAGCCCGTGCGCCACCGCGCTCTTCAGGTCGATAGCCTCATGGAACTCGTACCCTAGGGTAAAGCTATACGGGTCAAACGCCACTGCGCCGATGGACACGATCACGGATTGGCTCCGCGTGCCGAAGGTCTCGAGGTCGATCATGACGTGGTTCATTGTTTTGCCCCCACGAAGACCGACACTGAGGCGCCGTTGAAGGTCGCCTTGATTGCCGCGAGCGTGTCGCTGTCGCGCTTACACTGGGCGACGTGCGGGACGATGTTTTTTATAATCGCCCTTTGGAACGTCGGGTCCGACCAGGGGATCTCCGACGGTATTCGTTCGTAGAATAACTCCCTTGCCAGGGCGCACATCTTTACTATGTGGGCTGCGCGGTCCTCGCGGCTATATTGCTCCGCGGCATCTAGTACAGTAGCCATCAGTATCTCCTCAGAATGTGTACGCAACGCCCAACAGGTTCCACCCGCGGTTGCTCTTGTCCTGGGCGATGCCGAGCGCGGTCCCGTGCGAGTAGTGGTCCAGCACGAGCGACCAGTTGCTCGTAATCGCGTAGCGCACATGCAGGCCGAAGTTCCAGGGTGTCCCGTTCATAAATGTGAGGCCGTCGAGCCGCGCGGCGCCGAGCGCCCCGCACCACCGTTGCCCGCAGACCTCGTAGTCCACCTCGAAGAAGCTCACGGAGTCGAGCTTGAAATTAGGGTTCTTCTCGACTACCTCCGCGGGTATCGAGCGTGACCACGTAGGCGCCTGCATGGACCCGACGCGGAGCCCCGGGCCGCCGTCGACGCCGATCCGCAGCATCGGGCTCCAGTACCCCTGGCCGTGGACCACGTCGGTTGCGAGACTTACACGTACTCTGACTTCCTCCTCGGCCAGTGCAGCGCCGGTGAGTAGTGTCAGACAGTGTATGACAAGAAAGTTCCGTACGTGGCGAAGCCAGTTGGTCTTCATGTGTGTTCCTTATTTAGGTATGCTGACCCAGTCGGTTTTAGCCGGCTCCCGGTACTTGTCGACATAGACGGGCGCGCGGTAGGTCTGGCCGTACTTCGGGTGCGTCAGCCAGAGGGCCTGCTGTGGAGGTTCGAAACCAAAGTTGTTCGTGTACGCGTACTCGTCGTACCCCTTGAGGGACCCGTTCACGATCACGCGGGAGTGGTGGATGTACTGGTGCCAGTGGCCCATTATCATCGTGTCGTATTCCATGTCGACCTGGGCGTTGCGGGAACGCTTCTTGTGGTCGCCGCGGAGGATGGGCCCGAGGCAGCCGATCATGCCGTCGCCGCCGCGGAACTGGTCCCCGTGCGTGAGGAGGTACGCGTGGTCGTAGATCTTGTAGTACGCGTCGGGTCCGTCGGGTATGAGGAACGTGACGCGCTTATCGTCCGCGAAGTGCCGCGCGAGGAATCGGTAGAGGAGCCAGTCGAAGCTCGTCGCGTGGCGGTCCTTCGACCAGATCTTCCGCGTATCGCGACCGTGGTTCCCCGAGACGCACGGGAGGAATATGGCGCCGAACTTGTCCACGAGTGTCTTAATGACGCCGACGAGCACGCTGTAGAGGTCCTCGACCGCCGGCATCGAGTTGATCTCGTTCGTTGCGGTCAGCTCGTCGTGGATGTTGCCGGAGATCATGTCGCCGCCGAGCGGGACGACGATGCCTGGGTAGTTGAGCTTCGGGCTAATGATCTCGAGCAAGTGTACGGCTGATGTGATGCAGGCCGCCATACGCTCGTGCGCAATCTTGACGTTGTACTTGTTCACGTTGTTGATCTGCGCCGGGAAGATCACCTCGCCCCAGTGAAGGTCCGAGAGGAAGAGCGTCGGAACACCTGGCGCGGAGGGGTTGTCGTTCGAGGGCACCAGCCACTTCGGCGGGGCAAGTTCCTCGACGCGGTTCGACAGGGTGCCAATAACACCCTTGATGGTCTCGAGTTCGCTTGACTGCGCCTCGTGCCGTTTCAGCTCAACCTCGAGCCGCTTGACCTGCGCCTTGAGGGCTTGCGCGTCGTTGGAGTCCGAGAGCCCCTTGCCGGGCTTCAGTCCTCGGGCTTTAGCTATGGCGAGCCGACTCTGTAGAGAACTGCGGCTTATGCCTGACGCATTGGCCGCGAGCTGCTGACTACCGTGCTGGGCCACCAGGTTGACGGCTTGTTGCGCCAGGGCATTGCTGAGGTTTTCGTTTGCCATTACACCACCGCTTCTTCTGTCTCCGTTTTACCGTATGGTTCCATCGGCTCCACGCGGACGAACCGCGCCATCGTGGAGAGCAGCAGGTCGATGCCGGCGTGCAGGCGGTCGATCGAGTCGTTGTTCCAGAGCTGGCGCTCGCGGGGCAGGATCGGGAGGGGCCGCGCAGAAGCGTGGTCATGCAGTACGCCACCTTCGCCCCGGTGAATATGCCAGAGGTTGCCGCCCGTCGACTGTATCCACTCCTGTTCATTCGAGAAGCGCGCGTCCGTGCAGACGAAGAACTGCGGCCGATGCTCGGGGTAGTACGTGCCGGCGCGGGCCTGCTCAACCGAATCGGCCAACCGCTTCACCCAATAGTCCGAGTCCTGCGCGCGGCGGTACTCGGTGCCCCAGAGCTGGAGCACTTGGCGGGGGGAGAGCGGCAGATCGTAGTTGATTGGTCGAAGGACCGTCTCCATCTGGTTTACGAACAGTAGGTCGCCACAGTTCGCGAACGTAAGGTCCGGGTGCGGAGCTTCCTTTGTCTTTCGATCGAGCAGGATATCCTCGGTGATGCCGATGTGGTGCCACGCCTCCGCTACTTCCTGACGCAGCGCGGCGGCAAATGCGAATTTCACGAAGCCGTAGCGCCGCTCGAGATAGTTCGCGACTGTGTCCTTGCCTACACCGGCCTGGCCGGCCAATCCCAATATGAACATCACTTCTCCTTGCGTACGATTGACAGTATGAAATCGCCGATGAACAGCGGAATGATCGCCCACCAGAGGCTACCCGTCGCCATGAAGACGCAGACGGCCACGCCAACGGAGTTCACGAAGGCTTGAATGGTCATCATCACTTACACTCCGCGTACGTTTGACCGATACCACCTTCACTCGCCAGCGGGAGCCCTGCGGCCCACGGCGGCGCGACCTTCATTATTCGAGTCATGTCGGCGAGGCACTGCTGCGCCTGCGCGTCGGGTACGACACACACGACGGAGTCGTACGCTTCCGTCGCAACCTTGTACCCGAGGTCCGCGATCGCGAGCGTCTGCGCGCCCACGATCTCCTGCTCGAGCCCCTGCACGACGTTGTTGGTGAGCGACCCACCGTAGACGTGCTCGCGCGAGCGGCCGGTCCAGTAGGTCGCGCCGCCGTCACCTCGGCGCACGTCCCGGTACATGAGCTTGAGGCCCGAGGGCAGCACGACCGCGTCCTGCTCCGTGCGGAGGAACCCCTGCGGGCCGAACGTCATCGGCTGCCCCGCGATCATGGCGTCGATAACCTCCTCCATCAGGTCCCAGCCGGCGACAACCTTGTCCCGCTTCGCGCGCCAGAGGTCCACGATGGCCTCGCTGACGAGACAGTGGATCAGGCGATCGTTCAGCTCGAGCCGACTCACCATCTCGGCGACGCGCTGGACCTTGTAGGGGTTGTTAAGGAACGGGCCCGGGTCGACGCCCATGATCTCGACGTCCTGGATCGTGAACTGGATCGGCGGGGCGCCGAGGTGGCCCTTCAGGAAGTCGACCGAGGCGCCGTACCAGCCCTTCTGGAACATGAACGACAGCTCGGATATCTTCCCGACTTGGCCCGGCACGAAGTCCGCTTCGATCTTCTTCCGCTGGATCGGCCGGCGGTAGATCTGCGATGCAAACTCGGAGTACACGTCGCGGCCCTGCGCGAAGGCTTCGACCGCGTCCGCCTGTCCGAAGAGCCAGGCGACGAGGCGGGCCTGTATCTGCGAGGAGTCCGCGGAGACAACCTTGCAGCCCGCCGGCGCGCGGATCGAGCGCTTCAGGACCGTCATCTCCGGGCGAATGATGTTGACGCTCGTCATGTTCTGCCAGTTCGTCTTGTCGCCGGAGGACGAGCGCGTCGTGTGCGCGCCGTAGGGCTTCACGTAGACGGGCATGCGCCCGCGCTGCGCGCAGCCGAGGAAGCGTTCCGCGCGGGTCTCGATGATCGTCGACTTCACCGCGAGGCGGGTCTCGGCGAGGTGGCGCACGATCTCGTCGTCGTGCTCCAGCAGCTCTTGCATCCCGGGGTCAGTCTTCGCGAACGCGGGGATCGGCTGGCCCGTGGTGTTGCTCTCCTTCATCGGCACGTCCACACCGACCTGACGCAGTAACGCCGCGAACTGGTCGTTGCTGGAGAAGACCTTCTTATCCACACCCAGGACGTCGAGGAGTGCGGCCTTACGCTCGCGCTCCGACTTGACGGCTTCGGTCAGGAGCGCGATGTCGCCCTCGAACGCGGGCTCCGTGAACATGCGAATCTTCAAGTCGATGAGGCGCAGCGCCGCCTCGGGAATTTGGGGGAGGAACTTCTGCGCCAGCTCGTACTCGCGCTCGGCATCGTTGCACGCGTAGCGGCCGAACGCGGCTAGCTCGTCGCGCGACAGGTTCGCCAGGTGCTTTCCCTTCATCTTGACGAGGTAGTCGCCCTTATCTATGAGGCCGTGGCGCTTGCAGAGGTCATACAGGCTGTTGCCGGCCTTCGGCCC
>Ga0137459_1000612_pt1 | contig 12382 bp, 8 predicted proteins | sample EasRivERMGT700_2_FD_104908 | JGI IMG/M metagenome (GOLD analysis project Ga0137459, IMG submission 104908) | Soil microbial communities from meander-bound floodplain in the East River, Colorado, USA - East River MetaG ERMGT700_2 | ecosystem: Environmental > Terrestrial > Soil > Floodplain ...
CGCCGACGACGCGGTCAACTACGGCGGCATCGGCGCGGTGATCGGCCACGAGGTCAGCCACGGGTTCGACGATCAGGGCTCGCAGTTCGACGCCAAGGGCACGCTCAAGAACTGGTGGACCCCGGACGACAACGCCAAGTTCAAGGTCGCGACCGGCAAGCTGGTCGCGCAGTACAGCGCATACTGCCCGGTCCCCGCGTCCGATGGCAAGCCCGCGCAGTGCGTCAAGGGCGAGCTCACCCTCGGCGAGAACATCGCCGATCTCGCGGGCCTCACCGTCGCCTACAACGCGTACAAGCTGTCGCTCGGCGGCAAGCCGGCGCCGGTGATCGACGGCCTGTCCGGCGACCAGCGGTTCTTCCTCGGCTGGGCCCAGGTCTGGCGCCGCCTGTACCGCGATCAGGAGCTCGCGAACCGGCTCGTCACCGACCCGCACAGCCCGTCCGAGTTCCGCACCTCCGTCGTCCGCAACCTCGACGCCTGGTACGACGCGTTCAAGCCCAAGCCGACCGACGCGCTCTACCTGCCGCCCGACAAGCGCGTCAAGATCTGGTAGGTGCGGCCCGCTCCCGCGCTCCCGCGCTCCCGCGCTCCCGCGCTCCCCCCCGTGCTCCCCCCGCGCTCCCCCCGCGCTCCGCGAGAACACGAACACGCGCGCTCACGGCGATGGAGGGCCTCGGTCTCGCGGGAGACAGCGTACGGCCGGATCGTGCAGGACGCACCGGCGCAACACTCAACTACCTGTGCCCCGCAGCCGACGGCCGTGGAAGCTACCGCTCGCCGAGACCCCCATCGCCTGCCGCGCGCGTTGACGAGTTGCGAACCGTTTCATCACGCCTTTCAATGGGGACGGTGTCTCTTTTGTCTCGTTGAGCACGGCGTGATGGGCGGGCGTGATGGGGACGGCGTGATGGGGACGGTGTCTCTTTTGTCTCGTTGAGCACGGGCGTCGCCCCGGTGCGATCGCTGGGGCTACCGGTCCCTTCCACACACCGCTCAGGGGCCCTTCCACACCACGCCGGCCTTCATCACCCAGGTGACGCGCTCGAGCTCGGTGAGGTCCTTGAGCGGATCACCGGCGACCGCGACGAGGTCGGCGTGCTTGCCGGGCGCGATCACGCCGACGTCGGACGTCGCGCACGCCTTCGCGCCCGGCTTGCACAGCGGATCGAGCAGCGCCGCGGCGGCCGAGGTCATCGCGCGGAGCACCGCGATCGGCGACATGCCGGCGTCGGCCATCAGCTTGGCCTCGGCCGCCGGGTTCATGCTCCACGGGAACGCGCCGGCGTCGGTGCCGAACGCGATCCGCACGCCGCGCCGGAACGCCCGGGCGAGCGCCGCCTTGTGGTGCGCGACCATCCAGCCCCGCGGATCGGGCGCGAGCTTCCTGGCCGCGTACTGGTACGCCATCATCGTCGGGCACCACGCAACGTTCTGCGCGACCATCCGGGTCGCGAGGTCATCGGTGATGCCCTGGCCGTGCTCGATCGAGTCGGCGCCGGCGCGCAACGCCGCGTCGATGCCGTCCCAGCCGTTGGCGTGCGCGGCGACCTTGATGCCGAGGCGATGCGCCTCGTCGACGATCGCGGCGGCCTCGGCCGGTGTGAAGTTCACGATGCTGCGCACCGGGCGGTCCGGGCGGCCCTCGTAGACGCCGTGATCGGCGTAGTACTTGATCCAGTCGGCGCCGCGGCCGACCTGCTCGCGGACCGCCTTGCGCGCCTCCTCGGGGCCGTCGATGGTCTGCACGCCGACCGGCAGGGAGAGCTCCCAGTTGTAGCCGCGCAGCGGGTACATCCCCGTGGGGGCGAACGCGCGGGTCGCGACCGACATTCGCGGCCCGGGCACGACGCCGCGCTCGATCGCGAGCTTCACGTCGACGTCGGCGTACATCGCGCCCTCGGTCTCGAGATCGCGCAGCGACGTGAAGCCGTACGACAGCGCGGTGCGCGCATTGGCCGCCGCCGCGATCGCGCGGTACGGCGCGCTGTCCTTGAGCAGGATCGCGTCGTAGACCCCGGGGCCGACGTCGTCGTTCAGGAACACGTGGGTGTGGGCGTCGATCAGGCCCGGTAACAGCGTCGCGTTTCCGAGATCGACGACGCGCGCTCCGGGAGCCTTCGCGGCCAGCTCGCCGGCCGTCCCGAGCGCGACGATCCGGTCGCCGTCGACGAGCACGGCGACGCCGTCGCGCGGGCGATCCGCGACGCCGTCGATCAGGTGCGCGGCCTTGATGATCGTGGGCGCCGCGATGGCAGGTGAGGTGACGAGCAGGCAGGCGAGGACGGTTCTCCACATGGCCGCGATGCTCGCACCGTCCGGCGCCGATTGCGCGCAGGGCCGCACCGGCCGCACCACGTGCATTCCGATCCCGGTGGCCGTGACTGGTACAGTCGACGGTGGCGGAGTTGCGCCAGGTGATCACCGAGGCGTGGCGGTGCATGGCCCCGGAGCCGCTGGTAGCCGCGTACGACGGGCGCGCCTCCGCTCCGGCGGCGAAACCGGCGCGCAAGCCCAAGCCGGCCGCAAAGCCGAGCGCACCGGCCAGACCCAAGCGCACGCGAGCGACCACGCGGAAGCGACGCTGACCACCCGTCGCGGATCCGTCCAGCTCGTCCCCCGCCACAGAACATCTGCCCGGTTGCCCTGCAAAGCGGCCCGGGGCGCACCTGATCCCACCGCGCCGACGCCAACGCGCAGCGCAGCGCCGCGGGGTGGGTCACGTTGCGAGATAGATTGCACGGCCGGGTCGTGGATCGCCGGCCGGTCGTGGAGATGGCGCCGCCCTACATGCTCGATTCGGCGGTCAACGGACGAGCAACGGACCCATCCCCGCGGCGCCAGCGCGCGTGCCCGCGATCTCCTCGAGCGCACGGCCCGCACCGCCAGCGCAACCGATCAAGACCTCCACGACGAGTCCCAGGGCGAAGATCACCGCGACCAGCCCCGCCGCGGCTGCCGAAACCCAGGCGCCGCGCTACATTAACGATCGCTAACGATGATAGCCATCGTTAGCCAGAGCGATCATCATGACATCAGCACCCTTGAAGCTCAGCGCGGGCGGCCGGCGAGGCCTGATCGAGCTCGGACGCGCCGCCCACAAGATGCTGCGCGGTCGCCGAGCCGTAGAGGTTCCGGCGATGGGTGTGGTCGATGCAGCCGACGAGGTGCTTGTCCTGGTGGTCACCCATCAAGGTGCGCTGCTCCGAAGCTCGAAGATCCGTGGACGTGCGCTCGACGCTCGGGAGCTGCGCTGGCAACTCGCCGGGGTGGAGGCAGCGATCGACGAGATGGCTCGCGCACTGCCGGCAGCGGCAGGCCCGCAGCTGTCGTCCGCAGAGGCGGCCATGCTGGACGAAGCCGGGCTCGCCGAGGGAACGATGGGCGTGCCGAACCCGCTGGAGCGCTCGCGGATCGAGCTGGATCTCCTGGTCCGCAGCAGCCTCACCATCGAGGACGCCGCGCGGGCGCTCGGCGTGAGCACGAGCCGGATCCGGCAACGGCTGTCGCCGAAGCATCCGACGCTGTACGGAATCAAGGAAGGCCGCGGGTGGCGCATCCCGCGGTTTCAGTTCGAGTCCAAGGCCGACGCGGGCCGGCGCGTCGATGGCCATCCACTCGGGCCCGAGGCCGAGGGCTCGCCGGTGGTCCCAGGCCATCTACGACGCCTACCCCCATATCGAAGGGCTGTGGTACGCGTCATTGATGTACGCGAACCGGGCGTCGCTCGCGCTGTACGAGCGAGGCCAGGCGGCCGTTCCGGCGGCACCGCTGTTCCATCGTGCGCTGTCGGACCCCGCGCTCGTGTCCCGGCTGAGCGCCGCGGCGATGACGCTGGGGTATCGACTGGTGTGAAACAAGTGCGATCTCGCCAGCGCGCGTGCCCGCGTTCTCCAGGGCGCCGTGACCGCAGAGCCCCTCTGCGGCGAGCCAGTCGTGGGCGCCATGGGCGGAACCGATGGCCCGCCGCTACTTCAGCGTGACCTTGAGCGCGAGCGCCTCGGCGTTCTCCGGCTCGGTCTTCATGGCCTGGGCGAGCGCCGCCCGGGCGTCGGGCTTCTTGCCGAGCGCGATCAGCGCCCGGGCGCGCCCGAGGTGGACCAGCGCGGGGCGGCGCGGCGGCGGGGTGACCAGCAGCATCGTGTCGTAGGTGAACAGCGCCTTGTCGGACTGGCGGAGCTCCAGGTAGGCGCGCCCCAGGCCGGACAGGATGTCGGGATCGGAGGGGTTGATGAACGTGGCCATCTCGCCGTAGGTGCGGACCTTGGGCCAGCTCGCCAGCTTGCCGTACTCGACGACGAGCTTCTTGAGCGGCGCGAGATCCATCTGCTCGAGGAAGGCGTAGTGCTCGAGCTCGGCGAGCGCCTTCTGCTTCTGGCCGGCCTTCTCGTAGGCCTGCGCGAGCTCCTGGTACGGCGAGCTACGCTCGGGGTCGAGCGCCTTGGCGGCGCACAGCTGCTGCGCGGCCTCGTCGGGCTTACTCTCGCCCTGGGCGATCTGCGCGAGCCGCGAGCGCAGGTCGAAGCTGTCGTGGCCGTCGGCGACGAGGCCCTGATAGAGCGCCTTGGCCCTGGCGATGTCGCCCTGATGGAGCACGACCTCGGCCTGGATGTAGCGCGCGATCGGCTGCTTGCCGTCGAGCACGAGCGCCGCGGCGACCGCGGCCATCGCCTTGTCGACGTCGCCGCCGTAGTAGTAGCCGAGCGCGACGTGGGCCCTGGCCTTGGCGTCCTTGGGCGCGGCGTCGGCCGCGATCTCGAGCTTGGTCACGTCATCGAACCCGCGGGTCGGCAGCTTGAACGTGCCGGCGTAGGCCTTGAGCCGGATGTCGAGGTACTTGCGAAGCTCGGCGTCGAGCACGGCGATGGCCTTGCCGGTGATCGCCTGCAGCACCTCGGCGGTCTCCTTGCCCTTGCCGAACAGCTTGAGCGCGTCGACGATCTTGGGGAACCCGTAGGTCTGCACGAGGTACTCGATCGTGACGGCGGACTGGTAGTACGCGACGACCACGGCGTTGGTGTCGGGCTGCATGAACTCGGAGTTGAGGTCGCCGATCGACGGCAGCGCCGCGTTGGCGACCGCGCCGTACAGATCGGCGTCGTTCTCGCGGCGCCAGTCGGGCCGCGCGATCAGCGTCTCGTACTCGCTGAGGCCCTCGGTGAACCACCGCGGCACGCGCGAATTCGACAGCTGGATCGCGAACACGTGGCCCAGCTCGTGCCACAGCACCATGCCCCAGTTGATGTCGCCGTTGGCCGGGGACATCGCCGTGATGACCTGCCCGAAGCACACGCCGAGCGCGGCGATGTCGGGCAGGCCCACGGTGCGGATCCCGTAGTCGTTGCGGTCGGCATAGAGCTCGAGGGTCACCGGCGTCTTCGGCGTGAAGCCGTAGCGCCGGACCATGCTGGCGAACGCCTGCTCCATCGTCGGCTCGAGGTAGCGCGCGAGCACCGCCTTCTCGTCGTTGTGGTAGCGGATCCGGAAGTTCTTGCTCGTGCCGAACGTGTAGTCCTTCGGGATGGTCTGCTTGAACAGCGTGCGCGTGTTGAACGTCCGCACGTTGTACTGGTCGCCGGCCCACGATTTGTCGAGCCACTCGATGCCCTCCTTCTCCATGCCGAGCCGCAGGTAGCCCAGGCCCGCGCCGGCCATCGCCTCGTAGAAGTCGGGCCGGAGCTTGACGGCTTGCTTCTCGAGCTCGATCGCCTCGACGTAGCGGTGCTCGCGGACGGCCGAGCGCGCGACGATGCGGTACAGCTCGGCGTACGCTGGGTCGATCGCGAGCGTCCGCTGGACCTCGGCCTGGTACGCCTTGGTGTCGTCGCGCAGCCACGCGACCGTGGCCTTCATCGCGATCGCCTCGACGTCGTCCTTGTTCGCCGCGATCACCCCGTCGAGGGTCTTGTTCGCGGTGTCCCACTGGTTCTGATCGATCTCGATCGAGGCCCGGACCTTGAGCGCGCGGGCGTTCCTCGGGTTTCCAGCCAGCGACGCGTCGAGGTGGTGGCGCACGGCGGCGAGGTCGTAGCGGGTCTCGACGATCACCTGGGCCATCGCCGCGTGGGCCTCGGGATCGTTGGGGTTGACCTTGAACACCTCCTCGAGCGTCTGCTCGGCGAGCTGGGCCGCGTACTTCTCGAGGAACAGGTCGGCCCACGCGATCCCGGCGGCGGTCAGCTGGGGGCTCAGCTTGAGGGTCTCGCGGAACGCGTCGTTCGCGAGCTGGAACTGCGACGTATAGCGCGCGGCGACCGCGAGCTGGTAGGTCTGGATCGGGTCGTCGAGGTTGAGCTTGTTCGCGTCGCTCTCCTTGATCGTCTCGTCGAACAGCGCCTTGGCGCCCAGCACGTCGCCCAGCGCGTACCGGGTCTGGCCGAGCGCGGTGCGGATCGCGCGATCGCCGGTGTTGGCCTTCCAGAGCTGCTCGAGGTCGGCCTGCGCGTCCTTCGTGCGGCCGGTGATCCGGCGCAGCTCGGCGAACAGCAGGCGCGCCTCGATCGCCTGCGCGTCCTTGGCCGGCCCCTGCCCCTGGATGAGCGGCGCCATCGTCGCCTCGGCGCCGGCGTAGTCGCCGGTCGCGAGCTGCGCGCGCGCCAGCAGGAGCCGCGCCGCGGGCCGGTCCTTGCCGGTGACCTTGCCGAGCTCGGCGATCGCGGTCTTGTAGTCGCCGGCGATCAGCTTGTCCCGGCCCGATGCGAGATCGGCGTGTGCGACGCTGCTCGCGGTCATCGCGACGGCCAGCGCCAGGCCCAACCTCGTGGATGTCATGCCTCGAATCTGTGCGACGGAGGTACCCCTGTCAAACCCGAGTGGTAAGGTAGCGGCGTGGCCGAGGCTTTGAAGGACAGTGCGGCGAGCGCCCAGGGGCTCTACACCACGTGGGACGCATTCCTGAAGCAGGCGATCCGCGAGTATTACGATCGCAGCTGGACGACCCGAAAGGGGAACTTCATCGCGCTGCTGATCGCGTCGGGCCAGACCTCGCTCGCGCTCGCCAAGGACTCGGTCGTCGATGGCTCTGGGACCAAGAAGGTCGCCCTCGGCGCCGGCCTCTTGCTCGCGCTGCGGATCGGCCTGCGCTACGCGCTCGGCGGGCCACTCGGCCTGGTGCTCGGCGTCGCCGCCGGAGCATCGATGGTCTCGTACTTCATCCGCAACCAGAAGGACATCATCAAGAAGGTCGGCAGTTACCGGGCCGTGATCGCCGAGCACGAGAAGCGCTACGCCGAGGTCCAGTCGGGGTGGCGGGACGGCAAGTACCAGGTCACCGATCGCAACCTCATGATCGATGGCCTGATGAAGCAGCTCATCACCCAAGTCGACGAAGCGTGAACCGCGCCGGGATCGTGTCGGTCATGTTGCTGGCGGGGAGCGTGGCGAGCGCGGCCCCCGAGAGTCGCCCCGTGCCTCCGCCGGCGCCCGACGGTGCCGGCACACGAACGCGGCCCGCGCCCGCCGACAATCGCCGCGTCATCGGCATTCTTGATGTGCGCGTCGAGGGGCTCCCCGATGACGTCAAGGAGCGCTTCCAGCGCGACCTCGAGGACCAGTTCGACACCAAGCACTACTGGCTCTCGCCCCGCGCTCGCATGAAGCAGCTCCTGCAGCGCTCGATGAAGTGGACCGAGGGGTGCGTCGTCGGAGGCTGCCTCGCCGAGGTGCGAACGCAGACCGGCGCCGAGCTCGTGCTGCTCGCGGCGCTCACCGGCTCGGGGACGAGCTTTGGCTACGTCGTCACGCTGGTCCGCACCGACACCGGGCGCGTCCTGCAACAAGACTCCGAGCGCTGCGACGTCTGCACCGTCAGCGAGGCGATGGCCAAGGCGACGCTGGCGACGGTGAGCCTCCTGAACAACGTCCCCGACAAGCTGCCCGACGAGGCCGCCGAGCAAGGCGCGGCCGTCGACACCGCGGTCGGCAGGGTCGAGCGCGAGCTCGCCGAGCACGACCGGCACACGACGCGGGTCGGCATCGTGCTCACCGCCGTCGGGCTTGCCGTGGCGGTCATGGGTGGGGTGCTGTACCAGCTCGACACCAAGTCGAGCTACGCGGTACCGACCGCGGTCGGCGGCGGCGCCCTGGCGGCGGGCGGCCTGGTCGTCCTGACGTTCTAAGCTCATGTTCGTCGCAGGAGGCAGCCGGAGGCAGCGGGCACGACCCCACGACCTCCTGTGGCGTGCTGCTGTCTTCCTCGCCTGCTGTGTCGGGCTCGTGCACGAGTCCCGGGTCCGGAACCAGGGCATGCGCGCCGGGCTGTCGGGCAGCGAGCTCGAGACCTCGGCGTTCGCGATGCTGCCCGCCGCGGATCTCGACGCGGTGGTCGCGCTGCATGTCGCCGGACCGTGGCTCCTGATGATGAGCGGCGGGCCCTCGGTCGACGTCCTCGATGGCGAGCTCCACGCCGGCTGGAGTGCTCAACTGGGAGTCGCGTGGCAGCCATGATCCGTAGCTCGACCATCATCACGCTCGTCGGGCTCGTCGGGCTCGTCGGGCTCGTCGGGCTCGTCGGGCTCCCCGGGCTCCCCGGGGGGCTGCAGCGATCTATCGGGCTTCGGCGGCGCGGTGCCGCCGCTCGCCACCGTCCGGGTCGAGGTCACCGGCGACTTCGCGAGCGTGCAGGTCCCCGGGGCTACCCAACCCTCGCTGCGGGTCGCGCTCGTGTGGGGTGCGCAGTGGCTGACCGAGCCGCTCTGCATCTTGCCGCCCGACGACGCTGGCGCCGCGGCCGTGATCGCCGCCGGGTGCCGCGATCCGTTCGGCTTTGTCCCCGATCTACCTCACTCGGGAGCTGCCGCTCTACTACCCGGCCGAGTCGCGCTTCGCGCCGGATCTGCTGGCGGTGCTCGATGTCGAGGATGTCGATCGCGACAAGTGGGTCGTCAGCGCGGAGGGCAAGGGGCTCGACTGGGTGCTCGAGGTCCACGTCGGCGGTGATCGCAAGAAGGACGCGGAGCGCAACGTGGCTCGCTATGCGCGGCTGGGGATCCCCGAATACTTCCGAACCACGGCCTGTACGAGTCGCAGGTGCTCGGTCTCGAGGTCCAGGTCGATGAGGATCGGTTCCGGTTCTACGCGGGCACGGCGCTGCTGCTGGAGCGCGAGGAGCTGGTTGCACGCGTCCAGGCGATGTACGACGCCGCCGAGCGGCGCGCCGACGAGGAGGCCCGGCGCCGCCAGGAGGCGGAGCAGCTTCGCGACGAGGCCGAGCGGCGCCGCGAGGAAGCAGAGCAAGAGGTAGCCCGGTTGCGCGCGGAGCTCGAGAGATTCAAGCGGTGAGCCGGCAGGGCAAGCGTGCTTGCTCGGGTCCGGTACGCACAGCGCACGCAACGAGCAACGTAGCGGCTTCTGACATGGACACGTCAACGCGCGCGGCAGGCGACATGGACACGCCAACGCGCGCGGCAGGCGATGGGGGTCTCGACGAGCGGTAGCTTCCACGCCAGTGGCTGCGGGGCACAGGTAGCTGAGTGTTGCGCCGGTAGGTCCTGCAGGATCCGGCCGTCCGCCGTCTCCCGCGAGGCGAGGCCCTCCATCGCCGTGAGCGCGCGTGTCCGCGTTCTGCAGAGCGTGCGGCAGGCGACATGGACACGTCAACGCGGGCGGCAGGCGATGGGGTCTCGACGAGCGGTAGCTTCCACGCCAGTGGCTGCGGGGCACAGGTAGTTGAGTGTTGCGCCGGTAGGTCCTGCATGCGTCGGCGGTCCGCTGTCTCCCGCGAGGCGAGGCCCTCCATCGCCGTGAGCGCGCGTGTCCGCGTTCTGCAGAGCGTGCGGCGTGGCTACCCCCGCAGCGCGCGCTCGATGTCGGCGACGAGCGCGTCGAACAGCTGCTGCAGCGCCACGGCGCGGCGGCGCGCGGCGCGCTTGTAGATCTCACGCGTCCCGAGGAACACGCCACCGAGCCAGCCGAGGATGAACACCGGCGCGAGGACCGGGATCGCCGCCGAGGCGAGGATCGGCAGGCTGAGGCCGCCGCCGCCGACTCCACCGCCGACGCCGCCGTAGATCGCGCCGGCGAGCCCGGCGAGCCGATCGGTGACGGTGAGGGTGGTGCCGCCGTCGCGGACGGTGACCGTGACGACGCGATAGGGGCCGGTCGACTTCTCGCCGCGCGACGCGAACCACGTGAGCGACGACTTGAGCAGCTCGGTGCGCCCCGGATCACGGGTGAGCTCGCGGATGCGCTCGATCAGCTCCTCGAAGCGATCGGCCGGAAACACGCCGTCGAACCGGCGCGCGAGCTGGAGCTGGCCCGGCGCGCCGAACCACTTCGTGCTGGCGCTGCGGCCGCCGGCCGGCATCAGCGCGCCCTGCGAGGCCAGCACGAGCGCCTGCGACTGCCGGCCTTCGAGCGTGGCGAGCTCGTCGCGCGTGGCCGCGAGCTCCTGCTCGAGCGCCGCGATCCGCGCCTGGTCCGCGTCGCGATCGTCGCGGTAGGTCATCGCGTTCGAGCGTACAACGCGAGCCACGCGGGCGCACGACGGTCTCGCAGGTCACCTCATCGGGAGCGGCGACGTGTCGCGTGCATCCTCGGCCGCGTCCGGCGTACCGGGCGGTGCACGAAACGAGACAAATGAGACACCGTCCCCATGAAGCGATCAGTGGACGTAGCGCTGGACGCTGGCGCGCTGGGCCTCGACGAGCGCCACGCATTGCTCGGCGGTCTCGAGGGCCTGCGCCAGGTTGCGCGGTCCGCCGGTGAGCTTGTCGACGCGCGGCGTGAAGAACGCGCGGAGCGCCTCGACGCGCGGCCGGTCGCACATGCCGAGCATCGACGGGATCCGCCCGCCGAACCGGTCGGGGAGCACGGCGACGAGGGCGTCGAAGTGCGCCGTGAGCCACGCCCAGGCGGCGTCGCGGGTCGCGAGCGCGCCGAGCAGCGGCTTCAAGGCGACCAGCCGCTCGTTCTGCCGGAGCTGCGGATCGAGCGCGAGGTCGAGGGCGCGCGCGACGAGCGCCGGGTCGCGGGTGCTGGCGAGCGCGACGAGGACGCGTTGCCGGAGCTGGGCGTCCGCGGCGTGCGCGAGCTCGCCGACCAGCGCGTTGAACACGTCGGCGCCGCCGGTGCGCGCCGCCGCGGCCAGGGCGAGCTCCGCGAGATCGGGCGCCACCGCGTCGGGGTGGCGGACGTGGTCGCGATCGACCCCGAGGAGCCGGCGGCCGAGCCGCGCGGCCTCGGCGAGGACGGCCGGCTCGTCGAGCTGGAGCGCGAGGAAGCTGAGGAGCTTGGTGCGCAGCTGCCGGCGCCAGGGCGGCTCGGTGGCGGCCGGCTTCCACCCGAGCGCCGCGGCCACCGGGGCGTAGAGCTTGGCGACGTGCGCGCGCAAGGCGCCGCGCTGCTTGCCGTCGACGAAGTAGGCGTCGACCAGCGACCACAGGTCGAGCGGCACCAGCGCCACGGCGCCATGGGGATCGCGCGCGAGCGGCTCGAGCGCGCGCAGCACGTCGGCGCCGGGCAAGGCGGCGCTGCGAAACGCGGCCGCGAGATCGTACGCGAGCGTGAGGCGCTCGACGACGGACAGCCGCGGGGTGCCGCGGTCACGCAGGCGCGCGAGGTCGGCGGCGGCGAGCGTGGAGCGGTAGTAGCCGGCGGCCTGCGCGTTGGGCATGATCCAGTCGGCGCACGCGGGCAGCGCGAGCGATCCGGTCGGCGCGGTCAGCAGCGTGCAGGCCTCCACGACGCGCTTGCCGATGCCGGCGCGGACGCACACCGGGATCTTCCAGGTCGCGCCGCCCGGGGCCGCCGGGATCGCCGAGCCCACCGCCCGCCAGCGCGCCTGCGCGAGCTCGACGCTGCCGCGGCCGGCGTCGCAGCGCAGGTGGGCGGCGACGACCGGGACGCCCGGCTGATCGAGGAAGCTTGCGACCAGCGGGGCGAGCTCGCGGCCGGCCGCGGCCTCCAGCGCCTGCACCAGCTCGGCCGTGGTCGCGTTGCCGTTCGCGTGCGCGACGAGGAAGTCGTGGAGCCCGCGGCGAAACGGCTCGGCGCCGATGAAGTGCTCGAGCATCGCGAGCACGGCGGCGCCCTTCTCGTAGGTGATGTTGTCGAACGCGTTGGTGATGTCGTGGGAGGTCTCGATCGGCTGCCGGATCCGCCGCGCGCTCGCGAGGCCATCGACGTTCATCACGGTGTTCACGTCGGCTGCGGCGTCGAGCTCGGCCTCGAGCTCGGGGCGCACCGCCTCGAGGGTCCGCGTCGTGAGAAATGTCGCGAAGCCTTCGTTCAGCCACAGGTCGTCCCACCACTTCATCGTGACCAGATCGCCGAACCACTGGTGCGCGGTCTCGTGCGCGAGCACGTGGGTCACGGCGATGCGCTGGCCGAGCGAGGTGATCTGGTCGTCGACCAGGAGCTGCGAGTCGCGGAACGTGATCGCGCC
>Ga0137459_1000614_pt1 | contig 12348 bp, 3 predicted proteins | sample EasRivERMGT700_2_FD_104908 | JGI IMG/M metagenome (GOLD analysis project Ga0137459, IMG submission 104908) | Soil microbial communities from meander-bound floodplain in the East River, Colorado, USA - East River MetaG ERMGT700_2 | ecosystem: Environmental > Terrestrial > Soil > Floodplain ...
GGGGGGCGGGGTGCCGCAGCCCTCGCCAGCGAAACCGCGCTTGTATTTCCTGGCCGCTTCCGGGCAGCGCTGTCGGCTTGGGTTGCGGGCGTCAGCCCGCGCTATGAGATCCAGCGGGCCGAGAACACCTGGCCGATGTGGCCCTCGAGCCGCGCGACGACGCGAGGATGGGTGACATCGACGACGAGAGGCGGGCTCGCGGCTGCCAGGTAGCTCGGCAGGGCGATGAGGCGGGCGCCTTCGCGGCGAATCGACATCATGCGTACGGGCATCTCGAGGTCGGCGAGGCCCCCGCCGCTCGGACTGAACACGCGAAGGCGTCGTTCGGCGTCACCCGCGACGACGCGGCCATCCGGCAGCAGTTCCGCGACGTCGACCCCGGCCGCGGCCTGGAGCGCGCGGCTGTCTCCGTCGTCGCGCGTGAGCCGTCGACGGCCCCGCTCACCACGTCCCGTCCCATGGTCGCGAAGGCCACGGCGCTCACGGGCGCGGCGTGCTCGATCCGGCGCAGCAGGCGGCCAACGGCTCAGGGCCGGCGCGGTCGCCACCCTCGCGCAAGCGACTATAATCCCTCGCCCATGCGAAGCACCCTGACGACCAGCCCCTTGCGGAAGGCGGTAGTGCTTACGGCGCTTCCTGTCGAGTACTCGGCCGTCCGAGCCCACGTCGTCGAGCTGCGCGAAGAGGTACACCCTGCGGGAACGGTCTACGAGTCCGGGCGCTTTGGCGAAGGCGCCGACGGCTGGTCGGTGTCGGTCGTCGAAATCGGTGCGACGAACATGCGAGCTAGCATGGAGGCCGAGCGTGCCCTGAGGCACTTCGCGCCGGATGTCCTACTCTTCGTCGGAGTGGCGGGCGGATTGAAGGATGTAGCGATCGGCGACGTCGTCGCCGCCTCGAAGGTGTACGGCTACGAGGCAGGAAAGGCTCTCGCAACCTTCCAGCCGCGCCCTGACGTCGGAGAGACCAGTTACCGCCTGGAGCAGCGCGCCCGTGCGGTTGCACGCAGCACGGACTGGCATCGCCGCATCATCGAATCGCCCGCGGCGCCCCGGGCCTTCATCGGTCCCATCGCAGCAGGTGAGAAGGTGGTCGCCGACATCCGGGCGCCCGTATTCGAGTTTCTCCGAGGTCAGTATGGCGACGCACTCGCCATCGAAATGGAAGGGCGCGGCATGCTCGTGGCGGCCCGCGCGAACGCGCCGGTCGAGGCAATTGTGATCCGCGGGATCTCAGATCTCGTAGATGACAAGGCTGCAGCGGACGCGGGAGGGTCACAGGAACGCGCCGCCCGCAACGCCGCAGCGTTCGCGTTCGAGCTATTGGCGAAGTTGCCAGTCGCACTACCGGAGGCCGGCAGTGATGAGAACGACGACGAACCGCGGTCCAGGTGGAACATCCCGCTGCGCGGCCCAGGTGATTTCGTTGGACGAAAGGTAGTCTTTGAGAAGATCGACAAGGCAACTGGAGGCGATGGCTTAAGGTGTATCGCACTCACAGGCCTCGGTGGTATCGGCAAGACACGGCTTGCCATTGAGTACGCCCACCGGCGCGCCCGGGCGCAGCCGGATTACGAGCACGCTCTGTGGGTGCCTTCGGCGGATGGTGCGACGCTGGGCGCAAGCTTCGCGGCGCTGGCTGACACACTGGCTCTGCCGGAACAGTGCGCACCGGAGCAGTCAGTGCGTGTCGACGCAGTCAAGCGGTGGCTCTCGACGCACGACCGCTGGTTGTTGATTTTCGATGATGCCCCAGAGCCGGATGTGCTGCGCCCGTACCTTCCCGAGCCGGCGGACGGGGTTGCGCTCATCACCTCCCGTAACCCGAGCTGGCGGTCACTTGCACACGTGATCGAGGTCCATGGCCTCGAGCTGGAGGCGGCGGTGAGATTGCTCACCGCGCGTAGCGGCCAGATGGATATGACCGCGGCGAGAGAGCTGGCGCTGGCACTGGCGCAGTTGCCGCTCGCTCTCGTGCAGGCGGCTGCGTATATGGAGGAGACGGGGCGCGACGCGGCATCGTACCTCGCGCTCTTCCAACGACATCACCGTGATCTTCTGGCGCGCGCATCTCCGCCACCCGATTATCCCTACTCGCTCGCTGCAACGTGGGAGATCTCGTTCGAAGCTATCAGTGCGCGCCTGCCAGCCGCCGCAGACCTGCTCTCGCTCTGCGCGTTCTTTTCGCCACAACCGCTCCCATCCGTTTTCATCCGCGCTGGCGTTCGTATCGTACCCGAGCGGCTCCGCCCCGTGCTAGAGGACGACCTCGCGTTCGACGAGGCCGTTGCATTGCTCCGTCGCTACTCATTGGTTTCGATTGAGCGCGACCTGCTTGCAGTTCACCCACTCGTGCAACTCGTAGCACGTGATCGACTGAAAGAGCCCAATAGATTCGCTGTCGCGGCGCTGCGTGTGGCTGCGAGGTTGTTCGTCTTCGACTCGGAGGCACCTGAAACGTGGGGTCAGTGCAGGTGGCTATGGCCGCATGCCGCGGCTGCCACCTTCCACGCGAGCGAACTCGGGCTCGAGAGCGAATTGGTCGTCGACATGGCGGTCCGCATGGCCGCATTCTGGATGGAGCACGGTGAATACGATGAGGCCGCGCGGTTTGCGCAGTGGGGACTCAGCCAATCTACCGAGGGTCTCGACCGGCACGTCGAGCGCACAGTTTCCCTACTCTCGTTTCTTGGCGAAGCGCAGGTGAACCGCGGCTTGTTCGAGGAGGCCGAGGCTACGTTCCGGGAGGGGCTCGCTCGGCTCGAATCGCTGCCTGCGGACGCCGTGGCGAAGCCGCGCTCCATCCTGCTCAGCAATCTGGGCTCGGTGGCGCTGAAGCGCCGCCGAGTCGATGAGGCGCTCACATACGTCCACGAGGCGATCGCGGCGAGCGCCAACCTGGACGGCCAGTCCGAGTGGGTGCGCCTCGCAGCGAACCTCGGCGCGGTGCTGCTCGACACCGGGCGCTATGCCGAGGCACAGACGCACCTTGCTCGCGCGCTGAGCCTCGCAGAGAGGCGCTATGGGGCCGAGCACCCCCGACTGGCGGCCGCCCTTAATAACCTCGGCACTGTCGAGAAGGAGATGGGAGATTACTCCGGTGCGGAAACCCACCTTCAGCGCGCCCTGGCGATCACGGAGCGCGTGCACGGCTTGGTTCACCCTCTCGTCGCCACGTTCGTCCGCAACCTCGGCGACCTGTACCTTGAGTTGGGAGACCTGGATTCGGCGGAACGCCACTCCACGCGCGCTCTCGAAGTCTGCGAGCAGCGGCACGGCGCGGAGCATCCCGAGACGGCCACGGCGTGCAACAACCTCGGTCTCGTCCTCCAGACGAGGGGGCGCCTGTCTGATGCGAGAGCCCTTTTCGAGAGATCGATTGACTTCCAAATCAAGGCGTACGGCGCCGAGCACCCGGGCTTGGCGATGCCGCTCAACAACCTCGCCCGCATCCTCGAAACCGAAGGCGACCTGGGCCGTGCGCGAGCTACGTTCGAGCGCGCGCTGCGGCTCGTCGAGGAATCGCGGGGGCCGTCGCACCCGGAGGTGGCTTCGGTCGTAAACAACCTTGGGGCGTTGCTCGCTCGCATGGGCGATCACACATCTGCTCGACCGTTGATCGAGCGCGCGCTCGCGATCGATGAACTGGCATATGGTGCCGATCACATAGAGGCAGCGAAGGACGCTGGGAACTTGGGCGGCGTGCTTCTCGCCCTCGGCGATCTCGACTCGGCGGAGGCCCTGTTGCAGCGATCCATCCGGATCGCGGAGCGGCACCCTGTCGCGCTCGCCGGCATGCTTCGCGCCGCGCGGGCAAACCTCGGCGAGATCGCGCATCAGCGGGGCGATCATGAGGGCGCCATCGCTAACTGGGAAACTGCGATCGGGTCAACAGCCGGCGTTGACGAGGGCAACGCGGACGAAGGCGTGGCAATTCTCCGATCACTGGGGCGCGCGTATCAGCAGCGTGGGTGTCCCGCCGATACGGTCAGGGTGCTCGACCGCGCAAGGGAGATCGAGGGGCGTGGTAAAGCCGTGTCGACCGAGGTGCTGGCCGTACTGGGGTGGGCGCTGGCCGAATCAAACCGAGCGAACGAGGCCGAACCCCTGTTGAGGGAAGTGCTGGCGAGACCGGTCGATCTCGAACACCCTGATCTGCCTGTCCTCGCGTCGGCCAGCATTGGCCGCGTCCTCGCAAATCGGGGCGAGTTGGAAAATGCGATCGTATTTTTCCAGGAGGCGGTAGCCAGGGCACTGTCGCTCGGCGATGCCTACGACTCCACCTGGCACCTGTTCGACTTGGCGCACGCGCTGGAACACTCGCGTGACGATGATGCAGCCCGGGTGCTGTATGAGGCGGCGCTCCATGAATGCGAGCGGAGTGGAAACACGGACACCAGGGGTTGGGCGCGGATCGCCGGCAACCTGGGCGCGGTCCTTCTCGCCCGGCGCCAGTACAAGGAGGCGCGTCCGCTGCTCGAATCCTCGCTGGCCGTGCGACGTCGGGTGTTGGACGGCGGCGACCCGCTCGTAGGCGAAGCCTTGGAGCGAATCGCGCGACTCTCGCTGGCAGAAGGGCGGCTCGATGAGGCGGAGTCGGCGATTGTTGAGGCACAGCAGATCCTCCGGAAGAAGGCAGGGACTCTGGGCCTTACAGAAGCAGAGGTCCTTGCGACGCTCGGAAGTGTGGCTGTCGCACGCAGGCAATTTGGCAGGGCCGCAGCCGCTCTCGAAGAATCGGCGCGTCGCTTCGAGGGAGTTCACCCACATCCGCGCCATGCGATCGCGCTGATGCAGCTGGCCACAGTGCACGAGCAGCGAGGTGACATCCCAGCGGCGCTTTCCGCGCTCGAGCGCGCACTTTCGGTGGTGGAGTCTGCGGCTAGCCCGGATCATCCCATCGTTGGTCAGATACTCGTCGTCATCGGAAAGCATAAGAAGGACCTCGGCGATCTTGCTGGCGCGCGCGCGAGCTTTGAGCGGAAGCTCTCAATGCCGGACCGGGACGGCACGCGATCGGATGAAGAGCAATCGCGCGACGCGCTCAACCTCGCGAATGTTCTTCGCCTCCTCGGTGAGCGCGAGGAGGCGCTCGCGCTGCTAGATCGCGCGGTCTTGCCCATCGAGAAGTCGGATGATGGGGTTCGGCCGCTCGTCCTGGTCCTGCGTGGCGAGATTCTCTCCGAAATGGAGCGCTGGAACGACGCCTTCGCCGCCTTCAATTCTGTTGTTCGTTTGAACTCTCCGCATGTGAAGAAGGACCCCGCTTATCACGCCAACATGCTGGCAAACTTCGCGGTGGTGCTTGGCCACCTTGGCCGGTACAGGGAAGCGCTCAAGCACCTGAACCGAGCGATCGCTATCGATGAAAAGGCATTCGGTCTCGACAGCGGGCGATTGGTGGCATCGCTGAAGAACAGGGCGCAAGTGTTGAGCCGACTGGGAAAGGAGAAAAAGGCCGAGGCCGATCGGCAGCGGGCCGCGAAGATCATGGAGGGTGCCGACCCAGGCGAGGTCAGTGGGAAGATTTCCCGCGTGCTTCGACGGTAAACACTTTGGCGGCTGGCGCGGGTGCGGTGAGAGTCTGTCACCGCCGCAGCCGGCGCCTGGCGACGGGGCCTGTCCGGAGATCAACATGTCGTAACCGCTGCATCGACCCCACGTGGTCGCTCGGGCCCCCGGCCGAGACGATGCGCGGCAAGGAGCTGCGGGAGGGTGGCGTCACGTTTCTTGGCCCGTACCACGGCGCGATCGACTGGCTCCGCAAGGCACAGCACCAGGTGCCCGCTGCTCGCTCGATGCTTGCGCGGCTCATGTGGAGGAACATCGTGCGGCTGCAGTATCCCGAGGAGCCCGTCGACCTGCTTGAGTCCGTGTCGCCACCGGCGATCGTGGGTACCAGTTTCACCGGGAGCACCGGTTACCAGGGCCCCACCCGGTGGCGCGCGGACGGTTCTTCGCCTTGCCCGCGCTGCGATTGAACGCGCACGGGAGCAGCTGGGGCGCTCGGCCCGCCCCCACGACCGTCTCGGGATGCGATCCAGACGACGGGAAGCGAAGCTGGCGCGACTAAGGGAGTGCTGGCAGGTTAGGCCAGTCCTCCGAGCCGTCCCTGGAGCTCGAGGCCGAGGGTGGTCTGGCGCCCGACCAGCCACACGAGGAGACCGCGAAAGGCGGTGAACGATTCTGGCGCCGCGCGCAGCCGATTCTCATCTTGAGCCCACACCACGTTCAGAAGCTTCGCGACATCGTCTTCAGCCTCCTCGACCCGATGGACGCCGCGTTCTTTATCGGCCCGCAGAAGGCTGAGGAGCCAGGGCAGCGGGCGTAGTCGTATCGTTGCGGCGGCAGGGTTCGAGAGCCATCGGGCGAACTTCTGAAGTCGCCATCCGTCCTGCGGTGCCTCATTCATCCAGAGGTCCACGACGTCCCAGATGGCGGCTACGTGCTCGGTGTGACGATCGGCCCAGAAGGTGGCGACATACGAGTCGATACCGAGCAACGCGTCCCATACTTTCTCGTACCGCGGCCATCGTTCCGCGCCTTCGATATCAGAGAAAGCCCGATGTGCGATCTGGCGAACAAGCGGGCCATACGTCGCAGGCGTCGGCTCGGCCGAGATGGCGCGTGCGTGCAGCGCATTCAAGAACGCCTCGGGCCAATCATGGGCCTCGCTGTGAAGATCGATGATCTGTGCCCAGAGCTGTTCGGCGTTCTCGTCGGGTCGCAGCTGCAGCACGACCGCCGCCACGTGCTCGAGCACCCACCGCTCGTCCTCCTCCGGGTACTGATGATCGCGTCGCGTCAAGTCGGCGCGCGGTCTCGGGGCAACGACATCGAGTGCTACTCGCCAGAACTGGATCACGTCCTCTCGCTCCTCCGCGCTTGACGCCTCATCTGGCAGTGGCAGCCACTCGTGACTGCACCGCACGACGTGGAAGTCCAGAAGCCTGGAAACGCTCCATTTGCGGCGGAGATCGTCGGTCCCCTGGAAGCGCTGCGCTTCGGAAACCTGACTCCAGTCGGAACACAGGGGCTCCAGCGTGCCGTCGACGAACGACGCGACCAACTGTTCTGCCCGCCCGGACAGCTCGCCCTGGAGTTGTTCTGTAGGGTCGGCTTCGTTCGGCGCCATGCGCTGCCAGTGCAGAACCGCGTTGATGCGCTCGCGCAGGTAAGCCCAGTCGAGCGCGAGCCTCCGCAACCGCGCGAAGTCCTCGCGAAGCGAAGATCGACTCTCGGCACATCGCGAGAACAACAGCGTTAGCGCCGCGTATTTGTGCGAAAAGATGGCCTCCGCCACCAGACGCCGCCAGCGCGAGTCTCGCGGTTCGCGTGCCCATAGCATTGCGGCGCCTTCGGCGAGGAAGCACTCCCAGTTCCAGGTCGACACGTCGCGTTCGCTGTCGAACTCGCGCCGGGCGGGAGGATCGCCATCGAGCGTCAGCAAAGCATTCTCGATCTCCGCTCGCCGATCCTCGTGACGCGAGAGCCACTCGGCATGCCACAGGAACACAGCAACACCACCGGTGATAGCATTGGCGTACTCGCCGCCGAACGGCTCTTCGTCATCCGAAGGTAGGGGGCCGTCCTTCGCGAGTTCTCGCACCCGCACCCACAACTGCCAGAGCGCTTCCAGCTCGGCATCGGTCTGGAGGCGCGCCTTCTCGAGGATGTCGCGACAGCGGACCGGGAGGGTCATGATCAGAATCCGGTCGTCCACCACTCGTCGCTCGGCGGCGCGCCCCGCCTGTGCTCGCTCGACCGCGACGTTGACGATGACCAGCCCGTGCGTTGGATCCTCCCGCACCTCATAGTGCGCAGGGTCGAGCCAGAGGTCGAGTTGCTCCGTCAAGTCGATGAGCGGTTCGCCCGCGGCCCTTCGCCTCTTCCACCACGATCGAACCGTCGCGAAGAAGGACTTCATCTCGGCGCTCTTGAGCATTCGCTCCATCGCGACCTCGCGAAGGTCACGCTTTCGGTGCGCCAAGCCGTGGAACTGTTGTGCGCATTTGGCGAAGTAGTCACCTTGTAAGATGGCGCCAATCCCGAGATGCATCCGCCCCCGCAGCAATTTGCGAATCTCCCAGGCGTAGAGCTCGGGAGCTGAGAGCAGCGCCCGAAGTGGGCCGCTGAAGAGGCTTGGCTGCCGCTTCCCGATATCGATCAGCACCCCCAGCGGCGCAACCGACCGGCTCCGGGCGAGCGCGGCGGTCGCGCCGTCCGTGATGTCCTCGCCCGCGTCGATGCGCTGATAGAAGTACCGTTCCAATGCCATCAGGGCCGTGGCGACAGCAGCCGGAGGGAGTGGCGAGTACCCTTCGGGAAACGTCAGGCCGGCGCTCCAACCGTAGCTACCCGCATCTCCAGCGAAGCTGAGTTCGTTCGTACCATCGTACAGTGCGAGGCGCTGTGGGGGAGCGGCTTTCAGCGCATCTTCCACCTCGGCCTCAGAGCTTCCTTCCTCGAGTGCACGCGCACGCCAGCCGTTACGTTGCCCAGTCTCGTAGTAATTGGATCGCTCAGTGGCGAAGTCGACGAGTCGCGTTACGAGCTCCAGTCCCTCCGCGAAGTTGTCCTGGAGGCACATCAGAAACGGCCCTTGCGTATACAGGGACGGAGACCACCTCTGATCGTCGACGAGGTCGAGTTCTCGCTCCTGCGTCCGTCCGCCGGCCCACTGCTCCTCGGAGGGCGCTTCGATGAGGGTTGCGAGAATCACCTCGCGTGCGACGGACGGGCGCAGTCGATAGAGTTCTCGAATGCTCGGGCCGTCCCACACGACGCGCTGAAACGCGTCATCAACGCGTGCGAGCGGACCGTCAGGCCATGGCCCGCGAATGACGCCTGTTCCGAACATGCCAGGCGCCCGTCCAGCCTTGTCTCCAGGCAACGCCGTTCGAGGAACCCGTTCTGCCGCGACTTTCGCGAAGTCAGCAACCTCATCGGGTCGTTCCGGGGCAGCCCGTAGCGCGCACTCGTAGAATCGTTCACGATTCTTGGCCGATTCGCGACCGCGATCGGCGGTGCGCGAATCAATGGCTCGCCGACCAAGCATGACGGCGAGTTCGGCTGTCTCGTGCCGTCGGATGGTGCCTGGGGGCATGTATTCGAGCCACATCTCGACGATCTTGGCGACCTCGGATGCGGCCACGCGCAGTGCGTCGTCGCGGTGGGCGTGGAGAATCGCGAGGACATCGAGCCAGTACGGCCAGTGGGGACGTCGAAACGCTGCGTGCGCTGCGTCGACGTCCATGCCGGTCGAGCGGGCAACTTCCATCATCTCCTCGTGAGGGACGGTAGCGAACGCCAAGAAGCGCGTGAGGAGGCGACGGAGGAGAGCGCCATCGCCCACAACAAGATCGTGGAAGATGCTCTCCAGCAGTGTTCCCGCGTTCATCGCGAACGCAGGTGCTTCCAGAAGGAGGTCTCGAACGATGGCCATCTCGTCGTTGTCGAAGGACGACATCAGTGTCTTCCACTTGACGACCCCGTTCTCACGCTCGAGCAAGTGAATTCCCAGGAGACGAATCGCTCGATGCCACAGTGGTGATTCGTGTCGCCCTCGCAGAAATGCCGCGAGATTGGCGTGCTGGTTCAGCAAGATCCGAAGTCGTGCCCAATCGCCATAGAGATCGTGCGCGAACGCGAGTCGATCGCCCGCGACTTCCACAAGGAGTTTGTCCGCGACCAGCGACTGCGCGGATCCCAGTGTACCGGCGTCAAGGGTGTCCACGGAGATCGAGGCAGCGAGTTGATCGGCCTGTGCCTGAGCAAGGCCGCGTGCGAACTGTCCGCGTGCCAGCCGATCTGATCCTCGATCGACCTCCGCGCTCCAGAACCAATCGGCGACGCTAGACTCGCCGACCCACACCGAGGCATCGATCTCCGTGCCGCGTTCGAGGCGTCGAACGACGAGATCGAGCACCTTCAAGTTCGTGAGGAGCGGACCGACGCGAGGCTGGAGAAGCAGACGTCCGAGCGCCGGGACAGCATCTCGTACGGGTTGAAGCTCTGATGTCCTCAATGCCGCAGCTTCTTGGCTGTGCCAGTCAGCCACTGCTGATCCGGCACGCTGAAACGCTTCGAGTACGCGAGGCCACTCTTGCGATTGGCAGATTGCAAGAACCCGCCATCGAGTCGACTGGGCCTCGCCGCTCACCATTCGAAGCAACGACGCCACAGCGCGAAATGCATGCTCGCTGTAGAGGCGATCGACGCCGTCGAGGACGAGCAGAGGCTCGCGGCTGGTCACCTTCTCGAGTAACTCGGCGAGCGGATACCGAAGCTGGAGCGACGCCTCGAATGCGCCGAGATCCGCCGCGCGGTCGAGCGACGAGGCGTCAATCCACAGCGTCCGGTCGACGTTCGTGCGATGCTCAAAGACCGATTTCGCAAGGCCAGACTTCCCGATTCCCGAGGAACCAAGCAGCGCGACGTGGGAATCGGCGGAGAGTGCGTCCGCGACCGCTTTCATCTGAGCGACCCGGGGGAGGTGCACACCGCCGATCGAATCTCGAACGAGAGCCACTTCGCGCGCTGAGCGAGCATCGAGGGTCACCCAGTCGCCGGAATGATCGGGGTAATCGGCGAGCAACACGCGTGCACGTAGTCGCTCGATCAGCTCGCTCAGCGTTAGGCTTCCGGCGCGGGGACGCAGCTCGGCCGCAAGATCGCGGAGGGCGCTCCACAGGCCCTCGGCATCGGCCGCCGTGTGGCTTCTCACCGCCCGACGACACAATTCGAGGGCGGTGTTGTGCGACTCGGAAGCGACGGACCCGAAGTCCCGCTGTACAAACCGGAGTCGCTGGAGGAAACGAGCCGTATCTACTTCCGTCGTCACGCGGCCAAGTGCGACGGGACAAGCAAAGCTTGCGAACAACGCGCGCTCGTCTTCATTCGCCCAGTTCGGCGTGGCGAGGCGTTCAGGAAAGAGGGCGGCGTCGTTCACGCGCACTTTTTCGCCAAGGCCAGACACCGAGCGCCCTGCTGCACCGGATAGCGGGCCGGTCACCAGCCCGATGAAGTCACGAGAAGCGTCGAAGGCTGCCGAGCCGATATGGAGCCATTGCTCCCAAGCTGCCGCCACGAAATCGGAGGGTGCGGACGTAGCCGTGAACTGCGCGTTGCTCTTCACCGAGAGCGCGAAGCGGTGGCGGGACGGCCCGATGGCGGTGGTCACGAGGACATCGTCGAGAAACCACCCGTCGGGACGGGTTTGGAACTCGAGTCGAACGGGAACGCCATGCTCTGGGCCGAAGACCGGCTCCGCAACCAACATGCAGGCTAGCAGCCACGCGCATATGTCGTTCTCGAAGACGAACCCGCCGCCCCCGGTACTCCGCGGCGAAGCGACGTTAGTGGCCACGATGCCCCTCGCAGCCCATCTTGTCGTAGATGCTCAAGGGCTTGACGTCGATCGGCGTCCTCGTCATCGCAGTCATGTTGTCTCGTGTGACCTATCGATAGGATCCGCCGGGCTGCAACGCGAGCTCCGAGTAAAGCTGCTCTAACGTCGTCGGCTACGCTGGGCAAGCGCGCTAGCGGCCGCCGACTTTGCTGCGGCTGACGTACGGCCGTCACGCATCACCTGCGAGGCAGCCGACGCGGCGTTCGCGCCGGTGGTCTTGGCCGGCGTGCCGACCTGCGAGAGTGCACTTCCAGCGGCGGTTCTCGACGCTCGGCCGGTAGACGCCGAGTTCAACGTCGACGAAGCGCGTGATGCAGCGCGTGGGCCGGTTGTCTTGGTAGCCATGGTTCTCCTTGGAATTGGTGTCAGCGCCAAAGTAACTCAAAGCTCTGACAATCGTCCGCCGTGGCCGTATGCGGGAGCTTGAACTTGGACTCCGTTTTCAAATATTCTCGAGCACTAGCGGTCTGTTACGCTTCGCAATACGATGCCAGGGCGAGAAAACTAAGGGGGATACGGACCCCGGTTTCGTTTGCATGCTTCCCCGTTGGGGTTCCAAACCCGTGTGGCCGGCGTCCGCTGCCTACCTGGTGGTTGGGCCGCGCGCTCCGGCGTCGATGGTCTTCCCTTGGTGGTGACGCCTGTGCTGCGAACACGCTCGACCGTCCACTGCCCAAGCCCTGGCCCCCCTGCCGGTGACCTGCACGATCGAGCAGGCGGTGGCTTCATCAAGCGGTCAGAGATCGAGATCAGCGGATGCACGTCATCGCCCTGAAACTAAGAGGCGCTTGAAAACTAAGAGGCGCTTGAACTAACTAGAGCCTGCCCGGCAATTGTAGGGGGGCTCGACGGAGGATGTCAGAGGTACCGGCGACGATCTCTTCGCTCACCCGTGCGACTCGAGGAGATCACCCATGCCACCAGCGTCACGCCGGCCAC
>Ga0137459_1000616_pt1 | contig 12333 bp, 17 predicted proteins | sample EasRivERMGT700_2_FD_104908 | JGI IMG/M metagenome (GOLD analysis project Ga0137459, IMG submission 104908) | Soil microbial communities from meander-bound floodplain in the East River, Colorado, USA - East River MetaG ERMGT700_2 | ecosystem: Environmental > Terrestrial > Soil > Floodplain ...
GATACACGTCGCTTCAACAGCTTCTTCGACAAGTACATCCAGGCGACCGGCACCACGCTGAACGGCGTCAGCTTCGACGGCGAGACCGTCGACGGTCCGGCCGAGCTGGCACCGTTCTACCGCATGGTCGACTTCGACGCGGGCATCCAGTTCTGAGCTCGCCGATCCGTGGGGTCGAGCTGCGTCGAGGAGGACTCGATCCACCGTGACGGTCATGCGTTCCGAGCGAGCAGCCAAAGAGCGACACCTCCGTGTGATGGCGGAAGCCATCGCCGGGGTACGAAGCAGGGCTTGCTCGAGTCATGGCGTCAGTGTACATTTCACCACAAGGTTAAGGACCGAATCGGTGGCCTCATGGCTCTCAGGAGTACTCGAGCGTATTCACAAACTCGCCAACAAGGGCAAAGTGCGCCTGACCGTGAAGGCGCTCGCCGAGGTCCGCGGGCTCGGCCTTGGCCTTGGCCTTGGCGTCAGCGACGTCGTCGACATTCTCACGACTCTCTCGACGGCCGACTCCGCCGGCCGTCTTCGATCGTCGGCGTCATCCGAATGGCTCTACGTGTTCAAGCCAACGGCCGCGGAGACCGTGCTCTACGTGAAGGTTGTCCTGCGAGGCGACTGCGTGGTGGTCTCTTTCCACAAGGACGAATCCGATGAGGAATTCAGCTGACAAGAACGTTAGGCCCAAGCCGCCGCACCGGAAGACGGTCGTCCTGCCCGACGATGCTTGCCCCACCTGCGGCACGATGATGAAGGAGACGCGCGGCTCGCTTCATACTCCCGTCAACGGGGAGGATGTCGCCGTGCCGAATGTTCCGCACTTCAAGTGCCCCAAGTGCGGTGAGCAAGTTCTCACCTACACGCAGGCCCGGCGTTTCGAAGAGGACGCTATCGCGCGCTACCGCAAGAAATACGGGCTCCTTTCGGGTGACGAGATCCGAGCTATCCGCAAACACCACAGACTCACACAGGTAGAGCTCGCGCGTCTGCTTCGTCTGGGTCCGAACACCATCTCCCGCTGGGAAGCGGGACGCAACGTCCAAACGGCGGCCCTCGACGTGCTGCTGCGTCTTATCCGCGATCTGCGGGGGAGCCTCGCCTATCTGCGCGATCACGCGGCATAGCGACACAACCTTGCTGTCACCTCACGGTCAGCGTGGTCGAGCCGGCCACGCCAGTGAGCGTGGTCCTGAGTTCCACGACATCGCGCTCGCGGATCCGTCGACGTGGTATCGCGTCCCCGCCGCGTCGTGGGACATCGTGCCCGTGCACCATGCCCAGCCTTCTGGGACAATCGCTCTTTCCCGCGCGTGCATGCCGCGTTCTCGGAGATCCTCGGCACGGAGAAGCTCTGGGTGTCGATGGATCGCGGGGTTTCAAGTTGCCGGCGAAGGGCGACTTCGATCGCGAGACCGCGATCCATTGGGACGCGAAGCCTCGCGAGCGCATCCGGGATCCGGTGCCGTCTCTCCAAGGGATGATCTTCCTCACCGATACCGTCGAGCCGCGTCACCGGCACCACGCCGCGCCGCTGGTGGCGCTGCCGACCACCAGGACGGTGTTCGCCGCGATGGGCGTCATCATCACCTCGGTCTCCGCGGTGATCTACGGCAAGGCGATCTGAGATCCGGTGGAGCTGGTCGGATAGTACTCCGGAAACGCGAGCGCCGCAGGCTCCACCGACGGTGGCGTCCTGTGCACCGCCGGCCACTGACCGCTTCATGCGCTCGCGCGTTCCTCCGCCTCCCAGTCCGGGAACAAGAGTACCGCTGGATGCACTCGGAGGGCCCGCGCCAGCCGCTTGGCCCGCTCTACCCCGAGCACGAGGCGACCGCTCTCGATCCCCGAGATCATGGGCTGGGACAGCCCGGCGCGCTCCGCCAACTCGGCCTGCGTGAGCTCCTGCAGCTCACGCGTGACCCGCACCGCGTCACCCACCGTCAGGTGAGCGTAGGTTCGCGAAGGGTGGAACCGTTCCTTCTTCATCGTCATCTCCTGCGGTAGTCGTGCGCCGTCACCTCAACCACGTAAACCCTGACCGAAGCGGCCTCCAGCCGATAGATGACGCGGTACTGAATGTTGAGGCGCGACGAACGGTGTCCTGCCCACTTTCCCCGGAGCGCCTCGTCATGAAAACCCTTGATGAGCCGGAGGCCCTGTGGTCCGGACACGCGCACGATGTTCAACCAGATGTCGTACTTCTCACGAATCTCACGGGGTGCCTTCGCGAGCGTCTTCGCCGCCGACGCGCTCTCGAAGACCGTCCACATCTCACGAAGGATATATCTCTTATAAGATCTGTCAAGAGGCCCGGAAGCGCTGAACAACACTGGCCTCGCCCTGCCCCGCCTGATCGACGAGCTCGGAGGCGCTCACGGGCTACGGATAAAGACGGTCGATGCGGGTTTCGGCGCGGCGGTCGAGGGGCGCCAGGGTTCTGGGCGTGCGTGTTGCCACCCCGACTCGTGCTGCATGATCCACTGCGTGCTCGCCGGCATTCCACCCATCTGCCAGCCATCGAGCGCCGACTGATCGATCGTCACGTGCGTCATCGCGCCGGCTGCGTCCTGCCAGAACGCCCAGCGCGATCAGTGCTTCATGGCTTTGGCCCAAGCGGCCTTGTCATCGTTCTCATCCAGATCGGCTTGCCCGTTCGATCGATCACCGAAGATAGCGGCATGTTCCCGTTCAACACCGACACTTCCGCAAGCCCATCGGCGAACGGGTGGCTCGACTCGAATACGGCGGGGATGACGAGCTTGCCGGTCTTGTCGATGTAGCCCCGCTTCTTGACGGTCACGTACGCTAATCCCACGCGTCGCGTGGGCGACGCTGTCCTTGAACATGCCGGGCTTCACCCGCTTCGGGGGAACCGTTCCTCGCAGCCGTCTCAGGCGGCGCCACGTGCTCGACATGGAAGCAGCGCCCTCTTTGTGGATACCGGACAGGCTGATGCTGAACTTCTGGCTGACCCACGAGTGCCCTCTCGCCGGAGCAAAGTCAGGGCCAGGAGCGCCCGGCCTTGAGCGCGGCGCGAAGCGCAGCCAGGTCCTCCAGGCTTGCCTGCTGCACCTGCTGCCGGCGCTCCGGCGTGATCTCCAGGCCATAGGCCTCCGCCAGGTCCAGCACAGCATCGCGGGCCTGCACCTCGGCCCGCTGGGCCTGCACCTCGGTCTGCTGGGCCCTCGCCTCGGCCTGCTGGGCCTGCACCTCGGTCTGCTGGGCTCTCGCCTCGATGCCGTCCATCATCCTGGAGAGCCGCTCGATGAGCTCCTCGGAGTTGGGCAGCTCGGCCATGCCGCTGAAGAAACGCAGCCTCCGCCCCACCAGGGCCAGGTCCAGCCCCAGCACCTCCGAGGTCAGCCGCCCCAGCCGCGGGCTCAGCTCCTGGTAACCGGCCCCCGGCCTCGCCAGGCGATATCCGTGGAGCCTGAAGCGTAGCCGATCATAGACGAAGTACTCGTGGACGCCCAGGCGCGCATAGTCCCGCACGTTGTTGACCAGGTCCTTGTCCCGACTGCCCTGGTGCAGCACCTCCAGGAACAGGTCGGGGCCCTTGCCCTCGTCGGCCACCACCCAGGCCATCCGCTCGTCTTCATCTGGATCGGGCTGGGGCACGTCCCGCACCGCCAGCAGGTCCGGGGAGCAAACCGGCTCACCCGGATATACCACCGCCAGCTCATCGGCCACGTAGATCGTCCGGCCGGTACTCCTGAAGTGCAGGGTCAGGGCGTCCAGCGCCGCGCTCTTGGCGCGCTGGTGGGGCCGGCCCTCGGTCATGGCCTGGGTGGGCACATCGAAGGCAGCGAAGAGGTCAGCGAAGAAGCGCTCGCGCTCGATCGCGCTCATGGCTTGCCAGCGCTCCACGGACGGGCCCACCGGGACGGCGGACGGCGGCGGCGGACCGGGACGGACGACGGCGGGGCTCATGGCCGTAGTCTACCTCGCCCCGGGGGGGGGGACCATCCAGTCGCGGCACGCCCTGCCGTCGCGATCAGATGACGGGCCGGGCTGCCACACCGATCGTCGTCGCCGCTGCGCAGTAACCGAGCCTCGACCACCGACGCACAAGCGCGGGTGATGAAGATGGGTGACGGCAGTGTGCCGCCGCCCGCGAATCCGTCAAACGGTTCCTCGACGCTCATGAGGTCGTGCGGGACGCCGCCGTCGTCGATCGATTGCCAGCTGGTACAGCTCCGCGGCCTTGCCCCGCCGGTGGAGCACCTCCATCGGCAGTTCTTGGTCCCAAGGGCGAAGATCCTCGCAGACCTGCGGGATCGCGTCCGTGCGGTCGAGGCCGAGGGCGCGGCGGAGCGCCAGCGCACTGGCCGCCAGGTGTCCAGCCGGCGCGCTGTGCTCGCGCAGTCGTTACCGATGCGACGGCACGTGACAATCTAGTCGACTTGTTCGATGCTCTCGATGGGGTGGATACACGGGCCGCCCAGGGTCGACATGTCGGGAGTGTCGAGGTTCTTCGGCTGGTCCCGGCGGAACGTGCCGGTCACGCGCACCTTCTTGCCTTTGAACCGGACAATCTCCTGAGACGGACGCTTGGTCGAGGCCATCCAGAACACGCCGAGTATCGGCCCCGTCACCGGGCCCGGTTCGCCGGCGAGCACGATCCGCACCGGGACGTCGTCATCGGGGAGCTGGGTCGGCGCCATGTACTGATACATCGAGTACACGCCGACGACGACGACCCGTTCGCCGTCGTGCGACTCGCACTCGGCCAGCGTGGTGCAGACGGGATAGTTGTCCTTCATCGTCTTCACTCCGGGCGAGCACGCCGCGAGGCTCAGGGTCAAGGCGATCGTGGGCACGACGCGCATGATCAGCGATCGAACTCCGCGGTCGTCTCGTATTCCGCGCCGTCCCACGGCTTGTTGTCGGTGACGGGGCCGTCGGTGAGGTTGATGTTTGACATGAGATCGTCGGCGGAGAGCGCGTCCCAGTCATAGACCTTCACGCTGATCACGCCATTCACCGGCGCCAGCGAGCTCATCCCGAGCTTCCACTGGTTCTTCGCAGTCTGGTCGGCGACCGCGAATTCGGTGTAATGACGCACCGCCGGACCGATCCGGTCGCCGTCGCTCCCGAGGAGATCGCGCGCGCCCCCGCCTGACGCAACGGCCGTGGCGACCTCCCGGGAGTCCCCGACCGGCGCGATTCTCCCTCCTCGAACGACCCCTCACCTCCACGCGCACCGAGTCCATAAGCCATACACTCTCCCTTCCTGCGTAATACTACCCCCGGCCGGGCAGAGACCGTCCCTGGTTCTTGATGGAGCGGATCTTTGTCTCGTCACCGGACAGGCTCGCCCGCGTAAGCTCCATGCTGACGCTGCGCGGGGAAGATGCCCTTGGCAATCCGCTGGAAGTAGGTCGCTGGCGTTGGCTCGCCGCCGAGCTGGAGCAGCACCAGCGCGCGCAGGAACAGGTCGGCGTGACGACCGATCGGCTGGCGGTCGTGTTCCCAGCGGGAGAGCGTGCTGGGGTTGCTGCCGAGGGCCTCGGCGAGCTCGCCACCGTCGAGGTCGAGGATCGAGCGAAGGAACCGGACCTCGCCACCGCTGAGCCGGCCCTGCTTGGACACGACCGTACGCGCGGCGAGATCGACGAGCTTGGAGAGGGCCGGGAACGTCATGCCATGCGCGCCGCACGCCGTGCACCGCGCGACCTCGGCGCCGACGATCACCGCGCTCGGCAACGCGTCCCATCGGATGTTCTCGCCGGCGGCGCGCATCGCCGCACTGGTCGCACTTGGTGGGGGTGGGGGGCATGGAGTTACCTCTCGCCGGCCTCGCCGAGCACGTCGCGCGCGCCGCGCAGGTCGGTCTCGGCGGCGAGCCGCCACAGCTCGTCGTCGGGCTGCTTCGGAGCGGCGAGCGACGCGCGGTACTCGGTCACCGCCTTCTTGAGGTAGGCGACGGCGCGGCCGCGCAGGGTGCGGCGCAGCCCGGCGGCGACCACCGGATCGAGCTCGGGCGGCAGCTCGAACAGGAGGCCGAGGGCGAGATCGTGATAGAGGCTGCCGGCGCGGTAGCTCGCCGCGATCTGGGCGAGGTTGTTGTGTTCGGTGATGGCGCGGTACTTCTGGACGGCGTCCTCGGTCGCGTCTTCCTTCTGGCGGATCGAGGTCGACAGCGCCTCGATGATCGGGCGCGGCCGCAGCTTGTGGACCTGCGCGAGCGAGCGCTCGGCGGCGGCAAACGCCGCCGCGACGCCGGGCGGCGTGCCAGGGAGCGGCGTGCCCAGCCGCGGGCCGCGGAGGTCACCGGCGCCGGCGGCCGCGACGACGTCGGCCTGCAGCTCGGCGACGCCCTCGGCGATCGCGACGTCGCTCGGGGCCAGCGCCGAGGCGCGCGCGACCAGATCGAGCGCGTGGCGGCTCTTGCCGGTGCGCGACGCGAGCTGCGCGAGGTGGAGCGCCGCGCGCGCGGCGAGCGACGGCGGGGTGTCGCCCGCGGCGAGCACGTGCTCGAACCCGGCCCGCGCGGCGGCGAGGTCACCGGTCAGCTCGGCGAGCACGGCGTCGCCGAACGCGGGCGACGCGCTGTCGAGCTCGGTGGTGATGCCGCGCGCCGGGTCGGCGGCCGCGCGATCGGGCGCCGAGATCTCGGCCGGCCTGGGCAACGGCCGCGCATCATCCCCGCACCCGGCGAGCCCGGGCAGCGAGAGCCACGCGACCAGGAGCCAGCCGAAAACCGGCGCTGCGCCGGCACCAGAGCGGATCCCGCCGGAAGGTGGGGACTCTGATGCCGGCGCCATCGCCTCGCCCACGTCCTTGATAGCAAACCGGCCGCGGCGAAGCTTCGCGTCCCTGTACCGGGGCGTCACGACCTGGCAAAACGTTGTCACGAGGTTGTCACCCCGGGATCACCGGGCGGATCCGCCGGCCGACCACCGCACCGCTTCACGAGGAATATCGAGCTTGTAGCCCGCCCCGTGGACGGTCACCAGCCAGCGCGGCTTGTCGGGCTCGTCCTCGAGCGCGCGCCGCAGCTTGACCAGGTGGTTATCGACCGTGCGGGTGTTGGGGTAGTCCTCGTAGCCCCAGGCCTCGTCGAGCAGGACGTCGCGGCTGACCACCTCACCCGGCCGCCTCGCGAACACCTTCAGGATGGCGAACGCGCGGCTGGGCAGCTCGATCCGCTTGCCGGCGCGCTGCGCGACCTGGCCGACGAGATCGATCTCGAGGTCGCCGAGCTGGAGGCCGGTCGGCTCGGCGGCCTCGCCATGGGCGCGCCGCAAGACCGACGCGACCCGCGCGAGCAGCTCCATCAGCGAGAACGGCTTGGTGACGTAGTCATCGGCGCCGAGCTCGAGGCCGCGCACGCGATCGAGCTCCGCGCCGCGCGCCGACAGCATGATCACCGGCACGCGGCGCGACGCGCCCCGGCTGGCGCGGATCCGCCGGCACACCTCGAAGCCATCGAGGTCGGGCAGCATGACGTCGAGCACGACGAGATCGTAGCGCCCGCCGATCGCCTTGTCGGCGCCCTCGCCGCCCCGCCCCACGGCGTCGACCTGGTAGCCCTTCGCCGTGAGCGTGTCCTCGAGGCCCAGGCGGATCGAGGGGTCATCCTCGACGACGAGGATCCGCGTCCCCCCACCGGGATTTCCTCGGCCCGCGAGGCGGGGGTGCCCCGCGTTCGATCCATGGCCCTCGGTCACGCGGGCTCCGCTCCCCCGGCCACGCGCGGCAACCGGATGGTGAACATCGCACCTTCGCCCACGGCCGACACGACCTCGACCGTACCGCCGAGCGCCTCGATGTGGCGCTTGACCAGCGCGAGCCCGAGGCCGGTGCCCTCGACGCCCGAGCGATACGCCTCCGGCGCGCGGTAGAACTCGCGGAAGATCCGCGCCTGCTCGGCCGGCGGAATCCCCGGGCCATGATCGCGCACGCCGATCCACGCCGCGCCGGCGTCGGCGTCGACCTGGACCTCGATCGGGTGTGCGGCGCCGCCGTACTTCGCGGCGTTCGCGAGCAGGTTGAGCATCGCGCCGACCACCACGTCGCGATCGACCTCGACCGCTGCGCGCATCGCCTCGGGGGACACCGCGACGGCGAGCAGCTTGCGCCCATCGCTCTCGGGGTCGCGCAGGGTCTCGAACGTGGCCACCGCGTGGCGCGCGAGCTCGGCGATGCCCTGGCGGAGCGCCGCATACCGCCGGGTGCCCTTCTCGATCTGGGCGTAGTCGAGCAGGTTCGCGATCAAGAGCCCGAGCCGCTGGCTCTCCTGCACGATCACGCCGTGATAGCGCGCCATCTTCGCGGCGTCGCCCTGCGCGACGCCCTGCTCGAGCATCTCGGCGAACATCCGGATCGACGTGAGCGGGGTCTTGAGCTCGTGCGATACCGTCGAGACGAAGTCGCTCTTCAGCTGCGCGAGCTCGCGCGCGCGGGCGGCGCCGCGGATCGTCGCGACGAGGCCGAGCCCGAGCGCGATCGCGAGCGCAGAGGTGTACATCACGTGGCGCCGCGAGCGCGCGCGGATCACCTCGTCGAGCGGATCCGGATCGGCGAGCGGGTTGACGATCGCGACGCTGAGGTGCGGCAGCGCGGCGCCGAGCGGGACCTGCTGGATGGTGCGCAGCGCGGCGCCGGGGGACGTGCCGGGCGGCAGGACCAGCGGGCGCGCGTGGACGGCGAGTCCATCGGCCCCGGCGAGGCCGTCCGCGCCGGCGGCGCTGCCGGGGCGACCGGCGACCGCCGCGCCGGCCGCGGCCTCGAGCATCGGCGCGTCGACCGCGAACCCGATCACCCCGCCGTCGGCGCGCCGGCGATAGATCAGCGTGCGGGCGGGCTCGCGTGCCGCCGGCCGGCCGCGCCATGCCGGCGTCGCGGTTCGCATGATCTCGGGGAGGTCGTCGGCGAGCCCGGCGGCGGTGCGCGCCTGCATCCGGAGCTCGAGGATCGCGGCGTCGAGGCGCGCGAGCCGCTGCGCCTCGACGGGCGCGAGGGTGCTCGGCAGCCGCGCCCGGACATGGGCGAGCACGCCGAGCTGGATGACCGGCGCGATCGATCCCACGGCGGAGGCCCCCCGCCCCGCCGGCAACGCCGTCGGGGTCCCCGCCCCCCGCGATTTCGCGTCGCTCATGGCATAGGTGCCGGCGAGCACGTCGTCCGCGACGTCGAGCAGCGCATCCGCGATGGCAGCGGGTCCCGCCGCCTCGGCGCGCAGGGTCGCCACGACCAGCCGCACCGGGACCCCCTCGAAGTTGCGGTCGCCGAACCGGCGCTCGAGCTCGGCGAGCGCCTCGCGCGCGCGGCCATCCTCGAGCCGGCCGAGCACGCGCGCCAGCCCGAGCAGCGCCACCGGCCCGGTGTCGGCGAACGCGGCGAGCGCGGTGTACTGCCGCCTGGCCTCGAGCCAGCTCGCCCCGGCCTCGGCGCGCTGCGCCGCGGACAGCCGCGTGATGCGAGCTTGCCGGGTCGACAGCTCGTGCACGCAGTCCTCGAGGCGGCCGCCCGTGCAGCCCGCGCCGCGCTCGAGGCCGCCGCCGCCGAGCTCGGCCGTGGGTGGAGCATGGTGAGGCACCCGCAGGTGCTGTTCGGGGTCGATCCAGAACCAGTAGCGCGCGAGCGGCGCCGCCACCGCACGGGCGCCGTCCGCCACCGCACGCTCGGTGGCATCGAGCGCGTCGTCGACCGCGTGCGAGATCCGGCTCGCGATGCCGAGCGCGGCCCGGCGCTGGCGCTCGTTCTGCGCCGAGACCGCGCCGCGCTCGTCGCGATACGATACAGCGCCCAGGTAGGCGATGCCGCCCGCCGGCACGACGAGCGCCACGATCGTCAGCCCGTAGATCCACGCGCGGCGCGATCTCACCACCGCGAGCATACCGCGTTGCGGCGCAGGCGACGGATCGCTATGGTCCGGGCCAGCCATGTCGCGCGCGCTGATCGTCGTGCCCACCTACAACGAGCACGGCAACGTCCAGGAGATCGCGGAGCGCTTGCTCGCCGCGCTGCCCGGCGCCGAGCTGCTGTTCGTCGACGACAACTCGCCGGACGGCACCGGGGCGCTGCTCGACGAGCTCGCCGCCGCCCAGCCCCGCATCCACGTGATGCACCGCGCCGGCAAGCTCGGCCTGGGTTCCGCCTACATCGAGGGCTTCGCCTGGGGCCTCGCGCGCGGCTTTGCCTACCTGTTCCAGATGGACGCCGACGGCAGCCACGATCCGAAGTATCTCCCGCAGATGCTCGCGCTGGCCGAGGACGGCGCCGACGTGGTCATCGGATCGCGCTACGTCCCGGGCGGCGGGACCGAGAACTGGGGGATCGGCCGCAAGCTGCTGTCGCGCGGCGGCGGCCTCTATGCGCGCACGGTCCTCGGCGTCGACATCCGGGATGTCACCGCCGGCTTCCTCTGCTGGCGGAGGACCGCCCTCGAGGCGATCGACCTCTCGACCATCACCTCGAACGGCTACAGTTTTCAGATCGAGATGAAGTACCGCTCGGTGAAACACCACCTGCGCATGGTCGAGACCCCGATCATGTTCATCGACCGACGTGTAGGTCAGTCGAAGATGTCGCGCGCGATCTTCATGGAAGCGCTGCTCAAAGTGTGGGGATTGCGCTTCGGGCGACCGAGCGGTCGTTAGATCCCATGTTTGTGACGCAAACACGGTCGCTGACTGGCGCACGGCCATGACGATTTGGTACCGTCGATCGCGTCGTAGATGGTGATCCTGAAGCTTCGTATCCGGACCGCAGAGGAGTGGCGAGAGCTCGCTCCGAGCGACTCGGCCACCGATCCTGTCTTCGTGCCGACCACCGATGAGCTCGAGCCGCAGCAGCCGGTGATCATCGAGGTCTCGTCGCAGCTCCTGCCCAACAAGGTGCTGGTGCGCGGCACCGTGCAGAGCTGGCGTCCGGCGCTGCCCCGGATGCGCGTCCGCGCCGGGGCGACGATCGATCTCGCCCCCGACGAGCAGATCAAGCTGACCTTCCTCCACGACGTGTTCTCCGGCAAGCGCACCGACGTGCAGCGACGGCGCCACCACCGCTTGCCGGTGTCGGTCTCGGTGCGGTACCGGCTCGCGAACAGCTCGAGCTACGTCGACTCGGCGATCAGCGAGATCGGCGTGGGTGGCGCGCTGCTCACCACGCTGGAGCCCCTGCCGATCGAGACCGAGCTGACGCTGGAGGTCACGCCGCCGGGCGCCGCCGCGCCGATCGCGATCGCCGGACGCGTCTCGTACCACGTGCCGTCGGGTGGCACCGGGCTGCGCTTCGTCAGCCGCGACGGTGACGGCGATCGGCGGCTCCGCGAGCTGATCCGCCGGCTGCGCGCGTCGTGAAGCGGCCGGCGAGCCGTGCCCACCCGGCGAGGGTGTTCGCCACCTTGCGCGCCTCCGATGCAGTCGCCGCGGCGCTCGCGCTCCACGGCATCACCGATCAGGTGCGCGCCGGCCGGGTGTTGACCGAATGGAGCGATCTGGTCGGTCCGAAGATCGCTCAGCGCACGCGGCCCGAGGGCGTCACCGATCGCTTGCTGTGGGTCGAGGTCGCGACCAGTGCGTGGATGCACGAGCTGAACCTGATGCGTCCGCTGCTGCTCAAGGGCCTGCTCGATCGGCTCGGCGAGCCCCACTTGTTCGACGACCTCAGGTTCCGCCTGACCGGCCGCCACCGCCGCGAGCCGGTGGCGCTGCGCGCGGCCCGCAGGCCTGCTCCTCCGCCGCGCCCGATGCCGCCGCCCGCGACCGGCGCCGCCCGTGATCGCATCGTGCGGGAGACCGGCGCGGTCGACGACCAGGAGCTCCGCGAGCTGATCGCCCGGGTCCGGATCGCCCACGATCGCTAGGCGCTGCGGGGCCCGGCTACTGCGAGGCGCCCGCGAGCGCCGAGCCGCCGACGGTGAGCAGCGCGGCGAGATCCTCGTCGTTGAACCGCAGCATGCCGCCCAGGAAATAGTCGCGGCCGAACCGGAGGGTATCGAACTGGATCGGCACGTCGGAGCTGCCCTTGACGATCTGCAGCGCATCGGGGCTGTTGAGCATCTCGTCGACGCCGCCGAGCACGTAGAGGTGGCGGAACAGCTCGAACGCCGCCGTCAGCTTGACCCGCGGGAGCTGGTCGAACGAGGCGTCGAACGCGTCGATGGAGAACCGCAGCCCGCGATCGAACCAGCGGAGATCGGCGTCCGCGCCGAGCCCGCCGGTCGACTCCTTGATGCCGTAGCGCAGCGTCAGCCACGAGAACCGCTTGGCGAACTGGAACGTGAACCGCGTCTTGTCCTCGATCACCGTCTTGCGGACCCAGTGGTTCGGATCGACCGTCGGATCGAACGTCAGCGTGACGTCGGGGTACGCGCCGCGCGGGCCC
>Ga0137459_1000617_pt1 | contig 12323 bp, 9 predicted proteins | sample EasRivERMGT700_2_FD_104908 | JGI IMG/M metagenome (GOLD analysis project Ga0137459, IMG submission 104908) | Soil microbial communities from meander-bound floodplain in the East River, Colorado, USA - East River MetaG ERMGT700_2 | ecosystem: Environmental > Terrestrial > Soil > Floodplain ...
CCAGATCTGGTAGCTCCACGAGCCTCTCTCGGCGGAAGAGCCGGATGGTGGAAATCTCCTTGTCCGGATCTGGCGAGGGCCTAACCGGCGCGCATGCTGTGCGCGCCGGCGGCTACTCTACGACCCAGCCCCGCGTCGCCAGCGCGCGTGTGGGCGTTCTCCCGCACGCCCGCAATGGCACGAACCGGGCCCACGCGCTGTCGCATGGCAACCAGTCAGAACCACCGCGGCGAAGCACGATCACGATCAGGGTCACAGCAGATCGTGGCAAACCGCAGGCATCAGGCCCGCGGCGGTCCCGGCGCACCCCCCCATCGCCGCCATGTGACACACTCGAGCGACCGCATGCACGACCGTCGAAGCTCTGGGGCGATCACGGCGATCACGATGGCGACCATCGCCTCCTGCGCCACGCCCCGCGAGCCGCCGATGCACGTCCAGGTGCCGAGCGTGGCGTTCACCGGCGACGCCGACGCGATCACGGTGAGCTGGATCGGCCACGCCACGCTGCTGGTCGGGATCCGCGGCCACTGGTTCCTGACCGATCCGATGTTCAGCGAGCGCCTCGCCGGGGTGCAGCCGCGCCTCGTCAAGGCCGCGATGGCGCCGTCGGACCTGCCGCCGCTCGACGCCATCGTGATGTCGCACGCGCACTTCGATCACCTGGATCTGCCGTCACTGCGCCGGCTCGCCGGCGTGCCGCTGCTGGTGCCGCCCGGCATGCCGGCGTTCTTGCCCGCCGATCTGCCGCAGCACCCGGTGGTCGCGCTCGACACGTGGAAGACCTGGACCCGCGGCGACGTGCAGATCACCGCGGTTCCGGCGTCGCACGGCGACGGCCGCTACCTGCTCGATCGCTGGCACACGCGGAGCCACACCGGCTGGATCATCCAGGTCGGCGATCGCACCGTCTACTTCGCCGGCGACACCGGCTACCTCGCGGCCCAGGCGCGCGAGCTCGGCGAGCGCTACCACATCGACGTCGCCCTGATCCCCGTCGGACCCGCCGGACGCGCGGCCTGGGTCGAGCGGCTGCGCGCCGACGTCCACGCCACCCCCGACGCCGCGCTCGAGCTGTTCCACGACACCGGGGCGCAGTGGATGGTGCCGATCCACTTCGGCACGTTCTTCGCGCCCGCCGACCGCGAGCGTCCGCTGGTCGAGGCGGCCGTGGCGCGCCACCACCTCGAGCGCCGGGTCCGGGTGCTCGCGACCGGCGAGACCACGACGTTCGCGTACTGACGCGCTCACCGGCGGGCGCCGGACGCCGCACGGCTCACGATGGCCTCGTCACAGGTAGAAGTGCTTGTGGAACCACACGAAGCCCGCATTGGTGACGCAGGCATCGATGACCACGAGCTCGCGTGGAAAGTAATCCGCCGGCAGGCTGAGCCGCGGACGCGTCGGCTTGTTCCGCGCGCTCCGGGTGTCGAACTCGATCTCGTCCTGCAGGAACAGCTTGAGCACGCAGCTCCGCGCGTCGAGATCCGCGATCAGCTGCTCGAAGCAAAACGCGCCGCCGTCGCCGCCGAACGCCTCGGCGAGCTCGGCGAGCTCCTCGGGCGACACCAGGAACCCGAGCTGCGTCAGCAGCTCGAGGCCGCGCTGCGTGTCGGGCGCATCGAGCAGGTGCTCGGGCGCGGACAGCTCGGTATCGATCAGGCCGTACTTCGCGAGCGCGCCCTCGAGCATCTCGGGCGGCTGCCAGCGCGCATCGAACGGCACGTACGTCCAGGCCAGCCCGCGCACGGCACCCTCGATCGATGCGAGCGACGCGAGCGCGACCCGGCGGCCGATCAGCGCCGGTAACGGCCGATACCGCAGCTCGCGCGCGATCCGTAGCAGTCTGGGATCGGTCATCACAGCCGGGCACCCTCGCCGCCGCGCGTGCGGCCCTCGAAGGTCCCTCCGAAGCCCCGGCGCGCAATCCGGCGAGGCCAATCGCCCCGGTCTCGAGCACCTCCCCCTGCCGTCACGTCGTTGATTGTACGCGCGCGCGCCACCAGGTCACCTGTTTTGACGGCACTGAACGATTCCATCCGGCCCCGCGTGTCGGGTTGAATACGTGCGTACGCATCCAATCCGGCCTTCATTCTGTGACGCAGCTTACCCTGGCCATTCCCTTTGTTCCGCATCGTTCTTGCTCGTCAGTCGGTCCATGGACGCCTACGAGCCACCGGTTGTTTCGTGGACGCGCGAGATTGCGGTCGATCGGAGCTGACATCTTCCCCGAACCGGCCGATCCTGCGCATCATGGGGGAATGCTCGAAGTTCGTGAGCACGGGTAGGTTGCGCCTGCGCCGTCGCCGGCGTGCGCGATCGAAGGCCTCGTGACACGCGTCGTGCACCCCGCCCGGCGACGGCACAAACCGCACCTGCGAAAGGCAGACTGACGATGGCACTCAGCGCCATGGACGATAACGGCCACCCGGTCGACTGGTGGGTCATGTACAAGGTGGCCGGCAAGTCCACCACGAGCACCGGTGCCAGGGGGCCCAAGCTCGGCGGCAACAAGGTCACCGGGGTCGAATACATCTACTTCGACGCCAACGCGCCGAGCACCGGCAAGCTCGTCCTGTCCTCCAACACCGTCGATCTGGGCGGGGCGCTGCCGAGCACGCTGCAGCAGATCTACGCCGCGGCGAACAAGGAGCTCGGCTGGTTCTTCTACAACGACGAGAACCCGATCAACGGCAAGGTGAACGGCGACCGCGGCCACGCCAAGGGCGTCCTCGCGTTCGATCTGTCCACCAACACGGCGTTCTGGCTCATCCAGTCGACACCGAAGTTCGCGCCCAAGGGCAAGTACGTATTCCCCAGGACCGGGACGTCGAACGCCCAGACGTTCCTGTGCATCACGCTCGAGAGCGCCGATGTCGCGCAGTCGATCGCGAAGCAGATGTACGTCGCGCAGCAGCCCAACGTGTATCTCGCCTCCGACATCCCGGCCAGCCTCGCCGGCGCGCCGAACGACGCGCGCGTGAAGCTGATGCAAGATCAGGTGGCCAGCGGCAACACGCCGGTGCACGTGGTGATCCCGTTCAACTCCAAGGGCGGCATGAAGTTCATGTCGATCGCCAAGAACAAGACCTGGGGCCTCGACTTCTACAACGACCTCGTGGGGCCGACGCTGCACGAGAACCTCGACGTCGAGACCTGGGAGCACGATCCGGTGCCGCCCTCCGCCGACAGCGACAAGCAGCACACCGTCGTGGACATGAAGGCCGTCAACCTCCAGGCGCTCGGGATCGACCTGGCGTGGCCCGAGGCAGACGACCACGCCAAGCTGGCCATCTCCGCGAAGAGCGAGGAGCTCCACTACATCTGCATCGGCGATCTCAACTACACCATCGCGCAGCGCAAGCGCGGCGGCGGCACGGTGGCATTCCAGTGCGAGCCGCTGTGGGCCAGCATCTCCTCGATCCTCGAGGGCGTCTCGAAGTTCCCGGACACCACACCGGGGACGTCGTCATCGAAGACCGCGCCAAAGACGAAGGCGAAGACGAAGACGAAGACGACGACGACGAAGGCAACGACAAAGCCGAAGACCACGACGGCGAAGAAGCCGACGTCCGGCGGCAAGGCTGCGGCGACGGCCACGAAGCACACGGCCGCCGGGCACACGGCCGCCAGGACCGCGCGACGCGCCGGCACGACCCGCAAGACGTCCGCCGCCGGAACCCCCACGACCCGGAGGACCCAGCCATGAACGAGCGATCCACCGCGGGCTCCGGATCGGCGCGAACCCGGCACACCGACGTCGAGCACACGGTCGCCGCCGCGCCCCCCACCACCATCTCCACGGTCCTGCCGCCGGTGGACTGGGCCGCGCTCGGCCGCACCGCTCCCGAGCGGATCCCGCTGGGCGCGCGCCGGCCCGACGACCCGCTACCGAGCGCCGACATCGTGGTCGTCACCTGGACCAGCGCCGAGTGGTTCGCGCTCGATCGCGTGTTCCTGAACAGCGCCGAGGCCGGCGACTACGCCAAGGACTACGCGTGGAAGAAGGCGTGGTTGCCGTACACCCGCGGCGCGGCGGGCTACACCGCCGATCCGAAGTCGGGGCAGCTCTGGGGATCGTTCCAGCTCGTCCGCATCACCGACCGCTCGGGCCGGCCGTGGCGCGTGCTGGTGTTCAAGTCGAGCTCGCACCTGGCGCACCCGCCATGGGTCGACGGGCTCGCGGCCATGCTGCGCTGCCTGCTCGAGGACACCGGCGCCGATCGGATCTACACCATCGGCACGGCGGGCGGCGCGCGGAAGAGTCAGCGCCTGGGCGACAGCGTGGTCACCAACGCCGCGATGCTCGATCTCGAGCGGCCGCAGAACACCGGCGATCCGGATAACGGCCAGATGTACCGTTGCCCGACCTGGTTCCCGGACACGACGCTGCTCGGAGACGTCGAGAGCAAGCTGCTGTTCAAGCTGAACCGGGTCGTCACGCAGCAGGCGCTGACCGAGCTGTTCGCCCAGCTAAAGGCCAAGCACCCCGATGATCCCGGCATCGCCGCCCTCAAGCTCGACGACCTGCTGGACGACGCGCTGCGCCCCGCGGCGCTGGACAGGCCCAAGGTCGAGGCGCTCCGGGACGTGCCGCTCTTGACCACCGACTTCTATTACATCGCGGCGGGCAACAGCGCGGATGCGTACTCGTTCCTGGAGATGGACGACGCGATCATCGCGCGCGAGGCCAACCAGCTCGGCCGGCGGTTCGCCTGCGTGCGCAACATCTCCGATCCCGTGGTGCGGTCGCGCACCGACGACGGCAAGCTGATCTCCGACGCCGTGCGCGCAGACTGGTCCGGGCTCATCTATACCAGCTTCGGCCTGTTCACCAGCTACAACGGCGCCCTGGCCACCTGGGCCACGATCGCGGGAGACGGCAGCGCGGACTACGATCCGGCGCGCGGCAACGACCGCTCCGCGGCCGACGATCCGCTCGAGGTCAAGCTCGCGTTCCAGGTCCGCGCGTGCGGCAGCTGTGACTTCTTCTGGCCGCGCAAGAAGAACCAGCAGCCGTATGGCCCGTACACCGCGTTCGACTTCGACGTCAACGTCCCCTATGCCGCCGCGCCGGGCACGGGCGCCGCCCCCCAGCGCTGGGTCACCGGCCGCACGCGCCCGCCGGCGTTCCCCAACGGCGAGGTGATCGACGGCTGTCGCAAGGCGCCGATCATGACGATCGGCATCAACCCGAACATGACCGCGTTCTCGCCGGGCCAGACCGGCGCGGCGTGGGCCTATCCAGATTTCTCGTCGGACGCCGCGACCGACGCGTGGACCAAGTACGCGTGGTACTACCGCTATCGCACGGTCTACCAGGAGCGACTCACGCTCGACTTCGTGACGCAGTTCGTGCTGCCCGACGGCCGGATCTTCGCGCCGCGCGGCGGTCACGTCGTGTCGGCCACGCGGCCCAGCGACAGCCCGGCGTGGAGCGTGACCGTGCGCTACGACGGCGACGCCGCCGACACGAAGGTCGAGCTGCCCGGCACGGCGGGCGACTTCCCGTACATGCTGCTGTTCGACGCCTACCCGCCCAGCAACATGTTCTCGGCGGGCGACGTCCTCGCCGGCAAGCTCGCCGTGCCGCCCGGCATCCAGGTCGAGGTGATGCAGCAGCAGCAGGGCTATTACATGCAGTTCGTGCCCGTGCTGCAGCAGCTCCAGGACACGCTGCGCAAGGCCGGCCACGCGACCGCCGAGCTCCGCATCGGGGAGGACGTCGCGCAGCTCGACATGGTGGCGTGCGCGTCGCCGCACTGGAACACCCACTTCCTCGGCGGCACCGATCAGAGCATCGCGACCATCGTCGACAACTGCGTCTCGGAGCACGCCTGGGCCATCAAGCAGATGGTGCAGACGCGCCCGGCGATCCTCTACATCGTGAGCCAGTCGAGCTGGAACATGTTCCACGCCTCGTTCGGCGCGCACGTCAAGCGCGACCCGCCGATCTCGGCGCAGCCGGCGGACAAGGACTTCACGCTGCTGCGCGAGACGACCGACCCCGCGCACCCGGCGTACATCGACTTCGACGTCACGATCGACGGCCAGCGCTACCAGCACCGCACGCGGCTCGTGATCACGCCGCACTTCTCCTACAACACCAACTTCCTGCCGCAGTTTCACCTCAGCCAGTCCGCCTGGAAGCAGCTGCAAGGCGAGCAGCCCGCGTGCGTCGCCGCGATGACCCCGGCCAACGGCTTCACGGTGGTCCTGCCGTCGCCCAGCTATCCGGATGACTACGTCGTCGTGCAGCTGTCCGCCGTTCCGGCGCAGGCGCAGGCGCAGCTCGTCATGCTGCAGCAGCAGTTCGCCGCCGCGTGGCCGATCCTCGCGCCCGGGCACTACGATCCGCACGCGATGATGGCCTCGGTGCTCGACGCGATGTACGCGAGCGGCGAGCTGGCGTGGAAGGACAAGGGCGACGGCAGCGGCTACCTCGCGCGCACGGAGGGCAGCTGCAAGTTCTGCGTGAATCGCCACTGGCAATTTCCCGGCGAGTGCCGGTATGGCAAGACGCAGGAGCCCTCCCCGCCCGCCGGCTTCCTGGAGCAGGTTGCCGCGCAGATCGTCGCCACCGGCAAGCCGGTCAGCCCGTGCAAGCCCGCCGGCTTCGCGCTCGCGGGCACGCCGCTGTTCCTCGAGGAGCTCCCATGACCGGTGCTTCGCAGCTCGTCCCTCCCGACGCGGTCCGCGTGTGGCGCGGGTTTCGCCTGCCCGAGCTCGATGTCGGGCAGTTCTACAGCAAGCTGGGCACGGTGTTCGTGCCCGCCACCGTGCTGATGCAGATCGACGCCGGCCTGCACTCCTATACGCCGGCGGTGCCGGCCGGGCTCCCCGGCAAGCCCGCCACGGTGCCGGACGAGACCGCGATCCTGTTCTGGGAGTCGCAGGCGACGTACTGGAATGGCTTCACGCGGCTCGCGGTGCGGACGTACACGCTGACGCACAATGGCGTGTACGTCACGCAGAACAACCAGAGCCGCGCCGACTTTCCGGTGGGGTTCGCAGGCGCGCTCACCGCCGACCAGCCGGTGTACCTGTTCGAGAAGCCGGCGGACTGGATGCACGGCGCGATCGCGCACCTGGTCGCGGCACGCCCGGCCGCGCTCGAGCCGGCGGCGTTCTTCGCGACCGTCGCCAAGGTGCTCGCGACCATCCGCGGCACCGTGCCGCTCGACGGCGCCATCGCCTGCGTGGGCAACGACTACCTCGTGTACTGGGAGCTGGGGCCGATCGCGCCGGGCGCCAGGCTAGGCCCGTCCGGCATCCCGCTCCTCCAGGCCGCGCTGTCCGACTGGAAGCAGAGCTTCACCGCCGCGCCGACGTTCCTGCCGATCGGGATGTGGGACACGTGGTCGGGCATGGACGTGCGCGCCGGCAGCAGCTTCAACATGCAGTTCAAGCGGCAGAGCGAGCGATGACCGGCAAGGCGAGGTCCGCTGCGAAGCCGTATCCCGTGCTGCCGAGCTCGGTGTACGTGTGGCGTGGCTTCAAGTCCGCGACCCAGACCTACGCGCAGTTCGCGCAGTTCCTGGGCAGCGTGTTCGTGCCCGCGTGCGCGCTCCTGCAGCCGGCCGTGGGGCTGCGCGCGTACCTGCCGACGATGGTGCCGCAGGACGGCAAGCCGGCGGCGCTGCCCGACCAGACGGCGCTGATGTTCTGGGCCACGCCGGCCGCGCACGATCTCGCCAACCAGGCGATCGCGGTGCGCATCTACCAGAACCTGCACGGCGACGCGTACGACATGGCGAGGAGCCACACGCCGGAGGTGCCGGTGTCGATCGCCGCCGCGGCCGGCACGCTCACCGCCGAGCAGCCGTACTTCCTGCTCGATCAGCCGGCCGACTGGATGCTCGGCGCCGCGCAGCACCTGGTGGGCGCCCGCCGCGCCGCGCTGCCGGCCGCCGACTTCCTGGCGCAGGCGTACGCGTGGGCCGCCGCGTTCCGGGCCAGGCCGCCCGCGGGCGTGGACGGCGCGCTGGTATGCTGCGGCAATGACTACGCGGTGGCGTGGGTGCACGGTCCGCGGCGCAGCCCCAAGCTGGACGCCGCGCTCGACGGCCTGGCGGCGCTCACGGTGCCGGCGTTGCGGGCGGCGCCGCGCGCGCTGGACCTGCCGGCCGGCCTGTGGAGCGCCTGGCCCGGGCTCGATCTGACCCAGGACACCTGCCTCAATATCCAGCTCGCGCGTCCGCCCGTGGCGCGCCCCACGCCCGGCAAGCCCGGCAAACCGGTCAAGCGATGAACCCCATCGAGCACTTCGAGGTCCCCCACCTCGCGCTGTGGAAGTCGTGCGTCGCGGAGGTGCTGGCGAAGGCCGCCGGCGGGCACGTGGACCACGCGGCCGGCATCGCCTCGACGCATCCGATGATGCAGGCCACCGATCGGTACTGCCGCGCGATGCAGGACAACCGGCCGATCGAGAAGCCGCCCGCGCACAGCGACGACGAGATCGCGGTGCACGCGTACCTGTCGTCGCTGCACCACCGCAAGGCGCACGCGCGGATCGACGGCGACGCGCAGCGCGAGGCCGATCTCGAGCAGCAGACCCAGGAATACAAGTTCGGCAATCCGCTGTGGCAGCAGATGTTCGTCCAGTACTTCGAGTACTACTGGCAATATCCGTATCACGAGGGCCGGCAGCCGCAGTACCGCTCGTGGCAGGCCGACGACGGCGGCAAGGGAGATCTGCAGTACGGCGTGATCACGTGGCAGCTGCCCGCGCGCGCCCGCGTCGTGATCGTCGGCGATATCGGCACGGGCACGGACGTCGCCGCGGCGGTGCTGGTGGCCGCGCTGAAGCTGTCGCCCCACGCCATCCTGCACGTCGGCGACGTCTACTACTCGGGCACCGAGTTCGAGACCACGCACCGGCTGGTCGGCCTGGTCCGCTCGGTGCTCCACAGCGAGCACGCGCGCGTGCCGTTCTTCACCGTGCCGGGCAACCACGAGTACTTCACCGGCGCCATTGCCTACCTGCGCGCGCTCGATTCCGGACGGCTCGTGGCCCTGCCCAGCCAGCGGCAAGCCGCCAGCTACTTCTGCCTGCGCACCGAGGACAACGGCTGGCAGTTCCTGGGCCTCGACACCGGCTATCACGGCCACTACATGAACGTGCCGGCGGCCGCGCAGCAGGCGGCGCTCGATGAGCTACACCTCGGCAAGGTCGGCACGCCGGCGAGCAGCTCCGATCCGCACTGGCCCACGGGCCGCAATCCCTACTTCCGCAAGGCCACGGGCGGCGACCTGCCGGTGCAGGATCCGACCGCGCCGGTCGACCAGGTGACGCTGCGCCCCGACGAGCTGACCTGGCACCTCGACAAGCTGACGAGCTTCCCGGGGCGCTCGATCCTGCTGTCGCATCATCAGCTGTACTCGGCGCTCGACGTGTGCGGTGTGGCGCAGCGCCAGATCACCGGCGCGGACGGCAAGCCCGCGCCCGATCCGGCGGACTTCGGCCGCGCGTGGATCAACACCGGATTGTGGCGCCAGCTCGGTCCCACGTTCGGCGATCGGGTGGCGGCGTGGATCTGGGGTCACGAGCACAACCTCGAGATCTTCCAGGATCACTACCGTCCTGCCGACTGGCCCGCCGGCACCGCCGAGGCCGCCGAGATCTTCAAGACCTTGCCCAAGGGCCGCTGCGCGGGGCACAGCGCGATCCCCGTCGCCGAGAGCGAGGGGCCGTACGTGCAGAACTACCCGGTGCCGCTGGTGCGGCCGGACCTGACGCTCGACCTCACGAACGGCTGGTACAACCACGGCTTCCAGCTGCTCGAGCTGGCGGGCGCCGGGCAACCGGCGCGCCTGAGCTACTTCCAGGTGGCGGAGGCGGATCCGACGCCCTTGCCGATCTACGTCGAGCAGGTGATGTGAGCGCGCAGCGACAACCCAGCGAACCGAAAGGACCGACGTGACCAGCATCTATTCCATCACGCCTGCCGCCGGCGGCGTCGCCCTCGCCCCGGTGTGGACGCAGGCCAAGACCGGGCTCGCGGCCGGGTACACCGCGATGGTCCCCGTGCAGGTGGGCGCGACGACCGCGCTGTTCGCGTACAACAAGGCCACGCAGCAGACCGACGTGTACACGCTCACCGGCGCGGCGCCGTGGGTCGAGCTCGCGGCGACGAAGCCGGAGCTGTCCGGCCCGGCGTGGGACAGCCTCGGCACGTTCGTGCTCGGCAACGAGCCCTACCTGATGACCTACGAGCGCGAGCACGGCACGTTCGGGTTCTTCCGCGTCGCGTCGGATCTCTCGGTCGGGGCGCCGTACAGCTTCGTGCTGCCGCGCAACACGCCCACGCGCGGGTTCACGACGGTCGCGGCGTATCCCTCGCTGGGCCAGCTCACGATCACCGGCTACGACTTCGACACCGGCGTCGTCGCCAACTTCAGCCTGGCCGTGACGCCGGCGTCGATCGGGAACGCGCCGCCCTTGCTCGCGCAGAACGTCTGGTACCACCAGTGGGCCAAGGGCTGGACGCACTTCGCGTTCTTCCAGCTCGGCGGCGCCAACTTCTTCTTCAAGATCAACACGGCAAAGCTGAACGTCAACATCGACCACATGCAGGACACCCCGGCGCTGGGCTCGGTGGAGGTCGGCAGCTACCTGCAGGCGCAGCTGCCCGACGCGCTGGCAATCACCAGCACCGCACACGTGCCGTGGGCGAACGGCGAGCCATACCTCTTGACCTACATCGCCCCGACCGGCGCCACCGTCGTGTACCGCATCCACGCCGATTGCCAGGGCTGGACGAGCCTCGGCGCCTGTACCACCGAGCTGAACGCGACGCAGGCGATCCCGTATCGCATCGGCGAGACGTCGTACGTGCTGCTCTATCAGGACCCATGACCATGTCCCAGAAACCCGCACCTGCGCACGATCTGACGTGGATCAAGCAGTCCCTGCAATCCGCCATCGAGCTCGAGTACGCGACGCTGCCGGTCTACCTCTCGGCGATGTTCTCGCTCGAGGTCCAGAACTACGTTGCCTACAACACGCTTCGCAGCGTGGCGATGGAGGAGATGGTCCACATGGCCATCGCCTGCAACATGCTCGCGGCGCTGGGCGGGTCGCCGCAGATCAAGAACCTCCAGATCCACTTCCCGGTGACCGGCCTGCCCGGCGGCGCCGAGCCCGATCTGCAGGTCGGTCTGGCGCAGTACTCGCGGAACCAGCTGCAGAACTTCCTGCGCATCGAGGCGCCGCAGGCCCTGCTCGGCGGCCTGGGCCGCGGGGAGGCGTACCCGACGATCGCCGCGCTGTACCAGGCGATCCGCCAGGCCATCACCGACAACGCCGACGCGGTGCGCGCGGCGGTCAAGGCCGGCGGCCCGGCCAACCAGGTGGGCGACGACATCGGCTTCGCGACCATCAAGTACGCGCCCGGCGTCGACCCGGTGCCGCCGCTGTGCGCCGCCATCGACGAGATCCTCGAGCAGGGCGAGGGCGCGTCATCCGAGAGCCTCATCACGACCGCCGCCTACGAGGGCGAGGAATCGCACTACGCGAAGTTCGCCGCGCTCTACCACGGCGCGCGCTACCAGGATCCGATCCCGCCGGTCAAGCTGACCTGCGCGACCGAGCCGCTGTTCTTCCGGGGCCGCGCGATCGGCTGGCCGGAGGTTGTCAACACGCTCGCGGTGCCGTCCGATGGCTACGCGAAGCTCCTCGCGCTCGACCCCAACGCCGCCGCGGTGACCAAGGACCTCGCGGCGTTCGACACCGCGTTCTCGGGGATCCTCACCGCACTCGACGGCGCGTGGAACGGCCCGGCCGCCGTGTCGTGGAAGACGCTCGGCGGCGCGGTGCACGGCATGGTGGACCTCCGCGTGCTGTCGTGCTTCAACATCCTGCGCTACCAGGTCCCCGCGGACCTCGTCGCCCGGCTGCCGGCGCTGTATCCCGACGAGATCGACCAGCTGCGCCGCTATACCGATCTCGCGAAGCCGGTATTCTACGGACCGCGGTTCTTCAACACGAACACGTGAGCGGCCCGTCCGGTACCTTCGCGACCACGGTCGCGCCGAGGACGGCGCAAGGTAACATCATCACCGAGCGCCCCCTGGCAACGCCGCCAGGAGTGCCAGGGGATCCTGATCCATCCACGTCGCGAACGACATCAACCTGGTCGTTCGCGCTGGCGTGGCGGCGGGCGCGAGCAACTGCGCAGCCGGACGGGCGAACGCCTGCTGGATGATCTGCATGACGTCGAGCATGGCCTGCAGGCCGCCGCCGTGGTGCTGGTGCTGGTGCTTCGAGTCGCTCCGCGACATGTCGCCGGTTCCGGACAGCGGCGCCGCTACCTGGACCCACG
>Ga0137459_1000618_pt1 | contig 12316 bp, 6 predicted proteins | sample EasRivERMGT700_2_FD_104908 | JGI IMG/M metagenome (GOLD analysis project Ga0137459, IMG submission 104908) | Soil microbial communities from meander-bound floodplain in the East River, Colorado, USA - East River MetaG ERMGT700_2 | ecosystem: Environmental > Terrestrial > Soil > Floodplain ...
CAACGTCGCGCAGTACCTGCCGCGCCCGCTGATCGCACGCACCAACGAGTGGATCAGCCCCATCATCATCACCGTGCGCGACATGGCGCAGCGCAAGCTCGCCGGCGGCATCGCGCTCGGCCACAGCGTGCTCCGCGCGCTCGGCATGGGCGACGGCTTCACGCACATGGAGTGGTTTCGCAAGCCCGATGGCGGGGATGGCGAGATCGTGTTCGGCGAGATCGGCTGCCGGCCCGGCGGGGCACACCTGGTCGACCAGATGAACTACACCTGCGACATCGATCTGTTTCGCGAGTGGGCCCGGGCCGTGTGCTGGGGCACGTTCGCCGCGCCGGCGACCCGCAAGTACAACGCCGCGATCATCTTCAAGCGCGCCAAGGGCCACGGCCGGATCACGCGGATCGACGGCCTCCGCGAGTTCCTGCGCCGCCACGGCGAGCACGTCGTCGAGCAGCGCCTGCTGCCGCCCGGCAGCCCGCGCCGCGACTGGAAGAAGACGCTGGTCAGCGACGGCTTCCTCCTGTTGCGCCACCCCGACTGGGACCGCACCTACGAGCTCGCGATGGAGGCGGCAACCGACATCACGATGTGGGCGGAGTGAGCGTGCCGCTCCCGCGATCGTTGGCGATCACCGTGCTGGCGCTGGCCGCCTGTCAGGGGGCCAATCGGGTCGTGCTCCTGCACGACGTCGCCGCCGCGCCACCCCGGGTCTTCCAGTGGACGCTCGTCCTCGAGACCGCCGAGATGTCGGACGGCGCCATGCTACCGGGTGGCGAAGCCTGGGTCGTGGGCCCGTACGGCACGATCCTGCACACGACCAACGGCGGGGCCTCGCAAGACGACTGGGATGCCGTCGAGTCGAACACCACCAGCCAGCTCGGCGCGATCACCGCTGTCCAGACCCCCGGCGGCTCGTTCGCCCTCGTGACCGGCGTCGCCGTCGCGCTCCGCTATAGCTCGGAGTATCCGATCTGGGAACCCGTCGATATCAACCCGGCGCCCGGCAAGCGCCCCAGCCTGCACGTGACCGAGGATGGCCACGTCTCCGCCTGGCTCACCACGCTCGACGGCTTCGCGTATGCCTCCGATGCGCGGACGGGATCGTTCGCGAAGATCACCATGCCGCCCGGCGCCACGGAGGTCGTGTTCGCGGAGGACGGCGACAGCTGGACGATCGCCCCGATCGGGCCTGAGTGCGTGCCCTACCGGAAGGCGCACAACGAGGTGGACTGGCATCCCGTGCCGATACCACCGCACGCGCCGACTCCCCATCAGCTGCGTCAGCTGAGCACGCGCCTCGTGGGCCTGTACACGGGCGCGAACCTCCAGCGGAGCTTCTCCGGCTTCTCGGCGACGCAGGTCTGCGCCGATGCCAGGCTCCTGGTGACCAAGCAGCGCAAGAAGCTGTGGTTCGCGACCAACGATGGGCTGTCGGAATGGGATGGCCATGCGTGGGCCAGCTACGACTATCCCGCGAACATCGCCGCGGCCCTGGCGGCGGCGCCGCCGCCCGGCGGGGTCCCCGACATCACGGACGATGGCGCGGAGTTCGTGCTGTTCCCCGCGCGCACGCCACCGACGCTGTACCCCGTGGGGCCGCCGGCCAACGCCGAAGAGACGCTTCGACGAGACCCCCACGCGCTCGCGCTCGCGGCCTGGAAGGCGGCGCGCGCGACCAGGTTCAGCGTCGCGGACCTCTGGATGCGAGACCGCCAGATCTGGGCGGTCGGCCGGGAAGGCTTCGTCCACTCCACGGACGGTGGCAGGACGTGGACCATCACGCCGGCTCCCGATCCGGCGGCCCAGGCACCCGCGCTGCGCCGCCCGGCCGGCGCGAACCGGCGTGGCCAGCCCGGCGGCGCCGGCAAGGTACCCGCCGGCATGTCGCTGCGAACGGTCTCGCTCAACGAGCGCGCGACGCAAGGCTGGGCCGTCGCCGATGACGGCCAGGTGTTTCACTACGATGGTGCCTGGCGTCCGCAGCTCGAGCTCAAGATCGGCGCGATGCAACGTGCGCTGGATCTCGACCTGACGGACGATGGCAACGTCGCCTGGCTGCTCACGCGTGACACGCTCTACCGGATCACCACGGCGGGCTGGACGGTCGCGCTGCACGACGAGCGACAGCCCCTGGAGACGCTGCTCGTCTGCCCGGACGGCCGGAGCGGGTGGGTTCGCCACGGAGGCTATCTCTGGTACGCCTATGACGGCGCGGCGTGGGCGAGGACCACCACGCGACCGCCGGCGACATGCGTCTCGGACAGCTGCGCCGCCGCGATCTCGCAAGCCGATCCGGGCAACGTCGCCTGTGCGGCGGGCGATCAGCTCTGGTCGCTTTCGCAAGGCCAGACCGCCAACGGGACGATCTGGCAGTATCCGATTCCCGGCCTGGAGGCCTTGCAGGGCCAGGCATCCGAGCTCCGCACGGACAGCACCACGGTGCCTTCCCGCATGATCGTGGTGGGACAGGACGGCACCCTGCTCCGGGCCGACCGCCACACCGATCAGCCATCGATCACCGCGCCACAGGCCACCAGCGACGGCGCGCAGGTGGTGCTGTCCTGGGCGCTGTCCGGACCGAGCCCGGACGAGCCGACCTGGGAGATCGAGTACTGCGTGGTCTACAGCGACGGCGTGTGCGCCCGTGATAGCGCGGCCTGGATCGCCGACAGTGACATCCAGCAAGACGTCGCCCACGGCAGGTACCTCGCCACGGTGGATCCCTCGAAGCTGAGCCTCAAGGCCGACACCAAGGTGCAGTACCGGATCGTCGTGGCGCTGGGCGAGCTGCGCCGCAAGCCGATGCTCGTCGCGCAGGTCACGCTGGGCGAGAGCGTCGCCGCGAGCGTGTGGGCCGGGGGCCGGCTCTACCTCGCGGGCGCCGCGCTGTGGTGCCTCGGGTTACTCGCCTTGTGGCTCGTCGCGCCACACGCGCTGCTCCACATCAACGACTCCACCCAGCAAGCGCTGTCGCGGGTTCCGGTGCTCGGCACCGCGCTCGGCTCGGTCGCAGGCGTCGCGCTGGCCCGCAAGCTGGTCCGCACGCAGCGCGTCGTGACGTCCTGGATCCGGCGCGAGCTGCCGCCGCCCGGCGCCGGCGACGCGACCAGGCACACCGCGCCGGCCGGATTTCACAGCATCTCCGATGCGGACCTCCGGAACACGTTCCAGGCGATGGCGACCTGCCAGCGGGCGTGGATTGCACGCCACCTGGAGCGTGCCGTGAAGACGTTCGAGGGTTCGAGCTTCGCCCGGGAGCGCCGCGCGTACGGCGAGGTCCGGGCGAGCGTGCTGGTCGTGGACGCCGCCCGGGAGCTGCCCAAGGGCGTCGGCCTCGAGGACATGCGCGAGCTCGTGTCACCGGTCGCCGCCGATCCCAAGCTGGTGCTATGGATCCGCGGTCAAGGCGGCGTCGGGAAGTCTCACCTGGCGTGCCGCGTCGCCCGCTGGCTGGCCAAGCAGGCCCTGCTGCCCCAGCCGGCGATCGTCGTGATCCTCGATGGCAATGCCGAGACCCGGGAGGCGCTCGACGCGATGATCCGCGAGCGCCTCGAGGCGCTGACCCAGGCCACGGATATCAACGGCGATCTGATCACCAACTTGCTCGCCTCGGGGTCGGTCGTGCTGCTGTTCGATGGCCTGACCGAGCGCAGCCCCAGGACGATGGAGACGATCAAGGCCTACCTGGAGAGCCCGCAGGCGCCCGCGTTGACCCTGTGTACCGCGCGCTCCCAGCACAGCTTCACCGCGCGGCGGAGCATCACGATCGAGCCGATGCCGCTCGACGCCTCGGAGCTGTTGCCGTTCCTCAGCTCGTACCGGCTGTCGCTGTCCCAGGATGCCCGGCGGTCGGAGGATCTCCTCGAGCCCGTGAGGAAGGCCGCGAAGCGGCTCGCCGATGGAGAGCGCCGGACGCTCTTGACCCCGCTCCTGGTGACGCTGATCTGGGAGGAAGCGGTGTCCGGTGCGCCGCTGTCGAGCTTCGCCGTCGAGGCGTTCAACGGATATGTCGTTCGTGCGCTCGTACCCGCCGCCGACGCCGCGGACGTGGCCGAGCAGCGCAGGCTCGCGCTGGTTCGCGCGCGCCTGCTGGGCAGGCTCGCGCTCGGCAAGAACTACCGGCCCGGCAGGTGGTTCACGCGCGACGCGGCCGCCAATCACCTGCAAGACGCCAGCGTCGGATCAGCGCCGCACGACGTCCTGCACGACTTCACGGCCGCCGGCTTGCTCGAGGAGGATTCGTCGGGCGGCGGCCAGCTGCGCTTCCTGATCGATCCACTCTCGGAGCACCTGTGTGCCCTCTGTATCCTGTATTCCTACGATGGGAACGATCCGGACTGGGCGAAGTTCCTCGCGACGCTCGATGTGCTCTCGACGGAGGCGCGCGCGGCCGCTGATGGCTTCCTCATCGCGCTGGCCGACTGCTGGGCGGCGTACGGTGCCACGTTGCAGCTCACCAGCGCCCCGAACGTGACCGATGTCTCGCGCGCCACCCTCACGACGATCTCATGACATCCCTGGGTGCGATGCGCTCGCACCTGGCAGATCTCATTCAGCCGCGCTTTCGCGCGTGCTGCTCGCCGCCATCCTCGATATCTTCGATATCCTCACCGCGGAGGTTGGATCATGCGTGCACGAATCATTGCGATCGCGTTCTTGCTGGCCTGTGGAGGCGACGGCGTCGAGATCAGTACCAACCAGGATAACGTCTGCGGCGAGGTCGCCGAGGTTGCCTGTCACAACATGTATCAGTGCTGCTCCGAGGGCGAGATCGAGCAGTTCCTGAACGTCAGCGATCCACGCACCGAGAGCGAGTGCCGCGAGGACGTCAGCCGCGAGTGCGCGCGCTCGATCGCGTCGCTCGACTACGGGATCGACCAGAAGCACGTCCGGTTCGACGCCAAGATCATGAACGACTGCCTCGACGCGCTCGTCGCGCCGAGCGGCACCTGCGCGACCCTCGCGGCCGCGCTGCCGTGGACCGCGGCCTGCATGAACAGCGCGTGGATCGGCCTGGTCCTGGACGGCAGCGCGTGCATCTCGACACTCGAGTGTGCGAGCAAGGACAGCGTCTGCGGCGCCAACCAGACGTGCGTCGCGCGCCCCGGCGAGGGCAAGGCGTGCAGCGTGTTCGGCGGCCCGACCGCCTGCGCGACCGGCTTGTTCTGCAACGCGGGCACCTGCCGCGCGCAGCTCCCGGAGGGCGGCGCGTGCACGTCGTCGACCCAGTGCGTCACCGGGCTGTTCTGCGATCAGGCCGCGGCGCCGGCGGTGTGCGCGACGCGGAAGGCGACGGGGGAGGCGTGCACCAGCAGCGCGGCGTGCACCTCCAGCCTGTGCAACCCGGGCCTGTGCGCGGGTACAGGCCAGACGTGCTTCACCGACGGTAACTGCAGCGGGCAGTGTGCCAATGGCAGCGGCACGTGCTTCACCGATAGCAACTGCGGAGCGGCGGGCACATGCAGCCAAACGGCCACCCCGTGCTCCCCCACGGTCCTCTGCGTCGGCGTAGGCAACACGTGCGTGTTCCCGGTCCGCTGCAACCCGCCCGACTGCGTCGGTGACGTCGTGTGCGGCGAGCGCCACCTGGTCATCGATTATTGCCAGGCCGCGCTCAACGACCTGCCGGTACCGAACTAGCGGAGGTGAGGCTGACCGTGGCCAGGAGCTGGTATCCTGGCTTCGCGCACCGAAGGCGTGCCGAGGCTGATATACCCACAGTCGGTCATCAGAGCAGGTCGTTGGTCGTGAATTTCGAGTCGGAGCCACTGCCCATCGTGGAGTCCTGGGGGTGCTGCCGATCACCGTGCGAGCCGCCTCGCCCGCCTTTCGGTGGTGTCACGGTGAGGGGCACCGGCTGGGGGGCCACGACTGCGTCAACCAGTGGCGGAAGGTCGAGTCGGACCGTGGTCGGCGTTCCCGCCACCGTCACCGATCGGCTGGCCAGCGCATGGCCAGGCATCTCGGCGCGGAGCTCGACCTCGGCCCCGGTGGGAAACTGCACGTTGAGCGGGGCGCGACCTTTCGAAACGCCATCGACGAAGATGCTGGCGCCGGCCGGATCGCTCACGATGGCAAGCGCCGACATCGCCGGTGCCGCATCGATGAACGGTGTGGATCCGGTGTCGATGACCGCCGTGGTCCGCGGCGAGCCGTCGCGCTGAGCGTCGGGCGAGCCGCGCGACAGCGAGAACGTCACCGCGATCGCGAGCCCGGTCACACCGATCACCGTGATGCCTGCGATCACCCGCCCGCGACTGCGCGGAGCTGGTGCGGCAATCGCCTGCCCCGACGTTACGCCGATCGTCGAGATGGTGCGTGGCGGCGCGGTCCCCAGCGGACTGGTCCGCGGCGATGGCATTCTCGGCACGCCATCCGAGAATGTCGACGAGTGGGCCATCAGGGGATGAGCGCGCCCGCTCAGGATCTCAGGTGGGCTGGCTTGCAACTCGGGGGGCAGCGAGCGACCGACCGTCAGGCTGTGGCTCGACCCCTGGGTCAGCTCCGACGCGTACTTCTCGAGGATCGCCATTCCCGTCCCCGAGAACGGCATGGGCGTCGCTTCGGCGAGGGCGCGCGCGAAGTCCCTCGCCGACCTCCATCGCCGGCCAGGCTCGGGCTCCATCGCCTTCGAGATCGCCTTGGCTACCTTCGCAGGGATGTCGGCGCGAAAGGCGCGTGGATCGGGGGCCTTCCGCAGCGCCGTGTGCTGCGCAATGATCTCCCAGATGCTGGTCGTCGATCCCCAGGGGCGTACGCCCGTGATCATCTCGTGCGCGATCACGCCGAGCGCCCACACGTCTGCCCGCGCGTCGACGTCCTTGCTCTCCCGCAGCTGCTCGGGGGCGGCGTAGGCCGGGGTGCCCATGGCCGTCTGACTCTGGGTCTGGATCCCGCTCCCCGGCTGTCGCAACTTGGCGATCCCGAAATCGAGGATCTTGACCCTCCTCGCGTCGTCCTCGGTCTCGATCACAAATAGATTGTCGGGCTTGACGTCGCGATGGACGAGTTGATGACGTTCGTGGGCGGCGTGCAGACCGTTGGCCGCTTCCCCGAGGATATGGACGATCGTGGCGAGATCGATCGGCTTGCCATGGTCGGCGATGAGCTTGCTGAGCGACACGCCTTGCAGGTACTCGAGCGCGATGTACCACTGCGCGTCCGGGGCGTCCGGTGACGGGAACATCCCGCAGTCGAGCACGTCCACGACGTTGCGATGATTCATCTGGGCCGCGATGCGCGCCTCGTTGACGAACCGCTGTACGAGGCTGCTGTCGCGAGCGACATGCGGGAGGAGAACCTTGATGGCCGCCGGTCGGCCGAGGACGATGTGCTCGGCGTAGTAGACGGCGCCCATGCCGCCCTCACCGAGCAGGGAGAGGGCGCGGTACTGGCCGATCAGGGTTCCAGGGGCGATGGTCATGGGCAGCCTTGCCGCGAGTCTGTGCCACAGAGTCTGCACCAGCCGCGTGGGCACATCAAGTGTGGTCAACGGCGGCAGCCCGGCTGCCTGGCGACCTGCCGTGCACGCGGCACTTGCCGAGTTGGCCACAGTCCGCACACTCTCCACGGCTGAGAGCTGCGTGTCAGCGGCTCGTGGGCAATATGTGTATGCGTAGGGCGGTCGAGCACATCGCGTAACGTCAGAGACCAATGCGGCGCAGCGACTTCATGACGGACTGATGCGACTTACCGAGCTTGCGCGCGGTCGCGCGCGCGTTGAAGGCTGCTTCGATATACGCGAGGATCTTGGGTGCATTGCGGCGCAGGTCGTTGAAGTTGTCCGGCCAATCGAATGCCTTGAGTCGTTCCAGCTTCGACTCCCCGAGAGCGGCAATCTCGCGCTCACTCCCGAGGGGCGGCTGGCGGAACAGTGAGTTAAGGATCCCAGGAACATCGCCCGAACGGTCCTTGATCGCCGGAATGGTGATCACACAGAGCTTCGGTAGGTTGTGCTCACCGAGGCAGAGTCTCGCGACTTCCACGCTGGGCGACGAGATGATCGGTCGCACCTGGTAGGTGTCGCCGAACAGATTGCTGACGAACCAGGCCGGCAGTCGATGGTGCTCGGCGAGGTCCAGGTACGCCGTTCCACGGGACGCAGCTGCCAGACCGCCGAGCTGGTCTCGTTCCGGAAGCGGCGCCAGGATCGGTGAGAAACCGTACGTGCGACGAGCCGACGTGCAATGGATCTGCTCGGCGAGATAACGCTGCTCGCAGGCTGCGGGACCCACGAGGAGCAGCGGGTCGCCTGTGCTGATCACTTCGAGCATCTCGTCCACGTACGGATGCGCGTCGAACCCCAGGACCCAGCGCAGGGTCGGTCGAAGCAGCCGCATCTGATCATCCATCGCCAGCAGCGTGACGTCGCCGACGCGGAACGTCTCGCCCGCCCTGATCTCCCCCTCGGGTTCACGCCGATCCTTGATGAAGGTCCCGTTCGTCGATTTCTTGTCCATGATCCAGAGCCGGCTCCCCTTGCACTGGATCTCCAGGTGACATCGAGAGACGGTCTCGGGCGCTCGCATGTCGCCCTTCGCGATCCTCGACGACACACGGATGTGTATGTCCGGGTGGTCGTCCGATCCTAGATGGAGGAGCCGGTTGCCTGGTAGAACTACGAGCTCGGCGAGGCCGGTGCCCACGATTTGCAACGCCTTGACGGCACCCGCCGGAGGTAACGCCAGGCCGGTCTGCTCTGTAGGTGTCGTCGGAATGCTTGGGTCACGATCGCGAACCGGACGCTCGTCCAGCGCGTCTTCTGTGATCGGTGGGTCCGGTTGCTCCTTCATGATGCCCGATCATACGACGCCACCTGACAACAATCCGCGCTGGCAGCCTCCAGGCGCCCGAAACCCAGATCGGACTGCCACCCCATCACGCACGTACGCCGACATGATGTAGAACCGCACAAGATCGTTAGGCTTCCCTGACAGGTGGAATGCGTTGAGGCTGTGGCACCTGCGCTCGGGCTCCGAGTCCAAGCCCGCCGAACAGTTGACCGACACCATGGCCCCAGTCACCATCAAGACCGAACGATGACCCGAGCACTGGTTCTCCCACTCTCGTTATTTTTCGTTTCACACGTTGCAGCGCCACGAGGAGCGTACGCGGACGACAAGCCGCCGTGCTCCGATGAAATGGCGTCTGTACAGAAGATGAGTAAGCGAGACCTGTCACTCGCCTATCCGAAGAGTGCAGAAGCGTTGCGGCACATGGCAGCAGGCAAGCGCGCGTTCGGCGTTCAGCAGTACGACAAGGCGGTCGAGGAGTATACCAGCGCGGGGCTCGCCGACGAGGCTCCCCTGATTCTGTACAACCTGGGCCAGATCTACCGCGCCTCAAAGAACTACGAGAAGGCGATCCGGCAGTACGAGCTGTTCCTCGGGCGCGGCAAGCCCGGGCCGCAGGTCCACGCACTCATCGCGTGCCACATCACCACGATGAAGGCCGAGCTGGCGCACGCAGCATCGACGGCGCCGCCGACGGGACCGGCAGCTGACCAGGTCGGCGCTCCGACGAACCACCGTGCAGGATCCTCGACGACACCCGACGACGGGCACGCGCACCCGGCCGGGTCGCGCTGGACGACGACTCGACGGATCGCGCTCGGCGCCGGCGCGATCGGCCTGGCAGCGGGCGTCGTGTTCGGCGTCCAGACCCGGGGGTTCAAGGACGACGCCTCGCGGCTGTGTCCGACGACCACTTGCGACGATGCAGACAAGGGGAGCCAGGCGAACGCGCTGACAGATCGCGCGGCCAGGCGAGCGACCCTCGCGAATATCTCGTTCGGCGTGGGTGCCGGGATGATCGTCGGTGCCGCGATCCTCTGGTACGTGGGCGGTCCTTCGGCGACCGGCTCGGCTTCGAGAACCGACTCCGCGATCATCCCCCATCTCACCCCCACCTTCGCTGGCGTTGCCTATCACGGGAGTTTTTAGCCAATGCGCAAGCTTTCTCTGGCACTTGTTCTCCTGGTCGCCTGCACCGGTGGCCCGCACTACACGTGGATCGAGGCCACGGACGCCGGAGCTGATGCTGGCGCCGATGCTGGTGCTGACATAGATGGAGGGCCACCCGAGCCACCCCCACCGATTGCAAGCTGTGTGGCGCTTCCCCATACGTGCGGGGCAACGGGAGACGGAGACTGTTGCGAGAGTCCGACTGTCAGCGCAGGTGCATATTTCCGCAGCTACGACCTTGCCGGCGATGCGCAGTCCGGTGACATGAACTATCCCGCTACGGTCAGTAGCTTTCGCCTCGACAAGTACGAGGTTACCGTCGGACGGTTTCGCGCGTTCGTAGCGGACGGGCAAGGCACCCAGGCCAAGCACCCAGCGACCGGCGCAGGTACCCACGCAAAGATACCTGGCAGCGGTTGGCAAGCGAGCTGGAACACCGATCTGGCGGTGAATACGGCTGAGCTCGTTGCGGGATTAAAGTGCTTCGGTGAGCCTTTCTACTGGCACACCTGGACTGATGCACCGGGAGCCAATGAGAACCGTCCGATCAACTGCGTCACCTGGTATGAGGCGATGGCGTTCTGCGTCTGGGATGGTGGGCGCCTCGCAACGGAAGCGGAATGGAACTACGCGGCGACTGGAGCAGAGCAGCAGCGCGCGTATGCGTGGTCAAGCCCTGCTGGATCGCTTACGCTCGACAATGCGCATGCGAGCGTAGACTGTCTCGGTAATGGCATACCCTTCCCCGACTGTACGATGGCTGACCTGGCGCCGGTTGGTGCCAAGTCGCCTGGAGATGGCCGCTGGGGGCATTCGGATCTCACCGGGAACGTGTTCGAATGGACTCTCGATTGGTTTGCTCCATACAAGAGCAGCTGCGCAGACTGCGCGAATCTTTCGGTCGCCAGCCAACGCGTATTCCGTGGTGGCAGTTGGTACGACTTTGCACAGGATGCCAGAACGGGGCTTCGTGGGCGTGGAGATCCAGTGCAGCGCAACATGCAATACGGCATTCGCTGTGCGAGAAATGCACCCTGACGAGGCGTCCGCTACGTGCGTACGATTGAGTTGCGCGCCGACTACAAGAACGCGGAATCGGGGCGGACACCATGCGAGAGCAGCACGGACAAGGTTTCGGGGAATCGAAAGCTGTTACCGAGGAGCGCCAGCGCGACGGAGCCGGACCCGGTAAGCACACCCTTGTCGAACGCGTTGTCGACGCGCGCAGCGACCTGCGCGGAATTCTTGCCGGCACCAGGACAGTCCGCATTGCTCCGCGCCAGGTCCGCCTCCCGCCGAGGGCGAACCCCGGCGCGGCCAGCGTCCACGCTCGCCCGGTGGCCGAGCCCACGCCGGTCGCGAATGATGCGGTGGACTCCGGCGAGCGGACGCAGCCGCGCGGAGTGCCCTTCCTCCAGCTCACGGACATCCCCGGCGGTGCATCCGTGCAACGCAAGGCGACCGGCGAGGCTGCGCCGGAAGGCGCTCCGGCCGCGGACATCGCGCGCCGCGGCGTCGCGAGCGGCGGTGGTCCGCTGCCGCACTTCGCGCAGATCCAGGCCAGCTTCGGGCACCACGACGTCTCCGGTGTGACGGCGCACCAGGGTGCCGCGGCGGGCGAAGCGTCGCGCGCGCTCGGCACCGAGGCGTACGCGTTCGGTGACCGAGGGCGATGGATCGATCGCGGGGCGGGGGCCCCGCGACTCCCTGGCCCGAGGAAACCCCTCCGGGGCGACGCAGTCGTGTTCGACGCGGCGCCGGATCTCCACACCGCGGCGCACGAGGCCGCGCACACCATCCAGCAACGCGGCGGCGTGCAGCGCCAGGGTGGTCTCGATGGCGGCGCGGACGATCCCTACGAGCACCACGCCGATCGCGTCGCCGATGCGGTGGTCGCCGGGCAGTCGGCGGAGCCCCTGCTCGATCTGCTGGCCGGGCCGATGGCGGCGGGTGGGGCGGTGGTGGTGGGTGGGGCGGGCGGCAGCCACGTGCAGCGCAAGCCGCGGCCCGGCGCGCTCCCGATCACCGCCGAGCCGGAGCTCCGCGCGCTGCTGTCGCAAGCCATCACTGACCAGGACATCCCGCGGCTGCAGCAGCGCAAGGCGGCGCTGCTATCCCTGTTTCGCGCGATCCCGACCGCCGAGCGCGACGCCTTGCGAGCACGGCTTCACGACAAACAGGACGCGCTGGGCCAGCGGTTCCAGGCGGCGCTGTCGACCCGGCTACGCGCGCAGCTGCTCGCGACGCTCGACGGCGCCGTGATCCCGGCCGCGGTGGGCGCGGACTCGGTGGACATGGCGGCGTTCGCCACCACGGTGCAGGCGACGCGCTTCCACGTCGCGGGCGAGGTCGTG
>Ga0137459_1000620_pt1 | contig 12310 bp, 6 predicted proteins | sample EasRivERMGT700_2_FD_104908 | JGI IMG/M metagenome (GOLD analysis project Ga0137459, IMG submission 104908) | Soil microbial communities from meander-bound floodplain in the East River, Colorado, USA - East River MetaG ERMGT700_2 | ecosystem: Environmental > Terrestrial > Soil > Floodplain ...
CAACCAGCAACGGCACATAGATGGCGGCTTTGGTAGATCCGCTCCCGCCGATATTATAGGAACCGACTTCGGCGGAGCGTGCTTCCATATTCTCATTGATCATGATGGGTTGACGGGTCTTCATCACCTGCGGACCGAACCCATTTTCATCATGAGCGATCGGTTCCTGTTGCAGGCGTGTGCCGTCTTCTACAACGTAGGGGTAAATCTCAGTATCCGTCACTTTATCGTAGAGCATGATAAAGCAGGTTTGCAAGCTAAAGATCTCGCAGATCTTGTCACCGATCAGGTCATAGATGGCTTGCATATCGAGTTTGGAAGCCAGACCCTGTTGCACGCTGTTGATGATGGCAAGTTCCGCGGCGCGTTGTTCGGTCTCTTTAAGCAGACGTTGGGTCTCATCGAAGAGCCGGGCGTTCTCGAGCGCCACGCTCATGCTATTGGCGAGCGTCTGTAACAGGCGCACATCTGAATCGCTGAAGGCATGTTCTTGCATGCTGGCAAGGTTGATCAGACCGCGCACCTGCTCACCCGTCACCAGCGGAACAAAGACGACCGATTTTTCAGATTCGGTTCCCGGCAGTGTAAAACTATCGTATTTCTTTTCTTCTTCATTCAGGTTTTCGTTAATGACCACTGTTTCGCGGGTGCGGAATACGTAAGCACTAAAGCCCTTGTCGCTCAACGCTGTTGAGAAAGTATCAAGCCGTTTTCCATTTTCATACATATATGGAAAATGAACCAAGCTAACCTGTGGGTCAATGACGCGGATGTTCATATCCGTATTGTCGAAGATCTCGCGGATCTTATCACCGACCGCGTCGTAGATGCCCTGAATGTTGAGTTCGGCGGCGAGGGCAGCTTGCACGCTGTTGATGACCGCCAGTTCGGCATTGCGTTCCTCGGTCTCTTTGAGCAGACGTTGCGTTTCATCAAAGAGCCGTGCATTCTCGAGCGAAACGCTCATGGCGTTGGCGAGTGTTTGCAAGAGGCGGATATCTGAATCGGAGAAGGCATGTTCGCGGTCCAGGTTTTGCAGGCTGACAATGCCCTGCGTACGCCCCCCTGATTTTATGGGCATCCACATCCCCGACTTGGGAGCATCGCCTGCCGGGGTATGCAGGTTATAAGCATCGGACTCTGCAACCATATTCTCATTGATCACAACCATTTCACCTGTTTTGGCAATATGGTCCATCATGCCGCTGAAGGCGACAGTTTCTGGATAATAGCGTTCACCCATCTCGTAGAAATAGTTGAAGACTGCTTGCTTAGACTCGTGATCCAATGTCCCGATGACAACCACCTGAGCATCGAAGATCTCACGGATCTTGTCCCCGACCGCATCGTAAATACCCTGCATATCCAATTCGGCAGCCAGCGCCTGTTGCACACTGTTGATGATGGCGAGTTCGGCATTGCGTTCTTCGGTAATTTTTAAGAGGCGTTGGGTTTCATCAAAGAGACGTGCGTTCTCAAATGCCACGCTCAAACTACTGGCGAGCGTGGTGAGCAAACGGAAATCGGATTCGTCGAAGGCGTGTTCGCGGTCCACATTTTGGATGGAGATCGCGCCACGTGCTTCATCGCCGATGATAAGCGGCACCCAGATGCCTGATTTCGCACCTTCGCCGCCGCCGAAGACAAACGATCCGACCTCTGCCGCACGTTCAGTCATATTCTCGTTAATCATCAGCGGCTGACGGGTACGTATTACCTGGGATGAAAAGCCTTTGTCATCGAGCGGCAATGGCTCTTGGGTGAGGCGTTGCCCTTTCTGGATGATATAGCGGAAATGCAGCAAATCGGTTTGGCGTTCATATGTGACGATAAAAACGGTCTGCGCATCGAAGGTATTGCGCACTTTATTCCCCACCAGTTCGAAGATGGCTTGAATATCCAGTTGCGCGGCGAGGCCCGATTGTACACTGTTGATGATGGCAAGTTCTGCCACGCGCTCCTGCTCGGCTTTGAACAGGCGTTGGGTCTCATCGAAGAGACGTGCATTCTCTAGGGCAGTTCCCAGCGACGCGGCGATGGTGGTTAGTAAGCGCAGTTCAGATTCACCATAAGCATTTTCGCGCTCGTAGTTTTCAAGTTGAATACTTCCAAGTACACGGTCACTACTGATGATAGGAAGTGAAACGCCTGATTTACTGGAATCTGTGCCAGGAATGGCGGGAGAAATTGCATCCCCTTCTGCTTCTGAATTCCAAATAACAGACTGACGAGTTTTTTGCATTCTTGCAAGAATGCCGTCTTTGGTGGGGGGGATTGGCTCGAGATACCTTCGTTCCCCATGTTCATAAAAATAAAGATAATTAACAAGGTTATCTTTTTCGTTATACCAACTAATAGCAAGATCAGGTGTGTTAAACACTTCGCGCAATTTACCGCCGACCAGATCCACAATGGCTTGGAAATCCAACTCGGCGGCGAGTCCCTGCTGAACGGAGTTGATGATTTGCAACTCGGCGACGCGTTCCTGCTCGGCCTTGAAGAGGCGCTGAGTTTCATCGAAGAGCCGCGCGTTCTCGAGCGCGGTTCCCAACGACGCAGCGATGGTGGTCAGCAGGCGCAGTTCCGATTCGCCGAAGGCATTCTCGCGCTCGTGATCTTCAATGATGATTTGCCCGACCATTTGATCGCTTGTAATAATCGGGATGTAAGCAGCAGATTTGCTTGCATCGGTGCCTGGGGCAACAGCCACACCAGTTGATTTTTGTTCATCTGTGTTATTAAATACAAGCGGCTTTTTCGATTTGCTTTGTTTTTCCCATTGCCCACCTTTTTGGGGAGTACCAGGCTCAATATGGACTCGCTTGCCATGCTCGTATTCATATAAAGGCATGATCAAATTTGCTTTTTTGTCATACCAGCGAATGCCAATATCGCCAGAATGGAGAACCTCCCGCAACTTATCGCCGACCAGATCCACAATGGCTTGGAAGTCCAACTCGGCGGCGAGTCCCTGCTGGATGGAGTTGATGATCTGCAACTCGGCGACACGTTCCTGCTCGGTTTCAAAGAGCCGCGCGTTCTCAATGGCAACGCCCATGCTGGAGGAAAGTGTTTGCAACAGGCGTAGATGATTTTCGTTGAAGGCGTTTGGTTGGTAAACACTGAGATGTACCGTGCCCAACACCTTTTCTCCGACGATAATAGGTATACCAAGGAAGGATGGGGCTATTACACCTGATGAATTCGTTAACACGTCAGGTGGAAAATATCCGCCGTTTGCGATTTGTTCATCTACACTGCCTAGCAAAAGCGGCTTACGTGTTTGAATGATCTTCGATGTTAAACCTTTGCCAAGTGGGAATGGCTCAAGGTAATACACATAACCGCCTTCGCCTTTGTCAAATTCGTATACACTGTGAATCAATTTGGTCTGTTGGTCAAGTAGTTTGATTGAAACGTCAGCGTTGAAGATATCGCGCACTTTATCGCCAACGATCTTGGTGACGGTCTTGACATCCAGCGTCTTTGCCATCGCTTCGCCCACGGAGTTGAGGATGGCGAGTTCGTCCACGCGCTGATTAAGTTCCTCGGTTCTCTCCTCGACCTTTTGCTCCAGTCCCTGTGCCCATTGAGCATTGTCCAACGCGACGGCGGCTTGATTCGCCAACATGCCCAGCATGTCGCGGTCGGTTTCGTCGAAGGTGCCGTAGAGCGAATCCATGTCCACGTAGATGTAGCCGATGACTTGGTTTTGGGCGATGAGTGGAGCAATGATTCGGTTGGTCCCCGTTTTCTTGGGCTGAATCAACTGCACGGTCCGCGTGAGGCGGGCTTGATCCAGATCTTTGCCGATGCGCTTGAGCACATCCTTGGGGTCTTCGGCTTTTTCGTAGCCTTTGCCTGATTGATAGGAGGGGAGGGGCAGGATGGATTCAACGACTACGCGTGAGAAGACCTCCGAGTTCTTTAAGAACTCGGAGGTCTTCTGCTCCAGAATCAACATCACGCGCTCGCCGCCACTGAGTTCGGTGGCTTCTTCCACGAGGAAGGTTTGGATCTCGCTGACGGTCTTTAGTGCGTTCAGGCGCAGACCCGTATCCGCGAGGCGCTTGAAGGGTTCGCGCAGGTTAGACTCGATGGCGAGATGCGCGAATAATCGTTCCTTCGGTAACTTGCGCTTCGCCCCATCCTTTACCCAATATTGTAAAAGTTTACGATTGTCTTCGACCTTGTTGAGCGCATTGCGGCGCAAGCCTTCATCGCGGATGCCTTGAATGCTTTCGAGCAATAAATCGTAGGCGCGATGAAGGGCTTCACGCGCTTCCTTCGTTCTTTTGTTTGCGGTCAGCGCATGCACATGCCGCCACCAAATGTTTTGAGAGGGATAACTATCGGGTTTGGCAAAATTTTGAGAGCGATGCAGAGCAGTCGCTTGGGCGGTAGTTCTGAGCGCGGCAATGGGGTCACCTGCTGTCAATTGAATTTTTGCCAGTTCGGTCAGCGTCTTATTTTCGTTACCAGTTTGAGCTGCCCGGTCAATTTTCAGGGCAGACTTTTGATGGCGGATCGCAGTCTTGAAATCACCCGTAGTGAATGCCAGGTCTGAACGATTGGTAAAAAGATACGAATCCTGGGACGGGTCGCCCAGTTCAGGAACGAGTTTTTCCACTTCCTGCAAATGTTGGCGTGCCGCGTCGAGCATGCCAAGGCGCAGTTCTGTTTCGACGATGTTCCCAAGCACAAAAGTTAAAGATAGCTTGGCACCCATAGCGCGAGTTTTTTCCATCACTTCCGCTTGCAGGCGGCGGGCGTGGGTATATAAACCAAGATCCATGTAAACATTTGCCAGATTGGAGAGTACAGCCGCCTGCCTTTCGAGATAGCCAGCCGTTTCAAATGCCTGGGTTGCAGATTGAAGATGCTGGATGTTTTCGGCAATATCCACATCGGTAAAAGTAAAAGCATTAAAGGCATTGCCAATGCCGTATTGATCACCTGCCTGTTGGCACAACTCCAGAGAGCTCTGTACAGCGCGACGCGAATCCTCGGCGCGGTTCAGGTAAAAGAAAGTGAATGCCTGTACCCAATGTGCGCGCCCTGCACCCGAGAGGTCGCCCAGTTCCTGGTAGAGGTCAATGGCTTTTTGCGCGGTCTCAATGGCAGCTTCATTTTGGCGCGTGCGCAATTGCGCTTCGCTCAAGCGGAAGAGACTTTCGGCGCGGAGGGCTTGCGAATTATGTTTGGTCTTCACCGCTGTGGTTGCTGTCTTGACTGCGCCCTTCAAATCGCCCGTCCGCATTTGGACAAGGGCGAGGCGGTTCAATGCCTGTGCTTGCAACCCTTTGACCTTCGACGTTCGACCGATCTTTATCATCGCTTTCGCGTCTTTTGCCGCAAGGTCAAGTTTGCCTTGCGCAATGTAAGACTCGGCGCGCAGATCGAGCAAGGACATTTGTTCCGCGGGTTTAAGTTTTGGGGCCGATAATGCCTGAGTCGCTGAATCAATTGCCGCCGTGTGCTGACCCGTCCACGCGAGTTCGCGCACTTGGGAACTGACCTGATCGCTAATTGCTAACTGCTGACCGCTGACTTTCTTAACCACCTTACGTACGGGGGATTTCTTTTCCATACCCGCTGCTCCTCGATCCTTTGGTTTGTGTTTTCTCTTACGTAGTAAGGGCGACCCATCAAGGTTGTCAAAGTATTTTGACCTCGCTGGGCAGGTCGCCGCTACGCTATATATAATACTGGATGTAATTTTACAATTGAATTCGTCCCAACTTGATCATACTGTAACATCACGCCGACGCAGGTTCTTCTTTCATATCAGGTTGGCTCGTGCGCAGTTAGCGCACAACAGCTGGTCGAAACCCGTGCCGCACAGTAATTTTGTCTGGCTCAAGCGTTCGCCGATCAGCGTGTGGAGCATTGTTTAACTAATTGTGAAAACAGTGGAATGCCGCTCAAAACCTCTGAAACAGCCTCGCCTTTTGGTCTCATCTCAAACCTCTCCGCCGCCAAATTGCTTGGATTTTATTTTCTCAAAGTAGATAACACCAGCTTATTATAAAAGTATCACAACATCGCTTTGATATTTTGGATCGGAGTCTGTGGGACGAGATCACACCCCGGCCAGACAGCATCCACGCCCGCCGCTTTCGCCTTTGAAACTGCTTCGTGGATTTGAGCCTCATTGCCCTGCCACAGTGTCTGAACAGGATCGATATTTCCGAACAGCAACGTATCCTTCAATATTGCGCGAGATGCCGCTACATCATTCAACTGATCCACTGAGATCGCATCCGCCCCGGCTTGAGCGAGCAAGCTCATTGCTGCATTTGTCCGCCCGCACACCGAAAGCACACGTGGACCGTGCAACTTCCGGGTCAGGCTTTGAAGCGCAGGCAACACCTGCTTCTCAAACGGCTTGGGACCGATAAATCCCGGTGAGCCACCCATTTCATGAATCGTGATGAAATCCGCGCCTGCTTCCAGATAAGCATTACCGATCCTGGCAAGAAAATCTGCCAGCAGTATAAGTGCATTGGAAACTGCCTCGGGTTCTTTTTTTATTTCAATAAAGACATTCTTGGGCTTGCATACATACAGCAACAAAGTGAACGGACCGGGGATTATTCCCGCGATCACAGCCTCATTGCCGATATCCTGTTTGACCAGCCGAATGGCTTCACAGATCAAGCACAGCCTGCCCAAATTTAAAACTTGAGCATTATCTGTGAGTAAGTCCGTAATTTCTTTTGTGCTTTCAAATTTGACCTTACCCACCTGCGGAAAACGAAATTCCTCATCTTTGTAATATCTCAACTCAGCCCCCAATGCCTCGGCAGGTGCGCACAGATCCAAAGGCAAAGCCGCAGAGGGCATTCCAGTTAAGATGAAGGTGCTCGCCGCGGCTCTCGCCATCTTATTTGCATCGTGATGTATCTCGTTAAATGACAACCCCTCGCGTTCCAATCCCTCAGCAGTAATGTGGATCAACCCGCTGAACGCTGGCACCGATTTTATTTTATTACCTGATAACAACGAGAGAATTTCTTCACGCATCATGATGCCTTCTACGAGTTATCACGGAGCATCCCCTTGGGACGGGTCACGAATTACGCAACTTGTAACTCGCAACCCGTAATTGATGCACTGATGACTTTTCACTGATCACTGCTTTACTGCTTGTGCGATCGCCGCGATATGTTCCGGTGTATTTCCGCAGCAACCACCGACGACCTTCGCGCCCAGCTCAACATATTTTTTGGCATATGTCGCCATGTCTTCGGGACCCATATCGTACACGCCTTGCTCGGTCTCGATATCCATGTGTGGCACGCCAGCATTCGGTTTTACCCACATAGGGAAGTTGGGTACGGTGGCAGCATATTCTGTAACCACCAGTTCCATGTTTGCCAATGTGTTCCCGCAATTTGCACCGACGAGTGTTGCGCCCATTTCAGTATAGCGTTTCATCACATCTTTTGGCTTGACACCCATCATCGTGCGCGTGCCGCGGTCATAACTGAATGACACCACGATGGGGAGGTCGGTCACGGACTTGGCGCCTTCGAACGCCGCCGTGGTTTCTTCAAAGGAAAACATGGTTTCGATCAACAGTAAATCCACGCCGCCTTCAGCCAGGGCTTTGGCTTGTTCGGCAAACGTCGCTTTGACATCTTCCATTTCAAGCGGACCGTAGGGCTTGATCAAAGCGCCGACTGGTCCCATCGATCCAGCGACCAAGCCGCCACTGCGTAAAGAAGCGGCTTTGCGGGCGATCTCTGCCGCGCGCATGTTGACTTCGGGAGTCCGGTCTTGATATTTTGAATCCTTCATCCGCATGCGTGTGCCACCGAAGGTGCAGGTGAGAATAATATCCGAACCTGCGTTGGCAAATGACGAAGCGAGTTTCAGCAGCGTATCAGGGTCATCGATGATGAGATCTTCAGGCGGCTTGCCGGGCTTGAGTCCCATCTTCTGCAAATTTGATCCGGTTGCCCCATCCGCAACCAGAATTTCCCCGCTGTTCAATCGTTCAAGAAATTTATTCATTTCATCTCCCGTTGAGGCACGACGTCGCCGTGCCCGTACAAATTTATTTCATAAAATTCTTCGCCATCGGGTCCGCCACACGATTCGGGATCAAATGTGCGATATGTTCAAAAGGCTCGCTCATGTGTGGGAAACTTGTCGCCAGCATAAACTGATTTTGGAAATCAGGATCGGTGGGCAACTCAAACCGTTCAACCTTGCGAGTCACTTCATCGATCTCATTACGTTTCTCCACATTCAACAAGGCAATGCGTGCGCCGTCACCTGCCGCGTTGCCAACCGCATATACATTTTCAAGATCACAATCGGGGATCAACCCGATCAACATCGCCTTCTCTTTATCAATATAACTTCCGAAGCCGCCCGCCAGAATGATTTTATCAGGGCTTTGCAGATTGCTGCGCTTCAACAATGTGCGCGCGGCAGTGAACAACGCCGCCTTCGCCAACTGGATCTGTCGCACATCCTGTTGGGTCATGGGGATGTCCCGCCCAATGGACGTTTCCTCCGCCCAGGCGATCACATACTCCCAACCCTTTTCCCCTGCCCGAACACGCTTCGAATTTAAATCTTTTTTGAACTTGCCCCGAGAATCCACGATCCCAGCTCGGAACAATTCTGCCACTCCGTCGATGATGGCGGACCCGCAAATCCCTTTGACTTGACCCTTGAATTCAGCATGATCTGTGTTCCAGCCATTCACACCAATGACTTTATATTTCGGTTCAAGTGTAGTCTCATCAATATGGATGCGTTCCATCGCGCCCGGTGCCGCGCGCATGCCATACTCCACGTGTGCACCCTCAAGCGCCGGACCTGTAGGCGTGGACGTACACACTAACCGTTTACGATTACCGAGAATTAATTCTGCATTTGTGCCAACATCGATGAGCAGCCAATTCTCATCCTGCTTATGCGGTTCTTCCGCAACGATCATCGCGCTGGTATCTGCGCCAACAAACGATGCAATCGTGGGGAGCACATGGATATTCCCCGACGGGTTGATATGCAGTCCCAACTCACGCGCCTTCACATCCATGGATCGGTGGATCGCAGGCACAAATGGTGCCAGCCCCAGATCCTTTGGATGAAGATTCAACAGCACATGGTGCATGGTGGAATTGCCCACCAACACCATTTCAAGGATTTCAGTCGTCTTGATCTTCGCGGTTTGTGCGGCTTGTTTCAGCAACTTGTTCAACGTGGCGATGATCGCCTTATGCAATTTCTCCAAGCCATCTTTGTGTTCGATCGCATACTGAATGCGCGACATCACATCTTCGCCATACACAATTTGCGGATTCATTTCCGACTCAGCCGCGAGCATTTCGCCGGTGCGTAAATTGCACAAGTACAATGCCACGGTGGTCGAGCCAATATCCACTGCCGCGCCGTAACTATCTTCCACATAGCCAGCTTGGACTTCGATGACCTCCTTATCTTGCCATACCGAAACAGTTACATTCCATTTTGCTTCGCGCAGCGTTGCCGAGAGTGTGCGCAAACAGGCATAATCAATCGTCAGGTCATACCAGCGTGGGAGTTTTTGCTCAGTACCGCGTACCAGTCCCATGGATGTTTCGAGCCCCTTGGCGAGCCGTTCCCAATCTGCGATCGGACGTTCCAGTGTCGGCGGACTCATCGTCACCAGATATTTTCGGATTGCCGGCTTGACTTCAATCGCGCGGTCGCTGGCGCTCTTGCGGACGATCTGCTTATTCCCACGGCTCTCTTCAGGAACATTGATAAGCACATCGCCCTGTACTTTGCATTGACACGATAAGCGGACTTGTCCTATTTCCCAACCTTTTTCTTTTAATAACTTGGGTCTGCGTTCAAGATAGTCGCGTTCTGCCGTTCCAACAGGGGAGAGATGCTCACGTTTTGAGTCAATGTTATATTTCTCAAAACGACCTTCCTCGACTAGGATCATACACTTGCCGCAGGTAGCATTCTCAGCACAAATCGATTCGATCTCCACGCCGAGTTCGCGCGCAGCTGAACGAATGGACATGCCCTCGTCCACTTGTCCGCGGCTGCCGGAGGGTTGCAGGATGATGTTATGTTTTTTTGTCATGATTTCCAAATTCTTGGACACGGATTTCGCGGATTGAACGAATTCTTTCCGTTATTTTACGGATTGATTCCATGGCATCCGTGTGTTCCGTGTCCAGAATATTAATCTGTTCGCTTGGGAATCTCTATTTTTGCGAACTCGGTTTCAAGCTCTGCCAACAATGCCTCAGCGACCTCTTCAGGTATGCCTTCTCGCTCGACCCATGGTCCGCGTTTGTATTCCTTGGCGTAATCTGTGGTGGAGGTTGCGCCAACTGCCATCGCGTACGCGTCGATCTTATCTTGAATTTTTTGCGAGAGTTGTTTTTTTATGGTGCGCGCATCCCCTTCAACAGTAAATGATTGTGGGATGTGTTTCCAATACGTAATGCGATACTTTGCCATGTTTCTTGATTCCTTGGATTATATATAATTTTAGTTAGGGGATTTTACGGGAGGAATGGTGACAGGTCAATATAAAAATTATGGCGTTACATAGCGTCCCGAAGGTTTCTTGTGAACTGTGACGCGTTATTCAAACCTTCGGGAAATTATTAAGTAGCCGGTGCATTCCCCGCCAGCCAGCCCGTTGTCCACGAAGATTGAAAGTTAAACCCGCCAGTGATTCCATCAATATCCAACACTTCACCGGCGAAGAATAAATTCTCAACCACGCGGCTTTGCATCGTTTTGAAATCCACTTCATTCAAATTGACGCCACCACAAGTGACAAACTCTTCCTTGAACTGTCCCTTGCCTGTGATCTTGTATTGACCCGCAGTTAATTCCTCGGCAAGTTTTCGCAACTCGGCTTTGGACACATCTGCCCAATTCTTCTCGCCAATAAACTGCGTTAATTGTTTCCACAACCGAATTGGAATTTGCGCGAACACTGTTTGTGTCGAAACTTTTTTGCGTGCGTTCTCATGCCAATCTTTACTGCGCTGTAAAACTTCCAGCGCGGCATCCGGATTATAGTCACCGAGCCAGTTTACAGTTAAGGATGAAGCGTACTTTTTCTCATATAAAATCCGCGCGCCCCAGGCGGAACATCTCAACACCGCGGGTCCACTCAATCCCCAATGTGTGATCAACATTGCACCGCGCGTTGTCACCGAGTCCATTTTCAAAGTCACATCTTCAACCGATACACCTGCCAGCCCTTCGATACGTTGGTCCTTCACATTGAAGGTGAACAACGAAGGCACGGGTTCTGCAATGGTATGTCCAAGTGATTTGACGATCGCACGTGTATTGGAATCGCTGCCGGTAGCGAGTATCAATTTTTTTGTTTGGATGATAAAGAGCTGCGCTTCCAACCGGACCTCAAGCCTGAATCCGTCCGTTGAACTTTTTTCTACCCTCAGCAGATTCGCTCCGAGTTGCACCGTCACCCCAGCCCTCCGCGCAGACTCACGCAAACACTCCGCAATCGTGGATGATGAATCGGTGATTGGGAACATGCGCCCATCCGCTTCGGTCTTTAATTTCACGCCGCGTGACTCAAACCATTCAATGGTGTCTTTGGGTTGAAAACGTGTGAACGCGCCGTGTAATGCACTCGCCCCGCGCGGATAATATGTGATCAACTGTGCAGGGTCAAAACAGGCATGCGTTACATTGCAACGCCCGCCGCCGGAGATTAATACCTTGCCAAGTGTCTGACTCGCCTTCTCAAGAATCAGCACGCGTAGATCCGGATTCAACTCCGCGCATCGGATCGCTGCAAAGAAACCTGCTGGTCCGCCGCCCGCGATGATGACATCCCAGGTTTTATGTTGATCAAGTTTTGTCATTGTTATTTTCAGTACCGCGACATATTGCACCTTAACAAATAAATCTAGCAATAAAATAAGGGTATCCCGGAGGTTGAGATGCCCAAACGCTACAAAATAGTGCTGAGCGATCAAGAAAAGCAGAAACTGGAAGGCTGGTTGAAGAATCCACCCAACCCCTACCTGCGCGAACGCGCGCGAGCGATCTTGAAAATATCCCAAGGCGAGACCATTGAGGCGACCGCGCAGAAATTACGGGTTCGCGTTCATCGGAATGCAGTCTCGGAATGGGTCCAACGCTTTTTGGCAGAGCGCTTGGAAGGCTTGAAGATCAAAGCAGGACGTGGACGCAAGGCTGTTTTTTCCCCTACTCGGAAAAGAAGAAGCCCAACAGCAGATTGAATACTTGTTGCATCAATCACCCAGACAGTATGGGTTGGCGCGTACGCGCTGGCGGCTCC
>Ga0137459_1000622_pt1 | contig 12237 bp, 5 predicted proteins | sample EasRivERMGT700_2_FD_104908 | JGI IMG/M metagenome (GOLD analysis project Ga0137459, IMG submission 104908) | Soil microbial communities from meander-bound floodplain in the East River, Colorado, USA - East River MetaG ERMGT700_2 | ecosystem: Environmental > Terrestrial > Soil > Floodplain ...
AGCAGGCGTATGTCAAGGCGTCCAATACTGGCGCAGGTGACCAATTCGGCTCCAGCGTCGCGCTGTCGGTCGACGGCTCGACCCTGGCGGTCGGCGCCTCTGGGGAGGCCAGCGCGGCGTTCGGCATCAGCGGCAACCAGGCCGACAACTCCGCTGGAGGTGCCGGCGCGGTCTACATGTTGACGCGCGGCGGCACGACGTGGAGCCAGCAGGCGTATATCAAGGCGTCCAATACGGACGCAGGTGACGTATTCGGCAACAGCGTCGCGCTATCGGCGAACGGCTCGAGCCTGGCGGTCAGCGCCGCTGGGGAGGCCAGCGCGGCGACCGGCATCGCCGGCAACCAGACCGACAACTCCGCTGGAGGCGCCGGCGCGGTCTACGTTTACCCCCTGCCTGCCCAGCAGTCGCTGATCACCACCGCCGCCCCGAACGAGCCGGATGCGCCCGCGGCTGCCGCCGAGTTATCGGCGCTGGTTCGCTTCTGAACGTCGAGCGCATGCATACACCGCAGCGGGCGGCCGTGCCTGCTCAGCAAGTTCGAGAACACGAACAGGAGGAATGCTGATGAAAAACCGAATCCAGCGAGCTGTGATGATGGGACTGCTGATCGCGGCAGGCGTGGGGGGCGGTGCGTGCGCGCCGCCATTGGGCATGGCGTGCGGTGACGGCTGGTGCCCGGAGGGATTTCTTTGCATGCCGAGCGATCTCACCTGCATCAAGAGCGAGTGCGGTAACGCCGTCGTCGAGGCCGGCGAAGAGTGCGACGATGGCAACCTGAACGACGATGACGACTGCCTGTCGACCTGCAAGCTCAGCACGTGCGGGGACGGCAAGGTCAACCTCCGCACCGAAGAGTGCGACGATGGCAACCTGGACGACGAGGACGACTGCCTGTCGACCTGCAAGCTCAACACGTGCGGGGACGGCAAGGTCGACCTCAGCACCGAGGAGTGCGACGACGGTAACTCGAGCAACGAGGACGATTGCCTCGTCACCTGCAAGCGCAACACATGCGGTGATGGCTTCCTGGACCAGCAGTCGCCGAACCTCGAGGCCTGCGATGACGGCAACACCAAGAACGACGACGGCTGCAATAACGACTGCACCGTCAGCCTGCTTACGTACATCAAGGCATCCAATACGGACGCAGGTGACCGATTCGGCATCAGCATCGCGCTATCGGCGGACGGCTCGACCCTGGCGGTCGGCGCCTCTGAGGAGGACAGCTGTGCGACCGGCATCGGCGGCTCCCAGGCCGACAACTCCTGTAGGGACTCCGGCGCGGTCTACGTGTTCACGCACAGCGGCACGACGTGGCGCCAGCAGGCGTACATCAAGCCGTCCGGAACTGGCCCAGGTGCCAGTTTCGGCTCCAGCGTCGCGCTGTCGGCCGACGGCGCTACCCTGACGGTCGGCGCCCCTGGCGGGTACCCGCCCTCCAGCAGCAGGGTCTACGTCTTGACGCGCAGCGGCACGACATGGAGCCAGCAGGCGTCCAATCCTGACTCAGGTGACGGATTCGGCCAAAGCGTCGCGCTATCGGCGGACGGCTCGACCAAAGCGGTCGGCGCCTTTGGGGAGGACAGCGCGGCGACCGGCATCGGCGGCAACCAGGCCGACTACTCCGCTCGAAATTCCGGCGCAGTCTACGTTTACCCCCTGCCGGCCCAGCAGTAGGAACAGGAGGAACGACGGCTGCGAAGCCAGATGACAACTATGTCGACGACGACGGCTGCAATCACAGCCATATGTTCCGGTAAGATGGCAACGGCATCCCGGGACGTCGGCGGTGGCGTCCAGTGGACGCGCCGCGCGACATGTCCAGCGGCGCGCTGAACACGCACGGCTGCCGACACGTGGATGGTATACGTGTCATTGTCATGGATTGCAAACGGCGGCTGATGGCACCGGTCGTGCAGACCATGATGGATATCCACTGATTCGACTCGTCAACGTATCAACTTTCATCCAGGAGACAGGCGGCCATGTCGCAGTTCGGCTATCAGCCAACGTGAAGCACCTCATTCTGGTCATTCTTTGCACGCTCGGAATGGCATGCGGCGATGGTAGGGGGCCCCCCGAAGATGCCAGACCTGACCCGTGCCTCGCATGTGCCTCGTTGGCCGTGTGCAACGCGGCCGCGGCTACCGCCTGCAGCTGCCCGAGCGGGTATACAGGTGACGGCACCATGGCCGGCACTGGCTGCACCGACATCGACGAATGCGCGCTGGGCACCAGCACCTGCGACCCGGGGCACGGCACCTGCACCAACACCGTCGGTAGCTTTACCTGCGGCTGCGCCGCCGGCTTCACCGGCGATGGCCCGACGACCGGCACCAGCTGCACCGACATCGACGAATGCGCGTTGGGCACCAGCACCTGCGACCCGGTGCACGGCACCTGCACCAACACCGGCTGCACCGACATCGACGAATGCGCGTTGGGCACCAGCACGTGCGATCCGGTGCACGGCACCTGCACCAACACCGTCGGTGGCTTCACCTGCGGTTGCGCCGTCGGCTTCACCGGCGATGGCCGCACGACCAGCACCGGCTGCACCGACATTGACGAATGCGCGTTGGGCACCAGCACGTGCGACAGCTTCGCGTGCGTGAACACCAGCGGCTCGTCCCACTGCGAAGGGCTCTACGCGATCGAGCCATTCGAAGGCGTGCTCGCGCGCCTCGATCCGAAGACGTACAGCCTCCTCGACCTGATCCCGCTCACCTCGTTCTTGGGCGACGTCACCGGGGTCACCGCGATGGCGCGCCATCCCGTGACCGGCATCGTGTACGTGATCGCCAAGGTCGGCGGAGTCTCGGGGCGCGCATTCGGCACGCTCGACTTTGCCACCGGCGTGATCTCCGTGATCTCGAGTGTCGACCGCTTCTCGTCGCTGGCGTTCCTGCCCGACGGTACGCTCTTCGGCATGACCGGCGACGGCGCAACGGTTCCGAAGACGCTATACACGTTCGACCCGACCACCGGCGCACCGACCCTGGTGGGTGCCCTCGGAAATGGCGTCGGCGGCGGCGAGGTCATCTGCTACGACAGCGACGCCGGGCTCATGTACCACTTGACCGGCTACCCTACTGCGATCATGGAGTCGTTCCCGCTGGCCACCCCCCTCGTGGTCACGAACGTCTCCCCCGGCCTCTCCGGACTCGGAGAGGTCTCCGGTTGCCACTACGTCGGGAACCACACGTTCCTGGTCTATGACATCAACGGCTTCGTTCTCCTGGTGACCTCGGCCGGCGTCGTGTCGACGATCCCCGACGCCGTCGCAACCCTGTTCCAGCGCGTTCGCGCCACGCAGTCTACCGTGATGACCGTGCCCCACTCTGCCCGCCCGATCACCGGTCCCGCGGGCGGCGGTACCACGGTGACCCTCCGCGGCATCGGCCTCACGGGCGCCACCGCCGTCAGGTTCGGTGGTGTCGCGGCGGCTTCGTTCACCGTCGTAGACGACACAACGATCACCGCAGTCACCCCCGCGGAAGGCGCCGGCACCGTCGACGTCGAGGTGACCACCCCGCAGCCCTACCCGGCGACGTGGCCGGCCGCATACACCTTCGTCGCTCCGCCTGGCGCTCCAGTCGGCGCGGTGGCCGTGTCGTCACGCGCCACTGGCAACGCACCAAGCAAGGCGACCGCGACCGCACGCATGAATTCCGCGGTCCAGCGCAAGGGTCGCGCCCCAACGCGCGCTGATCGGTCCCCGAAGGGCGACAAGACTCCGATCTCGATCAGACGGTCGCCTACGCGAACCCGTTCTCGACCGGCAGCGTCCCCGGGTCGTGTCTCGGCAGGGTCGGCTGACCTCAGCGCGCGATGAGCGCGGTCATGTCGAGATCAGCGCGGTGGCGTCCAGTGGACGCGCCGCGCGACATGTCCAGCGGCGCGCTGAACACGCACGGCTGGCGACCCGTGGATGGGATACGTGTCATTGCCATGGATTGCGATCTGCGGCTGGTTGGCCCCGGTCGTGCAAACCATGATGGATATCCACTGAATCGACTCGTCAACGTAGCAACTTCCAGCAAGGAAACGACCATGTCGCAGAGAGCGCACCAGACTTCAGCCCCGAAGCACACACCGACGTCGGAGCACAAGCGGCACAAGCCGCCGATCACCGATGCCTCGCCCGATGATCCCGTCGGGATCATGCCGGAGGACACCGGGAAGCCGCCGGCTGCTGTTCCGATCACGCCTGTTTGATGGGGGGAACCAGGCGGCCCGTGAATCACGGCGCGGAGGCGGGCTCGCACGAGGGGGCGACGGTCGGGACGACGAGCTTTGGGCCCAGGACGGGATCCCGCCGCAGATCATCAAACCAGCGATAGTTGAACTGGGCCGCGCTGCCGCCAGCGACGAGGTACTTCGTCACGTACGTGGCGGCCAGGGCGCGATCTTCCAGGACCGCGTAGACCAGAGCCGCGGTGTACAGGGCGCTGGACCGTACGGTGGGGGTGAGCAACTCGGCTGTCCGCGCACGCGCCTGGGTGGCAAGGTCGGGGTCGTCGAGGCTGAGGTAGGCCAGGGTCTGGGCCTCGGTCTGGAGGTCGTTGCCTGCGAGCGCGCCGGTGGGCGAGTCACGACGCTTGCGGGCGAAGATCCCGGTCAGCTCGCGTAACTGCTCTCCGGCGGCGCCGGTGTTGCCGGCGAGCAGGAGCGACTCGGCCAGGTTGAGCCGCGCGCTTGGATCGTCGGGGCGGATGGTGATGGCGCGCTGGAAGCTGTCCGCGGCCTCGCGGTACCGGCCGAGCTGGTTGCGCGCATATCCGAGCCCGGACAGCTCGTCGTAGAGCGGCGCGCGCGCGACGAGCTCTGCGTACTGCTGCTCGGCGCAGGCCAGCCTGCCGGCAGCGAGCTCCTCGCCAGCGCGTAATGACAGGCCGGCGTAGTTGCCGGGGGAGCGCTCGAGCAGCTGGTCGATGGCCACCCGGGTGGCAGCCTGGTCGCCCAGCTTCCGGTACACCCGGGCGCGGTAGTACAGGACGCGCCAGGAGAGCGAGTCACGCTGGGCGGCCTCGTCGAGCTCGCCGCGCGCCCGCTTGAGCTCGCCGCGCTGGAAGTGGAGCTTGGCGCGCTGCAGGTGAGTGACGCTGCTGTCGGGGTCGAGGATGGCGAGCTGGTCGAGGACGACGCCGGCGTCGCCCTCGTGGTGGGCCGCGAGCAAGATGTCGAACTGGGCGGACAGGATGCCGTAGGTAGCCGGAAACAGCTTGTCGGCGGCCTGGAGCAGCGCCATCGCGCGCCTGGCCTGGTCGGAATCGTCGGTCTGCACGTAGCGGTGCCGGAGGACCTCGGCCTCGAACAGCAGCACGTCGAGAGAGCTCGGCGACCGCTCGCGAATGTCTTCGAGCTCGACGAGCAAGTTGCTGGGGGAGAGGGCGGCGCCCCCTGCCCAGTAGTCGTGGACGAGCCGGCTGTAGCGCTCGTAGTCTCGCGGATCGATCGAGCCAGCCGCGGCGGCGTCGCGCCCGGGATGATCGGGGTACAGCCTGGACAGGTGGAAGGTGACGGTGGAGCTCGGGCTCCCAACGCTGTCGGCGGCGAGATCGAACGACTCCGGCGGCGGGCTACTCGCGCTGTTCGCGTCGCGCTCGATGCGGACCCTGCAGCTACTGGGGACCAGACACTCGATGTGGGTCGCGATGACCTCGTCGGCGCCCATGGCGGTCCGGATCGTGCGCTGCCCGGGTGGGCTGCCCTTGTGTTGCCTGAGGCCCTCGACGTAGCTGTCGAGGTCGCCCCGGGGGACGAGGTCGAGGCCGCCGCGCGCCCGCACGTCGGCCATGACGGCGTCGCGAACACGGCTGGCGAGCAGCGCGACGTTGGGGCGGTCGGCGGCATCCGAAAAGTCAGGGGGCAGCACGGCCACGCGGATGAGCGACGCGCGGGGCGATGCGCCGGAATGGCTCCCGCCGCGCACGGCGTAGCCGATGCCCAGGGCGCCCAGGACGGTGAGGCCAACGGCGGCGACATACCACGGGAGACGACGTGGGGCGCCGCGCGGGCGCGCCGGCACGGTGGCGTGATCGCGGGGGTCGAGCGGTGCGGAGCGGTCGGGAGTTCGGCCGCTACCGGCGGCGACGGCACGGGCGACAGGATCGACCGCGGCAGCTACGGTGTCGTCCATCCCAGAGATCCCGCTGGATGGGGTGGCGCGCGCGCCGCTTCCGACCGCAGCGGCGGGCGCGCTGGCGGGCCGCGGGAGAACAGGCGCAGGGCTGCCGCCGGTGGACTCGGTGTCATCTCCGGCGGTCTGCGGCGTGCGGCCCGGCGACGAGCCGGCGTGGCACGGAGCGTCGCACACCTGACCGGCCAGCTCGATCAACGCGGCGGCGACCTCGTGGAAGTCGCGCGGCCTGAGCAGCGGCTCCTTGGCCAGGAGCTGGTGGAGGAGGCTCGCGAGGTCGCCCGGGATCGAGGGGACGAGCTCGGTGATCGGCCGCGGATCATCGAGGACCAGCCGCTGGACGGTCAAGAACGGGGTGTCGGACCGAAACGGCGACACGCCGGCGAGGGCCTCGTACAAGAGGATGCCGAACGAGAACAGGTCGGAGCGGTGGTCGATCGGACGGCCCAGCGCCTGCTCGGGCGACATGGCGCGAAACGTGCCGACGACGGCGCCGTCCGCGGTGAGGGTGTCCTCGCCGTGGAGCTTGGCAATGCCGAAGTCGGTGATCTTGGCGCGGTCCGCGGGTGTGATGAGGATGTTCTCGGCCTTGAGGTCGCGATGAATGACGCCGAGGTCATGGGCGGCGGCCATGCCGAGGGCGATCTGGTGGACGATCCCGAGCACCTCGGACACGCTCATCGGCCCGGCGTCGTAGCGCTCGCGCAGAGTCCGCCCCTCGACGTACTCCATGATCAGGTAGTCATCGGCGCCCTGGTGGTGCACATCGTGGATCTGCACGATCGCCGGGTGATTGAGCCGGGCCACGATCCTGGCCTCGCGGCGGAACCGCTCGCGGCGGTCGGGCGTGGCGGCGTGGTCGGCGTGGAGGCGCTTGATGGCGACCAGTCGATCGAGCCGATCGTCATGGGCCAGGACCACCTCGCCCATCCCGCCGGCGCCCAATTTCCGGATGACGCGATAGGGGCCGATTCGCTCCGAATCCGCCATCGAGATGTACGCGATTATGCCAGACCCAGCTCCTGGATTCGACGCCGCAAGGCGGACTTGGACACGCGAAGGCGATCGACCATGGCGTCGAGGTCGCCGCCGAGCTCGCGGTGACACGCGCGAATCTCGTCGACGTCGAGCTGGCCAGCGGGGCGGACGCGGTCGGAGGTCTCCATGAGCTTGTAAAGTGATGTGCGTGAGATGCCGAGGGCAGCGGCGGTGGACTTGATGTCCCAGCGGTGGGCGCACAGGGCGTCGACGAGCTCGTCCTCGGTGATGTCGGCCGGCCTGTGGCTCGTGCGTCGCGGGGCCTGGTGAGACCGATCCGTCGCGACACTCACCTCGGAGGGGGGAGCCGGGACGACAGATGCGGTGTCCGTGAGCTGGCGCAGGAGCGCCGGCGACAGGTTGGCCTCGAGCTCACCGCGGCTGCTGATGACCAGCTGGCGGACGACGTTGCGGAGCTGGCGGACGTTGCCCGGCCAGTGGTGCTGCATGATCCGGCGAGCGAGGGCCAGCGGCAGCCACGGCGTCGGCTCGGTGCGATCGAGCAGGTCGGTGTTGCCGTGCTCGGCCAGATCGAGTCCGAGGAAGTGCAGCAGCAGGCGGCCGATGTCGTCGCGACGGTCGCGCAGGGGCGGGATGTGGATCTCGTAGCCGGCCAGTCGGTGCAGCAGCGGGGCGCCGAACGCGCCGCACGCGATCAGCGCCTCGAGGCGAGCGTCGGTGGCGGCGATGATGCGGACATCGACGCGCTCGGAGCGCTGCGCGCCCAGCGGGTAGATCTCGGAGGTCTCGAGCGCGCGCAGCAGCATCACCTGGATCTCGGCGGGAGCGGCACCGATCTCGTCGAGGAACAGGGTGCCGCCGCTGGCGCGCCGGAAGTAGCCGTCCTGGCCGCGGGTGGCACCGGTGAACGCGCCGCGGGTGGCGCCGAACAGCTCGGCCGCGGCGAGGGCGGACGGCATCGCCGCCATGTTGACGCAGACCAGGGGGCCGCGCGAGCGTGCGCCCGACTCGTGGATCGCGGTGGCGACGAGCTCCTTGCCGGTGCCGGTCTCGCCGCGGATCAGGACGGGGACGTCGAGGTCGGCGACCCGGCGGATGTCGTCGCGCACCCGCGCGATGTGGTCGCTGTGGCCGACCAGGCCGAGGTCGCCGGTCTCGCGCTCGGGGTGGGGGTCGAACAGGTGCAGGAGCAGCGAGATGCGATCGGCCAGCTCGATGACGACACCGCGCTGGAGCTGCTCGGGCGAGACGATGCGCGGTTGGTCGATGAGGTCGCCGTCGATCACGATCCGCGTCCGGCTGTCGTTCGGGTCGACGAGGATGCCGCCGTCTGCGCACGGCCGGAGCACGAACGGCGCGCGGCTGATGCGGGGGTGGTCGAGCGAGACCCCGCATGGTTGGCGCGGGGGCTCGAACCGGGGGGCCAACGCGCGAGATGCGTGCGTCGCGCCCGGCCGCGAGCTCGCCCAGGATGACGCGATCGCCGATCCGCCGCAGCACGGGGTGGTAAACGATGGTGAGCGCCGGGACCACCGTGGGTCTCCGGGGAGACGACGAGACCGGCGCCTTGCCGTCGATCTGCGTGATCTCGGTCGATTGCTGCTGCGGGTCGACCACCATCCTGCGGCGCCGTAACGTACCACCTGGCCGGACGCTGGTGCCGCGCCTTTCAGCGTCCGGGGGCTTCGCTTCGGGCACTCCCGGCTCGGTCACGGCGCGATACCTGGCAGGAGCGACAAGATGAGCCGCAAGGTATCGGCACGCTGCTGCCGGGCCTGCGCGACCGCGCTCTCGTGGATGCGCCACAGCTCGGCGTCGACGACGCCGTGCTCGTCGACGGGGACGCTCAGGACGGTGTCGCCATCGATCTTGCAGCACGTGTAGGCTTTCGGAGGCGCATGTCCAGTGGCATCTCCGGAGGCCGCCACGCGCGCGCCGGGGACATCGCCGGCGTAGGTCGTGACCTCGAGCGACAGGACATCGGACACGGCGCGGCGGAGGGTGTCGATGGTGGACTGGGCGAGCTGCGCGAGGACGCCGGGCTTTCCGTCGGGGCCGCGGCGGAGCCAGCCGTAGTCGGCGTTGTCACCGGCGGCGGGATCGGCCGCCGGGCGGATGTCGACGGCGGCGCCCCGGCGGACGCGATCGGCGGGCGGGATCGCGCGCGAGCCGATGCGAACGGCAGGATCGCCGATGACGGCATAGTCGCGGGCGTCGTTGGTGTGGATCCACAGCTGGGCCAGCTCGTGGTCGTCCACGGCGACGTCGTACTTGGTGGCGTCCTCGATGCGCGTCGCCAGGTCGGACGCCAGCTCGGCGTACCGAAGATCGAAGTAGTCCATGGCGTGGCCGACGCGGCGGCCCTCCATCAGGCGCTTGAGCGCGGACTCGAACACGGCCAGCTGGGCGGTGACGGCGCCGCTGTGGCGCGGGTCGGCCTGGAGGAACGAGCTGCCCCACGCGCGGTCGACGTGGCCGATGCAGGCGAGCGCGCCGCGCGTGCGGCCGAGCATGCGCTGCGGGAGGCGGGCAACGAACGCGTGCGGGGCGATGTCCACGAGGGCGGGGCCGTCGCCCTTGCGGGTGAAGTCGTCGTACCGGGGCGTGCCGGCGCCGAAGCACGCGAAGTGAAAGCCGACGAGGCCGCGCAGGTCGGCGTCGGCGGTGATGTCGTCGCCGGCGAAGTAGTGATCGGGAGTCAGCGAGCCGGAGTGCGGGCCGCCCCAGTCCTGGCACAGCAGGGCGCCCTGATCGGAGCGCTGGCGCGGATCGCCGGCCGGGAAGCCGATGCCGTGGCTGGCCGTGACGAGGAGCGAGGGCGCGTCGGCCCCGAGCAGGGTGGCCAGGCGGGCCTTGGTGGCGTGCTCGCCGATGAACCGTGCCACCTGCCAGCGGTCGGCCTGGTCGCGCTCGAGGTAGTCGGCCAGCGGGGCGATCAGGTGGCGGGCGCTGGCGTGGGTGGCGCGATCGTCGGGGTTCTCGACCCCCCAGAACGCCATGGTGCGGGTGATCGGGCGGGGCCGGGGCTCGGCCTCGACCACGTTGGCGGCATAGTGCGCGTACTCATCGACGGTATCGAAGTGGATGCGGCCGACGGCGTACTGGACATCGAGCTGGTACTGCACGCGATAGGGGATCTCCTCGGGCGAGGCGACGAGCAGCACGTAGTACGGAAACTTCCCGGGATCGACCGGGCCGGGGCCGGCGCCCATCCGGGCGAGGAACTGCTGCTTGGTCTCGCCCGGTCGATACGCATCGGGGCCGACGCACTCGCGGTAGCGCCGGGCGTCGCGGCGGGCTGCCTGGGACCTCCGCAGCGCCAGCAGCGGCCCGAGCGCCTCGCGAATGGCGGCCTGGTGGGTCTCGGCCTCGCTGCCCTTGCGCGCGAACGCAAACACGACGGCCCAGCCGGCCTGCGATAGATCGTCCGGATCCTCGCCTTCCTTGAGCGGATAGTCGATGTCCACGGCGAGCCTGCGATCGGCCTCGTCGCGCTCGATCGCCGAGACGGAGTGGCCGAGCGCCATCCGCGCGAGCTGGGCGACGTCGACCGACGGCAGCAGGTAGGCTCCGGTGCGGCCGTCGATCCCGTTGAATGCGAGTGTGTCATGGGTCATTTGCTGCCTCCTGATGTGAGGAACGTGGAGAGCAAGAACGAGACCATCGGGGTGTCGGCGTGGCGCGGGGCGTGAATGGAGGCGTGGCGTGCCTGACGCTCGACCTCGAATCGATCTGTTGCTGGTGAACGCCGACGACCGCGCGCCGATGCTGGAGGGCGGGGTGGACCGGATGGCGGCCAGCGGGGCGCCCGCGCCCGACCCACGCCCGAAGCTCGACGAGCTGTGGGGTGATGAGGACGCGCCCGACGATCTGGCGCGCCAGCGCTGGGGCGTCCTCGCGCCCGTGGGCGACGACGGCGACCGGCTGGTCGACGCGATCGCGCCGCTCCTCGAGCACCGGCGCCGCCAGCAGGGCCCGGTGCACGTGTACCGGGTGCCGGCGCGGATGACCATGGACGAGGCGGCGCGGTGGAAGAAGCGCGTGTTTCGCAGCGGCGCCGATGTCGACGACGACCTGCCGCGATATCAATTGATCGTCGGCGATCTCGATCAGGTGCCGCTCGCGGTGCAGCAGGTCCAGGCGACCGACGGGTTCGTGGGTCGGATCGCGTTCGACGACCTGGACGGATACCGCGCCTACGCCGACAAGGTGGTGCGGTGGGAGGACCGACCCGCGCCGGCGGCGGAGGGACACGCGATCCTCCACGCGGTCCGGGACGGCACCGCGGCGACGCGACGTGGCTACGAGGCGCTGATCTCGCCCGGCGAGGCCATCTTGCGCAGCCGGCGGGCCGCGGGCGACGTTCGCTACGGCGAGCTGCGCGTGACCGGCAGCGAGCGACCGACGCCCGACGAGCTGTGGGCGGCGGCGGCGACGGACCGGCCGGGCGTGCTGCTGTCGGTCAGTCACGGCGTCGGCGTGCCGCGCGCGGGGAACGCGGCGGCGGCGCGGCAGCGGCGAGACCAGGGAGCCCTCAGCTTTGGGTGCGGCGGGGTGGTGACCGGGGCGGACGTCGCCGGCCGCGGGTTCCTGCCCGGGGGCATGTGGCTGGCGGTGGCGTGCTTCGGCGCGGGCACGGCCGAGACCAGCGACTATCACCACTGGCTGGACACGCTCCGCCGCACGGGACATGTCGGGAGCGAGATTGGACATGTCCTGGACACGCTGGCGCACGAGCGCCCGTTCGTGGCCGCGCTGCCCAAGGCGGCGCTGGCCGACCCGCGCGGCCCGCTGGCGTTCGTGGGCCACGTCGACCTGGCGTGGACCTACAGCTTCTTCGATCTCGACGACCGGCCGCGGCGGCGTCCCGGCCGGCTCATGGGCGTGATCCAGGCGCTGCTGAACCGGCACCGCGCCGGGGTGGCGGTGCGCAAGCTCATGCGGTTCTTCGCCGAGGTCAACACCGAGCTGACCGCGATGCAAGACGCCCAGGCGCGCGCGGGCCGCGGGCCGATCGAAAGCCCCGGCTCCGCCGGGGCGCGCAGCAACGCGACGCGTTGCGGAGAGTCGATCGAAAGCCCCGGCTCCGCCGG
>Ga0137459_1000623_pt1 | contig 12220 bp, 11 predicted proteins | sample EasRivERMGT700_2_FD_104908 | JGI IMG/M metagenome (GOLD analysis project Ga0137459, IMG submission 104908) | Soil microbial communities from meander-bound floodplain in the East River, Colorado, USA - East River MetaG ERMGT700_2 | ecosystem: Environmental > Terrestrial > Soil > Floodplain ...
AGTACTTCCGCGACGCTGAAGGCAAGGACGTGCTGCTCTTCATCGACAACGTGTTTCGGTTCACGCAAGCGGGTTCGGAAGTGTCGGCGCTGCTCGGCCGCATGCCGTCCGCCGTCGGCTACCAGCCGACGCTGCTCTCCGAGATGGGCCAGATGCAGGAACGCATCACGTCCACCAAGAAGGGGTCGATCACGTCGGTGCAGGCCATCTACGTGCCCGCCGACGATTACACCGACCCGGCGCCGGCGACGACGTTCGCGCACCTCGACGCCACGACAAATCTCTCGCGCCAGATTGCGGAGCTGGGCATTTATCCGGCGGTCGATCCGCTCGCGTCCTCGTCGCGCATTCTCGATCCGCGCGTGATCGGCGACGATCACTACGACGTCGCGAAGCGCGTGAAGCAGATCCTGCAGCGCTACAAGGACCTGCAGGACATCATCGCGATTCTCGGCATCGACGAGTTGTCGGAAGAAGACAAGCTGGCGGTGTCGCGTGCGCGCCGCATCCAGCTGTTCCTGTCGCAGCCGTTCTTCGTGGCCGCGCAGTTCACCGGCATCGAAGGCAAGTACGTGACAATCGACGAGACGATCAAGGGCTTCAAGGAAATCGCCGACGGCAAACACGACGGCCTGCCGGAGCAGGCGTTCTTCCTGGTGGGCACGATCGACGAAGCGCTCGCTAAGGCGAAGACGATTAAGCAATAACGAATAGCGAAGAACGAATAGCGAAGAACGAATAGCGAAGAACGAATAACAAATGGCGCTGCCGACCAAGCTCACGCTGCATATCGTTTCGCCCGAGACGTCCATCTCGCAGGAGGTGGACTACGTCTCGCTGCCCGGCACCGAAGGCGATTTCGGCGTGCTGCCCGGCCACACGCCGTTCTTCACGGTGCTGCGGCCCGGGACGATGTGGTACCAGAAGGGCACCGAGAAGCAGGTCCTGCTGGTGGCGATGGGCTTTGTCGAAGTGCTGCCGGATTCGGTGTCGGTGCTGGCGCAGGTGGCCGAGCGCGCGGAGGATCTCGATGAGGCGCGCGCCGAGGCGGGCATGAAGCGCGCCGAAGAAGTGCTGTCCGTGGCGCCGCACGACGTCGATTTCGAACGCGCGCGGCTGGCCATGCTGCGCGAGCTGCAGCGGATGCGGGTCGAAAGCCGCAGAGGCGGTGGTCACGTTTAGAAATCTCGCAGCGCTGTTTCGATATCGCGGGCTCATCCAGACTCTCGTTGTCCGTGATCTGAAAGCCCGCTACCGCGGTTCGGTTCTCGGTTTCTTCTGGTCCTTCTTCAATCCGTTGATGCTCCTGCTGATCTACACCTTCGTGTTCACGAAGGTGATGCCGGGGATCCATCCGCCAGAAATGGAGCCGTACGCGCTGTTCATGTTCTGCGGCATCCTGCCGTGGACGTGGTTCGCCTCATCGCTGCTCGAGTCGTCGAATACGCTGATCGCGGGCGGCAATTTGATCAAGAAGGTGATGTTCCCGGCCGAAGTGCTGCCGATCGTCACCGTGCTGGCGAACATGGTGCACTTCTTCCTGGGCCTGCCGATCCTGGTGGCGTTTCTCCTCTACTACCAGCGCTCGGTCGGCGTGCTCGAAGTGCTCTGGTTCCCGGTGATCGTGCTGGTGCAGCTCGCCTTCACAATCGGCCTTGCCTTGTTCGTCTCTGCGCTGACGGTGCACTTCCGCGATCTGAAAGACCTGCTCGCGAACTTCGTCCAGTTCTGGTTTTTCGCGACGCCGATCATTTACCCGATGCACCTGGCGCCGGCGGACATGGCGTGGCTCCTGAACCTGAATCCGATGACGCACATCATGCGCTCGTATCAGCAGGTGCTGTTTTTTGACGGCCCGCTCGGACACCAGAAGCCGCTGGCGCTCGTTGGTCTGCTGTCGATCGCAGTGTTCTTGGTGGGTTATTTCGTGTTCGATCGGCTGCGTGACAGCTTTGCTGAGGAAGTGTGATGACGCCGGCCATTGACGTCATCAACGTCTCGAAGGTCTACCGCCGTTACGCGCGGAAGAGGCAATTCGCTACGCTCAAGTCGGCGATCCTCGACGGAAGCCTGCTCGCCGATCTGAAGCCGGACGAGACGTTCCAGGCGCTGCGCAACGTGTCGTTCAGCGTGCCGAAGGGCTGCACCTACGGCGTGATCGGCAGCAACGGCTCGGGCAAGAGCACGCTGCTGAAGTGCGTTGCCGGCATCACGCGGCCAACCGAAGGCGACGTCAAGGTCGACGGCAGGATCTCCGCGCTGATCGAGCTCGGCGCCGGCTTTCATCCCGAGATCTCCGGCCGCGAGAACATCTTCATCAACGGCATCATGCTGGGCTTGACCAAGAAGGAGATCCAGCACCGCTTCGACGAGATCGTCGAGTTCGCGGAGATGCAGGATTTCATCGACGCGCCGGTCAAGACGTATTCATCGGGCATGTATATGCGCCTCGGCTTTGCCGTGGCGGTGCACGTCGATCCGGAAGTGCTGCTCGTCGACGAAGTGCTGGCGGTCGGCGACCAAAGCTTCACGCACAAGTGCCTCGACAAGTTCGCGGAGTTCCGCCGCCGCAACAAGTCGATCCTGCTCGTGACCCACTCGCTCGACCTCGTCGAGAAGTTCTGCGACGTCGCCCACTGGCTGAACAAGGGCGTCACCAAAGGCGAAGGCGATCCGAAGCGCGTCGTCGCCGCTTACGTGATGGATGTCGAGGACGTCGAGGAGAACACGCTTGCGAAAGCCGAGGCGGTAAGAGTGGCTGCTTCCGCGAAAGAAATCTCGACCGCAAACGCTCCCGATGACACGGGCGCGAACGTAGGGGCGAACTTTGGTTCACCCGGAGTGGAGACTGGCGAAGGGCCGGCGGCTGAAGAGGGTCCGAGAGACGGATTCAAATCCGAAGAGGGGCGCTGGGGCACTCGCGAAGTCGAGATCACGAACGTCACGATCTCCGGCCCGAACGGCGACGCCGGCCACGTCTTCCAGAGCGGCGAATCGATCCAGGTCCGCATGGACGTCACGTCGAAGGAGAAGATCACCGACTTCGTGTTCGGCCTCGGGCTCTTCAACGCCGACAACGTCTGCGTTTACGGCACCAACACCAATCTCGAAGAGTTCCAGCCGACGGAGATTGACGGCAGCGCCATCGTGACGTTCACGATCGACAAGCTCGATCTCGTCGAAGGCACGTATCGACTCGATCTGGCCGCGCACAAGGCTGATGGTTATCCGTACGACTACCATCGCCTGCTCTATACCTTCCGCGTCAAGTCGCGCATTCGAGATGTCGGCATCTACCGTCCTGATCACTCATGGTCGTTCGAAGGCGGGATCAAGTTCAGTGACCAGAGGTGACGCGGTCGCGCTCGTCGAGCGCTCGCGCGCTCAAGGCCAGACGATCGTGTTCACGAATGGTGTGTTCGACATCATTCACCCCGGTCACGTCCGCTATCTTCGCGACGCGCGCGCCCTGGGCGATCTGCTGATCGTCGGTATCAACAGCGATCGATCGGTGAAAGCATTGGCGAAGGCGCCGAACCGGCCGATCAATCCTGAAGCGGAGCGTGTCGAAGTCCTGAGCGCGCTGGCGTCGGTTGATGCGGTGGTGATCTTCGACGAAGATACGCCGCACGCGATCATCTCGGCTCTGCAGCCGGACATCCTTGTCAAAGGGGCGGACTGGGGCGAGAACGCGATCGTTGGTCGGGATATCGTGGAAGCCCGCGGCGGCCGCGTCGCCCGAATCGCCATAGCCGAGGGCTACTCAACGACGAAGATCATCGAGCGCATCCGATCGTAGTGGCGAGCTTTAGTTCGCCCGGACGCCTGTGAGACAATAGAAGGCTCGGCTGGTACGAATCAGCCGGACAGGGTATGGCGAGCGCTCCTTCACTGGCTTTGCGTTCGCTGCTGACTGGCGTTCTTCGGGAGACGGGGCTGTTATCCCCCCTCCAACGCATCAGCGGCGCGACCTCCCCTGTACGCGCGCTGGCGGTGGCGAGCGCCGCGAAGCGACTCGGGGAGCACACCATCCTCCTCGTCGTCCCCACCGACGGCGACATCGAATCCACCGTCGGCGACATCTCGTTTTTCCTGTCGGTCCTCGAAGGATCCGCCGCGACGGTGGTCGAGCGGCAGGTGCTGCCGTTCCCGTCGACGCAGGTCGATCCGTACCGCGGATTTCAGCCGCACTTGAAGGTCGCATCGGCGCGCGCGCGAGTGCTGCATGCGCTGGCTACCAACACCGCGCGCGTTGTGGTCGCGTCGGCGGCGGCGCTGCTCACCAAGCTTCCGGAGCCCGCATCGATTCTGCTGTCGTCGTGCGAGATCAAGCCTGGCATCGATATCGATCCACACGAGCTCGCGAATACGCTCGTGCTCGGCGGCTACGAGCCCGCGGATCCGGTCGACGCGCACGGCGAGTTCGCGCGCCGCGGCGGCATCTTCGACGTATTCCCCGCCGGCGAAGAGCTGCCTATCAGAATCGAGTTCGTCGGCGACACCGTCGAATCGATCCGCCGCTTCGATCCCGGCACGCAGCGTTCGATCGAAACCCTCGATCGCTTCGGCATCATTCCAGTACGCATAAATGGCGACTTGTCTCCGGGACAGGCCCGGTTACAGGCGAATCTGTTTCAGTTCCTGCGTACGCGCGATGCGCAACTGTGGGTATCCGAGCCAACCGATGTGGAAAACCACATTAAGACCACTTGGGAACAGATCGACAGCTCGTACACCGATGCCGTTGAACGATCGAAGGGGCTAGAGCCGCTTCAACCGACAGATCTAATAGTCACGGAAGAAGAGATCGCGGCGGAGCTGGCGACGGCAGTGATTCTTGAAGAACTCGCCATCGGCTCAGGCGGGTCTGAAGACCCGCCTCTACGGTCCGCATTAGATCTTTCCGTTCAACCGACCGGGATTTTCCATGGCCGGATTCCCGATTGGGTGAGTGACGTCAAGGCGGCGCAGGCGAACGGCGATCACGTCATCTTCGTTGCCGGCTCGCACGGCCGCGCCGAGCGCACCGTTGAACTGCTCAAGGACTACGACGTTCGCGCGGTGATGGCGTCGGATGCCGGCGATGTGATCCGCGGCGCGGTGATGGTGGCCGAAGGGTGGCTGTCGAAGGGATTCAGACTTCGAACCGCAGGCGGGTCTGAAGACCCGCCTCTACCAGCACTCCAAATTTACGCCGAGACCGATGTCTTCGATGAAGAGCGCCGCAAGACCGGCGCGGGCAAGAAGCGATCGGCATCGGCCGCCTTCCTCTCCGACCTGCGCGATCTCAAGGTCAACGATCTAATCGTCCACGTCGATCACGGCATCGGCCAGTTTGTCGGCCTCAAGCAGATCTCCATCGCCGGCGGCGACATCGTGCAGGAGTTTCTCGAGCTCCGCTATCACGGCGACGCCAAGCTGTTCGTGCCCGTCGAGCGCCTCGATCTGATCCAGAAATACACCGGCGGATCGAATCCGCCGCTCGATCGGCTCGGCGGCACGACCTGGGAGAAGGCAAAGACCAAGGTCAAGAAGGCGATGCGCGACATGGCCGAGGAGCTGCTCAAGCTCTACGCCGCGCGCAAGGCGGTCCCCGGTCACGCATTCGCTGCGGACACGCACTGGCAGGAAGAATTCGAGGACGCGTTCGAATACGACCTCACTCCCGATCAGTCGACGGCGATCGCCGACATCAAGCGCGACATGGAAACGCCGACGCCGATGGATCGCCTGTTGTGCGGCGATGTGGGCTACGGCAAGACCGAAGTGTCGATGCGCGCCGCATTCAAGGCGGTAATGGAAGGCAAGCAGGTCGCCTTCCTCGCGCCGACGACGGTGCTGGCCGCGCAGCACTTGAAGACGCTCACCGAACGCTTCGCCGCGTTCCCCGCGAAGATCGACATGGTCAGCCGCTTCCGCACGAAGCAGGAGATCAAGGAGACGCTCGAGAGTCTCGCATCGGGACGGCTCGACGTGATCGTCGGCACGCATCGACTCCTCTCGAAGGATGTCAACTTCAAGGATCTCGGCCTGCTCGTCGTCGATGAAGAGCAGCGCTTCGGCGTGGCGCACAAGGAGCGCATCAAGCAGATGCGCAAGAAGGTCGACGTCCTGACGATGACGGCGACGCCGATTCCACGCACGTTGAACATGTCGCTGGTCGGCATCCGCGACATGTCGGTGATCGAAACGCCGCCGAAGGATCGACTCGCGATTCAGACGAACGTCGTCAAGTTCGACTCGGCGGTGCTCGTCCGCGCGATTCGCACCGAGATCGCCCGCGGCGGCCAGGTGTTCTTCGTGCACAACCGCGTCGAATCGATCTATTCGATGGGAAACCTGCTGCAGCGCCTCGTGCCTGACGCGAGCATCGTCATTGGCCACGGCCAGATGGCCGAGGACGCGCTCGAGCGCGCGATGCTCGACTTCATGACGCACAAGGCGGACATCCTGCTGGCGACGACGATCGTCGAGAACGGCCTCGACATCCCCAACGCCAACACGATCATCATCAATCGCGCCGATCGCTACGGCCTGGCGCAGCTTTATCAGCTGCGCGGCCGCGTCGGCCGCAGCGATCGCGCCGCGTACGCGTACCTGCTGATTCCGCCAGAGGAATCGCTCTCACTGGTGGCGCGCAAACGGCTGTCGGCGATGAAGGAATTCAGCGAGCTGGGCAGCGGCTTCCGCGTCGCCGCGCTCGACCTCGAGATCCGCGGCGCCGGCAACCTGCTCGGCGGCGAGCAGAGCGGCACCATCGATGCGGTCGGCTTCGAGATGTACATGAAGCTGCTGGAGGAAACGATCCGCGAGCTGAAGGGCGAGGATCTGGAAGACGACGTGCGCGCGACGGTGAACCTGAAGGTGGATTTCAGGCTCGACGACACCTACGTCCCCGACATGAATCAGCGCCTGATGATCTATCGCCGCATGGCGGGATCAAGAAGCGAGGAAGAGATCGGGAGGATCGTCGACGAGGTGCGAGATCGCTACGGTCCGCCGCCCACCGCGGTGTTGAACCTCGCAGACTTTGCGCGCATCCGAGTCCTCGCGGACGGGCTCGGCGTCGAGACGATCGATCGCGCGGACGCGACGGTCGTGATTAAGTTCAGGCAGAAGACGAGGGTCGATTTGAAGCAGGTGATCGCGCTGGTCCAGGAGAGAGGTGATCTGCAGCTGGTGCCGCCCAATTCGTTGAAGCTTGATCTCAAGTATCGAAAGTCCGCCTCCGATCCGGCCCCGACACAGCCGGCCGGAGCTGCGGCGAGACAGGCCGGTTTGGCGAATAAAACACGAAAACCGGGCTGGTGGACGGCGCGGGCCACGGCTGGCGAAGTGACCCCCGGTTTCACAAAGGCCGAAATCCTCAAGAAGGCGCCGGAAGACCCGCGGGCTCCCGATGGAGTCCTAGTAAAGGTGACGGACCTCCTCGAAGCGTTGGATAATTAGAGATTCACATGAACGTAAGAAACATCGTCGTAGCCGCGGTTATGGTCGCGCTGGCAATCGCGTCGCCACGCGCCGACATCATCGAACAAGTGCTCGTGAAGGTGAACGGCGAGATCATCACCAAGACCGATCTCGAAGGACGGCAGATCGCCGCGCTCCGCCAGAAAAATCCGAACCTGCGCCCCGATAGCGATGCGGCGCTGAAAGCGGCGCTCGCGGAAGTCACCCCCTCCGTCATCGTCGACGCCGTGGACGAAATGCTGATGGTGCAGAAGGGTAAGGAGCTCGGCTACACGATGAGCACCGACCGCTTCAACAGCATCGTCGAGAACATCAAGAAGGAAAACAAGATCGAGTCCGACGAGCAGCTGCAGGCGGCGCTCAAGCAGGAAGGCATGACGATGGCCGACCTGCGGCGTCAGCTCGAGCGCACGATGCTCGTGCAGCAGGTGCAGCAGACGGAAGTCATGCAAAAGCTGCAGGTCACCGACACCGAGCTCAAGACCTACTACGAAGCGCACAAGGACGAATTCGGCACCGTGCCGCAGGTGACGCTGCGCGAGATCACGATCAACGTCCCGGTGACCGCGCAGGGCATCAACGTCGCGGCGGACGATGCGGCGAAGGCGAAGGCCGAGGAAGTGCGCGCGAAGATTCTCGCCGGCGAGCCGTTCGCGCGGCTCGCCGCCGATTATTCGGATTCCGGATCGAAGGCGAACGGCGGCCTCGTCGGCCCGCTCTCGAAGAGCGATCTCTCCGAAGATCTGCAGAAGGCGATCGCCGGCCTGAAGACCGGCGGCGTGACGCCGGTGATTCGCACGACTCGCGGCTACCAGATCATCAAGATCGAGAATCTCCAGGACTCCACGACCAAGCCGTTCGACGAAGCGCGCGGCGACATCGCCGACAAGATCGCGAGCGGCAAGCGCCAGGGCGAATACCGCAAGTTCATCATCAGGTTGCGCGCGGAAGCGATCATCGACTGGAAGAACGACGAGATCAAAAAGGCCTACGAAGTCGGCCTGAAGCAGGAAGAAGCCGAGACGCCGCAGCCGTAAATGGATCCCAGCTGGTACGCAATCTGGACGCGATCGCGTCATGAGAAGCTCGTCCGCGACCAGCTAGAGAAGAAAGGCGACGTCGACGTCTTCCTCCCGACCATCGGCAAGTGGAGCCGCTGGAAGGATCGCAAGAAGAAGATCGACTGGCCGCTGTTTCCCGGCTACGTGTTCGCGCGGTTCGTGGCCGACGAGCGCATCGGCATCCTGAAGGTCGACGGCGTCGTGCAGATCATCAGCAACAACGGCATGCTGTCGCCGATCCCCGAAGAGGAGATCGAGAGCATTCGCACGCTGGTCGAGAGCGAGCTCGCCTACGACCCGGTGCCGCTGATTAAGGAAGGGGACATGGTGAGAGTTGCTCACGGTCCTCTCAAGGGCGTGGTTGGCCGGCTGATCCGGAAGGGCGCCCACGCGCGGCTCGTCCTGTCAGTCGATTTGATCGGCCAAGCGGTTTCTGTTGAAGTGGATGCCGCGGATGTGAAGCCGTATTGATGAAGATCGGACCGATTGAACTCGAATCGCCGTTTGTCGTCTCGCCGATGGCGGGGATGACCGACACCGCGTTTCGCCGCCTGGTGAAGCGCCAGGGCGGTTGCGGTCTGGTTGTGTCCGAGATGGTGAGCAGCGAGGGCCTGGTTCGCGGCATCGATCGCACGCTCGAATACGCCGAGTACACCGAGGAAGAGCGTCCTGTCTCGATTCAGATCTTCGGCGGCGAGCCCGCGAAGATGGCCGAGGCCGCGCGCGTCGTCGAGCAGATGGGCGCCAACATCGTCGACGTCAACATGGGCTGCCCGGTGCCGAAGATCGCCAAGCACAACGCCGGTTGCAGCCTGATGCGCGAACCCGCGCATGCCGCTGAGATCATCGCGGCGATGTCGAAGGCGGTGAAGATTCCCGTCACCGTCAAGATGCGCAAGGGTTGGGACGACGGCGAGGTCAATGCCGGCGAGTTGGCAAGACGCGTCGAAGACGCTGGCGCAAAAGCGATCGCGATTCACGGCCGCACCGCGAAACAGAGCTACAGCGGACTGGCCGACTGGCACTTCGTCACCGAAGTCGCGCGAACGGTGTCGATTCCCGTATTCGGATCGGGCGACTGCATCGAACCCGAAGACATCATCACCAGGATGAAGTCAGGCGTGAGCGGCGTCTACGTCGGCCGCGGTGTGCTCCGCAACCCATGGATCCTCGCGCAGGCGCGCGATCTGATGGAAGGCAAGCCGGCCCGAAGGATCGCCCACGAAGAGCGCGGCCAATTCCTGCTCGATTACATGCACCTGCTGCTCACCGAAAACGTTCCCGAGAGTGGCAAGGCGCTGAGCCGCGAACGCTGGGTGATCAACAAGGTTCGCGCGTTGTGCTCCTGGTACACCAAGGGCTTCGAGGGTGGCGCTCAGTTCCGCATTGGTGTGAACTCAGCGAAATCAATCATCGAACTGCAAGACCTGATTGAGAGCTTCTTCTTCCTCAGGGCCGACCGCCTGACCGCCTGACCGCCTGACAACCTGACAACCTGACAACCTGATGTTGCCTGAGATCGAAATCGCCGGCCGAAAGATCGGCCCCGCGCATCCGCCGCTCGTTATCGCCGAAATCGGCATCAATCACGAAGGCAGCCTCGCCGTCGCCATGGAGATGGTGGAAGCGGCGGCCCGCGCCGGCGTCGAAGTCGTCAAGCATCAAACGCACATCGTCGAGGACGAGATGAGCGGCGCCGCCAAAGCGGTCGTGCCCGGCAACGCGAGCGTGTCGATTTACGAGATCATGGAGCGCTGCGCGCTGTCGGAATCCGACGAGAAGCAGCTGAAGGAGCGCGTCGAATCGAAGGGGATGATCTTCATCAGCACGCCGTTCTCGCGCGCGGCGGCCGATCGCCTGCACGGCATGAGCGTGCCCGCCTACAAGATCGGATCGGGCGAGTGCAATAACTACCCGTTACTGAAGCACATCGCCGGATTCGGCAAGCCGATCATTCTCAGCACCGGCATGAACACGATCGAGAGTGTTCGCAAGGCCGTCAACATTCTCGAGACCGCCGCCGTTCCCTACGCGCTGATGCACACGACCAATCTCTACCCGACGCCGCCGCACCTGGTGCGGCTGGGCGCGATGGTGGAGCTTGGCAGGGCGTTTCCCAAAGCGGTAATCGGTCTGTCCGATCACACCACCGACAACGTCGCCTGCCTTGGCGCCGTCGCGCTCGGCGCGTCGATTCTCGAGCGCCACTTCACCGACGACATGTATCGTTCCGGCCCCGACATTGTCTGCTCGATGGACGAGAAGGCGTGCCGCGAGCTGATCGAGTCGAGCAGGAAGCTCCACAGCGAGCTCGGCGGTACGAAGGGCCCCGCGACAGAAGAGCAGGTGACGATGGACTTCGCGTTCGCGACCGTCGTCACGATCGCACCGATCAAGGCCGGCGAGAAGCTGACGAAGCAGAACCTCTGGGTGAAGCGCCTCGGCACCGGATCGATTCCCGCCGAGAAGTACGAAGCGCTGCTGGGAAAGAAGGCGCTTCGCGATCTACCCGCCGACGCGCATCTCAGGGACGAAGATTTCAGTTAGTCCACCTGCAAAGCGATCACTAGGATCGTGAGGATCGCCGACGCGCCCGCGGCGAGGCCGAAGCCGATCGCCTTGCCTAGATTCATCCCGCCGCCGTGGTCGCGCTCGATGTTCGCGATCGCATCGTAGGTCACGGTGACCGCGGCTTCCGGTATTCGCGTGTTCTTCTTCACCGCCAGCCCGGTATCGTCGACGCGCATCAAGGTGCCGCTGAGGCGCTTGCCCTCGAGCGTCTGGATCTTCACCTTCGATCCGAGCGGAATCGCGTCCGCGACCTTGCGCCACTGTTGCGCCTCTTGTGCGAACGCATGGCCTGCTGTGAGCGTAAACAGTGAAACGATCAGAGCGATAGCTGTGGTGCGCATAATGAGTCTCCCTCAGAAGTCGATGCCGAAACCGGCAATCAGGTTGACCGTCGCCGCAGGTTTGGAATACGTCACGATCGCGCCGGTGTTGAAGAACGCGCGCTCCGACACGTAAATCTTCGCGCCGCCGCCGACCGATACGCCGCCGCGCACCTCGTAGCGATCGCCGGAGTTGCGCTCGCTGCTCACGAGGACGCGCTCGCCCCGGGCATTCTGTTGATAGGTGAGCGGCACGTGAAACCGCTGGTGCTCCACGTCGATCACCGCGCCGGCGCTCAGATACGGATGCACCCACGCGTTGTCGCGAAACTGCCAGACAACACGCAGCGTGCTCTGCTGCAGCTGAAAGAACTGTTCGGTCTGATAGGGGTACGGCGAACCGTTGATGCGGGCGTAGTCGAGGACGTACCGCGATCCCTCGCCGCTCCATGCGTGCTCGAACTCGGTCTTGAGGTGTTTGGTCCAGTAGTAACCGATCGAGCCGGCATATCGCCCGTGCGCGTACCAGTCCTGGTAATAGGGGACGTCGATCTCCCCCGGCCTGGCCTCGATCACGCCGACGGTCCCGCCGACCTCGAGTTTTCGCGACGCAACCGATTGCCGAGCCTCGGCTCCGCTGCCGATTCCAAGAAAGACCAGCAAGATCCACGAAATTTTGCGCATACAAACCGTCCTGACAGGTAATGCGCAATCCGTCGTGAAACCGGCTCACGCGGCGCGTTGAACGGTAGAATCGACGCACCAACCCAGCCGTCCTTGATGCAAACCCTCAAGCCG
>Ga0137459_1000624_pt1 | contig 12211 bp, 7 predicted proteins | sample EasRivERMGT700_2_FD_104908 | JGI IMG/M metagenome (GOLD analysis project Ga0137459, IMG submission 104908) | Soil microbial communities from meander-bound floodplain in the East River, Colorado, USA - East River MetaG ERMGT700_2 | ecosystem: Environmental > Terrestrial > Soil > Floodplain ...
CTCGCGCGGCGCGGCAAGCTCGAGCTGCCGACCTACGTGGTGCTGGTGGCGATGTTCGGCGGCATCGAGCTGCTCGGCGGCTGGGGCCTCGTGCTGGGCCCGCTGGTCGTGCGGCTCGCCAAGGAAGCCGTCGTGATCTGGTCGGAGGCGCGCGCGCCGGCCGCGTGACGACCCTGGCGTGGCTCGCCGCGACGCAATCGTGGTACACGTTGAACGGCCGTGCCGCTCGATGTGAAGCGCTATCCGATCCTCGTCGTCGATGACGAACAGGACAACCTCGACGCGTTCCGGTTCAACTTTCGCAAGACGTTCGACATCCTGACCGCGAGCGGGGGCGCCGAGGCGCTGCAGATCCTCGAGGACAAGGAGGTCGCGGTCGTGGTGACCGACCAGCGGATGCCGCGGATGACCGGCGTGGAGCTGTTGCGCGAGGTCCGCGCGCGGCAGCCCGACGCGGTCGGCATCATCCTGACCGCGTTCACCGACGTCGACGTCCTGATCGAGGCGATCAACCTCGGGCAGGTCTACCGTTACATCACCAAGCCGTGGGACGCCAAGGAGGTCCGCGGCGTGCTGCAGTACGCGATCGAGCGGTTCGACCTGCAGCGCGACAACAAGCGGCTCGCCGCGCAGCTCGCCGCGTACACCGGCTACCTGAACCAGCAGCTGCACGGCGCGTTCGACTTCGGCAACATCATCGGCGACAGCGCGCCGCTGCGCGAGGTGCTCGACAAGGTCGAGCAGGTCGCGCCGACGAGCTCGACGGTGCTGCTGCGCGGTGAGACCGGCACCGGCAAGGAGCTGGTCGCGCACGCGATCCACATCAACTCGGCGCGCGAGGAGAAGCCGTTCGTGCGGGTCAACTGCGCGGCGCTCGCGCCGGGCGTGCTCGAGAGCGAGCTGTTCGGCCACGAGAAGGGCAGCTTCACCGGGGCGCTGGCGCGGCGGCCGGGGCGGTTCGAGCTCGCCGACGGCGGCACGCTGTTCCTCGACGAGGTCGGCGATCTGCCGATGGAGGTGCAGATCAAGCTGTTGCGGACGCTGCAGGAGCGCGAGTTCGAGCGGGTCGGCGGCAGCGAGACGATCAAGGTCGACGTCCGGATGATCAGCGCGACCAACCGCAACCTCGAGGCGATGATCGAGGACGGCGAGTTCCGCGAGGATCTGTACTACCGGCTCAACGTGTTCCCGATCCACCTGCCGCCGCTGCGCGATCGGCCCGACGATCTGGCGCCGCTGGTCGTCCACTTCATCGCGAAGTTCTCGCGCCAGATGGGCGTGACCGCCGCGCCGGCCGCGGCCGAGGCGCTGGCCAAGCTGCGCGAGTACAACTGGCCGGGCAACGTGCGCGAGCTCGAGAACATCATCGAGCGCGCGATGATCCTCGCGCGCGGCGCCCCGCTCAACGCGACGCACCTCGACTTCGGCCGCCGCGCGACCAGCCACGCCGCGGTGCCGCCGCCGGGCTCCGGGCCGGTCGCGCTCGCGCCGGCCGCCCCACCCGTGCTGGCCGAGGACGGCAAGAGCCTCGCCGAGCGCCTGCTCGACAGCGAGCGCAAGGAGATCATCGCCGCGGTCGACAAGTCGCGCGGCAACATCGCGAGCGCGGCGCGCATGCTCGGGATCAACCGCTCGACCCTGTACTACCGGCTGCGCAAGCACGGCCTCGAGCACCTGCTGCCGACCAAGATCGCGGTGGGCGCCGACGAGCCGATCGGCGGCGGCGAGCCGGCGCCCGGCTGACGCGACGGGGCGCGAACCGCGGGGTCGGGTGGGCAAGCACTCGTACCTCGTCGCAGTGGTTTTGATCGGTTGCGCCGGCGGTGCGGGCGTGAGCTCCCGGAGACTCCGAGAGAACGCGGACACGCGCGCTCGCGCCGCGGGGCTGGGTCGGGCGCTCGTCCGTTAACCACCGAATCGAGCATGGACGGTGGTGCCATCTCCACGACCGGCCGACGATCCACCACCCGGCCTGGGAATCTATCTCGCGCCCAGACCCACCCCGCGGCGCTACGCTGCGCGTTGACGTCGGGCTTCCGCAGCGCAACCGGTCAGATCCACTGCGACGAGGTACGAGGATCGGAGCGTAGCTCCTGGCCGGATCGGCTACGCTGGCCTGGATGAAGCGACCCGCGCTGGACGCCGCGCGACTCGACGGGCTCGCGGCGCTGGCGTGGCGGCGCCGCTGGCGGTGCTCGCGCGGCTGGCGCACGCCCGCGACGCGCGGCTGCGCGGGCTCGTGGTGCGCTGGATCCCGCCGCTCGTGCAGGCGCTCGCGATCACCGGGCAGGACGCGCTGGCGTGCCTCGAGCCGGTAGCCTCCGGCGAGGACGCTGCGCTCCGGGCCGACGCGCTCCGGCTGATGGCGCGGCCCTGGCTGCTGGGGCTTTTGCCCGGTGCCCGCCGGCGACGCGAGGCGGCGATCCGCGCGGCGCTGCGCGATCCGGACGCCGGGGTGGTGGCGGCCGCGCTCGAGGCCACGAGCGAGCTCGCCCAGCGGGCGTGGCTCGTCGAGATCGTCGACGACGCGGGCGCCCCGCCGGCGAGCCGGGCCGGCGCGATGGCCGCGCTCGGTGGGCTCGCCGAGCCCGGCGATCTGGACCGCGTGCTCGCGCTCGCGGAGCACGCGCCGCTGCGGTTCGGGCCGCCGGCGCGGACCTGCCTGCTCGAGGCCCATCGCCACGGCGTGTTCGTGCGCGAGCCGCACCTGCCGGCGGTGCTCGCGCTGTTCGACGCACACGCCGCGTGGACCGCGGAGGAGCTGGTGCGCGTGACCTACCTCGCCCGCGCGCGGCTGGTCGAGCTCGTGGGCGAGCTCCCGGCCGGCGATCCGCGGTGGACGCGGCGCGCGCAGATCCTGGCGGACAGCCTCGGGACGGGCGCTGCGGGCGGCGCGGCGGATCCTGGCGTGGCCCGACGCGCGCGCGGCGTGGCCAGCGGTGCGCGACGCGTACCTGGCCGGGCAGGTCGCGCTCGACGGCGACGGGCTCGCGCGCGTGGCGAGCACGCTGACCGCGTGGCCTGCCGGCAAGCCGGCCGCGATCGCGCTGGTGGCGCAGCTGTCCGAGCTCCAGGTCCGGGCGTTCGTGCCCGCGTGGCTCGACGCGTGGGCCGGCGGCGACGCCGACGCCGCCGAGCTGCTTCGTCACGTCGCGCAGGACCGGCTGGTCCCGCTGGTCGTCGCGCGGGCGCGGGCGGGGCAGTTCGTGTTCGCGCGCCTGTTGCGGCCGAGCGCGACGCCGGCGATCCGCGCGCTGATCGAGCTCGCGGCGGCCACCGCCCCGCGCGACGTCGAGCACCTCCGCGAGCCCGCGCCGGATACGCGAGACGCCCCGGACACGCCAAGCGCCGATCAAGCCGGCGATCCGGTGGATCCGATCGCCGGGAAGCCGCTCGACGAGCTGGTCGCGCTGATCGACCGGAAGGGCGTCGACAAGGGTCTGGCCGTGCGCGCCGTGCATGCCCTCACCGAGCACCGCGAGCGCGGCGTCGACCCGCTCGAGCGGCTGACCTGCGATCGCCGGCCGGCCGTCCGCAGCGCGGCCCTGCGCGCGTTGCGCGTCGTGGCGTCGCGCGAGCGCACGCTCGAGGGCGACCGCGAAGGTGCTCGAGCTCGAGACCCGGCGCGACGTGGCGCTGGGCCTGATGGCCAGCCTCGGCCATGGCCGGCACGAACCGTCGCTACCAAGCTTGCTCGAGCGGCTGGTCGATCGCGATCACCGGATCCGCCAGGGCGCACACGCCGCCTTGCGGGCGTGGGGACGCGATGTCATCCCGGCGCTCCGCCACGCCGCGAAGCGCGCGCGCCCCGATCGCCGCCCCGCGTACGAGGCGCTGATCGCGGAGCTGGCATAGCCGCGGCCTTGGTCCAGCGCAGCCGATCGACACCGAGCATGTGACCGATGGCTCTGCGAAGCGGCCCGGCGAGCACCTCTGGTCCCGCCGCGCCGACGCCAACGCGCAGCGCAGCAACGCGGGCTGGGTCACGGCGCGAGATAGATTGCACGGCCGGGTGGTGGATCGCCGGTCGGTCGTGGAGATGGCGCCGCCCTCCATGCTCGATCCGGTGGTCGACGGACGAGCGCCGGACCCAAGCCCGCGTTGCCAGCGCGCGTGTTCGCGATCTCCTGGAGCTCACGGCCCGCACCGCCAGCGCAGCCGATCAACACCTCGGTGGCGCGGTACCAGTCGTACCAGATCGTACCAGGTCGGCGGCGAGGATCGCATCACAGGCTCATGGGAGCTGGCTCACGATCGCATCGAGATCGCCGAGGATCGTGACCAGCCCCGCCGGCAGATCGCGATCGTTGATCCCGCGATCGACGCGGATCTGCTTGGTGGAGCCATCCGCTGCGATGGCGAGCGTGGCCACGGGAAAATCAGCGCCGCACGCGAAGTCAGCGCAGTTGTAGTCGTCGCGGTAGCTCCCGAGATCGACCATGGCGATATCGTCGCGCAGCGCGTCCATCACGGGCCCCGGGACCGTCCCGCTGGTCACCATCGTCGGCCCGGTCCCGGTCGTCACCTGCTTGCTCGCCGTTCCATCCTGCTCGAGGTGCACGCTGGTCACGGTGAAGACGAAGCCTCCTTCGGTCTTGTAGTCGACAAAGCCATCGAGCTGGCTGCTGTGCTGCGACGTACAGGCACCGAGGGCCGCCGCCAGGAGGCAGGTTCGCGAACGAGGCATGGACATGCCGCCCAAGCTTGCCTCGCGAGTGCCCGGATGGGAAGCGCGGCGTTCAGGCGCTGCGTCAGGTCCGAGCGGCGCGGCGACCGAACCTGGCCCGCCGGCCACATAACGATCGTGCGGCTCGGCTACAGTGACGGCGTGAGGCTGCTCTTCATCGTCGATCCCCTCGATCGCCTGACGCTCGCCGGCGACAGCTCGTACGCGCTGATGCTCGAGGCGGCCCAGCGCGGCTGGGATGTCTGGACCTGCCAGATCGAGCACCTCGGCCTCGCCGGCGACGACGCCGTGTGCGACGCCGCGCCGACGATCGTCGTGCCCGCGGCGCGGCCGGCCGAGGCGTTCCAGGTCGAGGCGCCGTCGTACCACCGGCTCGCCGCGTTCGACGTCGTCCTGATGCGCAAGGACCCGCCGCTCGACGTCTCGTACCTGCACGCGACGTGGATCCTCGATCACGCGCGCGGCAAGACCCTCCTGGTCAACGATCCGCGCGGCCTGCGCGAGCTCAACGAGCACCTCGCCGTGCTGCGCTTCCCGCAGCTGACGCCGCCGACGATCGTCACCCGGTCGGCGGCCCGGCTGCGCGAGTTCCAGGCCCAGCAGGGCGGCGCGATCGTCGTCAAGCCGGTCGACGGCTACGGCGGGCTCGGCATCTTCGTGGTGCGCGACGGCGATCCCAACGCGTCGTCGATCCTCGAGACCTCGACCGGCGCCGGCACGCGGTGGACGCTCGCGCAGCGCTACCTGCCCGAGGCGATCGAAGGCGACAAGCGGATCCTCCTGGCCGACGGCGAGCTGGTCGGCGCCGTGCTGCGGGTGCCGGCCGAGGCCGAGACGCGCGGCAACCTGCACGTCGGCGGCCGCGCGGTCAAGGCGACGATCGACGTGCGCGATCGCGAGATCATCGCCGCGGTCGCGCCGTTCCTCCGCGCGCACGGCCAGATCTTCGTCGGGCTCGACGTGATCGGCGGCATGCTCACCGAGCTCAACATCACGTCGCCGACCGGCGTCCGCCACGCCACGCAGCTCGACGGCGAGAACGTCGCCGGCCGGATCCTCGACTGCTTCGCGCGGCTCGCGCACGCCCGGCCCCGGTAGCCGGCGCATCGATGCGATGATCTTCGAGTGTCGGACCGATCAGGTCCACCCACCGCCGGCCAGCGGGAACACTGCAACGCGGATGCGAGGTCACGCTAGGGTCGCATCCGAACACATCGGCGGTTAGCCACTATCCATCGCCAGGACCCTCCAGGACTGGAAACGGCGTATGATCTGTACTGCGCCATGCCCACAAAACCTGAACCAGGGGTCGCAGGCCTAATCCTCGAAAGGTATCGTGTTTTCGGGAAGCGCGAGGATATTGACATTGGGGCGTTTACCCTCCTCGCAGGCGAAAACAGTGCCGGTAAGTCGAGCCCGATACACCCGCTGCTACTCCTCAAGCAAACGCTCGAGGCACCGCTCGATCCAGGCCCGTTGCTCCTCGACGGTGAGAACGTTCGGCTAACCTCGGCAGACCAGCTCTTCACCGTAGGTTCGACCGGGCCGTTACGTCTGGGCATCCGGACCACAGAAAACCATCGCTTGGAGCTCGCCTTTCGGCGCGGAGGCCGTCATGGCCTTGACCTCGAAGAGATGACCTGGCAGGGAGCCCGGGGAAGAGCTACCACGATCAGGGCTTCGGGGCGCAGGCGAGGAAAGGACGTCGGGCGCGTTCGATTTCTATTGGGAGGCAAGCTGCCTCGCCTTGGCGAGACGCACGTCGAGTACATTCCCGGTCGAGTCTCACAGGCGATCAGCCGCGTGATTCACGTCTCCGGAATGCGTGGCAGTCTCGGTCGAACGCAGCCGAGTGCGGCCGTTGGAGAAACCTTTCCAGGAACGTTTGATCGCTACGTCGCGAGCATCGTAGAGAAGTGGCAGCCATCCTCTCAGCGCATGGAGCACCTGAATCACGATCTGCAAAAGTTAGGTGTCACATGGAAGGTTGCTGTTGAGCGACGTTCCGACGTCGCGCTCGAGTTGAAGGTGGGGAGGTTGAAGAAGCCGCGTGTAGGCGGCTCCAAGGATCTCATCAGCCTCGCTGATGTTGGACTCGGAACCGCCCAGGTACTGCCTGTTCTCGTGGCCCTTCATGCTGCTGAACCCAACCAGCTGGTATTTGTCGAGCAGCCGGAGTTGCACTTGCATCCGAACGCCCAGGTTTCGCTTGCCGGCATCATCGTCGCTGCCGTGAAGCGCGGGGTGCGTGTTGTTGTCGAGACCCATAGCTCACTGCTCCTGCTTGGCGTGCAGACCGAGCTTGCCCGCGGAGAACTGACCCCTGAGGACGTTCGCCTTCACTGGTTCCTTCGCAATACCCAGACGGGAGAAACCGAGATCAAGACGGCCGAGATCGACACCGATGGAACGTTTGGTACCTGGCCCGTCGACTTTGATGAGATCGCACTGAAGCAGCAGTCGGAATTCCTGACTGCAGTCGAGAAACGACGAACAAGAACCCCGACACGAAGCAGCCGGAGAAATTAGGTGGTCAAGCCGAAATCCAGGTTGCTCGTTATCGACGCTTCAGTTCTCCGCGCGTGTGGTGGCGAGACCGCCATTCATCCAACAGCAACGCAGTGTCGTGACTTCCTCATCGCGGTTCTCACGATCTGTCACCGTGTCTACCTTAGCTCAAGCATGATGGACGAGTGGAAGCGTCATGCCTCGCGGTTCGCACATGGGATGGTGGACTTCAATGGAAGCTCGACGAAAGGTTGAACGCGTAGATGACGCGGAGAATACCGAGGTGAGGCGTCGCCTCGCGAAGGCCTCGTTGACTCAGAAGGAGCGCACCGCCATCGAGAAAGATCTTCACCTCATTGAGGACGCGCTCAGAGCTGATGCAATCGTCGTCGGAATTGACGTTCGCTTGACCGAGTACGTCGGGAAGGCTGCCAAGGTCGCCCGCAAGCTGGGAAGCGTGCGGTTCATCGATCCACGGAGCGAGACGGCGAACAACATCTGATCCCACCTCAAGCCTGCTCGAGTGCTAGCCGGCGGCCGACAGCCGCCGATCGGGAGTCGTGGCGAGCTGGCGGAGGATGTCCAGGTACGCCGCGAGCCAGCCGGCGACCGCGTCGTCGGCGAACCGGTCGCGCTGGTGATCGAGCTGGACGGTGAGCCCGTTGCCGCGCGCGATGGTCCGGATCATGAGCTCGTACGGGGTCACCGGCGCGCCGAACCCGCGGACGTAGCTCACGTGGAGATCACCGAGGCGAGGCGCGGGCGCGGGGGGGTGGTGGTTGAGGACGACGTCGAACAGCGGTTGCCGGTACGGGCGGCGCTCCGGGTTGACGTCTGCGACGATCCGCTCGAACGGGACGTCGGAGTGGGCGAGCGCGGCGCGCGATGCGCGGCCCGCGGCACCGACGATCTCGCGCAGGGTCGGATCGCCGTCGAGCGCGAGCCGCAGCGGCAGCGGGTTGAGGAACAGGCCGAGGAGCGGCCGGACCTCGGGGCGATCGCGTCCGGCGGCGATCGTCCCGACGATCAGATCGGTCCGCCCGGTCAGCCGGTGGAGCAGCACGCCGACCGCGGCGAGCAACAGCCCGAACAGCGTCGTTCGTTCGCTGCGCGCCAGCGCGGCGAGCGCGTCGGCCTCGGGTAGCCCGAGGTGGCCGCGCAGGCTGCCGCTCCGCCCGCTCGACCAGCCGGTGCGGGGGGCGGCGAGCGGGAGATCGATCGGGGTCGCGCCTGCGAGCGTCTGGCGCCAGAACTGACGCGACAGCTCCCAGAACCCGGAGTCGGCCATCCGGTGCTGCCAGACCGCGACATCCGCCGCCCCGACGGTGAGCTCGGGGACCGCGGGCGGCCGATCCGCGGCGAGGGCGGTGTAGTGCTCGTGCAGCTCGTCGAGCCAGAGCTGCACCGAGATCCCGTCGCTGACGTAGTGGTGCATCGCGACGATCAAGACGTGCGCGTGCTCGGCGAGGCGCAGCAGCCGGGTCCGCCAGGGCGGCCCGCAGGTGAGCTCGAACGGCTTGTCGCGCTCGTCGTCGATGTGGCGGCCGATCGCCGCCTGCCGATCGGCCGTCGCGAGCGCGGCGAGCTCGACGAACACGTGGTCGCGCGGGCAGCTCGCGATGACGCGCTGCCGGAGGCTCGGTCCGTCGCCCGCGAACACGGTGCGCAGCGAGGCGTGGCGCGCCGCGATCAGGGTCATCGCGGCCTCGAGGCGATCGCGATCGAGCGGTCCCTCGAGCCTGAGCGCGAACCGCAGCTTCGGCGCCGGCGCCTGGGGAGCCAGCGAGGCGGCGAACCGCAGGCGGTCCTGCGCGAAGCTGAGCGGCACCGGCGCGTCGCCGATCCGCGCGATGCCGGCGTGGGGAGCGCTCAGCACGGCGGTCTCGAGCCAGGCTGCTTGCGCGGCGATCGTCGGGCGTTCGAACAGCACGACCAGCGGCAGCTCGACCGCGAACCGCTCGGCGAGCCGGGCGCCGAGCTGCGCGGCGAGCAGCGACTGGCCGCCGGCTGCGAAGAAGTCGTCCTCCGCGCCCATCGGCCGGCCGAGCAGGTGCTCCCAGGCGAGCGCCACCGCGTGCTCGACGGTGCCGTGCGGCGGCCGCGACGTGGTGCCCATCGGCTGGGGCGCCGGCAGCGCCGCGCGGTCGAGCTTGCCGGTGGGCCCGAGCGGGAGCGCGTCGACGGTCAGGAACGAGGTCGGGATCAACGTCTCCGGCAGGGTCGTGCGGAGGAACCGGCGCAGCTCGACGGGGGGCGGGGCGCCGGGGCCGCGCGCGACGAGGTAGGCCGCGAGGCGCTGCTCGCCGTCGAACCCGGCGTGCGCGGTGACCGCCGCGGCGGCGATGTTCGGGTGGGCGAGGATCGCGGACTCGACCTCGCCGGGATCGACCCGGATCCCGCGGATCTTGAGCAGGTGGTCGAACCGACCGATGTACTCGAGCACCCCGTCGTGGCGCCACCGCCCGCGATCGCCGGTGCGGTACATCGTCGGGTTCGGCGCGAACGGGCTCGCCGCGAACTTCGCCTGCTGCGCGGCGGGGACGTCGCCGAGGTAGCGCTCGGAGATCCCGACGCCGGTGACGCAGATCTCGCCGGGCACGCCGATCGGCAGCGGGCGGCCCGCGCGATCGAGGATGTAGATCTTCGTGTTGGCGATCGGCCGGCCGATCGGGATCCGCGGCGCGCGCGCGTCGTCGCTGGACACCACGTGGGCGGCGACCTGATCGGCGGTCTCCGACGCACCGTACAGGTTGACCAGCCGCGATCCGGGCCGCGCCGCGTGAAACGCCTTGACCAGCGCCGGCTTCAGCTCCTCGCTGGTCGCCAGCCACAAGGTCAACGCCGGCAGGAAGTCGCCGCGCCCGCCGCCGAGCTCGAGCATCGCGCGGAGCAGGGACGGGACGACGACCATCCGGGTCACGCGGTGGTGGTCCGCCGCGGCCACGAGCAGGCGCGGATCCGCCCTCTCCGCGGCGGTCGCGACGACGAGCGGGATCCCGCCGGCGAGCGGCCCGAACAGCTCCCACAACGAATCGACGAACGCCGGCGAGCTGCGCAGGCACGCCACCTCGCCCGGCCGCCACGGCAGGGCGCGTGCGAACCACGCGATCTGGTTGACCAGCGCGCGGTGTGTGGTCGCGACGCCCTTGGGCCCGCCGGTCGATCCCGACGTGAACACGACATAGGCGATCGCGTCGGGCGAGCCCGCGGAGCTCGCGGGCGCGGGCGCGGCGGGCGCGGCGTCGCCGACCATCATGCCGGGCATCGCGATCAGGTCCCGCGTCGCGGGCTCGGTGACCACCAGCGCGACCTCGCGGGCGCGGGGCGCGAGCCGCGACGCCGGCTGATCGGGATCGAGCGGGACGTAGACCGCGCCGGCCTTCAGCACGCCGAGCGCCGCGATCGCGAGCTCCGGCGACGGCGCCACGAGGACACCGACGTGCGTCCCGGGGGCGACGCGCGCCCGGAGCCGGGCCGCGAGGTGATCGGCGCGGCGGTCGAGCTCGTGGTAGCTGAGCCGGCGCTCGCCCTGGACGATCGCCACGGCGTCCGGCCGTTCGCGCACGCGGGCCTCGACGAGGCCGTGCACGGTCGCCTCCGGCAGCGCGCGCCTGGTGCGATTCCAGGTCACGTGGACGGTCCGCCGCTCGTGGTCGGGCATCACCGCGAGCTCCGACAGCCTGGCGTGTGGTGACGCGACCGCCGCGAGCAAGAACGTCTGGAACCGCGCCATCCAGCGCACCGCCGTCCGCGGCGCGAACAGATCGTCGCGGCAGCGCAGGGCGAGCTCGAGGATGCCGCCCGGCTTGGTGCTCGCGCCGAGCACCAGATCGCACGGCTGGGCCGAGCCGGTCACGCCATCGAGGGTCACCTGGAGGTCGCCCCACGCCAGCCGCTCGGCCCCCGGGACCATGTTGAGGATCACGTCGAACAGCGGCTGGCGTCCGGGCTCGCGCGCCAGCCCGAGCCCGGCGACGATCCGCTCGAACGGCGCCTCCGAATGCGCGAGCGCGCGATGCAGCGCGCGGTGGGTGCGCGCGATGATCTCGGCGAACGTCGGATCGCCGTCGAGCCGCAGCCGCAGCGGCAAGAGGTTGAGCAGGAGGCCGATCACGTCGCGGCGGCCGGGGTCGTCGCGGCGCGACGCCGGCACGATGCAGACCAGATCGTCTTGTTGCGTGTGGCGCGCCAGAAGCCCCGCCGCGGCGGCGAGCAACGTCACGTTGAGCGTCGCGCCGTGGCGCCGGCCGAGCGCGCGGATCATCGCGGCCCGATCCGCCGCCAGGGGCGCGTAGATCTCGTGGCGGCCGAGCCCGGCGCTCGTGGGGCGCCGGTGATCGATCGGCAGCTCGAGCGGCGTCACCCCCGCGAGCTCGGTGAGCCAGAACCCGAGGTCGTCCGCGATCCGCTGCTGGCCGGCGGGCGAGCGCTCCCACGCGGCGACCGCGGCGACCGAGGTGCGGATCCGGGTGAGCCGCGGCGTCGTGCCCGAGATCTCGGCGTGATAGTGCTCGACCAGCTCGCGGTACCACACCAGGATCGACAGCGCGTCGACGATCAGGTGGTGGATCGTGAGGATCAACCGGTGATCCTCGGGAGCCACGCACGCGAGCCGGGTCCGCCACAACGGACCGTGGGCCAGCTCGAACGGCCGGGCGTAGTCGGCGGCGGCGTGCGCCGCGACCAGGCGCGCGTGGTCGGCGGCGCCGGCGGGCGGCAGCTCGTCGACCCGGTGCTCGAGCGGCAGCGCGCGCGCGACGAGCTGGCGCGGCGAGGCGTCGACGACGCGAAACACCGTCCGCAGCCCGTCGTGGCGGCGTGACATCGCGGCGAGGCTGCGTGCGAGCGCGTCGCGATCGAGCTTGCCGTCGAGCCGGTAGATCCGTTGCAGGTGATTCGTCGTGGTCCCCGGCGCGAGGTCCTCGAGAAACCACAGCCGCTCTTGCGCGTGGGTCAGCGGTGCCGGCGGCGACAGCGCCGGAACGTCGGCCGCGATCGCCGGCGCGGCGGACGGCA
>Ga0137459_1000625_pt1 | contig 12165 bp, 9 predicted proteins | sample EasRivERMGT700_2_FD_104908 | JGI IMG/M metagenome (GOLD analysis project Ga0137459, IMG submission 104908) | Soil microbial communities from meander-bound floodplain in the East River, Colorado, USA - East River MetaG ERMGT700_2 | ecosystem: Environmental > Terrestrial > Soil > Floodplain ...
GAGCGGGATATCGTCGAACCCGGCGACCGCGACGTCGCCGGGCACCGTGAGGCCGAGCGCGTCGAACGCCGACAGGCAGCCGATCGCCATCACGTCGTTCGCGGCGAACACCGCGTCGGGCCGCGGCGCCTGGGCGCCGAGCGTGCGGCCGGCCGTGTACCCCGACGTCTCGGTGAAGTCGCCCCGGACCACCAGCGGGCGCGCCCCGGGCAACGACGCGGCGAGCTCGTCGTGATAGCCGCGCTCGCGCTCGTGCGAATCGAAGTTGTCGATCGGCCCCGTGACGTGCGCGATCGTCTCGTGGCCCTGCGCGACGAGGTGCCGCACCATCACGCGCGCGCCGCCGTAGCTGTCGATCGCCAGCGACGACGACACGCCATCGTCGACCCGGCTGTTCATGAACACCGTCGGGACCTCGGCATCCAGCTCGCCGAGCCCGGCCGCGTCGAGCTGCGGCGCGAGCACCAGCAGCCCCTCGAGCCGGCCGCGCATCGCCCGGATCGCCGCCGCCATCTCCGCCGCGTCGCCGTGCGAGCTCGACACCAGCAAGTGCAGCCGCAGCTCGCGCGCCGCCGAGTCGATGCCGCGGATCAGCTCGGAGAAGAACCCGCCGTACAGGTCCGGCAGCAGCACCCCGATCACATGCGTGCGCTTGGTGATGAGGCTGCGCGCGGTGGTATGCGGCACGTACCGCAGCCGCTCGACCACCTCGACGATGCGCTGCTTGGTCGCCGCCGTGACGTTGGTATGGCCGTTGATGACCCGCGACACCGAGGCGACCGACACACGCGCTTCGCGCGCCACGTCGACGATCGTCATGGCGCGCGGCTTCGAAGGGGAACGGCGGATCGGCATCTCGTAAGCACTTACATCGATTAAGTGTAAACGTTTACAACAGGACTCGCGGTACCGTCAATGTATTCCGGAGTCAGCTTTGCAGACCGGTAGCCAGCCGACATGCGGTCATCCACGACGTACCTCCGGGCCGGTCGTCGGGGAATCACGGCCGGTGTTACGTTGCGTGCCCCGAGGCAGTGAACCGATGGCTCGTTGCACTGCGGTTGGCAGGAACTGAAGCGAGATCGTGAGCTGACGAGCGAGGTATGGCGGTGCCGGGCGAAGCGGCCCGGCGACCGTGTCCATTGCGGTGATCCAGTCGGCATCCCCCATACCAGCGTTCCGTCGAGGGTAGCTGGGATTCAGGCCCCACATGTCCGTCAAAGAAAACGGCGCTCCTCACCGCGCGGGGGGGCAGCGTTCGCGGTTCGATCGGTCGGGCGCTGGAGGCTCCGGAGAGAGCCAGCCCGCCGAGCGTACGCTGCGCAGAACATCACGCCTGAAGACAACCTTCGCATCGCCCATGAGGCGGATGCTGCGCTCGCGTCCGATGGGGACGCGTCTGGCGAGTTGTTGCGTCGCGAGGGACTGTCCTCGTCGTACCTGACGACGTGGCGGCCTTCGCGTCACCACCCGGCTCACCCATTCCCGACGCTGTGCCGCCAGCGACACCCACGCCGAGGCCGCTGCGGCGATCTTCAGCGTGATCGCCTCGTGCCGGCTACACGGCCTCGATCCGTATCAGTACCTCGAGGAGATCTGCGCGTGGTGCCCTACTGGCCGCGCGACCGCTACCTCGAGATGGCGCCAAAGTACTGGCCAGCGACACGCGGCCGGCTAAGACCCGCCGAGCTTTCCGAACCGATCTCCGCCTTCGAGGTATCGCCGCCGTTTGGCGAAGCCGTCGAGTTGGTCGCGGCTCTGAGCGCATGGCTGCTGCTGCTGTCAGCGCGGACGCGTGCGCCGTCCCGTGTTGCGATCGGAGCGCGGTCGTGTCGATCTCGGGCATGCCCCCGTGCCGACCCGGCACTGTGGATAACTGCGACCCGATCCCCCTGACGCGCGGCCACGATCGAAGCTGGCAGGACGCAAGGATCACCGCCGATCCTCAACGGCCGATCGACGCGGATGATCCAACCGGATGAACCCAGATCACCGTTCCGAGGGCACTTGTGGCGCTGCACGGAAAACCGCCCTGATCCAGATCCGAAGCCGATACGCTTCTTGCCCCGGCGCTAGCATGGCGATAGGCTGCGGAAGCTAGGAATTTTGGTTACTTGGGGGACCGATGACTGACGCAGCAAAGCTTGGAAGCGTGACCCCGGTGCGCGTCGGACAGCTGCGTGCTGATCCGCAAAACCCACGGTTCACCGATGGGGACGAGACGCTCTCTCAAGATGCGCTCATCGCGAGGTTATGGAAGGAGATGGCCGCCGAGGAGATCGCGATGTCCATCGCGGCCAACGGATTCTTCGAGCACGAACCGCTCTTTGCTGAAGAAGGCAAGGAAAAGGACAAGACTTACACAATAATCGAGGGCAACCGTCGTTTTGCAGCGGTACGCGCGCTCACCGACGACAAGATCCGGAAGCTAGTTGGTGCGACCGATCTTCCGAAGCTCTCTGCGGAGGCTAAGCAAAGGCTCGATAAGCTGCCCGTAATCGTTTGTTCGCGCTCAGACGTCTGGCAATACATTGGCTTCAAGCATGTGAACGGCCCCCAGGTATGGGAGTCGTATAGCAAAGCGAAATACATTGCCTGGGTGCACAACGAGTTGCGAATTTCGCTTGATGATATCGCTACTCGCATCGGAGATCAGCATTCGACAGTCAGACGACTGTATCGAGCATATATGGTGCTTGAGCAAGCCGAATCCGAAAGCCTCTTCAGGCGCGAAGACAGGGCTAAGAAGCATTTCTCTTTCTCGCATCTCTACACAGGTCTGAACTATCCAGGGTTTCAGTCGTTCCTGGGCTTAAAGGCAGATGGCGGACAGTCGGCGCGGCCTGTGCCCAAGAGTAAGTCAAAGGAGTTGCGCGAGTTGATGATCTGGCTCTATGGGCACAAGGACGATGTACAACCCCTCGTGCGAAGCCAGAATCCCGACTTGAAACAGCTGGATGAAGCGCTTCAATCCAAGAACAGCATTGCCGCCCTGCGGAGAGGGCTCCCCCTGCGTGTCTCGGTGGCGATCGGGCGCGGTGATGAGCGACTATTTCGAGAGGCGCTCGTTGCAGCTAAACAAGCATTAGAGGAGGCGCGCTCTAAGTTGCTCACAGGCTACAAGCACGAAAAGGATTTGCTGTCGACGGCGGAGGCCATTTCAACCTTAGCGAGAAGTATTCACAACGAAATGATGGATATGTCACCCACGCGGAAGAGACGGTGATGCTGCCTGCTCCCTTGGCTTCATGGGATTCGGAACAGCTTGCCGATTGGCTTGAGCTGAAAGCTATTGCCTCGACCGATGGGAACTCATCGATAACCGACTTAGTACGAGAGTTCCAGCGTAACGGCACTACGGAGGAAGTCCTCGAAGTTTCGGGAGGTGATGATTTTGCCGACGTCGACGATGAGCGCGAAGAACCCGATGTTGATGCTCGTTCAATGAGTATCGCCGAGAATGCTTTCGCTGCTATCGAGGAACGCACACTGGCCTGTGACGGTGCCTATCCATTCTCAATTGATACGGATTCTATTAAGTTGAACGAGAAAGGTATCGAGTCCGCATACGCGTTCATGTTGTTGCTAGGTGAGTACGGTCAGAAGTCTGGCTTCAAGAAGGCTGCGAAGATATTTGAATACATGTGCGCTTGGGCGGCCCGCAGCTACTTTGGTCCTCAGGCATTCACAAGGGTCTTCGGATTTCCGAGAGAGACCGGCGTAGCGGATGCGCTTCCCAAAGGCTTTGCCTCCGCGGTCGACGATCTTTGTAAGGCCCTTAGTGAAGGAATTAAGTGCAAGCGCACGCCCAAAGCAGCGCACGAGAAAGACGCTGGCTTGGATGTCATTGTATGGCGAAATTTCCCAGATCGACGAGCGGGAAAGCTGATAGCGTTTGGGCAGTGCGCAACAGGAGATGATTGGACCTCTAAGACGACAGAGCTGCTACCAGAGGCATGGTGCCATACGTGGCTCGAACAGCAGCCATTCGCAACCCCTCTGAGTCGACTATTCTTTCTTCCTTACACGATCAAGGAGATCGACTGGGAGCTCGTCAGCCGGAGGGCCGGTATCGTCTTTGATCGATGCCGCCTAGCTTACTGCATCCAGCACAGCGGCAACGATGCCGAGGTTAGGAAGAAATGGGTCGAGTGGGCAGCGACCGTCTACGCGAAAATACGGGCAGGTACAGCGCATACGCTGCACGCCAAAGAGGCTTCATGAGACATCGCTTCCATTCCTTGTGCCCATACTTCGCCATGTTCCCGGAGTCTTTTGCGGAGCATTGGATCGGCCGGCTTGCACCGGTAGGCTCATGGGTCCTTGACCCGTTCTGCGGCCGTGGTACCGCCCCCTTTCAAAGCTTACTGATGAATCGCCATGCAATCGGGATCGATGTGAACCCAGTCGCGGTCTGTGTAACGCGGGCGAAGGTCAGTGCCCCGACTCGCTCTAGTGTCCTAAGGCGTATACGTCGACTTGAAGAGGAGTACGAAGGCTCGGAATCAGAGACCACCAGTGGACTATCGGAGTTCTTTAGAGTGGCATACTCGAGACGCACGCTGCGTCAGATCATGTTCTTGCGATCTCGGTTGACGTGGGAGACTTCGGCTGTCGATTGCATGATTGCTGCGCTGATCCTAGGAGCACTTCATGGAGAAAGTCAGAAATCAGAAGCTTATCTAAGCAATCAGATGCCACGCACGATTAGCACCAAGCCAGCATATTCTGTTCGCTTTTGGCGGACCCACGGCATGAAGGCACCTCGCAGAGATGTGTTCGATGTGCTCCGCAAGGCCGTAGCATTTCGATACGAAAGTCCAGTGCCGAACGGCAAAGGTCTGGTTAGGCGAATGGATATGCGAGAGATCCCCCGACTGGAGGATATGCCCGAAGTTCGTACGATAGTCACATCTCCGCCTTATCTCGATGTCACTAATTTTGAGGAGGATCAATGGCTTCGGATTTGGTTTCTGGGTGGGGCACCTTATCCTACCTATCGCAAGATTTCCAAGGATGATCGTATCGAGTCACCAGAGGGTTATTGGGGGTTCATAGGAGATTTTTGGCGAATGGCCGGGCAAGTGTTGTCACCAGGGGGGAATGTCGTATTGCGACTTGGCGCAAAGGGTCTGCATCCATCTACTATTGTCGATGGTGTGATCGGTACCAGCGTTGTATCAGGGAGAAAAGTCAAGCTGGTCGACAGTGCAGTGAGCGAAATCAAGCGTCGCCAAACCGACTCCTTTCGACCTGGATCGAAGGGTTGCATGGTGGAAGTCGATTGCCACCTCAAGGTGTCTTGATCTTACTCTGGGTGGTCTGCTTCAAACGCGTCGGCCCACCAGTCCCGCAGCACCTTGATAACCTCGGTGGAGGCGCGTGCGACCGCAGGATCAGTGCTCGAGTCCACCCCACCCACTCGCCGGCAACCGACCACGCATTGGCCCACACGGCAGGCGTGAGCTCGTAACACCAGATGTCCCGCGCCTCCGCCGGCGAGCAACCAAACTCGACGCAGCGCAACGCGACGTGTGGGAGGTCCTGGCGCTTCTCGGTATCGAGGAACAGCTCCGCGAGCAGGCCCCAGAGCTCGTCGTGACGCTCGGCCTCGGTCAAGCTGCGTGTATGCAAGCTCACGTGTACCCAGTACCTGCGCGCCAGCTGGATCCATAGCATCGCCGAGCGCTCGATCAACGGCGACTCGCTCGGCCACCCATCCCCGATCCGGACCGCGTCCCGATCCGGATCGCGTCCCGATCCAGATCGCGTCCCCGACAACGCGACGCGCAGCGACGCGGGCTGGGTCCTGGCCGAGATAAATTGCACGGCCGGGTAGTCGGTCGCCGGTCGATCGTGGAGATGGCACCGGCGGCCATCGTGATACGGCCGTCAACAGACGAGGTCCAGGGCCCAGTCCGCGTCGCCAGCGAGCGTGTCCGCGATCTCCCAGCGCCAGCGCGAGTGCGAACGCAGGGCCCGCTACGAGGCCCGTGTAGCCGCCGGCGCCAGCGCCAGCGCGAGGCTCGCTACGAGGCCAGTGGCCGCCGACGCCAGCGCCAGCGGCGCTCCGCTACGAGGCCGGCCGCGCGCCAGAGCCGTGCGCCGCGCGCGCGACGAAGCCGGCGAACAGCGACGCCTGATGACCGCGCCACGCCGTGACGAACGAAACTGCCAACGATCTGCAACGAGCCCTGCCTCGGGGCGTGCAACGCAACACCTGCGCGCGGCGGCCGGCTCGTCGGGTTCGGACGCCTGGCTCACCGGCTTTTCGCCCCCGCCTACAGTCGGACCGGTTGCTCTGCGGAGAGGCCCGGACCAGCGCCACGCGCCGATGGTCTTCGCCGCGGAGTGGCTCATGATCTCCCAACGCAGGCCGCGTGCTAGCGTTCGACCAGGAGATCGCAATGGCGCCCCCCAGCCTCGAGACGCTCGCCGCGGATGTTCGGCGCCTGGAAGGCGAAGTCCGGCGGCTTCAGGGCCTATTGACGTCGCCGCTGATCGAGAAGACGCCGGACGTGGTGGGCGGCTCCGCCCGGATCGCTCGGACGCGCATCCCCGTCTGGACCCTGGAGAGTTACCGGCGGCAAGGGCTGACGGACGCCGGAATCCTGGACGTGTTCCCGTCGCTTCGCGCCGTGGATCTCGCCGCAGCGTGGGCGTATGTAGACGCCCATCCCGACGAGATCCACCGGGATATCCAGGAGAACGACGAGGCGTGAGGTTCTATGCGAACGAGAACTTTCCCAGACCCGTGGTCGAGCGGCTGCGCGTGCTTGGTCACGATGTCCTGACGGCGACGCAGCGGTGTCGGCCATCGGGCGTATCGCCGGGCATCTCATCCGGGTACATCGTCCCTCGAGCGGTTGACCCCAGTCGGCCGCGGACCTCCGCCGGGTGCTCACGACCCCAGCGCGGCGAGAATCGCTTCCATCGCCACCGCGGCGCGGGCGGCCAGCCGGATGTCCACGACATCGGAGACCTGGCTGTGGCCGGGGTTGATCTCGATGGTGGGAACGCCGGTGCGCTTGGCGATGGCCACGGGCGCGGCGATGTACGGGAACACGCTCGTGGTGCCGAGCGAGAACACCACATCGAAGCCGGTCTCGAGCTCGCGCTGGAGGAGCTCGATGGCACCGAGCGGGAGCGTCTCGCCGAACAGCACGACCTTGGGGCGCACGAGCGAACTGCATGTCGGACACTTCGGCGGGATGTCGAGTCCGGCGTAGTCGGCGACGGTCTTGCGCCATGCGCACTTGGTACAGTGGAGGTCTGCCAGGTTGCCGTGAATCTCGATGACGTTGCGCGAGCCCGCCGCCGCGTGAAAGCGGTCGACGTTCTGGGTGAGGACCCACGTGCCCGGGATGCGACGCTCGATCGCTGCGATCGCGGCGTGGGCGGCATTGTGCTTCGCACCGCGGCAGGCGTGCTCGATCTGATGAATGTATTTCCAGCAGACCTCCGGCTTCTTGCGCATCATCTGGCCGGACAGCGCGACCTCGATCGGATAGCCCTCTGGCGTCACCTCGACGTCGTACAGCCCGCCGATTCCTCGATAGGTGGGGAGGCCCGAGTCGGCGCTCACGCCGGCGCCTGTGATGAACAGGACGCGCGACGCGGAGCGCAGGATGTCCGCGATGGCCAGGATGGCCGCGCGATCGATCGCTTCGGTGGACATGACCCGGTGCAGGATACCCGCGGGTCGATCCGGAGCGACAGCGTGAGCTCGAACCGCGCGGAGTCGGGTGTGGGCCTTGCGTCGCCTGACCTGGGAGCGTTCCGCCGCCCGCGCACACCTGGACGTGATAGGACGCGGCGGTGGAGCCCGACGACTTCGAAGCCCAGTTCGTCCGATCGACCCGGCGGCGCAGGGCGATCCTGACCGTCGTGCTCACGGCCGTGGTCGTGGCCCCGTTCGCGTACCTGTGGTGGCAGCGGCACAAGGTGGTCGTCGAGATCGAGGCGCGGGAAGAAGCGCAAGCCGAGCGCGAGCGCGCCGACGAGGCGTTTCGTAACCGGCCGCTGTCCGAGAGCGAGGCGCAGCGGCTCCGGCAGCTGGCGCCATCGACCCGGCAAGCGGTGCTCGACATGCGCGCGGCGTGGCAGCGCAACGTCACGCCGGAGGCGCTCGCGGCGAGGGAGCCCACCGAGTCTCGGTGTCCGGTGGCGTTCCGGGCGCCGACGATCCAGGCGGGCGAGAGCTACGCAAAGTATGCCAGCATCGACGGCAACTACTTCGGCGACATGCAATACGAGGTATTCAGCGCCGACCAGCCTATTCCCGAGCCGGAGTTTGCGCGGATGCTCGCCGAGGTCGACGCGATCGCAGCCCACATCGCCGGTGGCAAGCTGCTGCGTCCCGATCTCGAGGCGCTGTCCCGGCTCGGTGACCCTCGTGACAAGCTGTTCGTGCTCGCCGACAAGCGCGTCGAGTCGGTCGTCGAACGGGGCGGCTACTTCGCCGGTCAGGTCATCGGGGCCGTGTACCTCTACAGCTACGCGCGAGGCCGCGTGATCTGCGCGGGAGAGATCGACGCGAGGAACAGCCCGGAGATCGAGGTCTCCTACACCCACTTCGGGGGGGACCAGCAGGACAAGGAGCGCGAGGCCGCGAGGGCGGTGCTCAGGCGGGACCTGGAGGTCGCGCTCCGCCGCGCGATCGCTACGAGCCTGCGCGCGGTCGAATAGCCGGGCGGGCGTCGAGCGCGCGGTGATCGCGAACGCCGCCGGCATTTACCACCGCCTCGCGCGCGTCCCGCGTTAGACTGCGCGGCGTGACAGGTCCGCTGGTCAATCGTGTCCTCGAGTCGCTGCGGTCGAGCTCGCACGTCCACCGCGAGCTCGCGCGGCGGGCCCGCGCCGCGAAGCGGCTGCCGGTGATCGTCGTGCCGTCGATGCTGGGCGTCCGGCTGGTCGACGACCGTGGCCGCGCGCTGTGGGGCTCGAGCCGCCGGATGTTCCTCGGCCCCGCGCCGGGCGAACTGCGCGACGTGCGGCCGGGCGGCTACCTCGACGGCTTCCGGCTGGTTCCGGGCGTGTACCAGCGCGACGTGTTCGGCGGCCTGGTCCGCTACCTCGAGCGGATCTACGGCGCGCGGCTCGGCGAGGGGCTGTTCGTCCTCGACTACGACTGGCGCAAGCCGCACACCGAGGGTGCGCGCGAGCTGGCGCGGCTGGTCGCCCGGGTGCGCGGCACGACCGACGACCGCGTCGATCTGGTCGGCATCTGCAGCGGCGGCCCCGTGATCCGCACGTTCCTGGCGGGCGGCTGGCGCGACGATCCGGCGGACGCGCTCGCCGATCCGGTGCTCGGCGCGACGCCGGCGGCGGTCAACCGCGTGGTGTACATGGGCGCGCCGCTGCGCGGATCGATCAGCAGCCTCGATTACCTGCAGCACGGCGTGACGATGGTGTGGGGCGGCTACCGCAACCACCCGCCGCCGCTCCACGAAGGCATCCCGGCGATGTTCGACATGCTGCCGCACGACGGCGAGCGGATCTTCGTCGATCGCACCGGCGCGCCGCTCGATCTGGATCACCTCGATCCGCGGACCTGGGACGAGCTGCGGCTCGTCGGCCGCGACCGCCGGGGCCTGGCCGACGACCTCGCGCGGGCCCGGCGCACCCACCAGCTCGTGCGCGCCGCGGAGGCCCGCCACCCGCCGTCGATCGTGATCGCGGACCACCACTCGCCCACGACGACGGCGCGCGCGGTGGTCGATGGCGGCCGCGTCGTGTTCCCGTGCGACGAGCACGCCGGCGATGTCGAGCGCTATCCGTTCGCGTTTGCACCCGGCGACGGGACCATCCCGGAGGCGACGCTCGCGGCGGCGCCGAACCAGGCTCCCGACGGGCCGTGGTGGATCGAGACGTCGTCGCACCGCGACGTCGCGAGCGATCCGCGGGTGCACCCGCTCGTCGTCGAGGCGCTGCTGTCACCGCTGAAGCGCGTGCCGCGCGAGCGCTACCTGTGGCCGAACGCGGGCAAGCCGCGCGCCGCGCCGCCGGAGCCGCCGGTCGAGCTGCGCTGATCCGAGCGCGACCGGTCGAGCGCTCGATAGGAGGAATGCACCGCAATCATCTCTGGCGCCTCGCATGGGCGTGAGGCTCGTCTCCGGGCGATCCCGATCACTTTGCCGCTGAAGGCGTATACAAGTACCGGGTCGGCTCTGGCGGTCAGAGTGGTGCGATAGGTATGCTGGTGGGGTTTGGGCTGTCGGGGAGAGCACATGAAATCGCAGGGACAGGTGGCCGTCCAGCACGCGAACGCCGCGTGGCGGGAAGCGGTGATTCGAGACTTCGATCTGTTCGTCGTCCATGCCGGCGACGCCGCCGACTTCGTACGTGGGTACCTGCTGCCGGCGCTCAACTTGCCGTCACCGCGCGTGCTGCTCGTCGATGAGCTGACGCCCGGTGCGCTGGCGGTTGCCGAGATCGAGCGTGGGGTGGCTCGCAGCCGCTTCACGATCGTGGTGCTGTCTCCCGGGTATCCCGCAGATCGCTGGGCGGTATTCGGTGAGGTGCTCGCGAGCCACGCGAGCGTCGAGGGCCAGCATGCCGGCGACGTGCACGTCATTCCGTTGCGGTTGGGCGATTGCCAGCTCCCGCTTCGGCTCGACGCCCGTGTCATGCTCGATTTCACGGATCGAGCCGACTGGGACTTCGCGGCCGCGCGCCTGTGCAAGCTGCTGAACACCGCGGCACCGCGCGTGGAGCAGATCCGGTGTCCGTACCCGGGCATGCGCCCGTTCGCCGAGGCGGAAGCAGCCCAGTTCTTCGGGCGCGACCGCGAGATCGGCGATCTGATCGGACGGCTCGACCGCGGCGAGCGCGAGATCTACGTGATCGGCCCGTCCGGCTCGGGCAAGTCGTCGCTGGTGCAAGCCGGGCTCTTGCACGCGCTGGAGGCCGGCTCGTCGCGGCTCGAGCGCTCGTTCGTCGTGCGAACGATGCGACCCGGGGAGCGGCCGACCGACCGGCTCGCGAAGCTGCTCGAAGGCGACCTCGCGACGCCGGCCGCGACCGTCGAGGCGTTCGTGGCACGCCACCCGCCGGCGGAGCGCGTCCTCGTGTTCATCGATCAGCTCGAGGAGCTGTTCACCCTCGCCGGTGCGGACGAGCGGCAGCGGTTCATCGCGGTGCTCCGCGCGCTCGGCGCCGAGCCGCGGTGCTATCTGCTCCTGGCGCTGCGCGCCGACTTCTGCGGAGCGCTCGTGGACAGCGTGCTGTGGCTCGATCCGGCCGGGGTCTCGCGGCTCGACGTTGCCCCGCTGCGCGGTCCGGAGCTCGTGGAAGCGATCACGGCACCGGCTGCGCGGGTCGGGGTGCACCTGGAGGCGCGTCGGCGGCCGACTCGCCGCGGATGCCGCGGACGAGCCCGGCGCACTTCCCCACGTGCAAGAGACGCTGCGGCTGCTGTGGGAAGCCCGTCGCCAGCGGCTCCTCGGGCTCGCGGAGTATGAAGCGCTGGGCGATGGCGGGAGCGGGCTGCACGTGGCGATCGCGAGGCGCGCGGACACCACGATGCGCGCGCTCACCGCCGCACAGCGGACGATCGCGCGCCGGGTGCTGCTCCGGCTCGTGAGCTTCGGCGAGGGGCGCCCGGATACCCGCCGGCAACAGGAGATCCGGGCGCTGCGGTCCGCCGCGGACGACGAGGCGGAGTTCCCGCGCGTGTTGCAGCGGCTCGTCGCAGACCGCCTGGTCACCGTCGACGGCGCCGAGCGCGCCGACCATGCGCTCGCGGACCTGTCGCACGAGGCGCTGATCACGGCGTGGCCGGCGTTCCGGGCGTGGATCGCCCGGCGGCGCGTGGACGAACAACGGCGCCGGCGGCTCGAAGCCAAGGTCGCCGAGTGGATCGAGCGCGGCAGGGGCGCGGCGAGCTTGCTGGACGTCGTGGGGATCTCGGAAGCGAAGCAATGGATGCAGAGCTACGCGGCGCGCGAGCTGGGTACGGGGACCGAGCTTCGGGCCCTCGTGGCGGCGAGCCGGCGCCAGCTCGAGAAGGTGGAACGCCAGCGACGCCGGCGGATGTTCCTCACGATCGCGGTGCTGGTCGTCGTGTCGATCTCGGGGTGCGTCGTGTGGCGCCAGCGGCAAGCGGCGCAACACAGCCTGGGAATGATCTACCAGGAACAGGGCCGGGCCGCGTTGCTCGATGGA
>Ga0137459_1000626_pt1 | contig 12152 bp, 12 predicted proteins | sample EasRivERMGT700_2_FD_104908 | JGI IMG/M metagenome (GOLD analysis project Ga0137459, IMG submission 104908) | Soil microbial communities from meander-bound floodplain in the East River, Colorado, USA - East River MetaG ERMGT700_2 | ecosystem: Environmental > Terrestrial > Soil > Floodplain ...
CCCTTGATCATCTTGCCGGGGATCATCCAGTTGGCGAGGTCGCCGCGCGCCGAGACCTCCATCGCGCCCAGCACGCTGACGTCGACGTGGCCGCCGCGGATCATCGCGAACGACTGCGCCGAGTCGAAGAACGCCGAGCCCTTGATGGTCGTGACGGTCTGCTTGCCGGCGTTGATCAGGTCCGGATCCTCGTCGCCCTCGTAGGGAAACGGGCCGATGCCGAGCAGGCCGTTCTCGGACTGCAGCACGATGTCGATGCCGTCGGGCAGGAAGTTGGCGACCAGGGTCGGGATGCCGATGCCGAGGTTGACGTAGTAGCCGTCGCGCAGCTCGGCGGCGACGCGGTGGGCCATCTGATCGCGAGTGAGACGCGGCATCGTTAGCTCCTCGCTCCGCTCGGGCCGGTTGCTCCGCTCGGGCGGGGCCTGACCGTGCGTTGCTCGATCGGTTTCTCGTACTGGGTGCCCTGGAAGATCCGCTGGACGTAGATCGAGGGCAGGTGAACCTGATCGGGATCGAGCTCGCCGACCTCGACCAGCTGCTCGACCTCGACGACGGTGAGCTTGCCGGCCTGGGCGCACAGCGGGTTGAAGTTGCGCGAGGTCTTGCGGAACACGAGGTTGCCCCAGCGATCGCCCTTCCAGGCCTTCACGATCGCGACGTCGCCGCGGATCGCGTGCTCGAGCACGCAGTGCCGGCCGTTGATCTCGCGGGTCTCCTTGCCGTCGGCGACCTGGGTGCCGTAGCCGGTCGGCGTGTAGAACGCCTCGATCCCGGCGCCGCCGGCGCGCAGCCGCTCGGCGAGCGTGCCCTGCGGACACAGCTCGACCTCGAGCTGGCCCGACAGGAACAGCTTCTCGAAGACCTTGTTCTCGCCGACGTACGACGCGACCATGCGCTTGACTTGGCCCTGCGCGAGCAGCACGCCGAGGCCGCCCTCCGTCGTGCCGCAGTTGTTGGACACGATCGTGAGATCCTTGATCCGCTTGCGGGCGAGCTCGCGGATGCAGTTCTCGGGGTTGCCCGACAGGCCGAAGCCGCCGGCCAGGATCACGGCGCCGTCGGTCACGTCGTGCAGCGCCGCCTGTGCATCCGGGAAGACCTTGTTCATCGCCCCCGATCCTTACCGCTCGCGGCCATGGCGATCACCTCGTTGACCACGGATTCCGGAGCTTCCGATGGCGATGACGGGCGCGATCACGCAGTTGGCCGGGAATCACCCCGCGCCGGCGTTCGGATCGGCCGGCGCTGCCGAGCTCGCGGTCCGCGACGCGCGCGCCGGCGAGCGCCTCGCGCCGGCACGTGGTACCTCGGTCGTCCCAGTGCCAATCGATCCAGCGACATGCCGAGGACTGTACGGATGACCATGCCGCCAGCGCCCGTGCCACCTGCGCCACCGCCCGCGCCACCGTCCGATCCGGCCCCCCCTGCGCCGCCCGAGGCGCCTCCCGCGGAGACCGTCGAGCTCGACATCACGTCGCTGGCCGCCGGCGGTGATGGCGTCGGCCGCGACGCCGGCGGCCGGGTGACGTTCGTGCCGCGCGCGGCGCCGGGCGATCGGCTGCGCGCCCGGATCGTCCACGCGACGAAGTCGTTCGCGCGCGGCGAGCTCGCCGAGCTGATCGCGCCGGGCCCGGCCCGGATCGAGCCGCCGTGCCCGCACTTCGGGCGCGGTTGCGGGGGCTGCCAGTGGCAGCACGTCGCGCGCGCCGAGCAGCTCGCGGCGAAGCAGGCGATCGTCGCCGGCGCGCTGCGCAAGCTCGCGGGCGTGCGGATCCACCCGATCGGCGATCCGGGGCCGGCCCTGGGCTGGCGGCGGCGCGCGCGGTTCCACGTCGAGCGCGGCCGGGCCGGGCTGTACGCGCTGGGCGGAACGCGCGTGCTGCCGATCGACCACTGCCCGCAGCTCGAGCCGGCGCTCGACGCCGCCTACGCGTTCGTCGCCGGCGCGACGCCGCCCGACGGCGAGCTCGCGCTGCTGCTGGCGCACGACGGCCGCGTCGCGGTCGCGACCGAGCGGGCCTGGCGCGGCGCGGCGCGGCTGATCGGGCGCGCCGGGATCGTGGGCGTGCTCGCCGGAGACGAACCGCACGGCGAGGTCGTCCTCGAGCTCGAGCCCGGCCTGTGGGGCGGCCCGTGGGACTTCGCCCAGGCGAGCCGGACCGGCAACGCCGCGCTGATCGCGCAGGCCCGCGCGGCGCTCGGACCCGGGCCCGGGCGGCTGCTCGAGCTGTACGCCGGCGCCGGCAACTTCACGCGCGGGTTTGCCGCCGATGGCTGGGACGTGGTCCCGACCGACGCGGTCGCGCCCGCGAAGCCGCCGGCCGGGTTCGTCGCGGGCCCGGTGCACGAGGTGCTCGCGCGGGTGGCACACGGCGGGCGCGCCGAGGCGCCGTGGGACGCGATCGTGCTCGATCCCCCGCGCACCGGGGCCGCCGAGGCGATCGAGGGCATGCTGCGCGCGGGGCCGCGAACGATCGTCTATCTCTCGTGCGACGTCGCCACGCTGGCGCGCGACGCGGCGCGGCTCGTCGATTACCGCGCGACGGATGCGTGGGCGCTCGATCTGATGCCCGAGACCGCGCACGTCGAGGTGGTGATGCGGCTGCAACGGGGGTAGGGTTAGTAGTGCTGCCCCGGCTCGTGGTATCGGTTGCCTGCTGGGGCCTCGGAGCGAGCGTGGCCGCCGCCTGCGGGAACTCCGACGTGACCCGCGACGCGGCCGATCCACCCGGCGACGTCGCGCCCGAGCCCGATGCGTTCGTCGCCCTGGATGCGAACCTCGCGGATGCGCCGTTCGATGCGCCGCCCGGGGTTCCGGATCTGCAGTTCGTCGAGGATCGCATGGTGGGCAGCGTGGTCGTCACCAGCGACGACTTCCGGGACGACTACTGCGAGGTGATCGAAGGCTGCGTCGGCGCGGCCGGCCGGCGCACGCTGCTCCGCTTCGATACCGTGACGGCGAACCGCGGCACCGGCGACCTCGTGGTCGGCGTGCCACCGCCGCCCGGCGCCAGCGACCCGACGTTCCAGTGGTCGGCGTGCCACATGCACCACCACGTCGCGAACTACGCCAGCTACGAGCTGGTCAACAGCACGGGCACGGTGGTCACCGCGCGCAAGCAGGCGTTCTGCCTCGAGGACTCCGAGAACGTGCAGCCCGGTGCGCCGCGCACCGGCTATTCGTGCCTGAACCAGGGCATCTCGCGGGGCTGGGCGGACGCCTACGGGCGCTTCCTCCCGTGCCAGTGGATCGACGTCACCGGCGTGCCGTCTGGCGCGTACACCCTGCGCGTGGTCGTCAACCCGCTGCACACGCTGCCGGAGTCCGACTACACCAACAACGTGTTCACCGTCGGCGTGCAGTTCTAGCCGCGCTGCACGCGTCGTGCAGGTTCGGCTCGCAGCGCAGCGCGGAGGCCGCGCTACCTACGCGGATTCATCGTCGGTGGAGGTCGCGGCCTTGCCGGTGCCGAGCTTGTCGCGCAACAGCGCATGGACGATGTGGCGCTGGTCGGCCTCGGAGGCGAACCAGTCGCGCGGGAACGTCATCGCCTTGGCGCCCAGCTCGATGACCAGGACGGGAGCCGCGTGGTTCCACGGCACCGAGCGGCGCAGGAAGTACACCGCCGTGATGTCTTGCGGCTTCACCACCACCGGCCGGGTCGTGCACAGGCCGCGCGGCAGCGAGACCTCGTGATCCGACACGAGGATCGTGCCGGGCGGGTGCAGGAAGCTCTGGAGTAGGTTCCACGCGTGATACGCACCCATCGCGACGAGCGCGACGCCGGCCCACACGCCCACGGTGCCGAGCTTCCAGATCAGGAGCGCGCCGAACACGAAGTCGAAGATCGTCCAGCCGGTCGAGCGCCCGCGCGAGACCTCGAGCTCGATCTCGGTCGGACCGACACTCACCTTGTGACGCTCCGACTTCTTGGCATCGCCGGCGGTCACCGGATCGGCCGCGCCGGCCGCGCCGGCCGCGCCGTTAGTCGCGCCGCCAGTCGTTGGTGACGTCGCCGACGCGGGTTTGGATCTCATCGAGGGCGACATGACAGAGCCGCCGCGCGGCGACGACCTCCTGACCATCTACCACGACGTCGGTAATGGCGCGAGGAGACAGCGAATACACGACGTTTTTTTCCAGGGCCTGGACCGGCCAGACCGAGGGATCATCGAGATCGATGGCGACCAGATCACAGCGGTAGCCCGGCGCGATGCGGCCGACCGGCAGCCGGAGCACGTCGCCGGCGGTCCGCGTGCCGAGCGCGAAGCAGGTCTCGGCGTCGATCGCCTGGCCGTCGGTCCGGTGGACCTTCTGGAGCAGCGCCGCGGTCCGCATCTCGTCGAACACGCTGACCCGGTTGTTGGAGCAGCCGCCGTCGGTGCCCAGGCCCACCGGCACGCCGCGCGCGACCAGATCGACGAGGTCGGTGACGCCGTCGCCGAGGAACATGTTGGAGCCCGGGCAGTAGGCGAGGGCGCCGCCGCGCTCGGCGAGCAGGGCGCGCTCGCCGGCATCGAACCAGCAGCCGTGGACCGCGATCATCTGCGCCAGGTCCACCGGCAGCGCCGCGATCGCGTGGAGCGGCCGGACGCCGAACCGCTCGAGCGACTGGTCGACCTGGTACTGCTCCTCGGCGAGGTGGATGTGCCACGGCACGCCGGCGTCGCGGGCGCAGCCGGCCCCGGCCTCGATCATCGCCGGCGAGGCGCCGTGCTGGCTGTGCGGCGCGGGCTGGATCGTCGTCAGGAACCGGTCGCGATCCTGGTAGCGCCGGGCGAGCGCCTCGAAGTGGGCCACCGCCTGCGGCACGGTCTCGCGGTACGCCGCCGGTGCGCCGTCCCAGTCGTAGAAGCAGCGCGCCAGCACGATGCGGATGCCGAGCCGGCGCGCCGCCTCGATCGTCGCCGTGGCGTTGTCGTTGCCCTGGCGGTTGAGGTAGTAGAAGTCGCACACCGTTGTCACGCCGTGGAGCAGCATCTCGCCGAACGCGAACAGCGCCGCCGTGGCCATGTCCTCGGCGCCGAGCCGGGGCGAGTAGCGGTACAGCGCCTGGTCGCGCCACGCCAGGAACGGCAGATCATCGCCGATCCCGCGCAGCAGCGACTGGAAGCTGTGGTTGTGGGTGTTGACCGTGCCCGGCACCATCGCGCGGCGCGGCCAGGCGATCCGGCGGGCGTTCGCGGCGCGCGGATCGGCGGCGATGTCGCCGGGGTCCCCGACGCGCGCGATCGCGCCGTCGATCGCCAGGACCGCGGTGGCGCCCCGCGCGCCTTCAGCCCCGGCGGCCCCGAGGATCGCGCGATCCGCGGTGACGACGACCGCCGCTGCGCTGCCCGCCATCACACCGCTTCGGAGATCGAGGCGAGGTTGAACTCGTGGGTGCGCAGCAGCGGGACGCGGAGCTCGCTGAAGTCGCCGACGCTCGGGATCGCGGTGGCGCCGAGCCCGTCGCAGCCCGCGAGCATCTGCACCGGCGACTCGTTGAACCGGAAGTTGTTCACCGGGTGCGCGATGCTGCCGTTCTCGATCAGGTAGACGCCGTCGCGGGTGAGCCCGGTGACGAGGAGGGCCTGCGGATCGAGCGCGCGGAGGTACCAGAACCGGGTGATGAGCACGCCGCGCTTGACGCCCTTGATCAGGTCGTCGCGTGTCGCGGTGCCGCCGTCGAGCGTCCATCCGGTCGGCTGGCCGGTCGGCGGCTTGCCCTGCTTGCCGCCCCAGAACCGGTGGTAGGTCAGCGCGGTCAGCGTGCCCTTGTCGATCCACTTCGTGGCGGCCAGCGGGAAGCCCTCGGCGTCGAACGGCGCCGCGCCGAGCAGGCCGTCGGCCGGATCGCTGCGCAGCGTGATGGCGTCGGAGAACAGCCTGGTGCCCGGCCGCTTCCTGGCGAAGAACGACCGGCCCTCGTCGGCGCGCCGTGCGTCCAGCGCGCCGATCAGGAACCCCAGCAAGCTCGCGACCGCGGCCGGCTCGAGGACGACGGTGTAGCGGCCGGGGGCGAGCTTGTGCGGCCGGGCCGACGACGTCGCCTTGTCGACCGCGACCCTGGCGAGCGCCGCGGCGTCGAGGTCGGCCATGCGGCTCGACCCCAGCCCGGCCCACCCCGAGCCGGTGCCGTCGGCGGTGCGCGCGGTGCACGACATGCCGCACGACGTCCACGTGTGGTACGCCCACAGCCCCCCGCTGGTCCCCATCGCGAGGCTGCGGCTGCCGTGATGGACGAACCCGGCCATCGCGACCTTGGCGGCATCGGCGGCGGTGATCGCGGCAAAGGCCGCCCGGGCACGCACGTCGGGCGTGAGCCTGGCGGTCGCCGGATCGGCGGCATTCCTGGCCGCGACGTAGGTCTGGCGGCCGAGCGGCGGCATCTGCTCGGCGTTCTCGGGCGCGAGCCGGGCCATCCGCAGCGTGCGGCCGACCAGATCGTCGATCGAGCGGTCATCTTGCTGGTTGGTCACCGCCGTTGCCGAGCGCTGGCCGAACTGCACCGTGAGCTCGATCGCCAGCCGCTCGACGTCGCCCGAGGTCGAGATCTCGTTGACCGCGAACCGGGTGTTGCCCTCGCGCGTGCTGCGGACGGCGACGTGCGCGGCGGTGCCCCTGGTCGCGCTCGCGAGCGTCAGGATCCGATCCACGAGCCTGCGGGCTTCTGGTTGGGTCAGCATGTCAGGTGGTCCGCCGGTTGGTGTTGAGGATATTGACCTGCTTGAACCGCGCCGGCGGGCAGCCGTGGCTCACCGAGTTGACCTGGCCGGGCTCGCCCTTGCCATCGCTGAGCGAGCCGCCCATCCACCACGACTTCGGGCCGCCGATCGCGTCGCACGAGGTCCAGAACTCGATCGTGTTGGCCTGGTAGGCGACGTCGCGCAGCATGCGGGTCTTCTTGCCGCGCTTGACCTCCCAGAACGCCTGGCCGCCGAACTGGAAGTTCAGGCGCTGGTGATCGATCGACCACGAGCCGCGGCCGGCGACCACGACGCCGTCGTCGGTCGCGGCGATCAGCTCGTCGATCGAGCGCTCCTTCGCGCCGGGTGCCAGCGAGACATTCGGCATGCGCTGGAACGGAAACGAGCCGTAGCCATCGGCGTAGCACGTGCCGCGCGATGCCTGCGCGCCGATCCAGCCGGCCTGCTCGCGGGTGGTCTGGTAATCGACGAGGATGCCGTTCTCGATCAGGTTCCACTTCTGCGTCGCGACGCCATCATCGTCGTAGCCGCAGGTCGCGAGCCCGCCGGGCGTCGTCTTGTCGGCGAAGAACGTCAGGATCGGCGCGCCGATCCTGAGCTTGCCGCGCTTGTCGGGCGTCGCGAACGACGTGCCGGCATAGTTCGCCTCGTAGCCGAGCGCGCGGTCGAGCTCGGTCGGGTGGCCGATCGACTCGTGGATCGTGAGCCACAGGTTCGACGGATCGAGGATCAGGTCCTTCTTGCCGGGCGTCACCGAAGGTGCCTTGAGCTTCTCGACCGCCTCCTCGCCGACCCGCCGGGCGTCGGCCAGCATCGACGAGCCCTCGATGTACTCCCAACCGGCCTGGCGCGGCGGCAGCTGGTATTCGCGCGACTCGAACTCGCCGCGCTTGTCGTCGACCGCGGTCGCCGCATTGGCGGGCCCGAGCCGCACGATCTCCTGCTCGATGTAGGCGCCGTCGGTCGAGGCCAAGAGCTTCCACTCGGCGATCGCGGAGTAGCTCGAGGTCGCGAACTTGATGCCGGGCACCTTCATCGCCTCGCGGTTGATCGCGAGCAGCAGCTCGGCCTTGTCCTCGAGCGGGATCTTGAACGGGTCCTTGATCAGCGGCGTCTGCCAGACGTCGACGTTCGCCGGCACCGGCGCCAGGGTGACCGGCCGCTTCATCAGCGACGCGTTGGCCCTGGCGACCGCGACCGCGTCCCCGGCGGCGCGCTCGGCGGCGGCCGCGGTCACGCTCGGCGTGGCGGCGAACCCCCACGCCCCCCCGGCGATCACGCGGACGCCGACGCCGTAGTCCTCGCTCGACGACACGCGCTCGACCCGATCCTCGCGCGTCGAGACGTTCTCGCGCCGGATCCGGACGACGCGGACATCGGCGTAGCTCGCGCCGGCCTTGGTCGCGGCGGCCAGCGCCCGCTTGACGAGGTCATCGAGCTTGGGCTCGGTGAGCAGGCCGCGCGCGGTGGTGAGCCGAGGTCCGGCGAGCAGCGCGAGCGCACCGGCCGAACCACCTGTGAGAAATGATCGCCGTGACAGCTTCACGCAGCGGAGACTATCACCATGCGATTCGCGATGAAGGGGTCAGCTCGCGGCAACCCCGGTCCGGCTCATAGCGGCTCGTCACGCACCCTCAAGCAGTAATTACCGAAGCGACGGCGCAAGGACGACATAACGATCGTCGATCACCGGGGAGCCGTGCTCGGCGGGAGGCTCCACGGCGAGCGGATCGCGGTCACGCAGCTGGAGAAGTGGGTAGCCGGTACGACGAACGGCGATCGCGCCGGTCGTGCCGAGAAATCGTTACGTCAAGACCTTGTAAGATTTGATGAAATCTGCGAAAAGATCTTTGTTGTCCGGATCCGTCCGGTGCAGTGGTCGATCCTTCCGAATGGGGAACCCCGGTGCCACCGAACTGCCCGTGCCAGGATTTCCCCGATGCCTCCGGCATGATCTATCGCCTCTCACTGGCGGTCCCAGACCATCGGCTCACGCGGCCGGACAAGAATTCTTGGTCGAGCGCCTGCGAGAAGGCCGGATACTCGTGCTCGCAGTCCCTGGCGGACGTGGTCGCGTTGCGCGCGATGATGTTCCGGCGCTCGAAGGCCTCTCAGCTGCGTCACGTCGCGACCGCGCGCCTCGCGCCGGCGATGGGCAAGCTCGCCCGCACGGGACCGAATCGCCACCACGTGACGCTCTGGCTCCGCACCGGTCACGACGTCAACACGCTCTTCGAGATTCTCCATGAACACGACCTGGAACCTTCCTGAGCCTGCGACACCTCTGCACTGGAGGCTCGTCACGGTGCTGCTCGATGCGGACGAGCCGCTGGTCGCGACGTTCGTCGACGCGACTGATGCGTCGTGGTTCGGCATCGCTTGCGACCGTGACGCGGAAGTCGTGCGCTGGGTGCTCGTGCCTGCCGAGCGGTCGATGCTGCGAGATCTCGCACGCGGTACGCTCGCACTGCGAGCCGCACTCCTCGTTCACGAGACCGTCTGGGTCGTCGATGTTCGCGCCGCGGCGGACTTCGACGTCGAGCAGGCCTGGCACGTCGCTGTGTGCACCGTACCCGATGCCGTATTGCCCGATCCCGAGGTCACGCTCGAGCCGACCGGCGACATTGTCGACGATCTCGTCGAGCTCGGCCGCACGCTGCGCGCCCGCGAGCCGAACCGCGAGCGGATCGCGCAGTCACTCGCCGATCTCGCCGAGCGCACCGGCGATCTCGCGGAGGCGCTCACCACGACCGGCCCGGAGACGATCCTGACCTGGCTCGACGAGCTCGAGGCCGATGCGCTCCATATTCTCGGAACCGACGAGCCGCTGCCGGAGCACGCGCGCCTCCTGGCGCTGCGCATCATCGAGGCCCGCGAGCGTTTGGCAGTGCATCCTGACCGGGCTGGGCCGACTTCCGACCGTGCTCGCACCCGATGCGCGCAAGGAGCTCGACAAACAACTCCGCCGTATCGACGTTCGCGGCCAGGACTGCATTCGCTACCTCGTCTCGATCTCCCCGGAGCGGCAACGTCTGATGGCGGGCATCGCGACGATCGACGAGTGGTGGTGGGCGCGCGCGGCGTGCCCGGATGCATGCCCACTGTGCGTCGCCGAGTCCGCGCGCGCCGTTGTTCCTCGCCAAGTATCGCGAGCAGATGCCGAAGAAGCGTTTCGGCTATCGCACGTGGGCGCGCCACGGCCTGCCTCTGGTCGTGGCCCACGGTGCCGGGCCGCTGGTCTATCGCCTCGTCAACTCTGCGCTCAAGGCCTCCGCCGAGGCGTTCGCCGAGACGTTCGGCATTCGCCCGGCGGCGCTCGCGCACTTCTTCGCCGCCGATGAGCCCGAGCAAGCGTACGCGACCATCGGTGTCGGGTTGAAGAACGGTGTCGGGTCGAAGAACGATCTCGCCGGCCGCCGACGCAGTGTGCTCGCCGCGCTTGCGTCGATCCCCGAGTTACGCGGCCAGCTGGCCTACATCGTCGACCTGCTCGGGATGCTCGATGTCGGCGCTCGCACGCCCGGCATGCAGTATCCGATGCCGATCTCGCTCGTCGCGCTCGCTGACTTCCTCGAGGTGACGCGGCGGTCGGTCGAGGGTGGCGATCCGGCGCTGGGCGCGGCGCTCGCGTGGTGTCGCGACGAGGTGCGGCTGCACCGCCAGCTCGACCGCAGCAAGCACGATCGCGCAGCGTCCCGAGCTCTGGGGGCGTGCCGCCCGCGCAGCGACGACCATCGGTGATCGCGGGAGCGCCCACCGCGCGAGCTCGCTGCTCGCATCCGCGACCTTGCGACTGGCGCCGCGTGCGACGCCGCGGGCCGCGAGATCGCGCAGATCCTCGATGGCAAGGCACCGCTCGCGACCAGCTTCATGATCGACGCGCTCGCGCGCATCGTGCCGCTCCAGGCGACGCCGGTCGCGCTTCACACCGTGATCGAGCTCGGCGGCGACCCCGATCCGCACATCGCGCGCAGCGTGTGGCGGTATGTCGCCGCGTGGACGTGGCGCCACGCCCTCGAACACGGCAGCTCGCCAGCGTGGTTCGATCGAGTCCTCGACGTCGCCGACGACTCGCCCCACCGCGAGGATGCACTCGCCACCCTGGTCGCGAGCCCCAAGCACGTAGCCACGGGCTGGATCATGAACGCGCTGCGCGCGGTCCCCGACGAGCGTGCGGCCCTGCACCGCCTGGCGCGGCGCGGCGGTGCGCGATCACAGATCGCCGAGCACGTTGTCGAGGGTGGTCGCGATGCACGCACCTACTACGACGAGGCGGTCGCCTTGCTGGCCGACGAGATCTCGGGCGCGCGCGGCCTGTGGAGCGTGACGCTCGAGGTCGCCGAGGCGGTCGTCGCTCGCATGGCCGCGCAGTTCCTCGGCGAATTCGACCGACGGCCCGCGTGGAGCGGCACGGCCGGCGTCGTGCTCGCGAGCGAGGCGTCGCCCTTGCTCGACGGCGATCACGACGCCACGACCGATGGGCTCGTCGTCGGCGAGGTCCTCCAGCGATCGGCGAAGGCGCGGCGGCGAGATCGCCGTGACGCTCACTCCCGACCTTGGCAGCAAGCACGTGGGCATGAGCGTCGATCGCGTGGTCGCGATCTCGGATGTCATGATGCGGATGCACGGGCTCGTGGAGGTGGTCGCGAACGGCCGCGGTGACGATCGCCTCCACACCGAGCTGCGCTATCGCGATACCGAGGCCGGGCGGATCGCGATGGCGAGCCTCGCGGAGTTGCTCGCGAGCTTGCCGAGCGCAATGCCGCTGCATGTCGTCGATCGATCGATCGTGTTTGCGAGCTGAAAGTTCCTGATCCGGATCGCCGCGCAGGCGCCGTCTGGACGGGCGCCATGGTGATGAGCGGATCCTTTCAGGCTGGCATATTCAATAGCATCGATCCTGAAAGGGAATCCAAGCTTCGTCATGTAAGCTGTCGAGCATCGATCGTATCGGAGGATCGAAGATTGCCCATGATCGGTCATCGCGCTTTTTTCACGCGCACGAGCAATCTTCCGATCCGGATGGTGTTACGTTCCCGCCGCGGATGACAGACCAAGATGATCTTTCCGGGCGAAAAATTGGAGAGTTTGTCCTTCGGGAGCGGATCGGCGAGGGCGCCTTCGGAGCTGTGTATTGCTGCGAGCAGCCCCTGCTCGGACGAGACGTGGTCGTCAAGGTCCTGCACCGCAGGCTGTGGGGCAGCGTCGTCGTCGTGCAACGCTTCCTGCGCGAGGCCCAGCTCGCGTCGCGGCTCGATCACCCCTATGCTGCCCACATCTATGCGTTCGGCATCGAGCCGCACGATCAGCTGTTGTGGATTGCCATGGAGCACGTGCACGGGGTCACGCTGGCAGCCTGGCTGAAGACGCACGGCCCGATGCCGCTCGGGCAGCTCGTGACGTTCTTCGAGCGGATCGCCGCGGTCGTGCAGACCACGCACGAGCACGGCATCGTGCAC
>Ga0137459_1000627_pt1 | contig 12131 bp, 8 predicted proteins | sample EasRivERMGT700_2_FD_104908 | JGI IMG/M metagenome (GOLD analysis project Ga0137459, IMG submission 104908) | Soil microbial communities from meander-bound floodplain in the East River, Colorado, USA - East River MetaG ERMGT700_2 | ecosystem: Environmental > Terrestrial > Soil > Floodplain ...
CCCCTACACTGGTTGCGTCAACGACCACGTGCCCTCGCCTGCCGCCGCGACTGGCGCCGCTCGACCGCCGCGCCGAAACCCGCATTGACCGTCCTATCCGTTCGACAAGCTGCTCGCGAGGGCCCGCTAGGCGCAATGCCGATCGCTGTCTAGACGAAGTGTCTAGACGGATGGTCCAGGTACCGCGGTGGTTCGGTCGTGGAACACCGCTCGAGCCGCTTGCTCGCTCGCTGGTGCGGGCGTCTCGGGCGATGCACGTGTGGCCTTGCCCTTGCTGAGTCGCTGACCGAACCAGCAAGGGGAACGAGGCATGAAGATTTCTTGGTCACTTCCATTCGCCACGCTCGCAGCCATGACGGCAGCGTGCATGATCGACGACGAGGCCGATCCGGCCGCCGAGGCCGTCGCGACGGCCACCGAATCCAGCGAGCTCGGCGGCTCGAACGCCGCGTTGACGGTCGTGGGCGAGCTCGAGGCCGTCGTCAACATCGGCAACTGCACCGGCACGCTCATCAGTCAGGACACCGTCATCACGGCGAGTCACTGCGTGTGCGGCGGGAGCGGGACGTTTCCGCCCACCGGATGCTCGACGCGCAAGACCGTCACGTTCACGAACGTGCTCCCGATCGGCAGCTCGGTCCGCCAGAACGTCTCGGTGATGGCAGACGTCCTCGTGCATCCCGACTTCAACAATGGCGGGTGGCTCGTCAACGACTACACGTTGCTCCACCTCGACACGCGCGCGGACCAGCTCGTGAAGGTCGCGCCGCTGCGCCTGTCGAGCGTGCTACCCGCGCTCGGCGAGACCCACACGCTCGTCGGCTACGGCGGAACGTCGACGCCGTGCGACGGCACGTTCGGCACCAAGCGCAAGGGCACATCCGTGCTCGACAACATCGTCGTCTACGGCGGCGTCGCCGGGCGGACCTTGACCTACAACGACACCGCGCTCTACGCCTGTCCCGGCGACTCCGGTGGACCGGTCATCTCGACCACGACCCAACAGGTCGTCGGGGTGTGCTCGACCGGCAACTTCAGCACGAACAGCAACTACGACCCGAGCTCCGAAGCGTGGGCCTGGCTGCGCGCGAACGCGTGCACCGCGCCCGACGCCGCCTCGACCTCCGCGACGTGCCGCGAGGGACCGGTGCTCGCGACCGCGTATCGCGACGCGAGCTTCGGCGACATCTCGCAGGCGTTCGGCGCGGGCCGCTGGCCGGTCGCCGACATGGCGCAGGTCGGCAACGATCAGATCTCGTCGCTCAGGGTCAGCCCGGGCTCGATCGCGCGGCTGTGGGCCGAGGGGAGCTGCTGGGGCGACACCGTCGCGTACCTCCCGGGCAACGTCGCGAACGTCACCTCGACGATGAACAACCGCACGTCGTGCATCGAGGTGACGCCGGCCGTGACGCTCTATCAGGGCACCAGCTACACCGGGACCACACAGACGTTTGCGATCGGCGGCTACAACCACACTGCCATGGGATCGATCGGCAACGATCAAGCGGAGTCGCTGATCGCGGCGCCGGGACTCGTCGTGCGGCTATGCGCGGAGAGCGGCTCGCCCGGCACGATCGGCTGGGGCACCTGCCGGGACTTCAGCGGCTCGGTCACCACGCTCGGCACGCTCGACAACAACGCCTCGAATGTCGAGGTCTCGTCGGGGGTAACCGTCTACCGCGAAGCGAACTACGGCGGTATCTCGCAGACGTTCCGGCCTGGCGTCTACGGTGCCAGCGCGCTCACCGTGATCGGTAACGATCAGATCTCGTCGCTCCTCGTCGGCCCGGGCCTCCAGGCGCGCCTGTGCAGCGAGAACGGTGAGTGGGGCGATTGTCAAACGTATACCGGCGCGGTCTCCGCGGTGACGGCGATCATGAACAACCGAACCTCGAGCATCGAGATCACGGCGATTCCGTAGCGCCCGAAGAGCGCCGACCACTTGACGGCGATCCGACGCGGCGTGTGAACCGCCCGTGGTGACATGCCAAGATCACCGACCAACGGACATGCGTCGAGTACATGATAGGCTCCCGCGGTGGCGCGCGTGGACGATCGGACGCTGGCAAGCAGCGAGGAAGCTCCGACCGCGAACCGCGTGCTGCTCGTGCTGGGGGCGGGGCATCTGTCGACCCACCCGCTCGACCCCGGCAAGCGCCTGGTGTTCGGCCGCGACTCGAGCTGCGATGTGACGATCGAGCACCCCAAGGTGTCGCGGCGCCACGCGATCGTGCACGGCAAGCTGCCGATCGCGATGGTCGAGGATGCGGGCGGCACCAACCGGGTGCACCTCGGCGATCGCACCCTGGCGGCGGGCGAGCAAGCACAGCTCGCGGCGGGGACGAGCTTCCAGATCGGGCCGTACACCGTGGTGCTGCTCGGGGTGCCATCGCCGATCGGCGAGTCGGCCGAGGGACGCGCGGAGCTGGTCGTGCGCGACGTCCGGTCGGGCGCGCTGACCGATCTGATCACGCGGGTGGCGGCGAGCGACGTCAGCGTACTGATCCGCGGCGAGACCGGCACCGGCAAGGAGGTCCTCGCGCGGGCGCTCCACCAGGCGTCGAAGCGCAGCGGGCCGCTGGTCGCGCTGAACTGCGCGGCGCTCAACGAGTCGCTGCTCGAGAGCGAGTTGTTCGGCCACGAGCGCGGCGCGTTCACCGGTGCGGTGCAGGCGAAGCCGGGGCTGTTCGAGTCGGCGGCGAGCGGGACGGTGTTCCTCGACGAGGTCGCGGACATGCCACTCGGCGTGCAGGCGAAGTTGCTGCGCGCGATCGAGACCCGGCAGGTGCTGCGGCTCGGCGGTGTGAAGCCGGTCGAGCTCGACGTGCGGTTCTTTGCCGCGACCCATCGCGATCTGCGCGCGGCCGTGGCGGCGGGTGACTTCCGGCAGGATCTGTACTTCCGGATCAACGGGATCACGATCGTCGTGATGCCGCTGCGCGACCGCAAGGACGCGATCCCGGCGCTCGCCCAGGAGTTCCTCGCCGAGGCGGCGGCGCGCGCGGGGCGAGCGTCGCCGACGCTCACGCCGGCGACGCTCGCCGTGCTGGCGCGCCACGACTGGCCGGGCAACGTGCGCGAGCTGAGGGCGGTGATCGCGCGTGCGGTGCTGCTCGCGCCGGGGGCGGAGATCGCGCCGAAGCACATCGTGGTCGATCCGCCGGCAGCGCGTGCTGGCGAGGCGGTGGAGGTTGATAGCGACGAGCGCGCACGGATCGTCGCGGCACTCGAGGAGTGCGCCGGAAACCAGACCCGCGCGGCGAAGCACCTCGGCATCTCGCGGGCGACGCTTGCTCACAAGCTGGCGCTGCTGAAGATTCCGCGGCCGCGAAAGTCGTGAGCCGCTTGGGGCGGGCGTGCTACAGACAACGCGGATGGAGGCAGGGTGAGCGGGACAGGCAACGAAGGGGCGTCCATGATCGGCTCCGGGGCGACCGAACCGGAGACCGCGGCCGATCGTGCGCCCGCTGCGGGCGGCCGCGTCGGACGCTTCACGCTCGAGGCGCTGCTCGGCGCGGGCGGCATGGGCACGGTGTTCGCCGCGAACGACCCGATACTCGACCGGCGGATCGCGCTCAAGCTGATCCGCGGGAGCAGCGGCAACGCCGAGGCGCGCCTGCTGCGCGAGGCACAGGCCATGGCGCGGCTGAAGCACGCCAACGTGGTCACGGTCTACGAGGCGGGGGTCGCGGGGACGAGCGTCTACGTTGCGATGGAGCTGGTCGATGGGGTGAATCTGCGCGACTGGCTGGTCGAGTCGCGCAGCTGGCGTGCGATCGTCGCGGTGTTCGTTGCCGCGGGCCGCGGCCTGGTCGCGGCGCACGAGGCGGATCTGGTGCACCGCGACTTCAAGCCGGCGAACGTGCTGCTCGATCGCGCGGGGCACGTCAAGGTCGGTGACTTCGGGCTCGTCGGCATGGTGGGAGACGAGGTGCCGAATGCCGAGGCTTCCGCATCCCGATCGTCCCAGCTCGACGCGTCGCTGACCGAAACCGGTGCAGTGCTCGGGACGCCGGCATACATGGCGCCCGAGCAGGTGCTCGGCGGCGCCGTCGACGCGCGCGCGGATCAGTTCGCGTTCTGCGTGGCACTGTGGGAGGCGGTGTATGGCGAGCACCCGTTCGGCAGCGGCACCGAGGTGATCGAAGCGATCGCCGAGGGCCGGCGGCGCCCGGCGAGGGCGAGGCACGGCGAGCCGGCGTGGCTCGAGCGTGCGCTGATCCGGGGGCTCGAGCCCAAACCGTCGGCGCGCTGGCCGTCGATGGCGGCGTTACTCGACGAGCTCGAGCGCATGCCGCGGCGGCGCCGTCGCGTGGTCATCGGTGCGGCGATGCTCGCGGTCGTCGGCGCGACCGCCGGCGCGGTCTGGATCGCGGCGCCGCGGCGCGCGGTCGATCCGTGCGCCGGGGATGATGCTCGCCTCGGCGGCGTGTGGGACGGGGCGCGACGTGCGGCCGTGCGTGCTCACCTCGTCGCGAGCGACCGAGCCAGCGGTGAGGCGCGGTTCGCCGCGGCGGCGGCGCTGCTCGACCGTTACGCTGGCGACTGGCAGGCGATGCGCACCGAGGCGTGCCGCTCCAACCGCGTCGATGGCGGCCAGTCCGACGCGCTATTCGAGCGGCGCATGCGCTGCCTCGATCGTAGGCTCGCCGAGCTCGGCGATTCCGCCGCCGCGCTCGACGGCGCCAGGGATCGCACCGCGGTCGATCGCGCGCTGATGTCGGCGCACCAGCTCACCGGGCTCGCCGCGTGCGCCGACGCCGATGCGCTGATGGCCGCGCTGCCGCCGCCCGACGATCCTGCCCGGCGCGCCGAGGTCGAGGCGGCCGAGCACGAAGTCGCCGCGGTCGAGCGCGATCGCAAGGCCGGCGCGCTGGACGGTCTCGACACCCGCGCCGTCGCGGCGGTCGACCGCGCGCGCAAGACCCACCACGCGCCGGCCCTCGCACACGCGCTGCGGGTACGGGCGCAGCTGCTGTTCGATCTGCTGAACGTGGCCGGCGGCAACGAGATCCTGCGCGAGTTGACCGAGGTCGCGGCACAGGCGCACGACGACGCGGACGCGGGCTGGGCGTGGTCCGAGCTGCTCAGCAGGCTGAGCTGGGATCTCGGCAAACCCCAAGAGGCGATGACCCTGCTCCCCGCTGCGCGCGCCGCGATGCTGCGCGCCGGCGGCGACCCCGACCTGCGCGTCGTGTTCCTCTACGGCGAGTCGATGGTCCTGTACGGTGTGCAGAAGGAGGACGAGGCCCACGCTCGGCTCGCCGAGGCCCGGCGGCTCCTCGAGAACCTGGGCGCGGGGCCCGCGAGCTCGCCGCGCACGCCGCGCCTCGCCGACATGTATCTCCAGGACGGGATGCTGTACGCGATGAGCGGCGTGCTCGCCAGGGCCGAGCCGCTGGTGCGCCGCGCGATCGAGCTGTACAGCGCCGCGTACGGCGCCGACCACCCCGGGGTCGCCTGGGGCTGGTCCGCGCTCGCCGATATCCTCCGCTTCGACGGCCGCAACGAAGACGCGCTGGTCGCCTACCGGGCGGCGATCCGGATCCGCGACGCTCGCGTCGGCGACAAACCGGTGCTCGCGAAGACGCTCGTCTCGATGTCATCGGCGCTGCACAACCTCGACCGCGAGGCCGAGACCGGCCCGCTCCTCGACCGCGCGATCCGGATCCTGCGCGCCAACCACGCCTGGGACTCCGAGCTGGCCTCCGCGCTGATGGTGCAAGCGAACATGTTCGTGCGCCTGCACCGCATCGACGACGCCGGGCGCGCCTACGGCGAGGCGATCGCGCTGTTCGAGAAGCTCGGCGGCGAGCAGACCGACCTTCCGAACGCGCTCTATAACCGCGCCGACATGTGGGCCGGCGCCGGCCACTGCGATCGCGCTCTCGCCGACTTCCGTCGCTCGACCGAGTTGACCGCGAAGTTCCGCGGCGACCAAAATCCGCAGATGATCTTTCCGCTGGCGTCGACGGGGAGGTGTCTGGTCGAGCTGGGCCGCCCCGCTGAGGCGCTGTCGCCGCTCGACCGTGCGCTCGCGCTGCCGGCGCGCGGCGACCAGGCCGCGCTCGTTGCCCAGGCGCGCTACTACCGGGGCCGCGCGCTGGTCGAGTCGGGGCGCGATCGCGCTGGAGGCCGGCAACTGGTCCAGCAGTCGCGCGACGAGGCCGCCGCGATCGACTCGGAGGACGGGCGCCAGCTCGTCACCGAGATCAAGCTCTGGCTGCGCGCCCACCCGCAGTAGCGCAGCAGGCTCGCGCAGATCCAGGTCACGGGGCGTGGACGATCTTGTGTAGCTGCCAGCGCGGCCGGGCCTGGATCAGCGCGAGCGTGCGCTTGAGGAGGTGGTCGTAGCGGCGTTGGGGTCGGTCGCCGGTGCGGGTCGCGTTCTGACCATGTTCACAAGTGCCCGTACGCGAAGCCCGTCGAGTACCGGCTCCTGCCCTCGGAGCCCGGCTCGATGCGGACCGGGTTCTCGGAGATCCAGGTCACGAGGGCCTTCACGATGAACGTCCTGCCCGGGCACGCGCTCGACACCGGCACGTCATCGAGCACCAGGTGCGCCTTCTTGTGGACCTCGCCGGCGAAGATCGTGACGCGCTGGACGGGCGACGTGGTCAGCCGGCAGACCGTGCTGCTCGTGGCGCTCGCCATCTGCTGGACGTAGATCTGCAGGTCGACCGTCGAGCCGTCCCACTGATCCCACCACGAGCCCCGCGTCGAGGAGGTGCAGTTGGAGTTGCCGTACTTGCACGTGGTCAGCTCGAGCTCGAACCGGGTATCGATGACCGGCAGATCGGCAGGCACCTGGAAGCGACGCGACCGGAGCGCGTACTCGGACGTACCGGCATCGAGGCCGGGCCCGACGTGCACCGCCTCGGTGCTCTCGCCGTACAGCGGATCGTTCTCGGTGCCCCAGCGCCAGCCGTTGCCAGCGGCCTTGGCCTCGCTGCGGCTCAGGTAAGTCTCGCCCGCGAGGTAGGTATGGAACGCGCTCGGATTCGACCCGTCGAAGTCCTTCGCTCCCGCATAGAGCCAGCACGTGAAGTCGTCGGACCTCGGTGCGGTGAACAGGAGCCGCGTGTGCTGCGCGCGGTGCACGCTCGAACCATTGCGATTCTCGGTCGAATAGATGTTCTCGACCACGTCGCCGTCCGAGTCCGTGCACTTGATTCCGAGCTGCTGCATCCGGATCTCGGAGTCGGACGAGGTGGTCACGCCCCTCGAGAGGAACACCACCGACTCGCCCTGCTCGAGGTGGAACGGGTCCTGCGCGATCAGCGTGTGGAAGTTTGGGTAGTCGGCGGGCACCTCCACCGGCGAGCCGAGTGAAGTCGTGGTCGACGCGGCCTCGGCGGTTCCGAGCTCGAGCTCGTCCTCGACGCAGCCAGCGAGGGCGACGAGCGCGATCGCGAGACGGAGATGGCGTGACGGCATTACGGTGAGCATGCGCGCGGCGAGGTGCATGCGCCGTACCGACGCGATCGACGCGAAACCACGCCGTCGGGCCCGCCCGAGGGACTTCCAGCGTCCGCCGCGATCCAGTTGCGGTCCGATCGTCTGGACAGTTCGTCTGGATGGTCACGCAACGAGCAGCGCAAGCAGGCGAGAGCCTTGCGCCGCACGCGTGGTACGCGGCTCGCAGCACACGCCGCGCATGAAACTCACGCTGCTGTATCTGATCCCATGCGCGGTAGGCTGTGCGGTCGACGATCCGGTTACCGACGACCCGGTCGCCGTTGAGGAGTCGACGTCCACGGCCGAGTCGGCGCTAGGTCTCGGCATCTGCATGCCGACCACGACGTGTGGGTTCGAGGGCTCGCCGGACGCGTGCGGCATGAAAGACGATGGTTGCGGCGGCCTCATGTGGTGCGGTCCGTGTGACTGCGGCACGACGTTCACGGCGTGCGAGATCGAGCTGCCGGTGATCGCGGAGGCGACGGTGACGCTTCCGCCCAATCAGATCCTCGTCGTGTCGACGGCGAATCTGTCAAGCGGCGGCGACAGCGTGCTGCACCTGTTGACGACGAGCGGCGCGCAGATCGCGATGAACGACGACATCTCGTCGACGAACCACGCGTCGCGGATCACGTGGATCGCGCCGCCGTTCGTCGGCACGACGGTGCGGATCGTCGCGCGCGCGAAATCAGCGAGCACGACCGGCACTGCGATGCTGTACTACCTGAGCTCGAGCGCGCAGATCAACCTCAGCTACCCGGAGCACCTCGTGGCGTCGAGCCGCGCCGGCGATGAGCTGCAGACGGCGCCGCTGGCAGCGACGAGCGCGGGGACGCACGTCGTCTATACGATGAGCGGCGCGAACATCACGGCGCGGGCGACGTCATCGACGAGCGTGTCGCTCGCGCTGCCGTCGTCGGGCACGACGCGCTACCTGGTGGGTCGCTCGGCCCTGGGCGCGGCGCTACCGGCGCGACTGATGCGCAACGACGGCGGGATCGCGGGCCACGATCCCGACGGCGATGGCCTGGGTTCGAATCTCGAGTCCGCGCTCGGCACATGCTCGTCGCTGTCGGGCACGGCGTACGATCGCTTCGGCGTCGGGTTTGCGTGCTCGCTCGCCACGGATCCACGCGACACCGACGGCGACGGACTGCGCGATGACTGGGAGGTGCGCGGCCGGCTCGACGTGTCGCCGGCGCTCGCGCTGTCCCGCTGGGGTGCCGATCCGCGCCACAAGGATCTGTTCGTCGAGGTCGACTATGCGCAGGAGACCGCCGGCGAGCCGGAGATCGCCGTGACGCACGACGACGTCCGCCAGTGGGCCGACTACTTCGCCGATCGCATCGGCACGCTGACCAGCGCGCAGCGCACGTTGCACGAGGCGTCGATCCGCAATCCCGACGGTCAGGTCGGCGTGCGGCTTCACGTCGACAGCGGCGTCGCGGCGCCGAGCGAGGCATTCGCGGCGCTGCACGGCAACTGGGGCGGTCACGGCGTCGTGCCGCCGGATCCCGACGGCGGCCGGATGTCGCCGAGCGCGGCGCGCGCGGGGTTCATGGCGACCGGTCGCCGTGGCGTGTTTCGCTATGCGCTGCGCGCGATGAACGGCGGCGGCCAGACGTCGGGGCTGTCGTTCGTGTACGGCGGCGCGCCGCGCACGGCCGCGCACGAGAGCGGCCACACGGCCGACCTCTACCACGACGGCAACTACAACAACGACCTGTCGATCAACTGCAAGCCGAACTACCCGTCGGTCATGAACTACGCGTTCGATGGCAGCGCGGTCGGGTTCGCCGACGGCACCGGCGCGCCGAACCTCAATAGCGCGGCGCTCGTCGAGTTTCACGGCGCGGATCCGGCGACGCAGGGCAAGTTCCTCGACGTGCTCGAGACCGTCTACGATCTCGAGGTCGATCACGCGACCGGCGACATCGACTGGAACCGCGACGGCGTGATCGCGCCGTCGGGTGAGCTCGTCGAGGCGTACACGAACAACCGGCCGGGCGGATGGTGCGAGCACACGCGCGCGAACAGCTCGGATCCCGCGGGTCCGAACACGACGCGGACCGCGCCGGGCCTCGCGCGGCTCGGCGCGCGCACGTTTATCTTCACCGGCGGCAACGGCAGCGTCGGGTGGATGTTCACGACGTCCGCGATGCACTGCCGCGTACCGACCGGGGAGCCGTGTGCGTCGTTCGACTGGAGCGGTCAGATCGCCGGCTTCGATAGCGACCTCGGCGTCGATGCCGTGCGGCTCACCGCGACTCAGGAGCTGCTCGTCGTCGGCGTGAGCGCGAGCCACGTGACGCGGTGGGCGCTGATCAGGGGCGTGTCGGGCAATAGCCCGATCGTCAGCCCCGTGCGCACGCTCGGCGAAGAGGCCGCGCTCGACCAGCCGACGCTCGTGATCGACGAGACCGGCTTGCCCGTGCTGTTCTATCGCGACGCGACCGGCGCGCTGTTCTATCGCTACTACGACCGCAGCCTCGACGCGTGGGGCAGCGCAGTGGCGGTGGTCGACACGAGCTCGCAGCCGGTGCGGATGGCGACGACCGGCGCGCCGGGCGCCGCGCTCGCGCGGCCGCTCGATCTGTCGACGACGGCGACGGCGATGCACCTCGCGTTCGCCGCCGACGCCGCGGGTTGCATGCAGCTGTGGTATCGCGGGCCCGGCAACCACTGGGTCCGGCCGGCGAACAAGCTCCGCTGTGCTCGTCGACGATCGCGCGGCCCGCGCTCGCGTGGGTGCCCGACACGAAGGACCGCACGCTCGGCGGCCGGCTGCACATGGTCTACATCCCGGCGAGCAACACGCCCGACGAGACAAACCTGCGCCAGTACACGAGCGTGAGCACCGGCGGCGCGCCGCACATGAGCGTCGCGAGCCAGTACGACAACGGGTGGGCCTACGGCTACGGCATCGACCTCATGTACGAACCCGGCATCGACGACAACCTGCGCGCGGCGTGGACGCACACGGCCGCGGCGAAGCCGGAGAAGGCGCAGCGCGTGCGCTTCGATCCGAAGGCCGACGGCATCAACGACTACATGTACGGCGGCGGCGATGACTGGCGCACGTTGCGCAGCGGCATCTGCGGGCGGCTCGTCGGCGAGCAGAGCGCGCCAGTGACGTGCCCAGCGGCACCGTGACTCACGGCTTGCAGTGGCCCTTCATGTTGCACTTCTTGGATCAAGCACTCGCGCTGGCCTTCGCGATCAGGTGCTCGACACCTGCCCGCACAGACTACGCTCGCGCCGTGTCCGCATCGGCATTCATCACCGCGATCGTGGAGGACCCCGGGCCGTCTAGCGCTGGCTGGTCTACGCGGACTGGCTGCTCGATCATGGCCCTAGCGGGACCTTCGCACTTCAACCGGCGTTTTCCGTCGGAAAGTTAGCGAAATGCATACATGATTGAACATCGGGTAAAGCGACGGTCTCGACGAGACCCGGATCGGTCGACCGGGACTATAGGCTGCAGTGTGAGCGGATGTCGCGATGGCCTCCGAGGGGGAGCAGCGCTGGCAACAGCATCCAGGGAGGCTCCATCATGTATGAAAATGGACTCGATCACCGTCGAGGAACCTTCCATCCTGCGAAGGTCCCGCTAGCGAGCCTGGAACCGCGACGTCTTCGGTGTCGCGACCAGCGCCAGCTTCGGGTGCAGCCGCTGCGCCCGCGCGAGCAGCTCGGCCTCGGTCTCGGGCCGCGACGGGTCGGGCAGGCAACAGTCCACCGGGCACGCCACCTGACACGCCTCGCAGCCGTGGAACCCGACGCACTCGCTGCAGCGATCGGGATCGATCACGAGCACCGGCGCCCCGGCGGGCAGGCGGATCGCGTCGTTCGGGCACTCGTCGACACACGCACTGCAGCAGATGCAGTCGTCGGTGATCATCGTCGCCATCGCAACCTCCTCAGTTGGCTCCCAGCGTCACGCCGGCGTCGTGCTCGGGGATCGTGCCCTCGAGCAGCAGCTCGTCGCGCCGCGACAGGGTGAAGCTCCGGCCGAGCCGCACGATCTCCTGCAGCCGCCGACCGGCGCTGCCGCTCAGCCTGGGCAGCTTCGCGCGCGGAAAGTTCGGCACCCGCAGCGCGACCGGCAGCACACGGCCCTTGCCGCGGGCGACGCGGTCGCCGCGAGCGGGATGTGGCCCTCGCCGCACAGCAGGCCGCTGGTGGCGTCGAAGCCGATCCAGCCGGCGCCCGGCATGTAGACCTCGGCCCACGCGTGCAGATCGACGACGTCGTGCGCGACGCCCTTGGGCTCGTCGGGATCATGCCCTCGTCGGCGAGCTGGACGAGGTAGCCCGAGACGAACCGGGCCGCGAGCCCGCGGGCGCGGATCAGCGCGACCAGCAGCACGGCCGAGTCGCGGCAGCTGCCGCGGCCGTGCTCGAGCGTCTCCTCGGCGTCCACACCCCGGGCCGGATGCGCGGGATCGGTCGTCGCACGGCTTCGGGTTGCCGCGTCACGTCGAGGGTAGCCTCCGTCGGTTTCTCGACTGCGGCATCGTCGAACGTGGCTTCGCACGCGTCGTGTGCCCGTCGTGCCGTTACGAGATCCTCGTCCCGTTCAGTTGCAAAACCCGAGGACTGTGCCCGTCGTGCGATGGCAGGCGGATGGCGGACGGAGCCGCCCATCTGGTGGATCACGTGCTCCCGTTCGGC
>Ga0137459_1000628_pt1 | contig 12123 bp, 12 predicted proteins | sample EasRivERMGT700_2_FD_104908 | JGI IMG/M metagenome (GOLD analysis project Ga0137459, IMG submission 104908) | Soil microbial communities from meander-bound floodplain in the East River, Colorado, USA - East River MetaG ERMGT700_2 | ecosystem: Environmental > Terrestrial > Soil > Floodplain ...
CCTGGCAGCTCAAGGAGCTGCGCGACAAGGGCGTGATCGACTTCTACGAGACCCGGCCGCGCGAGGTGATCCTGTACTGGCGCGCGCTGCCGCCATCGGCCAAGAAGGATATCGATCTGAACCTCCTGTCGGCGGTGCCCGGCACCTACGAGGCTCCCGCGAGCTCGGCGTACCTGTACTACACCGCCGAGGACAAGGCCTGGACCCAGCCGGTCTCGATCACGATCGACAAGTAGTTACTGCGGTAATGAGAGTCGGTCCGAGGTGGCGATCAGCGCAGCGCGGTGATGGTTGCGCGGAGGCGGCCGGTATGCATCGCTCTCGTGCGATGTGCGCCTGGACCCTGCGGGGCTCGAGCACGATCGGCACCCGACCAGCTCGCGAGCTTGCCGGTCCGATCAGTTCTAACCAATTAGAAATATGATCTATTTCTGGCGTTGTGCCCCGCAACGAAGTCAAAACATTCACGTAGAGGTGAATTAATGGTATTTGTTGATGGTGCCTGGGCCGATCAGTGCTCGGAACGTCGTCGAGCTGTTCCACCTCATCTTCTTGCGCGCACTGTTCTCGGACGTCGCCGACAAGACGCTGCTCGCGATCAAGGGTGGGATCAACCTGAGGTTGTTCTTCGAGAGCGTCCGGTTCTCCGAGGATCTCGATCTCGATGTCATGACGATGTCGAAGGGGACGCTCGAGAAGCGGATCGACCGACTGCTTCAGTCACCTGTGATCGTGAGCCCGCTCAGAGCTCGTGGCTTGATCATCAGCGACATCTCGAAGCCGAAGCAGACGGATACCGTTCAGCGGTGGAAGCTCAGCGTTGCGGCGCGTGACGCGTCGATCGATGAGCGCACGAAGGTCGAGTTCTCCCGAAGAGCCAACGTGGAGGCGGCGCGACTGGAACCGGTCGCTGCCGAGGTGGCCCGTACCTACGCGATCCCGCCGTTTCTTGCGACCCACTACCGCTGTCCCGAGGCCGTGAGACAGAAGATCCACGCGCTGGAAGGGCGCGCGGAGCCTCAGCCCCGCGACGTCTTCGATCTGCACGTGCTGTTCGCGAGACCGGATGCCCAACGGCGCTGGACGAGGAAGCCAGGGCCTGGACCGGGAAAGCGGCACCAAATGTCGCTGCCCTCACCTACGACCACTACCGTTCGCTCGTGGTCGCGTATCTCGAACCGGCACACGCGGACATCTATTCATCGCGTGAGACATGGGAAGCAATCCAAACAGACGTGATGGAACGAATCCTCGCACTCGGATGAGCGCGAGCGAGGCGTACGCACGCATCACCGCGCTCGGTGTGCCGACGCTCGAGACCTCCGAGATCGCTGCACTGCTACGGATGTCGGCGCCTGCCACCTCGATGCTCCTGACACGCCTTGCGAAGTCGGGACTCGTGTCGCGGATTCGCCCGGGACTCTGGCTTGTTGATCGTTCGCTGGGAAGTCGTTACGCGCTCGCGGAGGCCTTGACCGCGCCGTTTCCCAGCTACGTCTCGTTGCAGACCGCGTTGTACCTCCACGGGATGATCGAGCAAGTACCGAGCGTCATCTACCTCGTGTCGCTCGCGCGGACGCAGCGAATTTCCACGAGCGTGGGTGTCTATTCCGTGCACCATCTCACTCCAGATCTGTTCGACGGCTTCGAGATTCGAGCCGACGGGACCAAGGTGGCGACGCCGGAGAAGGCGCTGTTCGACATCGCGTACCTCTCGGGCGGACGATCGCGCTTGTTCGCGCACCTGCCAGAGCTCGAGCTTCCCAAGGGCTTCCGTCAGCGCAGGCTCCACGACTGGACGGCGCGTATCGTCGCTGCGAGGCGACGATCGATGGTCGACCAACGACTCTACCAGATGCTCGAGCAGGCAAGGGCGCTCGCGGGTTCATGATAGCGTCGGCGCCATGTCGAGACCGCTGTACGGCGCCGTGGCGCTGCTGTGTCTGATCGGCTGTAGCTCCGACAAGGGAACCGGGCGCGTCGACGAGGCCAAGCCGCCCAAGGCGCGCGCGGCCGCGGCGGTCAAGGAGCCCGCGAGCGCCGACCCGGACCTCTCGCGCGCGCAGGACGAGTACGTCGCGGACGTGATGGCGTTCTCGCACACCACGCGTGACGAGGTCCACGCGCGGATGAAGCAGGGCTCGAACCCGCTCAAGGACGAATGGAACGCCTGGGAGCGCGAGGGCGCGATGACGCCCGCGCGGATCAACGCGTTCTACAAGCAGACGACGAACTACATCTACGAGCTCGCCGCGTGGCACCTGTTCGTGCCGAGCAAGCGCGAGAGCGACGTCGCGCTGTTCGAGGACATGCGGACCAAGGCGCCGAAGAACATCCTCGATTTCGGCGGCGGCGTCGGGCTGCTCGCGCTGCCGCTCGCGAGCGCCGGGCACGACGTGACGCTCGCCGACCTCGACTCGACGACGCTCAGCTTCGCCGTGTTCCGCGCCGAGCGCCACGCGGTGAAGCTCAAGATCTGGAAGTCCGACGTCGAGCCGGCGCCGCCGGACAAGCAGTACGACGTCATCATGTGCATGGACGTGCTCGAGCACCTGCCCAGGGACATCCTCCACGACGTGGTCGACAAGCTGGTCAAGCTCAAGCACGCCAGGACCGAGATCATCATCTCGGCGCCGTTCGGGCGGACGTCCGTGCACCCGATGCACATGGACCTCAGCGACGATACCAAGCAGCAGATCGAGCGGCTGCGTACGGCGCTACCCGAGGGCTAGCAGGGTCGCGACCTCAGCGCAGCGCGGCGAGCAGCGCCGCGAGCGACGGTCCGGGGGGTGTCCGCGGCGACGCGGGTCGGGCGTGCTCGATGGCCTCGGCGAACGCGCGGGCGTCGTACGGATCGGGGCCTCCGCCGTCGGGGCTGGCCATCGGCGACGCGATGACCGGGATCCCGATCGTCTGGATCTCGGCGGCGTAGGTCTCGCAGATCGCCGGGCAGACGATCGCGTCGACCGGGCCGTCGTCGATGGCGACCCCGGCGCGCCGCGCGAGATCGGCGGGCTCGGTGCCCTCGCCGACGCGCACGACGAGGGTGCGGCCGAGCGCGCGGGCCGCTGCGAGCGCGGTATCGATGCCGTGGCGGGCGGCGGCCAGCCCGGCGAGCCGGATCCGGCCGGTGGGGGCGAGGGGCGGTGAGCACGCGCGCGGTGGGGGGGCGGGCAAGCGCGCGAGCCGCGCGGCGGGGACGCCGTCGGCCAGGCACAGCGCGTGGGCGTAGGCGCCGCGCACGAGCACGAGATCGGCCAGCACGCGCTCGGCGTCCTGGCGCGCGATCGCCCACGACGGCGCGCGGAACCGGCGCAGGTAGCCGCGCTCGGGCCACACCGCCGCGGCGCGATCGAGATCGCGGTGCAGCGCGCGGAGCAGCGGCACGTCCAGTGCGAGCACGGTCGCCGCGCCGATCGCGCGCGCGGCTGCGAACGTCCGGCGGGCCGCGAGGCTCGGCGCGATGACGATGCGGGGGCGCCGCCGGCGGACCTCGCGCGCGGCCCACGCGTCGATCGCGGCGCGCAGCGCGAAGTCGGCCTGGTAGCGCCGGTCCGTGCGGCCACGTGCCCACGCGCGCAGCCCGGCGTCGACGGCGAGCAGGGAGGGCGCCGAGATGGCGTCGGGGACGCGGCGGCGCTGCGCGTAACGGCCGACCGGTCCGGGCACGCGCGCGAGCCACGCGGGCGTCGCGAGCGGGGCCCACAGCTCGGTCGTGGCGACCTCGCGGCATGTCACGGCGAGCGCGTCGAGGGCGCGGCCGGCGGCGGCGGCGACGATCGCGATGGTCATCCGGTCGTCGGACCGGTCGTCGGGCCGGTCGTCGGGCCGGTCGTCGGGCCGGTCGTCGGGCCGGTCGTCGGGCCGGTCGTCGGGCCGGTCGTCGGGCCGGTCGTCGGGATCGTGACGCGTGCGCGGCAGGCAACCTCGCCGCAGTCCAGGCACGTGCGCAGCTCGGCCGGGATGCGCTGGTGGTCGTCGACGATCAGCGCGTCCTCGACGAGCTCGTGATCGCGCCACACCCGGCGCCAGATCCGCGTGTCGCGCGTGTCGTGCGCAGCATCGCGCGGCTCGCGATCGAGCTCGACGCGCAGCCGCGGCGCGTCGTGGCGCACGGCGACCACCAGCACGTCGCCGCGCACCGTCACGTCGAGCACCGCGGTGCCGGCGCGCGGCGCGATCCGGAGATCGACGTGGGGGAACGCGATGGTCGCGTCGAGCGCGCCCGGATCGGCGAGCGCCATCGAGTGGCCGTGGCGCTCGAGGATCTGCCAGCCCTGCTCGACGGCCAGCGTGAACAGCGCGTTCGACACCAGGCACAGCCCGCCGCCGATCGCCGGGATCGCGCATCCGGACCGCAGCTCCATGCCCCACGAAAATCCGCGCGCCGCGGTCGCGGGCCCGAGCGTGCGCCAGAAGCTGAGCGGGCGCTCGGGCGTGATCACGACGCCGTGAAACGCCGCCGCGGCCAGCCGAACATTGTGCCGCTTGCCGGCCTCGAGCCTCGGGTGCGCGCCGGCGCGGGCGATCGGCGCGCGCACCGTGTGCGCGATCGGCCCGTCCGGTGCGACGCGGTCGGGCGCCTCGAAGCCATCTTCGATGAGCCAGCGCCCGAACCGCTTCGCCGCCAGCCCCGCGACCCGGGCCTTGCGGAGCCAGAGCTCCCACCCACCGGCGTGGCGAAGCTGCATCAGTCAACAACGTACACCGCCGCCGGGCTATTTCGTAGCGCGGACTTCGAGGGGCCACGCTGAGGGAGCCCGGCGCCGTGGCGCCAGGCCAGAACATCACGGGCCGGGTCGGGTTACCCGGTACCCTTCGCGCACGAGGAGGCCGACCGGGAAGTGCTGCGTACCGGTGAGGTGCGCCAGCAAGACCAGGCCGATGGACAGGGCCCGAACGCCGTCGAGCGAGGGAATCCGCCCGGCGATGCGTGGCACTCGGGGAGCGACCCCGCGCGAGCCGAGCGACGTGGCCTCAGGGTTGATCGCCTGCACGCCTGACCAGAATCGTAATTTGGTCCCCACCGAGCCTCCGCAGCGTGAGCGTGTACCGCCGACCTGCAGGACTTTATGCCCTTTGTCCAGCCGCGTAGTGTATGGCCTGGTGATTCTCACCCAAACATGATCGTGATTCGGGAGTATCGGTCGAGGTGCGCGACCAGATCGGGAGTGATCCCCCACGATCAAGCTGAGTGGTTGTAGCTGGAGGGTAACTGGACTGCGCTCCTGTCGAGTCTTTCGATAGGGTCGGCCACACCCTGCAACTGATCACGGCATGCGGCATGTTGTTTCACGGTAGTCACGGCGGCGCGGTGTACAGGCTCGCGTCCTGCGCGGCGGATCGTCTCGCGCGCTTCGCTCCATCGCGCGCTTCGCTCCATCGCGCGGTTGCCGGCCTTCACGGTAGCCACCCCGTAGGGTGTGGGCGTACATCCCCTGCGACGCGCTGTATCTTCACGCGAGGTCCTCCCCCACAATGCCTCGCATCTCATCGATCTCGCTGTGGTTTTCTGCCACGTCGCCGGCGCTGCTTCGCGAGCCACCGTGCGGCGCCCAGCACCAGCACGAGGGTGCCCTTCTCTCGACCGGGTCAGGTCGCCGCGCAGGGCGTCCGCACGTGACCGGGTGAACCGTTCCGCGAGGGGGATGTCGTGGCGTGGTTCGTCGTAGAATAGTGAAGCTGCCGGAGGGGAATCATGAGTTACGAGCGCAAATCGCCCGAGGTCACCGCTGAGGACCACACGATCTATCGCGATGTCGCTCGGGGCGCGAGCCCCGGCGTCGCGTCCGCGAACGCGACCGTCGACGCTGCCCTCTCGCAGGCCGGGTCCGGCATGTCGCACGAATCGGGTGCGACGTTCCACAACGACGCGACGGCCCACGGCGCCGCGTCCGCGCTCGGCGCGAACGCCTTCACGGCGGGCTCCGACGTCTACTTCGGCGCCGGCCAGTTCTCCCCGGGTACCCCCCAGGGCGACCATCTCATCCAGCACGAGCTGACGCACGTCCAGCAGTCGCGCGGCGCCGCCGCGCCCGAGCCGGGCAACTTCCGCGTCTCGTCGCCCGGGGACGCCGCCGAGGTCGAAGCGCGCGGCGGCGGCGGTGGTGGCCGCGGCAGCGACAGCACGATCTATCGCGACGATCATGGCCCCTCGGCAACCCCCGGCTCCGGTCCCGCGGCGCCCGGCGGCAGCCCGCCCGTCGGTGGCAGCCCGACCCCCGCCACCACCGTCGATCCCTACGACGCGTGGAAGGCGGCGGTGCAGGCCTTCGACAAGCCCGGTGCCGTGACGAAGTGGGCCGCTGTGCCCGCCGGGAGCAAGTCCAAGGTCAAGGACGAGGGCGATACCTTCCACCACCGCGTGCTGCACGTGATGAAGAAGGACTCGGTGCCGGTCATCAAGGACGGCGGCATCGACATCACGAAGTACGTCTACACGGTGTTCCTCGCCGACGACTTCGCCGAGTGGCTGGCTCCGCTGCGGACCGCGAGCCTGCTCAACACGTTCCTCGACGCCAATCCCAAGCGCAACAACGTCGGCCTCGAGCAGCAGCACAAGCTCAACCTCTGGGTCCAGGCGACCGGCGACCTCGCCGAGGCGAAGAAGATCTTCAACAAGCTCTACCCGCCGGTCAAGGACACCGCGACGCTCAGCGGCGCGACCGCGGTCGCGTGGACGCTGCCTCCACTGCAGCGCCTGTTCGCCGCGCTCGGCATGACCCCGGTCGGCCATGCGCAGATGATCAGCGAGTGGGTCCTCCAGAGCGGCGGCGGCGGCTGGTGGGAGCCGGGCACGTTCCGCGTCGTCCTGCCGAGCACGACAGGCGCGCTCAATGACAAGGACAAGTGGACCAGCCACCGCATGACCGGTGGCACCGGCGGCAGCGTCGACTCGTCGGGCAACGAGACCAACACGCAGCAGGTCAGCCCGAACTACACCGGTCCGGACGGCACGGCGAAGACGCCGGGCGCCTCCGAGCACAACCCGATGACGATCGTCCACGAGGTCGGCCACGCCGTCGGCCAGCGCCTCGACGGCGGCAAGGGCAACGCCTACGCGCTCAACGTCGCGAACTTCCCGAAGTGGCAACAGCTCGACGTCGCCACCTGGTGCAACGAGCTCTGGGTCAACGGCGCGGCCGGCACCGGCACCGAGCCCGCGGTCTCGGCCAACGCCAAGCTCGACGACGCGCACGCCAAGGCATTCTTCACCGCCGGCATCCAGGGCACCCCCTACAACCCCGGCCTGACCCCGGCCCCGACGCAGGCTGACATGCAAGCCTATTGCGTGTGGCGCTACGCCACGGTGCCGCTGGCCAAGTGGTGGGACGCGTTCGTCAACAACGGCCTCAGCAAGGACACCTCGTACCGCTGGGGTGACGAGACGGCTCGGATCAAGGGCGAGTTCGCGTACGGCTACTACACCCGCTGGGGCAACTCGTACGCGAAGCACAGCAAGGACGCGTGGGACCAGAAGGTTTCGTGGTACAGCCTTTCCTCGCCGCTCGAGTGGTTCGCCGAGCAGTACACCCACTTTTACCGCACGGAGAAGACGGGCTCGGGCATGGACCCGGCCACGGTCACGCTGATGAAGAACCTCGACAAGCTCGAATTCGCGCCGACCACCGGCACCGACGGCGTCACGATCACGAACCTGACCGGCAGCGATTCGAAGGGCGGGGGCGGTGGGCGCGCATCGGAGGCGGGCGCGACGGTCGCGGCCGCCGGCGCCGGCCAGGCCAAGCCTCAGGGGGCCGCGGCCGCCGATACGCCCGAGCGTCGCCCGCTGTTCTTCCCGTGGTGATCATGCGGCGCGCCTCGCTCGGTCTCGCGCTCATCGTCGCCGCGTGCTCGCGCACACCGCCGCAGCCACCGGGTGACAACCAGGGCTCCGCGCGTCCCACGGCGCGCGCGGCCGACGCCGTCCCTGCAGCGACGCCCGGCGCACCCGCACCAGGACCCGCACCCGCACCAGGACCAGCACCCTCCAAGAGCCCCGACAAGATGACCACCACCGATCCGAACGACCCGCAGGCGTGGAAGCAGGCGGAGGCGATCGCCCACGCCGCCGCCGGCGCGCCGGTGCACAAGAAGAGCGATCTCCTGCCGTTCCTGTTCTTCACCGATGACAGCCGCGTCGTGCTGGTCCACCGCGGCGCGGTCGTGAACCCCAAGGGACCGGCCGAGGTCGGCGCCTACCTGCGCGACCTCGGGATCATCGACGGCAAGGGCCCGACGATCAATGACATCGTGTACGTGCTCGAGGTCTTCGACGCGCTTCCGCCGATCACCGAGGTCCCGCCCACGCGCTACGCGCTGTCGCGCTCGAGCCCGCTCACCTCGCACGTCGATCATGACGGCAAGACCGCCAAGGTGGTGCTGAACTACATCCTCGGCGACGGCCCCCGCCCCCGCGGCGACGAGAACGTCAAGCCGTCGAAGCTGATCGCGCGCGCCGTGCTCGAGATCGCGAAGACCGGCGACGCCGCCTGGAAGCCGATCGAGAAGTCGGTCTGGAGTCCCTGAGCCGTGTCGCAGACCGCTACCCACCGCATCGAGTGCGAGTGCGGTATCGCCGTGTCCGTGTTCTGCGCCGACTCGATCAACGCCGAGCGCCACCCGCACATGCGCCAGGCCGTGCTCGACCGGACGCTGCACACCTATCGGTGCGGCGCCTGTAGCGCGCGGATCGTCGTCGAGAAGGCCTTCCTCTACGTCGACTTCGCGCGCCACGAGCTGTTCGGGGTGCACCCCGACGCCGAGCGCGCGCGAGAGCGGCCGCACGCCGAGCGCCTGCTGGCCGAGTGGAACACCGCGCTGGGCGAGTACGCCCCGGCGTCGGTGCGCGCGGCGCTCGACGCCGACGACTACCTCCTGCGCCTGTGCTTCGGCATCGAGGAGCTCCGCGAGAAGATCGTCGCCCACGAGGCCGGCCTCGATGACCTCGCGCTCGAGGCGCTGAAGGCGCAGGTGCTCGCCGCCGACCGCGACCTGGTGGCGCGCGGCTGCCGGACCTTGCGGCTCGATCACGTCGAGCTCGACGGTCGCCTCGCGTTCCATCTCGAGGCGTCGACGAACCCGGTGACGCTGATGGAGCCGGGGATCCTGGTCTCGCGCGCCGCGTACGACGAGCTGGCCGCCCGGCCCTGGAAGGAGCTCGTCGCCGACTTTCCGTGGCTGGCGTCGGGACCGCACGTCAGCTTGCTGCGAGCCATGGCACCGGCGTGAGCCTGCTGCCGCGCTCGAGGCTTCGATCCGCTCGCTATCCCTGCACGGGCGGATCGTCCGAGCTCGGCGGCTGCGTGTCGCGCTTGCGGATCATGATGAGGCGATCGGTCTCGGCCATCGGCGCGGGGATCTTGTTCGCGAAGTCGATCCAGACCCGCTTGTCGTTGCGGCAGTCGTAGGTGCGACAGATGGCCGGGCGCTTGTCGTAGACGCCGCAGCGGTGGGTCTCGGCGTCCGAGTGGACGCAGTATCCGTCCACCGGTCGCTGGCGGATGTGATACGGCAGGCCGTACTCCCACGCGACCGAGTGCTCGTCGAGGTCCTGGAACGACAGCGAGAACGACAGCCGGCAGCAGCGACCCTGACAGACGGGCATCAGGGCCGCGCAGTCGAGATCCGGCGGCGACGTCAGCGTGTACTTGTCGACCGGCGGACCGACCTTGACATGGAGGTCGGCGAGGTTGCGCTCGCGCGCTTCGCGCTGGGTCCGCTCGAGCTGCGCCTCGACCGCCGGCCGAGGCAACGTGCCCTGCTCCGCGAGGACGCGCACGATCGCGGCGACCATCGCGTCGACGCGCTCGAGCTGCAGGCGGGTCTGCATCTCCATCGCGTGGATGAACCGCAGCGCCTGGACGAAGTCCTCGCGATCGGGGCCGTCGGGGGAATCGGGGGCGTCAGCCATCGATCGGTACATGATAACATCGCGCGATAGTGTCTGATAGCGAGCTCGTACCGATGGTCTGGCGCACGCCAGCGGGCGAGGCGATCGCCATGCCGTTCGCGACGCCCGACGAGATCATCGCCGCCGCGGTCGCCGCGGCCATGGCCGCGTTCGACATGCAGGGGAGCGACGACGCGGCGCGACGCGTGACCGCGCTCGCCCGGTGCCTGCAGGGGACGCCCGACGCCGGGCCGCCGCTCTCTCGCGCGCTGCGCCGGTGGCGACTCGACGACAGCGCGACGCAGCTCGTGCTGCTCCTCGTGGCCAGCGAGCTGAGCCCGCGCGTGCTCGCCCAGGCGCGCGCGCACGCCAGCGATGCCGCGCGCCCGGGGGTCACCGTCGAGGCGGCGGCGCAGCTGTTCGGCGGCGACGCGCGCGGGATCGCCGCGATCGCCCGTGCGCTCGCACCCGGCCAGCCGCTCGCCGAGCTCGCGCTCGTCGCGCTGCGTGGTGCCGATGTCCCGCTGCCGTGGCGGAGCCTCGCGATCGCGCCACGCGTGATCGATATCGCGCTCGGCGCGTCCGACCTCGATCTCACCACCGGCGCATCCGCGGTGGTGGCGACCAGCGCCGGCGCCGCGCCGGCCGAGGCCGCCGCCGAGCGCGTGCGAGGCGTCCTCGGCGCGGCCGGCCGTGGCGTGATCGGGCTGGTCCGCGGCGGCCGCGACGCGCTGCCCGCACTGGCGCGGCTCGTGGAGGACGCCGGCCGTGCGCTGCTCGCGGTCGAGCTGTCGCTGCTCGCCGAGGAGCCGCGCCTGCGTGCGCTCGCGCGCGACGCCGCCTTCCTCGGCGCCGCGGTCGCGGTCGCGGTCAACGTCGCGCCCCACGAGCTGCCGCGCGCGGCACGCGCCGTCGATCGGCTCGCCGCACACGCGCCGGTGTTCGTCCTCGGTGGCTCGGGCGAGCCGGCCCCGCCGTTCGCGGCGGGTGCGATCGAGATCGAGATCCCCGCACCGACCGCGCCGCAGCTGCGCACCGCCGTGGCGACCGCGTTCGCCGGCGTGCTCGATGCCAGCGAGATCGACGAGGTCGCCGCGACCGTGCCGCGCGATCTCGGCGCGATCGGCCGCGCCGCCGCCGCGGTGCGTGCGCTCGCGTTGCCGCCGTCGCGGGTCCCCGCCGTGCGCCGCGCGGTCGCCGCGCAGATCGCGCTGCTCGACGGCGGGCTCGCCCGCCTGCCGACCGACCTGCCGCCGCTGTCCGCCGCGCTCGACGCACCGATCGAGGACGTCGTGCGCCGGTGGCGGGCCGCATCGCCGCCGCGCCGGATGCGCGTGCTGATCTCGGGTCGGCTGGGCATCGGCAAGACCACCGCCGCGGCGCACCTCGCCGTGCGCCTCGGCGCGCCCGCGTTCGCCGTCGACGCGACACGCCTCCTTGGCGGGCCCGACCGCGATCCGCCGCTGGCGGCCGCCATCGCCGCGGCCGAGGCCGGCTGCGCGATCCTCGTGCTCGAGAACGTCGATCTGATCGGCGCGCGCCGCCCGGGGCGGTCGTCCGGTGAACCGAGCTTTCCGGTCCCGTGGCTTTTGCATCGAGGCGGCCTCGTCGCGATCACGACGAGCGACGCCGTGCCGAGCATCGAGCCTCAGATCAAGCGCGATCTCGACGCGGTGATCTCCGTGGCCTTCCCGGGCGAGCCCGAGCGAGCCGCGATGTGGACGTGGCACGCCCGGCGCCGCGCGTGGCAGCTCGACGCGGCGATGCTCGCCGCGCTGGCGAAGATCCCGCTCGGCCCCGCCCAGATCAAGCGCGTTGCGTCGTACGCTCGGCCCGAGCAGCTGGTGGCCGCCGCGGAGCAGCGCTCGATGCTCATCGTCGGGCGGATCGGCGCCGAGGTGGATTAGCTGCGTCCCATGGTCACTTCGACGGGCCGCAGTTGCCCCCGTAGCTGCAGATGCAGCTATTGCACGAGCACGAGCCCGAGATGTCGGTGAACCCGGCGCCCTGGACCTTGACCAGTTCGTCGCGCGACAGCGCGCGCAACGTTTCCGCCTTCAGCGCGAGCTTCTTCTTGTCCTGCGCGTTCATGGTCACAAGCCGCCTTTCGGGCACGCCACGGTCGGGCAGTTACCCGCGATGCTGCAGATGAACGAGTTGCACGCGCACGAGTCGGACACGTTGGTGAACCCGCCTTCGGCCTTCGCGAGCTCGCTCGACGTCAGGGTCCG
>Ga0137459_1000629_pt1 | contig 12121 bp, 11 predicted proteins | sample EasRivERMGT700_2_FD_104908 | JGI IMG/M metagenome (GOLD analysis project Ga0137459, IMG submission 104908) | Soil microbial communities from meander-bound floodplain in the East River, Colorado, USA - East River MetaG ERMGT700_2 | ecosystem: Environmental > Terrestrial > Soil > Floodplain ...
CCCGCACTACGGCCACTCGACGCCGGATCAGGCGATCGAGATCTGCGTCGAGGCCGGCGTGCGCAGGCTCGTGCTGTACCACCACGCACCGTCGCACGGCGACGATCAGATGGACCGGATCGCGGCGGAGTACCTGTCGCAGGGCGCCAAGCGAAACATCGAGGTGCTGACCTCGTTCGAAGGCATGACGCTGCCGATCGGACCGGAGGGGACTTGAAGATCCGGTTCTGGGGCGTGCGTGGCTCGTTCGCGATGTCCGGTCGCGACTTCCTGCGGTACGGCGGCAACACCACGTCGGTCGAGCTGGTCACCAACGCCAGGCAGCGCCTGCTGATCGACCTGGGGACCGGGGCGACCGAATTCGCCAAGCAGCTGATGGGCAGCGAGTTCGGCAAGGGCCAGGGCACCTTGCCGATCCTGCTGTCGCACACCCACCTCGATCACATCCAGGGGCTGCCGTTCTTCACGCCGTTCTTCATCAAGGGCAACGAGATCCGCATCCTGGGGGCCGCGCCGCTGTCCGGGATCTCGCTCGAGGCCACCTTGCAGAACCAGCTCGCGCCGCACTACAGCCCGCTCAACGGCCTCGAGAACCTCGCCGCCGGCGTCACGATCGAGACGATCACGCCGGGCTCGACGATCACGCTGCCCGGCTTCGAGGTGATGACCGCCGCGGTGCCGCACGGGTCGATGTGGACGACGGCCTACCGGATCACCGCCGACGGCAAGACCGTGACGTTCCTGTCCGACGTGGAGTACCCGTCGATCGACGCTCCACTCCCGGAGGCGCTGGCGCTCGCTCATGAGGCCGATCTCCTGATCCACGACGCGATGCACGCCGATCACGACTACGACATGCGCAAGGGGTGGGGGCACTCGCCCGCACGCGCGGGAGTGGTCGTCGCCGAGCGCGCGGGCGTGAAGAAGCTTGCCCTGTTTCATCACAGTCCTGATGCGACCGACGATATGATCGACGAAGTCGTCGAACGCACCGCCGCACGGACCACCGTGCCCGTGATCGCGGCCGCCGAAGGCAATTACCTGGATGTCTAGCCGATGACCGAACGCTCCGATCTCGCGAACCTCCGTGCGCTCGGCGAGCCTCGCCTTCACGAATGGGCCGGCGCCACCGAGCCGATCGGCGCCGGCCTCGTCGAATGGACGCGCCTCGCGATCAGCCACGATCAACGGCTCGCCGTGCGCGCCTCGCTCGGCGCGTGTGCGCTGGTGATCGGCGATTATCCAGATACCAGCACCGGTACGCCTCGGGCGCCGCGCACGTACATCTATCACATGCTGTCGGTGATCCAGCGCTGGCTGGATGATCCGAGCCGGGAGAACCGCGAGGTCGTGCGGTCGTCGCTCGATGTAACCCGCGAGCTCCACGCGTGGCAGACCGACGACGCCTCGCACTTCTGGATCCTCGAGGCGGTCGATCACACGTGCCTCACCGTGTGGGCCGGCGAGCGCGCGTCGTACATCATCCCGGTCGACTTCGCGACCACGGCGGGCCGCGTGATCGCCTGCGTGTTTCACGCGATGCGGTCGGGTGGCCACGACGAGCAACGCGCCGCCGACGCGGTGATCGACGTCGTGCTCAAGGTGACGGCGTAGCCGGACGTCCGGATCACGGAAACAACGCTCGCTCGATGAAGTCGGTCAGCGCCTTGCGTGCGCGCTCGGCGCCGATCGGCGGCGGGCCGAAGTGACCAGCGAGGCCGTACGCGGTCTGCATGGCTCCAGCGTAGAGCACCCAGGCGGTCGCCTCGGGATCCGGAACGACGTCGCGGGGGACAATCGACGAGATCAAGGTCGTGATCCGGGCGACCGCGACCTGCTCGAACGCGCGCGACAGCTCTGCGACCTCGGCGTCGCGCAGTGACATCTCGTGAAAGCTTCGGGTCAGCTGGGGCTGCGACATCACGTGGTCGAACAAGATCGCGATCGTCTCGCTGATCGTCTCGTGACGCGCCCGGCCGATGAACCGCGCGGGCCCGAGGTGCGCGATGGTCTCGCGGTAGGCCGCGACCATCGTGCGGCGCGCGATCTCCAGGTAGATCTCGTGCTTGTCGTCGAAGTAGCGATAGAAGGTGCCGACCGAGACCCCGGCGCGCTGCGCGATCTCCGGAGTCCCGACCGCGTCGTAGCCGTCCGAGCCGAACAGCGCGGTCGCGGCATCGATCAAGGCGAGGTAGCTGCGCCGGGCCCGGTCCTGGCGGAAGTCGGGCTCGCGGGCGGGACGCAGCACCGGGGGCAGGCTGTCTTGCGGGAGTGGCGTCCTGCCCACCTGTGGCCGCGCGCGTGACGCCATCACCCAACAATGCGCTTGACGGGGTCGCCGCCGCCAGGACAAACTGAAACAAGTTTCAGTTTTAGTAGGAGGCCCCATGGAATCCGCCGTTGCCGCCACCGCGCTCGCCGCCCCGTCGATCGAGACGATCGAGACGCTGCTCGACGTCACGTACACGTGGGGCTACCAGGAGACGCGCGCGAAGCTCCGCGATCTGTACGACAAGGCGGTGCGGGGGCAGTGGATCTCCGACGACGTCCTGCCGTGGAGTTCCAGCGTCGATCTCGAGCGGCCGCTCGGGCCCGAGCAGCTGATGCCGCTGTTCGGCTCGGACATGTACAACAAGATGTCCCAGAAGGAGCGCCACACGCTCAACATCGAGGTGTTCGCGTGGACGCTGTCGCAGTTCCTGCACGGCGAGCAAGGCGCGCTGCTCGCGACCGCGCAGCTGGTCGACTCGGTCGACAACCTCGATAGCAAGCTCTACGCGGCGAGCCAGGTCGTCGACGAGGCGCGCCACGTCGACGTCTACAACCGCTACGTCCACACCAAGATCGGGTTCTCGTACCCGATCAGCCCGCACCTGAAGACGCTGCTCGACATGATCCTCAAGGACAGCCGGTGGGACATGAAGTTCCTCGGCATGCAGATCATGGTCGAGGGCCTCGCGCTCGCGGCGTTCGGGATGATCCGGACCAACACCGACGAGCCGCTGCTCAAGGCGCTGACGGCCTACGTGATGGGCGACGAGGCGCGCCACGTCGCCTTCGGCATCCTGTCGCTGCGCGACTACTACCGCGAGCAGCCCGAGAACGTGCGCCGCGAGCGCGAGGACTTCGTGTTCGAGGCCGCGCGGCTGATGCGCGATCGGTTCTTGTTCCAGGAGGTGTGGGAGAAGACCGGGCTGCCGACCAAGCAGTGCGTGGAGATCGCGCTCAATGCCCCGGGCCAGGTGATGTTCCGCCAGCTGCTGTTCGCCAAGATCGTGCCGGCGATCAAGAAGATGGATCTCCTGTCGGACCGCCAGCGCCAGCGGTTCGCCGAGCTCGGCATCCTCCAGTTCGAGAGCTGGGCGGATCCGCTCGCCGACATCGAGCAGAGCCCGACCGGCACGATCTCGGCGCGGCTGTGACGCTCGCCGGGTGCGTCCCGGCGCACGGATCCTGGGGTGCAGGGGGAGCGGCCGGGTAGCGGCCCCGCCGGCCGCGCGCTATCGTGCGCGGATGCTGCGCATGTCCCTCGTGCTCGCGCTCGCGCTCGTCGCCTGTAAGAAGGAAGCCAAGGTCGGCCCGGCCGCGCCCACGGCAGTCTCGACCGGGACGGTCGGACCCGACGGGGTTCGCCGGGTCGCGATCGAGGCGAACGTCGAGGGCTACAAGCCCGATCGGATCGGTGGCAAGCCGGGCGAGCAGCTGATGCTCGTGTTCACCCGGACGGCGGACGGTGACTGCATTTCGCAGGTCAAGACTCCCGACGGCAAGCTCGTCGATCTGCCGAAGGGCAAGCCGGTCGAGGTCGCCGTCACGGTGCCGCAGACCGGCGAGGTCGGCTTCGCGTGCGGCATGGACATGATCCACGGCGCGGTCGTCGCCGAGAAGTCCTGACCGGCGCTACCGCGTCCTGATCGTCGCGATGAAGCACGCGGCGCGCGCGGCGCCGTCGACCTGGTACGGCGCGTACCGCCAGGACCGCAGGGCGTTCGCGACGTCCACCGCGGTATGGCTCGGCAGCCGGGTGAGCACCTCGGAGGTGACGACCTGGCCGGTCTCGTCGATGCAAAGCCTCGCCGAGATCGCCTGCGGGATGTCCTCGCCGGGGAGCTTGGTGATGTTCGGCGGGTCCCCGGACAGCTTGGAGACCGCCCTCGGCGACACGATCGCCGGATGTACCAGCAGCGGGGGCTGGGTCGGCGGCGGTGCCGGTGTGGGCGTGACCTGGTCGGGCGCGGGCGAGGGGGCCGCTGGATCCGGGCCGGACGCCAGCGGCACGCGATCGGGCGGCGGCGGCGCGGCGCGACGCGCGGTGCCGTCCGGGATGGTGTCCGGGTCGAGCACGACGCGCAGCACCTGGGTCTCGCCGGCGACGAGGTCGATCGACGTCAGCCATCCCTTGTAGCCGTCGCGGTGGATCTGGACCTGGTGGACGCCGGGCGCGAGCTCGGCGTCCCAGGGCGATCCGATGTGCGTCGGCTTGCCCACGATCGTGATCGCGGCGTCCGGCGGCACGATCACGAACTTGATGGTCCCGGAGGTCTTGACGCTCGGGGGCACCGGCCCTGGGGGCTCGAGGGGCGTGTCGCGATAGCGCGTGACGTAGAGGTAGCCGCCGGTTGCCGCCGCGCCGAGGACCACGACGACCACGACCAGCAGCACCACGCGCCGGAGCGTCGAGCGCCCGCCGGGGGTGACATCGACGTCGGTGCGGGCCACGGCGCTGCTCGACGGACGCCGCAAGGCGCTCGCGTTGGCCGCGAGCGTACGCGATCTGGACGGGGCGCCGTCGGCGTCGGGATCCGGCTCGGCGAACAGCTCGGTCGCGGGGGTGATCAACCGCGGGGGCGGGCCACCGGACCGGCCCGAGGGTAGCGGCGGCATCTCCTGCGGTGGGTTCGTCGGCGCGCGGAACCGCACGATGGGCTCCGAGCTGCGCAGCGCGGGCATCGAGGGCATCGTGTCGGACGGCAAGTCGAGATCTTCGGGCGAGAACACCGGGGTGCGATCGGTCGTCGGGCCGTCGGGCCGCGGTGTCGCCTCGTGACCGGTGAACGCCGGGGTGCGCTCGGTCGCCAGGGTGTCGGGGCGCGGTGTCGCGTGACCGGACGGCGGCGAGTGCGCGCGAAGGCCGCGCGGCGGCGTGGCGGTCGCGGGCCCCCCGCGCGGCGGTGGAGAGGTCGCGGGGGCACCACGCGATGGCGACGGCGCGGAGGACGCCCGGTGCGGGGGCACGGGCGGGGACGCAGACGCCTCGGGGATGCCGCCCGCCGAGGTCACCGGCACGGCGGGTGGCGGCGGCGACAGCGAGTGGAACGTCCGGGGCGAGCTCGATCCCGGGGAAGCGGCGAGCGGAGGGATCGTGATCGTGCGGACACGCGGCGGCATGAGCCCGCTCCGCATGCCGACGCCGACGCCGGCCTTCGGGGTCGCGATGTCGTCCTGCGCGTTGCGCGCCGGCGGGCTCGCCGGTGCCCGGCGTTCGCGGGGGACCTGCGCGGCGACGACCTGGCTGCTGCGCGTCGGCGCGGGGGTCAGCGACTTGCTGCGGGGCGGGCGCAGCGGCGTGGTCACCGTGCGGCTCGAGATCGGGGTCCCGGGCCTGACCCCGTGGCTTGGCACCGGGGCCGGGATATCGTCGACCAGATCGTCGAGATCGAGCCGGACATCGGCGCCGAGCAGGCTGGCGTTCGTGAGGTGCTTGTCGGTGACGTCGGGGACGTCATCGAGGACGATCGGCTCGCTGCTGTGGGGCTCCTCGGCGCCGCCCCACGCCAGATCGACCACCTCGTCGTCCGCGTTACGCTTGGGCCGCGACGACGGGCGATGCCGCGGCGACGACACCCGTTCGATCGAGCCGGGCGTGTGATCGAGCGTGTTGCCGATCGCGAGGCTGCCGGTCGGGACCTCGAGGCTGAACGCCCACTCGAGCCACGTCGCGATGTCGCGGTTGCTGGTCGCGAGGCCGTACTGCTTGCGCATCGCGTTCAGGTCGTCGCGCAGCGCGCTGGCGTGGAGGAAGCGCTGATCGGGATCGCGCGCCAGCGCCCGGAGCACGATCGCGTCGAGCTCGGCCGGGCATCCCGGGTTGACCGTCGACGGCGGCACGATGTCCCCGCGCTGGACCTTGATCAGCGTCTGGTACTCGTTCTTGGTCGCGAACAGCGGGCGTGCCGTCAGCAGCTCGTGCGCGATCACGCCGACCGCGAACAGGTCGCTGCGCGCGTCGAGATCCTTGCCGGCGAGCGCCTCGGGTGCCATGTACGCGATCTTGCCCTTGACCCGGCCGGTCTGGGTGCGCAGCTGCGACGACTGCGCCTTCGCGATCCCGAAGTCGATGACCTTGACCTGACCGGCGGTGGTCACCAGCACGTTCGACGGCGAGACGTCGCGATGGACCAGGCCGAGCGGGTGGCCGATATCGTCGGCCTTGTGGTGGGCGTAGTCGAGCGCGTCGCACAGCTGCAGCAAGATCCCCACCGTGACGTGGATCGGCGGCGGACCGGAGGCCTTGCGCGCGTGACGGAGGATCCGGCGGACGTCGCGTCCGTCGATGTGCTCCATCGAGATGAAGTACTGGGTGCCGACGCGGCCGAGCTCGAAGATCTGGACGATGTTGACGTGGTTCAGCAGCGACGCGAGCTTGGCTTCGCGTACGAACGACTTGATGAACGTCGCGTCCGCGGCGAGGTGAGGCAAGAGGCGCTTGAGCGCGACGATGCGTTCGAATCCTTCGATCCCGCGCTCGAGCGCGCGGTGCACCGTCGCCATGCCCCCCACGCCCAGCCGCTCGTAGACGAGATACGGTCCAAACTGCTCTTCTGCAGCGGCTTCAGCCCCCATAGCCTCCGCACCAGAGGGTCGCATGCCGTCGCACAGTTCGCACCCGAAAACCCCGCAGCATTACACTTCGTCAAGGCTCTTTACATCGAGAGTCAAGGCGTGGATCGGGCCCTTCATTTCTTCCGCCAGCGCCGCCATTACCAGACGGTGCCGCTCGATCAAAGACTTGCCGGCAAATCCGCTGGAAATCACCGTTGCGTGCCAGTGGTCCTCGGTGCCCGTGAGATCCCGCAGCTCGACCCGGGCGTCGGGCAGCGCCTCCCGGATCCGGGCCACGATGGTCTCGGCCTTCACCGTACGACCCCGAGCTGCCGGCCGACCGTCGCGAACGCCGCGATTGCCCGATCGATGTCCTCGGTCGAGTGCGCGGCGGACAGCTGGACGCGGATGCGGGCGGCGCCCTTGGGGACCACCGGGTAGGCGAAGCCGATCACGTAGATCCCGTGCTCGAGCATGCGCTGCGCCATCTCGACGGCGAGCTTGGCGTCGCCGAGCATGACCGGCGTGATCGGGTGGGTGCCGGGGCGGATCGCCAGGCCCTCCCGGGTCATCCCGTCGCGGAACCGCTCGGTGTTGGCCGCCAGCTTGTCGCGCAGCGCGGTCGACTCGCTGACCAGCGCGACCGCCGCCAGCGAGCCGGCCACGATCGGCGGCGCGAGCGTGTTCGAGAACAGGTACGGCCGCGAGCGGTTGCGCAGGAGATCGATGATCTCGCGCCGGCCCGAGGTGAACCCGCCCGAGGCGCCGCCGAGCGCCTTGCCCAGGGTCGAGGTGAACACGTCGACCCGATCGAGGCAGCCGCGGAGCTCCGCCGAGCCGCGCCCGGTCTTGCCGACGAACCCGGTCGCGTGGCTGTCGTCGACCATGACGAGCGCGCCGTAGCGCTCGGCGAGGTCGCAGATCTCGCCGATCCGCGCGATGTCGCCGTCCATCGAGAACACGCCGTCGGTCGCGATCATCCGCAGCCGCTTGCCCTGGGTCGCGGCGAGCTTGGCCTCGAGGTCGGACAGGTCGTCGTGCTCGTAGCGCAGCCGCTCCGCCTTGCACAGCCGGATGCCGTCGATGATCGAGGCGTGGTTGAGCGCGTCGGAGATGATCGCGTCGTCGTCGCCGAGCAGGGTCTCGAACAGGCCGCCGTTGGCGTCGAAGCACGAGCCGTACAGGATCGTGTCCTCGGTGCCGAGGAACGTCGAGATCGCGGCCTCGAGCTCCTGGTGGCGATCCTGCGTCCCGCAGATGAACCGCACGCTGGACAGGCCGTAGCCACGGTCGTCGAGCGCCGCCCGGGCGGCGGCCGTGACGCGTGGGTGGCTCGACAGGCCGAGGTAGTTGTTCGCGCAGAAGTTCACGACCTCGCGGCCGCCGGCCTGGATGTGCGCGGCCTGCGGCGAGGTGATCGTGCGCTCGTGCTTCCACAGGCCGGCGGCCTCGATCTCGGCCAGCGTCTTTGCGAACACGGTCTTTGCGTGGGTGTACATGCCGTCTCCTGGGTATTCTGGTGCGATGCCGGTGCGATGGCTCGTGGGCCTAGTGCGACGACAGGATCGCGCCGAGCTCGAGCATGCGGCGGATCTTGGGGACCAGCTCCTGGGTCATCGCGTCGAGATCGTACTTCGGCCTCCAGCCCCAGTCGCGGCGGGCGGCCGTATCGTCGAGCGATTTCGGCCACGAGTCGAGGATGCGCTGGCGCGCGGGATCGGGGTTGAAGGTGAACTTCGCGGCGGGGATCACGGTCTGCACCGAGGCGGCGATCTCGTCGGCGCGCGGCGAGATCGCGGCGATGTTGTAGATCGCGCGGGTCAGCGCGTGGCGATCGGCGAGCGCGAGCTCGAGCAGCGCGCGCACGCCGTCGGGCATGTACATGAGCGGGATCCGGGTATCGGCGCGGGCGAACGCCTCGTAGCCGTTCTTGCGCACGCCGTCGACGTACATGAACAGCGCATAGTCCGACGAGCCGCCGCCCGGCATCGCGGCGCTGATCAGGCCCGGGAACCGGACGCCGCGGCAATCGACGTCGAACTTCTGCCGGTAGTACTCGCACAGCAGCTCGCCCGAGACTTTCGTGACGCCGTACATCGTGGTCGGGTGCAGCGCGACGTCGTCGGGGGTGGGATCCGGCAGCGCGCCGCTCGGCAGCGGCCCGAACACCGCGATGCTCGACGTGAACACCAGGCGCTTGACCTTGGCGCGCCGGCACGCCTCGAGCACGTTCCACGTCCCGGTCTGGTTGACGTCGTAGGCGAGCCGCGGATCCTGCTCGCCGCGCGCCGACAGGATCGCCGCGAGGTGGAACACCAGGTCGGGCTTGAGCTCCATGAACAAGGCGACGGTGGCCGCCGCGTCGGTGACGTCGAGCCGCTGCCACGACTCGCCGCCGGCGTGGGCGTGGCTCGGCGGCCGCGGCGCGAGGTCCGTGGAGACAACATCGTGGCCGCGCGCGACGAGCGCGCCGATCAGATCGTGACCGATCTGGCCGCCGGCGCCGGTGAGGAGGATCTTCATGCGGGGCGCATCATCCCACGGGGATTCTCTCGGGCCAATGCGGGTCGTCCTCGCTTCGCTGCGGGCGACCGCGATCCCTTGCCTCGGTCATCGATCGCGCGTCGCCCTGCTAGAGGTGGGCGTCGATCGTGTAGATCTCGCAGCCGTGCGTGTAGCTCATGACGCCGTTGTCGACGATTGTGGGGTCGCCGGGCGGGTCATCATCGATGGCGCCGCCGCCCCAGTTGGACAGCGAGTCCGAGAACGCGAGGAACACGCACATCTCCTGGTCGCCGACGCCCCAGCCGACCGTGGCCTCGCGCGGATTGAAGTAGTTGCACGTCAGGCGCAGCTTCGTGTAGCCGGTCATGTCGAACGTCGGGGCGATCGGGCCGCCGAGTGTCTCGCCGGCGCGGTGCGACGTCGTGAACACGGTCGCGGCGGTGCCGTCGGGCTTGATGGCCTCGACGCTCAGGCTGGTCCCGAGCTCGTGGTAGTGCGCGAGCGCGTAGTACAGCTTGAAGTCCGGATCGCGCTGGTAGAGCCGCTGGTGGATCGGGGCGAGATCGCACTCGACGCTGAACCGCGACGGTTGCTTGCTCGGCAGCCCGAGCGCGTGATCCACGAACGAGATCCCGGACAGCAGCGTCGCGACCTCGGCCGGGGCGATCGAGGCGAGCTTGATGTTCGGCGTGACCCGCAGCGCGGCGTCGCCGGGGTTGAGCAGGTGGAGCTGCGCGACGATCTTCGAGTGGGCCGGGATCTTGATCGCGACGCCGGGCGGGAACGCCTGGACCTCGTGCGGCGACTGCGTCGATTGCGCGAACAGCACGCCGCCGAGCGCCGCCGCGGTGCCTTCGTTGAAGCTCCGGTCGCTGCACTCGAACGTCCCGTCGTCGCCGTAGAACACGGTCTCGGGCACGAAGAACCAGTTGGAGTGATGAAACCCCGGCCCGGTCGTCAGCTCGACCGAGTTGATGAAGGTGACGTCGGGGTTGTTCAGCGAGATCTGGACGCAGGATCCGGTGACCTCCTGGTGGGACGCGATCTCGAACGGTCCGAACGGATACGTGCCCGGGTCGTCGCCGGTGCACGCGGCGAGGACGAGGGCGGAGAGAGCGAAGCGTGTGGTGGAAGACATATCGACCGTGAGGATTGTTGCACGCCTCGATCGCTTCCACGATCAGAGAGTGATTGAAGTTGACATCGAGCCCTGGGGGCCTCGGAGGACCGGCCGTCGTCGGCGGTCAGGGTGCCAAATTCCAGCCGATGCGGAACGCGCAGCCGACGATGCCGCGGGTCGATGACGGGTCGATGATATGAAGCAGATCTTGGTGCAGCTCGACGACCGCACCGTGGAGTTGCTCGAGGCCGTCGTGCCCGCACGACGACCAAGGTCCGCACGATCCCGCAGGAGCTGGTCCTCGGACGCCGCGAGGGGATGCCGCGGAGCTGCGTCGCGAACTTCGACAACCTGCGTGCGGTTCCGGTGTCGATGCTGGTCGAGCGCATCGGCGGCCTGTCCGCCGCTCGGATCGTCGAGGCCAAGCACGCGTTCGGTTATGCAGTGGGCTGGATCGAGCTGACGAGCCTGGCGTAGGGCGTCCGTCAGAAGATATGGTTGAAGTTGACGTAGAACCCGGTGTCCTCGGAGGACCGGCCGTAGTCGACGGTCACGATGGTCGCCAGGTTCCACGCGATCCGGAACGCACCGCCGTAGGATGTCTGCCAGTCGCGCGGCGACAGGTCGGCGAGCGCGTCGAACGGCCGCCCCAGGTCGAAGAAGGGTGCCAGGAGGAACGCGAACCGCTGGCCCTTGAGGTAGGCGTGGCCCCACGTCCAGCGGATCTCGGCGTTGGCGAGGGCCATCACGCTGCCGACGAAGCGATCCTGGCGAAACCCGCGCAGGGTGCGGTGGCCGCCGAGCCCCGCGCGCGGATCCTCGGTGAACGGCAGGGTGTTCATGCTGAACAACGGCGCGCCGTTGGTCTGGGCCTCGAACAGGAAGCGGCCGGCGATCACGAGGTCGGCGGCATCGGGGACGGGGCTCCAGTAGCCGCGCGCCGCGAGGAGCACGCGCAGGTAGTCGTACTGCGAGCCCAGCGCGACGGTGCCGAGGTCGACGGCGAGATCGAAGAACCCGCCGCTGTTCGGATCGGGCTCGTAGTCGCGGGTGTCGTACGAGATGCCGAGCCGGAGGTAGTCGTCGCGGCCGCCGGCGCAGCCGACCAGCCGCCCGGCCGCGCAGTCGGCGGCGAGCCGGGTCTGCGCCTCGGCCGCCTTGGTGTCGCCGCCGGCGGCAGAGGCCGCGTCGACCTGGCGGCCGGTGTAGTCGCGGATCCGCGCGTACGACACGCCGAACCCGCCGAGCACGCGCACGCGGTCGTCGGCGAACAGCCGCTCGATGCTCGCGATTCCGATCGGCCGCAGCAGGTCGTACTGGTCGTACTTGCCGAAGGTCTGGCCGCCGGCGCCGATCAGGGACTGATCGTGGAGGTAGTCGGCGTACGCGCCGTAGGTCTTGCCGGAGCCGGGGAACGCGAGCGGCGACAGGGCGCGCCGGCCGAGCCCGAAGTAGTTGCTGTTGAGGTTGCGCTGGTAGATGAGCTGGCTGCGGATCCGGTACGCCGACTCGAAGATCTTCGGCGCGTCGAAGTCGAGCCAGTGGAACTGCGTGCCGCGGGTGGACGCGAAGCCCTGGAGGAACAGCCGGTAGAGGTACGGCGTGTGCGCGAACCGCGGATCGTCGCGATGGCCGTTCCAGTAGTAGTAGACGCGCGCGCCGAGCCCGAGCCCC
>Ga0137459_1000631_pt1 | contig 12080 bp, 8 predicted proteins | sample EasRivERMGT700_2_FD_104908 | JGI IMG/M metagenome (GOLD analysis project Ga0137459, IMG submission 104908) | Soil microbial communities from meander-bound floodplain in the East River, Colorado, USA - East River MetaG ERMGT700_2 | ecosystem: Environmental > Terrestrial > Soil > Floodplain ...
CGGTGAGCAGGTTGAACACCGTGGTCTTGCCGGCGCCGTTGGGGCCGATCAGGCCGCACAGCCCATTCTCGCCGAGGCACAGCGAGAACTGGTCGACCGCCTTGAGGCCGCCGAACGCGAGCGAGAGGCCCCGCGCCTCGAGCGCCGTAGCGGGGGCCGCTGCAGCCGCGGCGCTCACGACTTGCCCTCGTCGGTCTCCGCGGCGTCCGGCGTCGCGTCCTCGACGGCCGCGCGCTCCGAGCCAAGCTCGCGGGCGATCGCGCGGGGCGTACCGCCGGGGCCGGCCTTGCCGCCGCGACCGACGAGCCGGCGCCACAGGGCCGTGTCCCACAGCTCCTTGATCCCGAACAGGCCCTGCGGCCGCACGATCATCACCACGATCAGCGTGAGGGCGTAGATCGGCATGCGGTAGCTCGAGAACTCGCGAAACAGCTCCGGCATGATCGTGAGGATCGACGCCGCCAGCACCACGCCGGTGATCGAGCCCATGCCGCCGAGCACGACCATGATCACGAGGTCGATCGACTTCTGGAACCCGAGCTCGCGCGGGTTGAGCGTGGTGCCGAGCTCGTGGGCGAACAGCGCGCCGCCGATCCCGGCGAACATCGCCGACATCACGAACGCCTGCACCTTGACCCGCGCCGTGTTGATGCCGACCGCCTCGGCGGCGACCTCGTTCTCGCGCACCGCGAGCAGCGCGCGGCCGCGGCTCGAGATCTTCAGGCGATAGGCACAGACCAAGGCGATCGCGACGACCACGTAGACGTAGAAGATCCGCGTGTAGGTCGCCACGTTGCCGAACCCGAGGCTGCCGCCGAGCCGCCCCACCGTCTCGGACATCGCCACGTGCTGGGCCTCGGCCGGGCTCATCACGGGGCCGGTGCGCTGGACGAGCACGCGCATGATCTCGCCGAACCCGAGCGTGACGATCGCCAGGTAGTCGCCGCGCAGCCGCAGCGACGGCAAGCCGACGAGCAAGCCCGCCAGCGCCGCGACGCCCCCGGCGAGCAGGCACCCGGCCAGGAACAGGAGGTCGCCGCCGCCGAGGAAGCCGCCGTGGAGCGCCGGGCTGCCCCACAGCTGGATCGACCCGTAGTAGGTGAGCCAGGCCGCCGCGTAGCCGCCGACCATCATGAAGCCGGCGTGGCCGATCGAGAACTGGCCGCCGAAGCCGTTGACGATGTTGAGCGACGACGCGGCGACGATCGCGATCCCGATGTCGAGCAGGAGCTTGGCGTAGAACGGTCCGACCGCCGGCGCGATCCACTGCTGGAGGAACCACGCGAGCGCTGTGCCCGCCACCAGCGGCCACAGCGAGCCCACGGCCGCGGGCGCGGCGCCGATGCGATGCTGCGCGATGCGTTCGGCGATGCGCTTCATACCTTCTCCGCCGTGAGGCGGCCGAACAGGCCGGCGGGCTTGACGAGCAACACGACGATCAGGATCGTGAACACGTAGATGTCGCGGAGCTGCGGTGACAGGTACGCCGCGCCGAACTGCTGGACCGCCGCGATCAGCAGCGCGCCGACCGCGGCGCCGCGGACATCGCCGATCCCGCCGACCACCGCGGCGACGAACGCGGTCAGGCCGAGCAGCACCCACGTCGAGTGCGCGGTGATCTGCAGGCTCTCGTACTTGAGGCCGTACAGCAGGCCGCCGGCCGCCGCGAGCGCCGAGCCGATCGCGAACGTGATCGTGACGACCCGCCCGACGTTGACCCCCATCAGCGCCGCGACGCGCTCGTCGAACGCCACCGCGCGCATCGCGCGGCCGAGCCGCGTGCGATAGACCAGGATCTGGAGCGCGCCGACCAGCGCGAGCGCGAGCACCAGCACCACGGTGTCGACCAGCCGGAGGTTGACGCCCGCGATCACGGCGAGCGACTGGTCGGCGATCAGCGCCGGCATGTGCTGCGGGTTGGGGCCGAACGCCCACGCCAAGGTGCCGGTGTTCTGCAGGAGCAGCGACACGCCGATCGCCGTGATGAGGACGTTGAGCCGGGGCGCGCCGCGCAGCGGGCGGTACGCGAGCCGCTCGATCGTCACGCCGAGCGCGGCGCTGATCAGCATCGCGACCACCAGGATGATGGGTAGCGCGATCGCCGGCGGCTGCCTGGCGAACCCGAACCAGGTGGCCGTCGAGAACGAGATCCAGGCGCCGAACGTGAACACGTCGGAGTGCGCGAAGTTGATGAACCGCAAGACGCCGTAGACCAGCGTGTAACCGAGCGCGATCAGCGCGTACAGCGCGCCAAGCGCGAGGGTGTCGACCACGGTCTGCAGGAGCTTGCCGAACGCAGACCCGGTGCCACCGCCTCCGGGGTCGCCGGCTCCGGCGGCGCCGGGGTGCTCGGCGTCCCTGACATCTCTGGCATCTGGCAGCGGTGCGGTCAGCGGTGCGATCCGCTCTGCATAGGTCGGCTGCCCGTGCTTCATGAGGACGATGACCGCCGACTTCACCGGGTTGCGGTCGGGGTCGAGCGTGATGCTGCCGGTGACCCCCTGGAAGCTCGTGGTGCCGGCGATCTCGCGCGCCAGCTCGACGCCATCGAGCGACTTCGCGCGGTCCATCGCCGCGAACAGCACGTTGGCGGCGTCGTAGCCGAGCGCGGCGAGGCCGTCGGGCACCGAGCCGTAGCGCGCCTGGAACTTGGTCACGAACTCGCGGACCATCGGGCGGTCCTCATCGAACGCGTAGTGGTTCGCGTAGTAGTTGCCCTCCATCGCCTGGCCGCCGATCTCGGCCAGCTTCTCGGAGTCCCACCCGTCGCCGCCGAGGATAGGCACGGTGATCCCGAGCTTGCGGGCCTGGATCGAGTAGTTGCCGGCGTCGGTGTAGTAGCCCGGCAAGAAGATCGCCTGCGCGTTGCTGTCCTTGAGCGACCGGAGCTGGGCCGACAGGTTGACGTCGCCCGCGGTGTACGCCTGGCTGGTCGTGATCGTGCCGCCGAGCGCGCGGAACGCCTTGGTGAACTCGGCCGCGAGGCCGGTGGAGTACGGCGAGGCCTGATCGTACAGGATGCCGACCCGGCTCGCCTGGAGCGTCGCGCGCGCAAACCTGGCGACGGCGTAGCCCTGGAAGCTGTTCATGAAGCACACCCGCGAGACCATGTCGCCGATCTGGGTGACGGCCTCGGCGGTCGACGACGGCGTGATCATCGGGACGCGGTAGCGCTGGGCCACCACGCCGCCGGCGAGCGACGCGGCCGACGCGACCTCGCCGAGGATCGCGTCGACGTGGTGCTCGATGATGAGCCGGGTCACGACGGTGCCGGCCTCCTGGGCCTTGCTGGCGTCATCGAGCGTGACGAGCTCGATCTGGCGGCCCCGCACCCCGCCGCGGGCGTTGCGCTCGTCGACCGCGATCCTGATGGCGCGGTCGGTCCCCTGGCCGAACGTCGCCTCCGATCCGGTCATCGAGGCGTAGTGGCCGACCACGATCGGCCCGGTGCCATCATCCTTGGAGATCACCCCGGAGACGTCGGGCGACAGCTGGTCACACGACGCCGTGAGGACGGCGAGCCAGGCGAGCAACGCACGGCGACCGATCCATCCTCGTCGTACCACCTCGCGTGCCTAGCTCGTAACATCCCGTCGTGTCAACTCTTCCTTGGCGGCGCACGAACGCGGCGCACGACCGCGTAGCTCCCGCGATCGAGCCGTGTTACCAGGAGGACGGGCGGTGCTCCCCCTGCCCTCGTCCATGAGCGACCCAGCACGTTCGGATGCGACCGGCGCGCAACGCGCCCCAGGGAACCACGCCCGTCACGGCCACGACGGCCGTCAGGAGATCCGCGCGCTCGCGCTCGGCGCGCTCGGCGTGGTCTACGGCGACATCGGGACCTCTCCGCTCTACGCGATGCGCGAATGCCTCAACGCGACCGGCGAGCACGCGGTCCCGGGCTCGAACGCCGCCAACGTGTTCGGCGTGGTCTCGCTGTTCTTCTGGTCGCTCACCTTGATCGTCTGCCTCAAGTACCTCGTCCTCGTGCTGCGCGCCGACAACAAGGGCGAGGGCGGCATCCTCGCGCTCGCCGCGCTGGTCCGGCAGAACGAGCCCACGGGCCGCCACCGGCTCGCGGTGCCGATCCTGCTCGCGATGTTCGGCGCCGGGCTGCTCTACGGCGAGGGGCTGATCACGCCGGCGATCTCGGTGTTGTCCGCGGTCGAGGGCCTGTCGCACCAGAACGCGAGCTTGACCGGCGTCGTGATCCCGATCTCGATCGTGATCCTCGTCGGGCTGTTCTGGGTCCAGCGCCACGGCACCGGCCGGATCGGCTCGATCTTCGGCTGGGTGATGTTCGTGTGGTTCGCCGCGATCGCCGCCGCCGGCGTGCCGCACATCCTGCGCCACCCCGAGGTGTTCCAGGCGCTCAGCCCGCACCACGCGATCGGGTTCATCGTCCACAACGGGTGGAAGGCGTTCCTCTTGCTCGGCTCGATCGTCCTGTGCGTCACCGGCTGCGAGGCGCTGTACGCCGACATGGGGCACTTCGGCCGCCGGCCGGTCCGGATCGCGTGGTTCACGGCCGTGTTCCCGGCGCTGATCCTCAATTACTTCGGCCAGGGCGCGCTGTACCTCGAGCACGGCGACGCGATCACCAACCCGTTCTACGCGATGTTCCCCGAGCCGCTCCTGATCCCGATGGTGATCCTCGCGACGATGGCGGCGATCATCGCGTCGCAGGCGCTGATCTCCGGCGCGTTCTCGCTGACCAACCAGGCCGTGCAGCTCGGCTACCTGCCGCGCGTCACGGTCGTCCACACCTCGCACAAGCACGAGGGCCAGATCTACGTCCCCGAGATCAACTACATGTTCATGATCGGGTGCGTCGCGCTCGTGCTGTCGTTCAAGTCGAGCACGAACCTCGCGGCCGCGTACGGCATCGCCGTCACCGGCACGATGAGCATCACGTCGTTCCTGATCTTCCTGGTCTGCCGGCGCAACTGGAAGTTCTCGCTCGGCGCGGCGCTGGCGATCTATCTCCCGCTCGTCATCATCGACTCGGCGTTCCTGTCGGCGAACCTGGTCAAGCTCGGCGCCGGCGGCTGGTTCCCGCTCGTCGTCGGCATCGGCATGTTCGCGATCATGACGACGTGGTGGCGCGGCCGCCTCGAGCTGTCGAGGACCATGGCGACCGGCACGATCCCCGACGAGCTGTTCCTCGCCGACATCGCCGAGAACCCGCTGCCACGGGTGTCCGGGACCGCCGTGTTCATGGCGTCGGGCACCGACGGCATGCCGAACGTGCTGCTCCACCACGTCAAGCACAACAAGGTGCTGCACAAGCAGGTCGTGTTGCTGTCGGTCGTGACCGAGAACGTGCCGTTCGTGGTCGGCAGCTCGTCGCTCGCCGTGCGCGAGCTCGGCCACGGGTTCTATCGCGTCATCGCGCGCGTCGGCTTCATGCAGCAACCGAACGTCCCGAAGATCCTCGGGCGCTGCGAGCGCCAGGGCCTCGCGGTCAACGCCGCGGACACCACGTACTACCTCGGCCGCCAGACGCTCCTGACCACCGGCAAGTCGCGGGTCGCGCGCTGGCGCAAGATGCTGTTCTCGTTCCTCGCCCACAACTCGCGGCCGCCGACCTCGTTCTTCCAGCTGCCGCCGAACCGCGTCGTCGAGCTCGGGCTCCAGATCGAGCTCTAGCCACGTGACCCCATGACGACCACACCCGCACTATCAGGCCGCCACGGCCGCGACAGCTCGCCGCACGACCGCAAGCAGATCACGGCGCTGTCGCTCGGCGCGCTCGGCGTGGTCTACGGCGACATCGGGACCTCGCCGCTCTATGCCATGAACGAGTGCCTGTCGGCGACCAAGCAGCACGCGCTGCGACCGGGCGCAAACGGGATGTACGAGGCCTCCCAGGTGCTCGGCGTGCTCTCGCTGTTCTTCTGGGCGCTGATGCTCGTGGTCGTCCTCAAGTACCTGGTGTTCGTCCTGCGCGCCGACAACAAGGGCGAGGGCGGCATCCTGGCGCTCGCCGCCTTGGTCCAGCAGAGCGACACCACGCCGCGCCGCACCAAGCTCACGATCCCGATCCTGCTGGCGCTGTTCGGGGCGGGCCTCTTGTACGGCGACGGCGTGATCACCCCGGCGGTGTCGGTGCTCGGCGCGGTCGAGGGCATCTCCGAGCAGAACCCGGCGTTCGGCGAGTGGGTCGTGCCGATCTCGGCGGCGATCCTGATCGGCCTGTTCTGGGTCCAGCGCGTCGGGACCCACCGGATCGGCGCGGTGTTCGGCTGGGTGATGCTGCTGTGGTTCTTCGCGATCGGCAGCGCCGGACTGCCGGTCATCGTGCGCCACCCCGAGGTCTTGCAGGCGGTCTCGCCGCACTTCGCGGTCGCGTTCCTCCACCACAACGGCACGCGTGGGTTCCTGCTGCTCGGCTCGGTCGTGCTGTGCATCACCGGCGGCGAGGCGCTGTATGCGGACATGGGGCACTTCGGCCGCACGCCGATCCGGATCGCGTGGACCGCCGTGGTGTTCCCCGGCCTCCTGCTCAACTACTTCGGCCAGGGCGCGCTGTTCCTCGAGCAAGGCGCGAGGGTCTCCAACGGGTTCTACGACCTCGTCACCGGCACGCCGTTCCTGATCCCGATGGTGATCCTCGCGACGATGGCGGCGATCATCGCGTCGCAGGCGCTGATCTCCGGCGCGTTCTCGCTGACCAACCAGGCCGTCCAGCTCGGCTACCTGCCGCGCGTCAGCGTCGTCCACACCTCGCACCGCCACGAAGGCCAGATCTACATCCCCGAGGTCAACTGGCTCCTGATGATCGCGTGCGTCGCGCTGGTGTTCGCGTTCAAGTCGAGCTCGGCGCTCGCCGCCGCGTACGGCATCGCGGTGACCGGCACGATGGCGATCACCTCGTTCCTGTACTTCCTGGTCATCCGCCGCAACTGGAAGTACCCGCTGTACCTGGCGCTCGCCCTGTTCATCCCGTTCGTGTCGATCGACCTGGCGTTCTTCGGCGCCAACGTCGAGAAGATCGCCGCCGGGGGCTGGTTCCCGCTCGCCGTCGGGGTCGGCGCGTTCCTCGTGATGACCACGTGGTGGCGCGGCCGCCACGAGCTGTCCAGGACGATGGCGACCGGCACGATCCCCGACGAGCTGTTCCTGTCCGACATCGCCCAGACGCCGCTGCCGCGGGTGTCCGGCACCGCGGTGTTCATGACGTCGGGCACCGACGGCATGCCGAACGTGCTGCTCCACCACGTCAAGCACAACAAGGTGCTGCACCGCCAGGTCGTGCTGCTGTCGATCGCGACCGAAAATGTCCCGTTCGTCGTCGGCAACTCGTCGCTCACCGTGCGCGAGCTCGATCACGGGTTCTACCGCGTGCTGGGGCGCGTCGGGTTCATGCAGCAACCCAACGTCCCCAAGATCCTGGCGCGCTGCGAGCGCCACGGCCTGATCGTCGACGCCGACGACACCACATACTACCTCGGCCGCCAGACCTTGCTCACGACCGGCAAGTCGCGGATGGCGCGGTGGCGAAAGATCGTGTTCTCGTTCCTCGCCAAGAACTCGCGCGCCCCGACCGAGTTCTTCCACCTGCCTCCCAACCGCGTCGTCGAGCTCGGCCTCCAGATCGAGCTGTAGCCGGGCCGCACCCGGACGCCGCGCTACGAGGCGCGGGCGTCGGCCAGCGCGAAGTCGGAGATGTACACCGGCGCCGACGGCTGCAGCATCGCGAGCTGGCGCAGCCGCTCGGTCGCGAACGCGCCGGCGAGCGCGGCGTAGGCCTCGCGCGACAGGTGGAGCCGCAGGCCCGGCAGCAGGAGCTGCTCCGCCTGGGCCGCGTGGCGATGGACCAGGTCGCGGAGGTGGTGCGCGCGGTCGCGCCATGCAGCGCTGCCGGGGCGTGCGCTGACCAGCGTGGAGAGCGCGCCCTCCTGCGCGAGGTGCGCCGCGCGCGCCTGCGCGATCAGGACCTCGAGCTGGGAGATCCCCTCGAACCGGCCGAGCACGATGTCCTCCGCCTCGGCGTGTGCCGTCAAGCCGAGCCGGACCCCGTCGAGCGACCCGCGGAGCTCGGCCGCGGTCGTCATCGGATCGAGGAGCAGCGTCAGCTCCTTCTGAAGATCGACGTGATCGCGTTGCAGGAGGGTGGAAAAATCCATCGGCATGCTGGAACGACGTGCAGCCAGGATGCCCACGTGGTCGGCGATTGTGAGCCACCTTCGCAAGGGGTAAGATCCGAGATTGACTGTTGCGATGGGAGGCAACCACGGCCGGCTCCGCGCGAGTTCGCACGTTTGCGCAACGCCGGTACGTGCGCTCCGGCACGGCGTCCCTTGGGCGCGCGCCCTCGAGGAGGGAGCGCCCGGGGCGGAGCGCATTTTTGGCGGCTCCGTAACATGGCGTCCGGCCCGGCGCCAGGCGATATGCTTCCCCGCGTGAGCCGAGCCTGGCGCCGCTTCCTGGCGGATCGCGGTGCCATGATGGGCGCGGTGCTCGTGGCGATGCTCGTCGTGATCGCCGCGCTGGCGCCGGTGCTGTCCGCGAAGGACCCGCTCGCCAGCGACGTCGACCACGGCCTGACGGTGCTGGGCGCGCCGCTGCCGCCGTCGGGAGAGGCCGTCCTGGGGACCGATCAGCTCGGCCGCGACGTGTGGGCGCGGGTCGTCGCGGGCGCCGGGACCTCGCTGTCGATCGCGGCGCTCGCGACGTTGCTCGCCCTGGTGATCGGCCTGTCGGTCGGCCTCGTCGCGGGCTACGCCGGGGGGGCGATCGATCACGCGCTGATGCGGCTGGTCGATCTCGTGCTGGCGTTCCCGTTCCTCTTGCTCGCGATCCTGCTCGCGGCGCTGTTTCGCGAGGCCGACCTCGCGTCGTCGCGCGCGCCGGTGTTCCTCACGCTCGGCCTGGTCGGCTGGACGACGATGGCGCGCGTGATCCGCGGCAAGGCCCAGCTGCTCGCGCAGAGCGACATGGTCACCGCGGCGCGCACGCTCGGCGCGAGCCCGGTCCGGATCATGGTGCACCACCTCCTGCCCAACGTCGCCGGGCTCGTGATCGTCGTGACGGCGCTCGGGTTCGCCCAGAACCTCCTGTCGGAATCGATGCTGTCGTACCTCGGCCTGGGGCCGCCGCCGCCGGCCCCCACGTGGGGCCGCATGCTGTACGAGGGCCGCACGTACTACCGGGCCGCACCGCACCTGGTGCTCGCCCCCGGCGTGGCGATCCTGCTCGCGGTCGTCGGGTTCAACCTGCTCGGCGCGGGGCTGCGCGACGCGTTCGACGCCAGGGACACGCGATGATCCGCCGGGTCCAGCGGGTCGCGGCCGTCGCCGCGGTCACCGCTGCGGTCGCCTGGCTGACGGCCTGCGATCCGCCGGACCGCGGCCCCAGGTTCCGGCCGGCGGGCGCCCAGGCGCCGCGCGGCGGTGGCACCTTGCGGTTCGCGGTCAACGATCAGGTGCGCACGCTCGATCCGACGTACAGCTACGATCAGATCGGCTACTTCGTGCTGCATCCGTTGTTCGACACGCTGGTCGACTTCTCACCGGGCGGCCTCGAGATCATCCCCCGGCTCGCCGAGCGCTGGCAGAGCTCGCCGGACGGGCTGGCCTACACGTTCGAGCTGCGCCCCGGCATCACGTTCAGCGACGGCGCGCCGATCACCGCGGCGCACTTCAAGTACAGCCTCGAGCGCGCGCTCACGGCCGACCACTCGCCGTTCACCGAGTACCTGGGGGACATCGCCGGTGCACGCGACGTCATCGCGGGCACGGCCCCGGCGTGCGCCGGGATCACGGTGGACGGCGATCGCCGGCTCGTCCTCACGCTGGCGCGGCGCAACCCCGGGATGCTCGAGATCCTCGCGATGCCGTTCACGGCCCCGCAGCGCGCCGACCATGTCGCCCGGGCCGGCGATCAGATCCGGCGGCGCCCCGACGCGACCGGCCCGTTCGTGCTCGAGCGCTGGGACGAAGGCGAGCGGATCGTGCTGGGGAACAACCCGCGCTACTTCGATCCGGCGCGCGCCCACCTCGACCAGATCGTGATGCTCGAGAACATCCCGCGCGACACCCAGTTCCAGATGTTCGAGCGGGCCGAGCTCGACACCGCCGATCAGCTCGCCGCCCCGGACTACCTGTTCGTGATGAGCGCGCCGGCGTGGCAGCCGTACGTTCATCACACGGCGGGGATGAACGCGTACGGCTCGCGGATGAACGTGCAGCAGCCGCCGTTCGACGATCGCCGCGTCCGCCAGGCGCTCAACTATGCCCTCGACAAGTCCCACACGGCGCGCCTGCTCCACGGCACGGCGATCCCCGCGCACGGCATCCTGCCGCCCGGCATGTTCGGCCGCGATCCCGCGATCCCGCCGTATCCGCACGACGTCGCCAGGGCGCGCGCGCTGCTCGCCGAGGCCGGCTATCCCGACGGGTTCGACGTCGAGTACCTGACGATCAACGATGAAGAGACCGAGACGGTGGCGGGCTCGCTGCAGAGCGATCTCGCCGAGGTCGGCGTCCGGATCCACCTCAGCGTGACGTCGTTCGCGACCTGGCAGACCGCGATCGCCCGGCGGTCGGGCCCGGCGCTCTCGTTCGCCAGCTGGACCGCCGACTTTCCCGATCCGAGCAGCTTCTTCGATCCGCTGTTTCATGCGCGATCGATCCAGGAGGTCGACTCGACCAACAGCTCGTTCTATGCCACCCCGGAGCTCGACGCGCTGCTCGACGCGGCCCGCCGCGAGCTCGATCCACGCGCGCGCGAGGCGATGTATCACCGCGCCGAGCGCATCCTGTACGACGACGCGCCGTGGATCTGGGACTACCACCGGCAGACCGCCGAGGTGACCCAGCCCTACGTCCGCGGCTACGCGCCGCACCCGATCTGGCTACGTGACTACAGCTCGGCGTGGCTCGACCTCGGCCCGGATGGCGCCCCGGTGCCGCGATGATCGGCGCGATCGCCCGCCGCCTCGGGTGGATGATCGTCGTGGCGTGGTTCGTCGTCACCGCGAGCTTCCTGGTGACCGCCGCGATCCCCGCCGATCCGGCGCGGGCGCTGCTCGGGCCGCACGCGACCGCCGAGGCGCTCCAGCGCGTGCGCGTGCACTACTGCCTCGACCGCGGCCTCGTGGGGCAATACGGCTGCTGGATCGGCCGCGTCGCGCGCGGCGATCTCGGCGAGAGCTACCGCAGCCAGCGCGCCGTCACCGCGATCATCGCCGATCGGATCTGGCCCACCGCGCAGCTCGCGCTCGGCGCGATCGTGCTCCAGCTCCTGATCGGCGTCCCGCTCGGCATCGCCGCCGCGGTCCGGCGCGGCCGCTGGCCCGATCACGGCGCCGGCCTCGTGGGCCTGCTCGGCCAGAGTGCCCCGCCGTTCCTCGTCGGGACCGTGCTGCTCTACGTGCTCGCGTATCGCGGGGGCTGGTTCCCGATCAGCGGCTACGGCGCCGGTGGGTGGGATCGGCTCGCGCACCTGGTGCTGCCCGCGATGACGCTCGCGGCCGCGGGTGTCGCGTACTATGCGCGGGTGGTGCGCAGCGAGCTCGTCGACGTGCTTGCCGAGGACTACGTGCGCACGGCGCGCGCCAAGGGCCTGCCGGAGCGCACGGTGATCGGCCGCCACGCGCTGCGCAACGCGCTCGGCCCGCTCGTCACGCTGGCCGGCCTCGATCTCGGCGTCTTGCTCGGCGGCGCCGTCGTGATCGAGCTCCTGTTCGCGTGGCCGGGCCTGGGCCGCGAGATCTTGCTGGCGATCGTCGAGGTCGACCTGCCGCTGATCCTCGGGGTCGTGATGGTGAGCGCGATCGCGATCGCCGTCGCGAACATGCTCGTCGATCTCGCCGCCCTGTGGATCGATCCGAGGCTGCGTCATGGCTGACGGGGAGCTGCCGCCCGCAGCCGGGCCCGATCCGGCGAAGGCCGCGGCCCGCGCGCGCGCCCGGCACTTCGTGATCCTGCTCGGCTGGGTCAGCCTGTTCGCCGATCTGTGCTACGAGGGCATGCGCGGCGCGATCGGCGGCTACCTCGCCGTGCTCGGCGCGAGCGCGACCGCCGTCGGCATGGTCGCCGGGACCGGCGAGGCGATCGGCTACGGCCTGCGCTACG
>Ga0137459_1000632_pt1 | contig 12075 bp, 10 predicted proteins | sample EasRivERMGT700_2_FD_104908 | JGI IMG/M metagenome (GOLD analysis project Ga0137459, IMG submission 104908) | Soil microbial communities from meander-bound floodplain in the East River, Colorado, USA - East River MetaG ERMGT700_2 | ecosystem: Environmental > Terrestrial > Soil > Floodplain ...
CCTACGAGCATGGTCACACCCAGGCAGATGTTCCACCAGTCGGTGTTCGCGTTGAGCCCGCCGAACGCCGAGCCGTTGTTGCCGGCGCCGCTGGTGAACGCGTACAGGATCTCGGACAGACCGTGCGGCCCGGCGTTGCCCAGCGACGACGTGGCGTGGCCGGCGACCGACGCCCACGCGGTGAACCCGAGGATGATCAGCGGGAACACCAGGACGTAGAGCATCGCGAGCTTCATCTCGCGGCCCTCGATCTTCTTGCCGAGGTACTCCGGGGTTCGCCCGACCATCAGGCCGGCGATGAACACCGTGAGCACTACCATGATCAGGATCCCGTAGAGCCCCGCGCCGACGCCCCCGAAGATCACCTCACCGAGCTGGATGTTGACCAGCAGCACCATCCCGCCGATCGGGGTGTAGCTGTCGTGCATCGAGTTCACAGCACCGCACGATGCGTCGGTGGTGACCGTCGCGAACAGCGCCGAGCTCGCGATCCCGAACCGGACCTCCTTGCCCTCCAGGTTGCCGGGCGCCGCCGCGACCGCCAGATCGTGCATCGCCGCGTTGGGGTGCGACTCCGCCCAGTACGCGGTCGCCACGCCGGCTGCGAACAGCACCGACATCGCGGCAAGCAGCACCCAGCCTTGCTTCTGGTCGCGCGCCATCCGGCCGTACGAGTAGGTCAGGCCCGCGGGGATCGCGAAGATCAGCACCATCTCGAGGAAGTTGGTCAGCGCGCTCGGGTTCTCGAACGGGTGCGCGCTGTTCGCGTTGAAGAACCCGCCGCCGTTGGTGCCGAGCTCCTTGATCGCCTCCTGCGACGCGACCGGGCCCATCGCGAGCAGCTGCGTGCCGCCCTCGACGGTGGTGATCGGGTGGTACGCGGACAGGTTCTGGATCACGCCCTGCGAGACCAGCACCAGCGCCACGACGACGCATACCGGCAAGAGCACGTACACGATGCCGCGGACCAGATCGACATGGAAGTTACCGACGCCCTTGGCGGCCCCGGGGCCGGGCCGCCGCGTCAAGCCGCGCGCGAGGACGAGCGCGACCCCGATGCCGGCCGCGGCCGACGTGAAGTTGTGCCACGCCAGGCCCGCCATCTGGGTCAGGTAGCTCATCGTCGTCTCGGGGACATATGATTGCCAGTTGGTGTTCGTCGTGAAGCTCGCCGCGGTGTTCCACGCGAGCGGCCCGGGCACGCCGGCGAGGTGCTGCGGGTTCCACGGCAGCGAGCCCTGCGCGCGCTGGATGACGTACGTGACGATGACACCCATCGCGCTGAACACCAGCATCGCGACCGTGTACTGGACCCACGTCTGTTCCTTGGGCTGCTTCAGCCCGCACAGCCGCAGCAGGCCGCGCTCGATGCGGCCGAGCGTGCGCGGCAGCGGCTGGTGGTCCGCTTCGTACACGCGAAACAGGTAGACGCCGACGGGCCTGGTGATCGCGAGGATCACCCCGAAGAACACGAGGATCTGGAACCAGCCGTGGAGCGTCATCAGAATCGCTCCGGCTTGAGGAGGGCATAGACCAGGTACACGGTGACCAGCACCGCGACGACGAGCCCGAGCAGGTATTCGTTAGCCATGGTCAGATCCGATCGAGTCCCCGCGCGTACGCGACGGAGATCGCGAAGAACGCAAGGGTGACGAGGCAGAAGAGCAAGTCGGTCATGGGGGCCCCTGGAACCACGCGGTGACGCCGAGCGTGGCGGTGTCTGGCGTCGTCCGCATGGCAAGGCCCTGTGCAGCGGGTGTGCCATGCACAACATGTCGATTCGCAAGTCTGCGAGGTCACGCGGTCTGGCATTTCGCACGATCGACCCTGTCTACGAACGATCCGAGCGACCGCGAGGGTCGAGGTTGCGTGTCGGCTCCGACGCTGCTCGTGTCGGAGAGGGAACCGGGCAAAATGCAGCGTGCCCATCAAGATCGGGGACGACCAACCTCGTGGTCCTGCAACGAGCCGCTGCGGCGGGCCGCGAAGTGCGGTAGCTTCACGTCCGCCCCGACCCCCCGTTGGTGAGCACTCGATGCATCCGTACCGCGAACCACCCGAGCCCGAGCCACGCGAGCCCGCCATCGAAGATCGCGAGGATCGCGTGCTCTACGGCCTGCTCGTCATGATCGGCGTGATCCCGGTGGTGCTCGCGCTCGCGAGCGGGGGCGGGTTCGATGTGCAAGCGACGCTGGGGCTGGTCATGGCCGCCCTGGGGCTCGCCGGCCTCGCCACGAGCCGGCGCATCCGCCCCCTGGCGTGACGCACGGACCGTGGTTACCCGCGGCCGCGTATAGATGGCGTTAACGCCGCGACCGGCGATATCAAGATCTCGTAAAGACGATGACGTCAAGAACATCCGCGGTCGCGGCCGAGCTCGCCTGCCGGCAACCAAGAGCAAGGGCATGATCGACATCGTCATGCAATCCACCATACTTGGCGCTGCCCAGCCCGGCCGAGCTCGCCGCTGGTCGCCGTCCGCGATCGCCGTCCACCCCCGAGCTCCCGCCACGATGGTCAGTCTTTGATCTCGACATCACTGCCGCTCTTGCGGGCCCGGCGTACGTGGGCTCGTTGCGGCTTCTGCTGTAATCGTTCTCAGCGATCATCATCGTCGAGTGTAATCGTTCTCAGGTGGTATCGTTTCAAGCGCTTTGCGCCGGCCGAAGGTGGGGTGAACGGCGCTCCTTGACTACAGTCTGCTCCTGGGCGCGGGTGGTGCCGCCGTCGCGGCGGATCGCGTGGCAGCGTCGTCTCCGGCGCCCGTGCATGCTCGTTCGCGGCGAGCCGCAGCGACGGGGCGCCCGCCGTGGACGGGGGCATCAGCCGCACTGTCACGCAGTACGGCAATTCAGATTGGTATCTTGTGCTACGTGCCGACTGTGGCTTGATGCGCGCTGCGGCGGAGCGTGTGCCACGTCTCGACAGTTCGACTCGGTGCTGCGCCAGACACAATCCACGCGTGGAGTGTCTCGCGGCTGGCGGCGTCGGCTTTGTGCGATGATTGATAGTACGCAGGCCGCGAGCGTGACAAACTGGATCCGAGCGCACAGCGATTTGCGGTGGTCGGGGCAAGGCCGGGCCCACGTGCCCCCCCTGCCGCAGGGCACCTGAGGCACGCCTGCGGCGTCGTAGCACCCGGCCCGGGTGCATGGACGCCATGTACGGCGCCCCACGCTGCGGAGTGCACATGTGCGCCATCGCGTATGTAGTGGGGGAGAACAAAAGCAGGCCCAAGTCATTGGAACGGGTTGGGTAAGACTGGTCGTATTCGCGGCTCGAGCACGGCGGATGTAACCCGCTGCCCAAGGCTACGTAGGTCTACCTGGAATGTAGGCAGGACCCGCCGCGTTGTCTGGCCAGGGGGCTCGACGTGCGGCGGATCCGGCCGATGATCCAGGCGCATTTCGCGGCATCACAGAGGTGGGACGAAGGATCTTTATGGCTACAGAGAGCGGGCTTCACGTCGGCCGCGAATCGTATTTCATAGTACGGGCGCCGTGCGTGCTGACGCAGATTGCGGCGCCCCAGCCGCCCGGACCTCGACGGAAGACTCGGTGCCGCGTAGTGCTGCAATCAACATCCGTAGTCTCATTGCGTCACGAGAAATCGATGTTTTTGTGTCCAACATGGGTAGTGTGAGAATGCTCGTTCATGGCAAAACTGGTTCTATGACTAAACGCCGGATCGCGATGGTGGGATCGGGGCAGGCCGGGCTGGTCGCCGCGCACGGCTTCGTGCAGGCGGGCCACGAGGTCACGCTGTATTCGGATCGTTCGGCGGAGCAGTGGCTGCATGGCTCGCGCCCGACGGGGACGGCGGCGCGCTTCGAGCTGGCGCTCGGCTACGAACGCGAGCTCGGGCTCGCGCACTGGGAGGACGTCGCACCGAAGGGTTCCGGCGTCCATCTCACGTTCTGTCCCGAGCGCGGCAATCGGCTCGTGACGATGACGAGCCACGCGACGACGTACTTGCAGGCGATCGATCTGCGGCTGCAGAGCCATCGCTGGATGAACGATCTCGAGGCGGCGGGCGGCCGGGTCGTGGTCGAGAAGGTCGATCCCGCGCGGCTCGACGCGATCGCGGCGGCGCACGACCTCGTGCTGGTCGCGACGGGGCGCGGGCCGCTCGCGGAGCTGTTCCCGCGCAACGCCGAGCGCAGCGTGTACGACAAGCCGCAGCGCAAGCTGGCGATGATGATCGTTACCGGCGCCTCGCAGGCGGTCCCCGGCGTGCCGTTCCTGCCGATCAAATTCAACTTCTTCGCGCCGTACGGCGAGGTGTTCTGGGTGCCGTACTACCACCGCGACCTCGGCCCGACGTGGTGTGTGGCGTTCGAGGCCAAGGCGGGCGGTCCGATGGATCGGTTCGACGGCTGCCAGACGGGCGAGCAGGCGGTCGAGATGGCCAAGACGGTGATCCGCGAGCTCGTGCCGTGGGAGGCCGCGTGGGCGGCCGACATCGAGCTCGCCGATCCGGAGGGCTGGCTGGTCGGCGCGGTGACCCCGACGGTGCGCGAGCCGGTGGGCCGGTTGGCGTCGGGCCGGGTCGTGATGCCGCTCGGCGACACCGCGATCTCGCTCGATCCGATCACGGGGCAAGGCGCGAACCTGGGCAACAAGCTCGCGCATCACGTGGTGGATGCCGTTGCGGCGGCGCCCGACGCGCGGTTCGATGCGGGCTGGATGACGCGCACGTTCGAGGCGTTCTGGGCCGATCACGGCGCCGCGACGGTCACGTTCAACAACCTGTTTCTCGAGCCGATGACCGCGGCGGGCAAGCTCCTCCTGATCTCGCAGTACGGCAGCGATGGTGTCTCCGACTCGCCCAAGCAGCGGATCGCGAACGCGGTGTTCGAGAACTTCGTCGACCCGCGCCGGATCACGCGTGCGTTCGTCGACAAGCACGCCGCGCGCAAGCTCGTCGCCGAGCTGTCAGGGCATTCGTGGCGCCGGGAGTTCCTCGGCGGCGCCCTGCGCGTGGGTACCGAGCAGATCCGCAGGATCTTCGGCCTCGGCCCAGCATACGTGAGCCCGCTGCCGCTGCCTGCCTAGGCGACGGCAGGCTCCGCACCTCGACTCTGGTACATCGCAGGGCGCTGCATGGCTGTTCTGCTGTGTTCGTGTCGAGTCAGAAAAGTATGTTGTGGCACACGTGCTGTCGCGCCAGAGCGTCGAGGGCGGCGGAGGTGTGCCCGCTGCCGCGGCGATCGAGTCTGGCACTGGATTCGAGGATGGTAATCAGGCCGACACGTTGTGTCGAGTTATCATGTATACCGACAATTGTTTTTTCTGATCTGTCGTAGAAAATCGCGCGTTCGTGCAAAGGTGGTCGTATGAATGAACGCCGGATCGCGATCGTGGGGTCGGGACAGGCCGGGTTGCTCGCCGCGCACGGCCTCGTGCAGGCGGGCCACGAGGTCACGCTGTACTCGGATCGGCCGGCGGAGCGGTGGCTGCACGGCTCGCGACCGACCGGGGCCGCGGCGCGCTTCGAGCCCGCGCTGGCGTACGAACGCGAGCTCGGGCTCGCGCACTGGGAGGGCGTCGCGCCGAAGGGCAAGGGCGTGCACCTCACGTTCTGTCCCACGCGTGGCAATCGGCTCGTGACGATGACCAGCCACACGTCGACCTACGTCCAGGCGGTCGATCTGCGGCTGCAGAGCCATCGCTGGATGAACGATCTCGAGGCGGCGGGCGGGCGGATCGTGGTCGAGAAGGTCGATCCCGCGCGGCTCGACGCGATCGCGGCGGCGAACGATCTCGTGCTGGTCGCGGCCGGCGGCTCCGGGCCGCTCGCGGAGCTGTTCCCGCGCAACGCCGAGCGCAGCGTGTACGACCGGCCGCAGCGCAAGCTGGCGATGGTGATCGTCACCGGCGCCGCCCAGGCGGTCCCGGGCGTGCCGTTCTTGCCGGTCAAGTTCAACTTCTTCGCGCCGTACGGCGAGGTGTTCTGGGTGCCGTATTACCACCGCGATCACGGCTTCACGTGGTGCGTGATCTTCGAGGCCAAGGCGGGCGGTCCGATCGATCGATTCGACGGCTGCCAGACGGGCGCGCAGGCGGTCGCGACGGCCAAGACGGTGATCCGCGAGCTCATGCCGTGGGACGCCGCGTGGGCCGCCGACATCGAGCTCGCCGATCCGGACGGCTGGCTGGTCGGCGCGGTGACCCCGACGGTGCGCGAGCCGGTGGGCCGGTTGGCGTCGGGCCGGGTCGTGATGCCGCTCGGCGACACCGCGATCTCGCTCGATCCGATCGCGGGGCAAGGCGCGAACCTGGGCAACAAGCTCGCGCGCCACCTGGTGGCCGCCGTCGCGGCGGCGCCCGACGCGCGGTTCGATGCGGGCTGGATGGCACGCACGTTCGAGGCGTTCTGGGCCGACCACGGCGCCTCGACGGTCACGTTCAACAACCTGTTCCTCGAGCCGATGACCGCGGCGGGCAAGCTCCTGCTGATCTCGCAGTGCGGCAGCGACGGGATGTCCGACTCGCCCAAGCAACGGATCGCGAACGAGGTGTCCGAGAACTTCATCGACCCGCGCCGGAACACCCATGCGTTCGTCGACATGGCCACCGCGCGCAAGCTCATCGCCGAGCTGTCAGGGCACTCGTGGCGCCGGCAATTCCTCGGCGGCGCCTTGCGCGTCGGCTCGGGACAGCTCCGCCGCGTGTTCGGCATGGGCCCGGCACACGTGGCCCTGGTGCCGAACGCGCCGTAGCCTCGCGCACCGTCCGAAACTTGCACACGTCCGTCGACGGCGACAACCGGGCCGAGGTGGTGTTCAGCGCGCGCGGGGGCGGGACTGCATCGATGTGGAACGGCGCGACGTGCACCGCCGGCTGTCACGGCAAGGCCGCGTGGGGCGGCACCAACCCGGCGCCGACGTGGACCCGCGTCGACGGCACCCAGTCGGCGTGCGGCAGCTGCCACGGAGCGCCGCCGCCGTCGCCGCATCCCGCCGGCAGCAACTGTGCGGCGTGCCACCCGACCATGGAGGAGAGCTCACTTCTTCGGATCGCTCATGGGGAGCGCACTGTGGCACGACTTCGAGCCGGGCCGGTTCCACGTCACGAGGCACGCTCGCCGATGCCCAGCCTGCGCCGGACCGGAGCCTCGAGCCGCGTATCCACATCGTCCAATGACTTCCGGCAATGGGAGTTCCGAGAAGGTCATATGCGTTGTGGGGTGCAGCAGCGAGTGGGTCTGGGATGCCGGGGGCTGGCTGGCGAGATCACGCCCGGACAGTGACGGCTGGGTGATTCGCCTGGTGTGGGTAGTGTTGGAGTCATGATGGATATTTCCTTGTGGCCTGAGATGCGGTCGATACGGGATTGGTTGGTTTGTAAGAGTCGTAGTGTGTAAGGCAATCGAGAGTCCGTCGTACGCTGGGACTCTTGCCAGGCGACCGCGGCTGACTGAAAGCTACAAATAATCGCTTGTGCGTCATGACGCCTGCGGTCGTTCCTGTTCCCGGCCCGGTCCGTGCGGACGACCGCGCGCGTCATGGGCACAGACCCCCGCGCCATGATGCCGGGCGTCCGGGTTGGAAAACAATCACGGGCGCCCCGAGGATGGTGGTCCGGCGCATGACGTGCCGTACCTGGTCGCGAGCTGCCCGGACCAGCGCGAGCGCGGGTTCGCGCAGCTGCCGGCGCGGTCCACGCGTCATCCCCCTGCGTCATGGTGCCGTGGATGCCGGTACGTGCGCTGAGGGCGGCGGTCGCCGCGGGGGCGAGCGCCGGGATCTACCTGGTGGTCGTGGTCGCGATCCGGGCGTGCCCGATCGGGTCGTGGGGTGGTTCGGCGGGCCGAACGGCGGCGTCGCGCGCTACGGCGGGCTCGTGCAGCGCTATCGGCCGCCCGATGGCTACGACGCTGCAAAATTCCGGCAGAGCACGGCGCGGCGCGGCGCGACGGTCCGGTACAATGGTGCGCTGCTCGTCGTCGAGGCACCCGGCGTGCGCTCGGGATCGGGCTCGCCGGGGGCGCGCGAGGCGGCGACCGGGATGGTCCGTTCGTCCCGATCGACGTGGTCGTGCCGGCCGCGGACGCCCAGGCCACCCGCGACAAGATCGGGGCGCTGTATCAGGAGCTTTCTCTCAAGCGGGTATTCGGTTGAGTCGTCCTGGGCGTCGATCTGCTTGACCCCCCGGAGTCACTCGTCTAGCTTCTGTGCGGGTCGCAGGTGCAGAGCGTAGTTCTGCAACACAATAATCCAGCGTCGCCTCTCAAAAGGCTCCAACCAGGACAGGGACCGTGGTGTGAACGCTGACGTCGCTGCGAATCCTCGCGAAGCTCCGGTGCCGCTCCTCCGCATCATCGGGGTGACGGTGCGGTTTGGCGCCATCGTCGCGCTGAACGAGGTCTCGTTCGACGTCCTGCGCGGCGAGATCCTCGGCCTGATCGGCCCCAACGGCGCCGGGAAGACCACGCTGTTCAACTGCCTGAGCCGGCTCTCGGAGGTCGAGCGCGGTGACATCCAGCTCGGCGGGCGCTCGCTGCTCGCGATCCCGCGCCACGAGATCGCGCGGGCCGGGATCGGCCGCACCTTCCAGCACCTGGCGCTGTTCGAGACCATGACGGTGCTCGACAACGTGCTGGTCGGCGGCCACGTCCGGGGCCGCGGCGGCTTCGTCGCCGATGCGCTCCGGGTCGGCAGCCTGGTCCGAGAGGAGCGCCGGGCCCGCGCGTACGCCGGCGAGCTGCTGGAGCGCCTCGACCTCGCGTCGATCGCCCGGACGCCGGTCGGGGGCTTGCCGTTCGCCGCCAAGAAGCGGGTCGAGCTGGCCCGCGCGCTGGCCGGCGAGCCGAAGCTGCTGCTGCTCGACGAGCCGGCCGGCGGGCTCAACCACGAAGAAGTCGAGCGCCTGGGCGACCAGATCCGCACGATCCGCACGGAGCTCGGCGTGACGGTCCTGATGGTCGAGCATCACCTCAACTTCGTCATGCGGGTCTCGGATCGGGTGGTCGTGCTGGATTTCGGACGCACCCTCGCCGAGGGCACGCCGGCCGAGATGCAAGCCCACCCCGAGGTGATCCGGGCGTACCTCGGAGCGCCGGCATGACGCCGATCCTCGAGCTGCGGGAGGTCGACGCCGCCTACGGGACCACGGCCGTGCTGCGCGGCGTCACGCTCGAGGTGGCGGACGGCAGCATGGTCGCGCTGCTCGGCGCCAACGGCGCCGGCAAGACCACGACGCTGCGCGCGATCTGCAACATGGGCGTGCGCGTCCACGGCGAGATCCGGCTCGCCGGCCAGCGGATCGACGGTCGGGCCACCGAGCTGATCGCCCGCCAGGGCGTCGGCCACGTTCCGGACGGCCGCGGCACGTTCGCGAGCCTGTCGGTCGAGGAGAACCTGCGGCTCGGCGGCTACCTGCGGTCCGACCGCGCCGTATCCGGGGACATGCAACGGGCGTTCGGCTACTTTCCGGTGCTGCGCAAGCGCCTCCATCAGCAGGCCGGGACGCTCAGCGGCGGCGAGCAGCAGATGCTCGCGATCGCCCGTGCGCTCATGTCACGGCCCCGGCTGCTGCTGCTCGACGAGCCGTCGTTCGGCCTGGCGCCGATCGTGGTGCAGGAGATCTTCCGGATCCTCAAGGTCATCAACCAGGAGGAGCGGATGTCGATCCTGCTCGTCGAGCAGAACGCACGGCTCGCGCTCGACCTGGTCGGCCAGGTGTTCCTGCTCGAGACCGGGCGCGTGGTCGCCAGCGGCTCCCCTCAGCAGATCGCGGACGACGAAGCGGTGCGGCGCGCGTACCTGGGACAATGACATGCAGGCACTCTTGCACCAGATCCTGTCCGGCCTCGCCAACGGCGCCATCTACGCCAGCGTCGCGCTCGCGCTGGTCATGATCTTCAAGGCGACCCATCAGGTGAACTTCGCGCAGGGCGAGCTGGCGATGTTCTCCACCTACGTGGCGCTCACGCTCATCGAGGCCGGGGTGCCGTACTGGGCCGCGTTCGTGCTCACGCTCGGGTTCTCGTTCGTCGCCGGCGTCGCGATCGAGCGGCTGATCTTGCGCCGGTTCCGGCATGCGTCGGTGCTGAGCGCAGTGATCGCCTTCATCGGCCTCCTGGTCGTGTTCAACGGGCTGGCCGGCTGGTTCTTCACCTACACGATCAAGGTGTTTCCGAGCCCGTTCGATCCGCATGCCTGGTACGGCACGACGTACCTGTCGCCGCACGAGGTCGGGATGATCGCCGTGACCCTCGTCGTGCTCGCGATCGTCTTCGTGTTCTTCCGGTTCACCCGGCTCGGCCTGGCCATGCGGGCTTCGGCGGAGAACCCGCAGTCGAGCCGCCTCGTGGGGATCCGGGTCGGCTGGATGCTCGCGCTCGGGTGGGGCCTGGCCAGCGTGCTGGGCGCGGTGGCCGGGATGATGGCGGCGCCGATCGTCTTCCTCGAGCCCAACATGATGGCCGGCGTCATTCTCTACGGGTTCGCGGCCGCCCTGCTGGGAGGCATCGACAACCCGTGGGGGGCGCCGATCGGCGGCTTCATCCTCGGGGTCCTGGAGAACCTCGCGGGCGCCTACGTGGTCGGCACCCACCTCAAGCTGGCGCTCGCGCTGTTCGTGATCGTCGCGGTGCTCGTGTTCAAGCCCAGCGGCCTGTTCGGCCGGACGGTGGTGGTGAGAGTATGACCACGACCAGCGCAGAGGCCGCCACGTCAACGTCAGGGCCGACCGCGCCGACCGCCGCGCCGCGCCGCCTCGGCAAGGCCTCGCTCGGGCTCGCGGCGCTGCTCACGGTCGCCGTGGTGACGCCGTTCCTGGTCAGCGGTTACCACGTGTTCCAGCTGACCCAGATCGTGGTCTACGCGATCGCGATCCTCGGGCTCAACCTGCTCACCGGGTTCAGCGGCCAGATCTCGCTGGGCAACGGCGCGTTCTACGCGCTCGGCGCATACGCGTCGGCGATCCTCATGAACAAGGTCGGCCTCCCGTACTGGGTCACGCCGCCCTTGGCCGGCGCGGTCTGCTTCGGCGCCGGCTACGTGTTCGGTCGCCCGGCGGCACGGCTCGAGGGGCTCTACCTCGCGCTCGCCACATTCGGGCTCGCGATCGTCACGCCGCAGGTCTTGAAGCTCGACGCGCTCGAGGCCTGGACCGGCGGCAACCAGGGCGTCCTCGTCACCAAGCCGGCGTCGCCGATCCCCGACCAGCTCAGCGACGACCAGTGGCTCTACTTCTTCTGCCTCGGGGTGGCGATCGTGGTGTTCCTGGCGGCGTGGAACATCGTGCGGGGCCGCACCGGGCGAGCGCTCGTCGCGCTCCGCGATCACCCGATCGCCGCGGCCGCGATGGGCATCGACACCGCCTCCTACAAGGCGGTCACGTTCGGGGTGAGCGCGATGTACACGGGGATCGCGGGCTCGCTCGGCGCGCTCCTCGCAGCGTTCGTCTCGCCCGACAGCTTCACGATGTTCGTCTCGGTCCAGTTTCTGGTCGGTGGCGTGGTCGGCGGGATCGCCTCGATCTTCGGCACGCTGTTCGGTGCCGTCTTCATCGAGCTGGTGCCCGATCTCGCGAACAAGCTCTCGGAGGCGGCGCCGTGGGCGATCTACGGCGTCCTGCTCATCGTCTGCATGATGGTCATGCCAGGGGGAGTGGCCGGGTTGGTGCGCTCGGCTCGAACATGGCTTGCTCGCGGCGCGCGCTCTCGCACCAGGTCCTGATGGCTCTCGCGGTGTCACCACGAAACGGAGGCTACATGTCGAAGCGGAATGGGTTCGTCGTCACGTCTGCGGTCCTCTCTCGGCTCTTACAGCTCGTGGCCCTGTCGGGCATCCTGCTGGTGGCCGGGTGCAACAAGAAGAAATCGGAGGGCTCGTCGGGCATGCCCGGCGTCACCGCCACCGAGATCAAGATCGGTCAGACCATGCCGTACAGCGGGCCGGCGTCGGCCTACGGTGCGATCGGCAAGACCGATGTTGCCTACTTCAAGATGATCAACGAGAAGGGCGGCATCAACGGCCGCAAGATCAACCTGATCCAGTATGACGACGCCTATTCGCCGCCGAAGACGGTCGAGCAGATCCGCAAGCTGGTGGAAGGCGACGAGGTC